>OEKJ01000110.1_pt1 | contig 13270 bp, 12 predicted proteins | sample 1503081 | NCBI WGS metagenome assembly OEKJ01 (sample SAMEA104379565, study PRJEB20068) | metagenome | biome: 1000743; feature: 77; material: 1998 | place: USA | collected 2012 | depth 25 m | reverse complement strand
CAACGACGCGAAGGGGTTCGGCTTCATCGCGCAGGACGGCGGCAAGGACGTGTTCGTTCACCACACGGCGATCGTCGCGGAGGGCTTCCGCTCGCTTTCTGAGGGCGACAACGTCGAGTTCGAGGTCGTCGAGGGTCCCAAGGGCCTCCAAGCCGCCAACGTGCGGAAGGTCTAGCCGGCAACAGCGCTCCTTCGGCGCTGCTCCGCTTCCGGGCCGCAAGAACGCGGTCCTCTCCTCACGATGGGGACAGGGCTTGGTTCTTGCGGTCCTTCCCTTAGCCGTTCATCACCCTTGAAGCCGTCCGCTGATTGCGGCGAGGTTGGTCATGTCGGGTTCGCTTCGAATCGCCCTGGGCATCGCTGTCTGCCTTCTCGCCGGCCCCGGCGGGACCCTCGCCGCGCAGTCCGCGTCCCGCGACGCGACCCCGCTCGAGTTCCACGGCTTCCGCGCCGGCGCGCGCCTGGCCGACATTGCAGCCCAGGTGGACCGGCTCGACGGCACCACCCTCAAGTGCAGGCGCGCCCGCGTCGACCGCCGCATCAGTGAGTGCCGCGCGACGTTGACCGACCCCGATTTCGGCGGCCCGGTCGAAGTGTGGCTGTCGGCCGTCGATAGTGTCGCAAGCGTGGTCACGCTGTCGGGAGAGGTCGCACCGGATCAGCTCGACCAGTGGCGGAGCGGCCTCGAGTCCCGCTACGGCCGAGTCGGCGCGAGAGTCCAGGGCTCCCAGTGGGCCATGCAGTGGATCCGGCACAACCGGATGATCCGGCTGACCTGGCGGATCGACCATACGAGCAAGGTCGCGTCGGTGGCGTTGGTGGACGGCGGCGTGCTCGATGCGTGGGGCCGCGAGCGCGCGCGGAAGGGCGCCTCACGATCGTAGCCGCACGAGGAAGCTTCCCTCCCCGTCTTCCAGGACATACTCCCGTACCACCGCTCCCTCGTCGCGGAGCCGTCTGAGAAGGGTCCGTGTGCGCGTGCGGATCGGCGCGCCGCCGCCGGACCGACCGCGCCCCGTGATGAGCCGCACGATCGCGCCGGGCCTCGCGCGCGCCTGCGCGCGAAGGAACCGCTCGGCGTTCACCGCGGCGTCGAGCACCCGCTGTCCGTGCAGGTCGAACGTCGCCGCCGGGTGCTCGTCGGTCCAGTCGCTGATCCCCATTGCCTTCTCCCAGACGCCCGAATAACCTTCGCCGACTCTTGCGCCCACACCCTCACGCTGTGCTCGAGCGCCTCCGCCGACGGGCGTGCCACCTCGCGCGCGCGCTCGCGTTCGCTCTTCCGCTCGCCGCCGCGACCGCCTGCCGCTCCACCAGCGGGCCCGTGCTCATCGGCCTCGCCGGACCGTTCACCGATCCCGTCGGCGCCCCGATGAAACTGGCGGCGGAGCTTGCGGTCGAGCAGATCAACGCCGCGGGCGGCGTGGGCGGCCGCCCCATCCGGCTGCTCGAGCGCAACGACTTCGCCAACTCCGATTCCGCCGTCTTCGTGGCGACGGACCTGTACAACGCGGGCGTCGCGGCGGTAGTCGGCCACCTGTTCTCCGGGCAGACCCTCGCGGCGGCACCGGTCTACAACGGCGGCGAAGACCCGGTCGTGGCGCTGTCCCCGGCCTCGTCGTCGCCCGACGTGAGCGGTGTCGGCGCCTATACCTTTCGCCTCTGCCCGAGCGACCTCGCCCACGGCGCCGCCCTCGCGCGCTGGATCCGCAATCGGCTGGGATTCGAGCGGGGCGCCGTGCTGTACCTCAATGATGACTACGGCCGGGGCGTTCGGCAGACGTTCGTCACCGAGTTCACCCGACTCCACGGCGAGCTCGTCGCCATCGATCCCTACCTGGGCGACAAGCCCGATGTTTCGTTCTATCTCGATCGGCTCGCCAAGACCGGGCGAATTCAGTTCCTCGTCGTGGCGGGCAATCGGGGCGAGGCCGAAGAGATTCTTCGCCAGGCGCGGATCCGCAAGATCAACGTCCCCGTCCTCGGCGCTGACGGGCTCGAAGGCATCGAGGAGGCCGGCGCGCTCGCGGAAGGCGTCTATGTCTCCCAGGCCTACCTGCCGTCCATCGACCGCCCGGCGAATCGGAAGTTCGTCGAGGACTTTCGGCGCAAGTACCCCGCCGCCGGTCTCCCCAACCAGCCCGCGGCCGCGACCTACGACGCGATCTACCTGCTGCGTGACGTGATCGCGCGGTCGGGCACCCGGCGCTCCGCCGTTCGGCGCGCGGTGGCCGCCGTCGGCGGCACCGCGCCGGCCTTCGAGGGCGTCACCGGCACCGTCGTGTTCGATTCCCTGGGCGACGTGCCGGCGAGCGAGGTGCACATCGGCGTGGTGCGCGGTGGCGAGATCCGCCTGGCCGAGGGCGGGTGAGCGTGCTGGCCAGCCTGCGGAGCCGGGTGTGGGCGGGCATGGGCGTGCTCATCGCCCTCGTGTTCGTGCTGTTCTCGCTCTCCGTCGGCACCATCCGGTCCCTCGACCGCTCGGTGGATGAGGAGGTGAGCCTGCTCCTCCAAACGACGATGCTCGGCAACGGCCTCGTGGGTTCCGTGTCGTCCGAGATCCGGTCGGCGGAAGAGTATCTCGATCAGCCCACTACCGACGTCAAGACCAGCTTTCTACGCGCCGGTGACTCGGCGTACGCCTTCCAGCGTCGCTATCGCGGGCTCAACTCCCTGACGACGTCGGACCGCTACATCATCAATCGCATCGGCGCGACCCAGGCCCGCCTCGAAGTGGCCTATGCGCAGGCGCACGCCTTTGCGGACCTCGGCCGAGTCGACGACGCGCGCCGGTTCGCCAGGACCACCCGACCCGCGGCCGACACGCTGATCGGCGATGTGCTGGCACTAACCGCCGCGCAGAGCAACCGATCGATGGTCCGGGCCAAACAGCTCAAGACCGAGGCGGATCAGCGACGGGCGCTGCTCTGGCTGGTCTTCTTCCTGTCGCTTGCCGCCGCGGCCGTCATCGCGTGGGTCACCGACCGCTGGATCAGCCTGCCGCTCCGCCGGCTGGTCGGCGCCGCCGATCGCTTCGGCTCGGGCGATCTCCGCCCCATCAAGCTGGGCGCCATGCCCACCGAGCTGGACCGGCTGGGGCGCGCGATGAGCGATATGGGCGCCCGGCTCCGGCAGGTCGTCCAGGCGGTGGTGCACGAGGCCAGCCAGATCAGCAGCAGCGCCAGCGATTTCTCGGCGATGAGCGAGCAGCTCGCCTCGTCCAGCGGCGAGATCTCGACCGCCATGGTGCGCATGGCAACGAGCGCCGAAGAGCAAGTGAACGGCATGCGGGACGCCGATGCCGTGCTCCTGACCCTGCGCCGCGCGGCCGAGGGCAATGCCGAGGCCGCGGCGCGGGTCGTGGCCCTCGGCGACCGGATCCGGGACCTGGCCGGGCACCATCAGACCGACGTGCACAATGCCGGCGAGACGTTGCTCGGCATCCGGGAGGTCGTCCAGACCTCCGCGACGCAAGTGCACCAGCTGGCACGGCTGTCCGAGTCGATCACCGACTTCATCGACCTCATCAAGCAGATCTCGTCACAGACCAATCTGCTCGCCTTGAACGCGGCGATCGAGGCCGCGCGCGCCGGCGAGCATGGGCGGGGTTTCGCCGTCGTCGCCGAGGAGGTGCGGCGCCTGGCCGACTCCAGCGCCGCGGCGGCGGAAGAAGTGACCAAGACCGTCGAATACATCCGCAACCAGATCCGTGAGGTCTCGGGAACGATGGAGCTGGGGTCGGCGAAAGTGAGCGGGGTGGAAGGGGTGGCGGCGGCCGCGGCGGGAGGGCTCAGGCAGATCGCTGAGGCGGTGGATCTGGTCACCGCGGCCGCTGCGGACGTGGTACGCCAGGCCGCGGAGCATCGCCGTATGGTGGACGAGCTCGCGCGGAAGACCTCGGCGGCGGCGCAGACCGCCACCGAGCATGCGTCTATGAGCGAGGAGGTAACGGCGGCCGCGGAGGAACAGACCGCCTCAACGGAAGCGATGGCCTCATCCGCCGCCGAGCTCCTTCAGGGAGCCCAGCGCCTGACCACCGTAATGACCGACTTCAAGACCTGAGGACTAGCGGCGCTTCCCGCTCTTCGCCGCTTTCTTGACGGCCTTCACCGACTTGACCGCCTTGGCCTTTGCTTTGGCCTTGTGCGCCTTTGCCCGATCGGCCGCACGGTCCGCCCGCTTCCGATGAGCCTCATGTACGTCGGCGAGGACCCGATCCCCCTCCTCCCCGCCCAGTAACCCCCGTCGGACCGCGTACTTCACCAGCTCTTCGGCGTCCACCAGTTGAAACTCGCCCAGGCGCGCCGCTGCCCGGATGGTATTGACCAGGGCGTCCGCCACCGGGCTGCGTAGCACGTTGGCGATGCCCGGAAGAGCCTCGAGCAGAGTTGAGATTTGCGAACCACCGAGCTCCGACACCGCGGGCCTCCCTGAGGCGGAAACCGGGCGGGCACAGGGGTGCCGCCACCCGTATCTCCGTGGCGGGCAACGTATCACGGGCTCGGGGGAACGTCAAGCGAGCGCTACTGCAGATTTGACAGGCCGATCGTTGCTCGTAGCAGGAGCTACTACCAACCAAATGCCGAATCGCGGCCTACTTGGGGACGATCAGCTCGCCGCGCATGTCGTACGCCCGGTGGGGGGTACAGAAGAAGGGGTATCGGCCGGGTGGGAGTGCCGGGACGACGATTCGGTACTCGGCGCCAGGCCGGTCCAGCACCGGACTGCTCAGCTCGCCGGTGCGGTTGGGCATCGCGGCATCCAGCGCGTCCCGGACTGCGGGGGTGAGCCTTGCCTCCTCGAACGTGATGTTGTGCGGCGAGCCGCTCGAGACCCGGAACCGGAGAATGTCACCGGGGCGGGCAGTCACGCGGGCCGGCACGAAACGGTAGACCTCACGCGCGACATCCACCTCCAAGCGCACGATGTGAACCGTCTGTGCCGCCGCCGATCGGCAGGCCAGGAGCGAAACCGCGGCTACAACCACCAACCATGTCGGCTGCTTTGCGCGCATTTCAGGCCGGCCGTAGATTGAATTGAGGTGGGAGGACCGACTGTGGGTCGTCGGGGCATCAAGGAGTATCGAGCACCGGAGGCGCTGATCTTGATCGCAGCCGATCGGGATCACAAACCTTTGGTGTGCCCTTCCTGTGGCTCTCCGGCAGTCCAGCGCAACCCTCCACGCCCCAGCGGCGTCGACGATCAACCCGCCGGCCGCATCACCCTCCATTGCTCAGCGTGCGGGCGCAGCGCCGTCTACATCGACCGCGGGGCAGGGCAGGTCCCCATTCCCGAAGCACCCAAGGCGCGTTGAGGTCTAGCCGGCTGCCACCGGCTGGCCACCCACACGAGGACCGTCGATCAGACGACGGACCGTGCCCAGGAGCTCGGTGGCCCGGAAGGGCTTGTTCAGCAGCGTGGCCCCGGCGTGGCCTTCACCAAGACTGCCCTCGGCGTATCCAGACACGAACAGGACCGGGATCCCCTCGCGCAACGCGATCACCCGATCGGCGAGCTCCAGCCCGCTCATCTCCGGCATCACGATATCGGTCACGAGGATGTCGACCTGGCCCTCGTGACGCTCCAGCAGCGCCAGCGCGTTGGCGCCGTTGGCAGCCTCCAGAACGGTGTAGCCGCGCTGCCTCAGAATCCGCGCCGCCATGGTCCTCACCGAGTCCTCGTCCTCGACCAGCAGCACGGTCTCTCCGGCAGCTGCCTCGAGCGTGGTGGGCGGGGGGCTCGGCCGCGCGCCGGGCCGCGCTGCCCGCGCCACAGGGAGGTACACGCTCACGGTGGTTCCCTGCCCCGGCTCACTGTCGATCCAGATAAATCCGCCGCTCTGCTTGACGATGCCGTACGCCGTCGCCAGACCGAGGCCGATCCCTTCCCCGGCGCGCTTGGTGGTGAAGAATGGCTCGAACGCGCGCGTCCGAGTTGCAACGTCCATCCCGCGTCCCGAATCCCGGATCCGGACGACGACATAGTCGCCGGCCGGAACCTCGACGCCGGCGGAGGTCCGATCCGCCCGCGCGAGGGTGAGCGGCGCGGTCTCGATGCGAAGCTCTCCTCGCTCGAGGCCCGCCATCGCGTCGCGGGCGTTGAGCACGACGTTGATGAGCACCTGCTCGAGCTGGCCCCGATCGGCGACGACCGAGCCGACGTCGCGGTCGAGCGCGAGTACCAGGTCCAGCCGGTCTCCCAGCAGCCCGCGGAACGTCCGCTCCATCGTCGAGATCACGTCGTTGACCGAGAGCTCGGTGGGCGACAGTACCTGCTGCCGGCTGAAGGCGAGAAGCTGCCGTGTGAGCTCGGCCGAGCGGAGCGCGGCCTGCCGGATCTCCTCGATCTCCTGCCGCCGGGGGTCCCCGATCGGCAGGTCGGTCAGCAGCAGATCCGAGTAGCCGAGGATCGTGCTCAACATGTTATTGAAGTTGTGCGCGATCCCGCCGGCCAATTTCCCGATCGCCTCCAGCCGCTCCACCATGTGCAGCCGGCGCTCGAGCCGACGCCGCTCGGAGACGTCCACGAGGTAGCCCTGGATTTCGATCAGGCGTCTGTCGACGGAGCGCGGTACGGCGTGTTGCAGGACCTGAATCGAGGTCCCGTCGGAGCGTCGTAGCTCCATCTCGTAGCCGGTCAGGGGCGTGCCGAGCCCGAGGGCGGCGCCGAAATCAGCCGCCACAATGGGATCGGCGATGAGATCGCCCCAGGTGTGGCGACAAGCCTCTTCGACCGAGGTGAAACCGGCGTACGCCGCAAAAGCGGGATTGCAGAGCAGAATCCGGCCGTCCGGGGCAGCCACCCACTTCCCCGCCGGATCGGTCTCGAAGAACTGGCGGAAGCGCTCTTCCTCATGGTCCCGGAGTCGGACGGACGCCTCGCGGGCACGGAGCAGCACATCGACCCTGGCGAGCAGCTCAGGCGGCTGCACGGGCGTCTGGACCAGCTCGTCCACCGCGGTCCAGAGGAACCGCGCGAACAGCCCCACGTCGGGCGGAGTAGTGAGCAGCAGGAAAGGAAGCAGCGCGGGGGTTTCCGAACGCTTGCGCTCGGCGATCCGGCGCCAGAGGCGCTGGAGCATCGGCCCGTCTACGACGCACAGGTCGTAGCTACCGTCGAGCGCCGCCTCGGACTCGCCGATCGTCACCCGCCGACCCCTCGCGAGCATCTCGGCCAGGAGGCCGGCGCTCTCCGCATCGGAGAGAAGCAACAGGACGTCGCCGGTCATTTCACCGCGCCGCCCCTCTCTCCGCGTGGTCATTCGGGCGTGGTGAAGATGCGGTTCCACCGGATCGCGGTGAGGGCGGGCAGCGCACGCCAACTGGTCGCGTCGTAACTGTAGTAGACGAGGAGCGGCCGTCCGCGGACATTCTTGCGCGGCAGGAATCCCCAATACCGGCCGTCGTAGGAGCTGTCCCGGTTGTCCCCCATCATGAAGAACGAATCGGCGGGCACAACGATGGGTCCCCAGTCCTGGAGGTCGGGCTTGTAGGTCGCCGGATCGCGCTTCACCAGATGCGGCAGCTGCCATTCCCGCATCTTGAGCCGCTGGACCGGGTCTTCAGACCGGGTGGGGTCGGAGTGGACCACGTACGGCTCGGCCACCCGCTCGCCGTTCCGCCACAGCTCGCCGTTCTCCATCCAGAGCGTGTCGCCCGGCAAGCCGATGAGGCGTTTGACGACCTTGAGGCCCTCCTCCTCCACCGAGTCGAACACCAGGATGTCATCCCGCTTCGGCTCCCGAAACGCCGGCAGATGGGCGTGCACCAGCGGTACTTCCGCCCCGTACAGCGCCTTGTTGACGAAGAGGAAGTCACCGATGAGCAGCGTGTTTTCCATGCTGCCGGATGGGATCCTGAAGGCCTCCACCAGGAAGGTGCGGAGCAGGAACCATACGACCAGCGCCACCAGGATCGACTTCGTCCACTCCCACAGCCAGAGGGCGAACGAGCGTGTCGGCTGAGGGGCGGCCGGGCGGGGGGACGGGATCTGGGTGTTGGGTGATGCGGTCATGTCCAGGCGCCCGTACGACGGGCCACGAAGGGTTGCGGGAAACATGACGGACTGTCCGTCTGGAGTGAAGTGGTCACGCGCGTAACGCGGCCAGCACCTCCGCCGCGTGGCCCTCGGCCTTCACCTTCTCGAACACCCGCGAGATCCGGCCGTCGCCATCGATCACGAACGTCGTCCGCAGAATGCCCATATAGCGCTTCCCGTACATCGATTTCTCGCCCCACGCGCCATACGCTGCCGCGACGCTGTGATCGGCGTCGGCCAGCAGTGGGAAGGGCAGCGAGTATTTCTGCTTGAACTTCTGGTGCGACGCGACGCCGTCAGGCGAGACCCCAAGCACGACCGCGCCGGCTCGCTGTACATCCTTCCAGCTGTCACGGAAGCCGCACGCCTCCTTGGTACAGCCGCTGGTATCGTCCTTCGGATAGAAGTACAACACCACCTTGCGGCCTTTGAGCCCCGAGAGGGTCACGGTCGTGCCGTCGTCGGCCGGCAGGGCGAAATCAGGGGCCTTAACACCGGTGCTGAGCATCGTCTCCTCACGAGTCACGGGCGACCTGGACCGCCGGCAGCTTCGGGTTCCGGTCGGGTTGTCCTGCCCGGGCCGCGCGCTGATTCTTGCAGCGAGCCCCGTCGAGTATAAGCAGGGAGGCAGTATGGACCAATCAGACCAGCGCCCGGCCCCGCGCCGCCCGTTCACGCCCCTCAAGGATCGGCTGGGCGAGCTGTGCGCCTCCGGGAAGGAGAGCGCCGAGTATCTCTGGCAGGTTCCCGACGATGCCGAGGTGCGGAAGAAGATCGCGGACGACCTGAATCTGATCCGGACCGAGGTGGCCAAGACCGGGCGGCGCGAAATGGCGAAGCTGGTGGAGGACCTTCAGACCGCGATCGCGGCCTCCCCCTCTCCCCAGCAGGCCGAAATTCTTCAAGACGGATTCGACCGGCTCACTCGGCTCTGGCAATCCGCGAAGAGCGGACTGTTCTAGGGCCGCTCGCCTTCGTTCCCGACTACGCGGGTGCGGTCGACGACCTTAGGCGCGACGGGGGCGCCCTCGGCCAAGCGCTCTTGCCCGCCCACGACCACGGCCTCGCCCGCCTCGATACCGCTCCGCACCTCCACCCACCCCGGTGTCCTCACGCCCAGACCAACCTGCCGGCGTGACGCCTTGCCCTCCTTCGCCACCCACACGTAGGTCGTGCCCTGCATGGGGAGGATCGCGTCCTCCGGAATCACCACAGCCGACGGTCGCACGTCCGTGGCGAGGCGCGCATCGATGAACATGCCGGCCTGAAGCTGCCGCTTCGGATTCGGCACTTCCGCCTTCACGGTGATCGTACGCCCGGGGAGCTGCACAACGGGGTCGACGAAATCCACCAGGCCGCTGTACTCCTTGCCCGGAAGAGCGGCGACGCGGAACACCACCCGTTGCCCGACCTTGAGCGCGGCGGCGTAGCGCTCGGGCACCTGGAACGCCGCCCGCTGCGGGGTGACGGTCTGCACCGAGGCCAGGCGCGTCGAGGTCGTGACATAGTCCCCCACGCTCACGAAGCGCTGGCCGACCACGCCGGTAAACGGGGCTCGAACGGTGGTCCGCGCCAGTCGGAGCGCCAGGAGATCGTACCCCGCCCGCGTGCTGCGCGCCGTCGCTTCCGCGCGCTCGAGGTCCGCCTGCGACGAGGCCCGCTGCTCGATCAGGTCGCGCGTCCGCTCGAGCGCCTGGTTCGCCAGGTCGCGATCGGCCGCGGCCCTCGCCACCTGGGCCGTCAACTCGCCGTCGTCCACCTTGAAGAGCGGAGCGCCCTTCGCGACCTCGGTGCCTTCGCGCACCAGAATCTGCGCCAGGCGCCCCTCGATGTCCGGACGCAACTCGACGGACTGAATCGCCTCGATCTGGCCGGAGGCGAGAATCGCGTCGACGACCGTGTCGGTCCGTGCGGTCGCCACCTCGACCGGCATCGGCGGCATCCCCCCGCCATCGGCCCCGCCTCCCTTCGATTCGGGAGCGGCCTTACTGCACGCCGCGAGAGCGGCGGCCGCGATCAGCGTGCTGCACAGTGCTCTCACAGTGCGTCCTTGTTCGGCAAGAGGCGGCGGCCCAGAATCACTTCGAGTCCCGCAAGCGCGAGGCGGGTGGCGTAGTTGGCCTGAACGATGTCCGCCTCGGCCTGGGTCAAGCTGATCTGCGCGTCGAGCAGCTCGAGGATCGTCGTGGCGCCCGAGCGGTAGCGCGCCTCCTGCACCCGAAAGTTCTCGTTCGCCGCGGCGAGGGCGAGCGCCGAAAGATCCACTGTGACCCGAGCGGTGCGGTACGCCTCGTAGGCCTCGGTCACGTCGCGCAGCGCTCCACGCTCCAGGTCGGCGCGGATCGCCCGGGACACATCCCGATTCACCCGTGCCTGCGTGACCGCAATTTCTCGCTGTCCCAAGGTCCAGATCGGCAGGATCACCGAGAGCGTGACCGACGATATGTTGCGCGCCGTCGGGAAGAACTTGGAGTCGAAGGTCTGGTTCGCTCCCGACAGGACGACCGACGGCAGGTATTCCCCACGCTGCCCGCGGAGCAGCGCGTCCGCGCGGCGCTCGTTGGCCCGGGCGGCGCGGTACTGTGGTCCCTGGCTCAGCGCCTCGGTCACGGCGTCGGCCACCGTCACCGGCAGCTCGAGGGGGGGAACGCTGTCGGGCTCAGCAGCCGCGACGGGACCGACCTCGCCGATTCGCCGACCCAGTTGCAGCCGTGCCACCCGGAGCGCCGCCTCCGCCCGCGTGCGGTCGATCCGCGCCCGGGTTGCCTCCAGCACCAGCTGAAGGGAGTCGGTCTGGACCGCCGCGCCTGAAACAACCCGGGCCCGGCCGACGGAGAGCTGCTCCACAGCCCGGCGGAGCCGCTCGGCGGCGACACGGTCGAGGGCCTGGCTCGCGAGCACGCCATAGTAGTCCGATTCGACCAGGAACGCCGTTCGGAACCGCTGCTCCAGCTCGGTCGCCTCCGCGCCCTCGAGCTCGGCCTTCGACGCGCTCAGGTTCGTGAACTTGCGGAGGTGGAACACCTCGTAGGTCGCGGCCAGCGTTCCCGTCACCGCCGACGACTGCGGCTGGCCGGTACCCAGATTGAAGAACTCGGCGGAGTACTTCGTCAGATCGAGCTCGGCGCTGATCGACGGAATGATGAAGGCCAGCCGCGCTGCCCGCCGGCTCCACTCGGCATTGTCGATCTGACCGAGCGCCTGGACGTAGTTCGGATCGAGCTTGGTGGCCCGGCGGAGGGCGTCCGTGAGCGTGACGGTAGGCGGCTCCTGCGCCCGTACCGCCCGACCCATCGGAAACCCCGCCGCGATCGCCAACGCCACCATGAGGTCGCGCCTCACTCCGCCTCCGCCACGGCGGGAGCGACCGGTGCCAGCGTCCGGCGACGCGCTCCCACTCGGGTCCGGAGCGCGTCGAAGATCAGGTACACCGCCGGGACCAGGAACAGGGTCAGCAAGGTGGACAGCATCACGCCGCCCACGATGGAGTAGCCGAGCGGGCGCCGGCTGGTGGAGCCCGCGCCAAGGCCAAGGGCCACGGGCACCGCGCCCATGATCGTGGCCACCGAGGTCATGAGAATGGGCCGGAGTCGAATGCGGCCGGCTTCCCGCACCGCTTCGGCCGCCGCCATCCCGCGCTCCTTGAGCTGGTTGGTGTACTCGACGAGCAGGATCGAGTTCTTGGTGACCAGACCGATCAGCAGAATCATGCCGATTTGGCTGTACAGGTTGATCGTGGAGCCCGCCAGCTTGAGGGTGAGCAGGGCGCCGGTGACAGCGAGCGGTACGGCGAGCAGCACCGTGAACGGATGCACCAGCGACTCAAACTGGGACGCGAGTACCATGAACACCACCACGAGGGCCAGCAGGAAGGCGAAGTACAGCGAGGATCCGCTTTCTTCCAGCTCGCGCGACTCGCCGGCAAGCGCCGTGGTGCTGCCTTTGGGCAATACCTCGTCCGCCACGCGGCGCAGCGAGTCGATCGCCTCGCCGAGGGTGAAGCCGGGCGCCAGGCTGGCGGTGAGCGTGGCAGACCGGACCCGGTTGAAGTGGTTGAGCTCGCGCGGACCCACACCTTCCTTCACGGTCGCAACTGCTTCCAGCTTCACCAGCTGATTGCCGCGACCCCGGAGGTAGAGCCCGGTCATGTCGCTTGGCGTGGCCCGCTCCCGCGGGTCCAGCTGCACGATCACGTCATACAGCTTGTTGTTCCGGGTGAACGTGCTGGTCCGGGTCCCGCCGAGCAGCGTCTGGAGCGTGGAGGCGACGTCGCCCACCGGCACGCCGAGGTCTTCCGCCCGGTCGCGGTCGAACGTCACCGTCAGCTCCGGCTTATTGACCCGAAGATCGGAGTCTACGTTGACGAGGCCCTTGATCTGCCTCGCCCGGGCGACCAGCGTGTCGACGCCCCTGGCCAGCACGGCGAAGTCGGGATGCTGTACCACGAAGTTGACCGGGTTGCCCCAGCCGAACGCGGGCGGATTGTTCGCGAATACGAACACGCCCGGGATCCCGAAGAATTGCGGTTGCACCTCGCCGATGATGTCCTGCACCGTGCGGGTGCGCGTGGACCAGTCGTCGAGGTTGACGAAGATGATCCCGCGACTGACCCCGTCGCCGATGTTCACCACGCTGAAGTAGCTCTCGACGCCCTTGGTCCGGCCGAGCATGGCCTCGGCCTGGCGCTGGTAGCCGTCGGTGAAGGCCAGCGACGAGCCTTCGGGCGCGATCACGAGGGTGATGAACCACCCGCGATCTTCCGGCGGCACGAATTCCCGTTTCAGCGAGCGAAACAGGAGTCCCGCGCCAATGAGGACACCCACGGCTCCGAAAACCACCACCCAACGCCGCCTGAGCGCGACGACCAGCGTGCGCCCGTACCAGTCCGCCACGCCGTCAAAGCCGGCTTCGAGCAGCTTGTAGACTCGGCCGTGGCTCTTCGGGACCCGAAGGATCTTGGCGCACAACATGGGGGTGAGCGTGAGCGCCACCAACCCCGACAGCACTACCGACCCCGCGACCGCGATGCCGAATTCGTTGAACAGGCGGCCGGTGGAGCCGCGCAGGAAGGCCAGCGGCGTGAAGACCGCCACCAGCGAAATAGTCGTCGCGATGACGGCGAACCCGATTTCCGCCGTGCCCACGCGGGCCGCCGTGTCCGGGTCTTCGCCCAGCTCTTCCTGGTGCCGATAGGCGTTCTCCAGCACGATGATCGCGTCGTCCACCACGATGC
>OEKJ01000363.1_pt2 | contig 13286 bp, 17 predicted proteins | sample 1503081 | NCBI WGS metagenome assembly OEKJ01 (sample SAMEA104379565, study PRJEB20068) | metagenome | biome: 1000743; feature: 77; material: 1998 | place: USA | collected 2012 | depth 25 m | reverse complement strand
GCCACTGGCCGCTGACGAGATCGCCCGCGAGGCCGAGCCCTGTGGCGATGCCGATATCCGCGTCGTGGTGGGAGAGCCGGGACGGGAGCGGGCGTACCGGGCGCTCGAGTACCTGACGGCCGGAAGCATCGACCGGCTCTGGATCACGGACGCGTACCTGGTGCCGCCGCCTCGACTCTTTCAGGCTCTGCTCGATGCCGCACGCGATGGCGCCGACATCCGCCTTCTGGTGCCCGGCACGAGCGACGTTCCGCTGGTCCGCAACATCACCCGGACCGGCTACCGCCGGTTGCTCCGGGCGGGCATTCGTATCTTCGAGTGGGACGGGCCGATGCTGCACGCCAAGACGCTGGTCTCCGACGGCCGCTGGTCCCGCATCGGCACGAGCAACCTCAACGCGTCCAGCCTGCTGGGAAACTACGAGCTGGACGTGCTGATCGAAGATGAAGATCTTGCCCGCGACATGGACATGCAGTTTCGCCGCGACATGGAGTCCAGCCTGGAGGTCCGGCGCCGGCTCTACCCCGCGCCGAAGCCGCTCCAGCCGATGCTGCCGTCCGTCCTGGCGCGCCAGCCCTCGACCAGGCCCGGTGGCCGTGTCCGGGGTCGGCGGGAGTTTCGGGGACGGGCCGCCGTGGCCACTCGGACGCTGATCAGCGCCGCCCGGCGCTCGATCTACGTGCCGGCGAGCGTGGCGCTGGTGATCCTGGGCCTCCTCTTCCTGGGCTTGCCGAGCGCCACGGCGTACGCCTTCGGCGCGGTCTGCGTCTGGCTGGCGCTGGCGGCGGGGTGGGAAGCGTTCGCGCGCCAGCGCGACGGCTAACGGCCAATGGCTAACGGCTAGCGCCTAACGTTTCGGCGGGCACCCGGCCAGATTGCATTTCGGGACCCGGCACCATGCCGCGACTATGGCGGCGCACCGAGCATCGAGGCTCCGCATGACCAGCTTAGTCGCCACGACCGCAGAGAGGATGGCCCAGCTTCCGCCGGACGTCCCGGCGGACGCCGTCATCGTTACCCGGAATCTTCAGCGAAACTACGACATGGGCGGCGAGGTCGTCCACGCGCTCCAAGGCGTGGACGTCACGATCCGGAAGAATGAGTTCGTCGCCATCATGGGGCCGTCGGGGTCCGGCAAGTCCACTCTGATGAACCTGATCGGGTGTCTCGACAGTCCGACGGGCGGCGAATACTGGCTCAACGGCTACCGCGTCTCCGAGCTGGAGGATGACGAGCTGGCCAGGATCCGTAACCGCGAGATCGGCTTCGTCTTCCAGACCTTCAACCTGCTGCCGCGGGCCACGGCGCTGCACAACGTCGAGCTGCCGCTTGTCTACGCGGGAATCGGTAGCAAGGAGCGGCGGGCGCAGGCGGCGGACGCCTTGAGCCGGGTCGGGCTGGCCGACCGGGTACAGCACCGGCCCAATGAGTTGTCGGGTGGGCAGCGGCAGCGCGTCGCGATCGCCCGGGCGCTGGTCAACCGGCCCAGCATCTTGCTCGCGGACGAGCCCACCGGGAACCTCGACTCGACCACGAGCCAGGAGATCATGGGTCTCTTCAGGATCCTCCACGACGAGGGCCAGACCATCGTGCTGGTGACCCACGAGGCCGACATCGCGGCACACGCCGATCGCCAGATCCATCTGAAGGACGGGCGGGTCGAGCGGGATTTCGCGACGCCCAGGGCGCCCAGGGCGCCCGCCTGACCCTCCCCGGCCCTCAGTGGAACCGGTAGTCCTCCCGCAGCGTTGAGTTGAGTTGTCGCACCGCTCCGGCCCGGGAGTCAGCTCGTGACCTCAACAACATTGCCGCCAGCAGCGGAGAACGCCGAGTCCCCGGGCGACCCTGCCCCGGTGAAACGCCATCACGGATTGGTCCGGGTCGCCCACTGGCTGAACGCGATCGTCCTCCTCGGCATGATCGCCAGCGGCCTCCAGATTTATCAGGCGTTCCCCCACTTCGGGGAAAAGGGGCACGTCTACCCGGTCCCCAATCCGTTCGACTCCGGCCATTTCCCGTCGGGGTTCCCCGAATGGGCGCGGCTCGGCGGTTGGCTCGCGGGCGGCCTCCAATGGCATTTCGCCCTCGCCTGGCCGTTCGTGATTACCGGGCTCGTGTATCTCGCGTTTTTGGTCGCCTCCGGCGAATGGAGGGCCCTGCTCTTCAGGCCGCGGGACGTAAAGCCGGCGATCGCCATGCAGCTCTACTATCTGCGCCTCAGGAAGGATCACCCTCCGCAGGGCAAGCATAACGCCCTCCAGAAGGCCGCTTACACGTTCATCGTGCTGCTCGGCACGCTATCGGCGCTCACGGGGTTCGCGATCTACAAGCCGATCCAGCTCGGTTGGCTGACGCGCCTGTTCGGGGGGTACGAGCTCGCCCGGTACTGGCACTTTCTGGCTGTCTGGATCTTCATCGGCTTCACGCTGCTCCACATAGCGCTCGTCTTTCTGGTGGATCCGGCCTCCCTTCGCGCGATGATCACGGGGTGGTACCGCGGGAGATTCCCGAGCCATGACTGACCGCCGACTCGACCGCCGCGATTTCTTCCGGCTGGGGCTCGTAGCGGGGCCCGCGTCGTTGGTGGCGGCCTGCGGTTGGGACGGCGGCAAGCTGCTCCAACCGCGGCTCAGCGCCATTTCCCGGATCAACGATTGGATAGGCGAGAACGTTCTGCTGTCATCGTCCCGGCTCGCGCCGACGTACCCGGCGTCGGCGCGAAGCCGGACCATGCCGTCGTACTTCATCAGCGATGCGACACCGCTGCCCCCCGATCCTGCCCGCTGGTCGCTCGAGGTCGGCGGCCTCGTGCGCAAGCCGACCAACTTCACTCGGCCCATGCTCGAGGCGCTCCCGTCGGTGAGCTATACGGTCAAGCACCACTGTGTCGAGGGGTGGACCGCGGTCGCCGGCTGGGCGGGCGTCCCGGTCTCTACCGTCGCGGCGATGGTCGAGCCGCTGCCCACTGCGCGGTATATCCGATTCGATTCGTTCGACGAGAACTACTACAACGGTTGGGATCTCAAGAGTGCCATGCATCCGCAGACGATCCTGGCCTATGCGTACAACGATCAGCCGCTCCGGCCGGATCACGGCGCCCCGCTCAGGGTCTACTCCCCGATCAAGCTCGGCTACAAGCTGACCAAGTATCTGGTCCGGATGACGTTCACGGCCGATCGGCCCGGAGGCTACTGGGAGGACCAGGGATACCCCTGGCTGGGCGGACTGTAGGCTGTTGCGGGCACTGGCGCGTGCGTGGCGCGCGAACGTCTACGGATGACCGGCGCGGATCGTGATCGGCCAGCGGATCGTACGCGGGGTCTCCGGCGAATTCCATACAGCGCCCAGCGCCTCCTCCACCGTGGTCACCGGATCGCGGCCGAGTACCTTGGCGTAGCGCGCCGTAGAGGACCAGCTCCGCAGATAGCCGCCCAGCTGCGGAAGCGTCCACGCCGCCTCCAGCATGAGCGATGGTGTCGAGATCTCCCGGAACGGAAACGCGATCGTCCGGTATTCGCTGAGCACGAGATCCCGCTCCGGAGGCCAATACTCTTCAACAGTGCCGCGGTTATACCGGTGCACAATCCGATCGATGGCCGGGTCCTCCAGCCTCGGATCACCGTAGCACCACACGGCAAGCAATCCGTCGGGCGCCAACACGCGCCTTGCCTCGTTGAAGAACTTCGGCAGGTCGAACCAATGAAGCGCCTGGGCGACCGTCACGAGGTCCACCCAGGCGGCAGGAAGCCCGCTCGCCTCCGCGGGTGCGACCCGATACTCGACGCGAGGGTGTGGTGCAGCCTGGGCGATCTGCGCCGCGCTTGCGTCGGTGCCGACGATCCGGGTGAACAGTTCCGCCAGCCCGCCCGCTGCCTGGCCGCTCCCCGTGCCCACATCCCAGACGCGGTCCCGTCGCGGGGCCGTCTGCGCCAGCCACTCGAACAGCCGGGGCGGATAGGTGGGACGGAACGCCGAGTAGGACGCCGCCTGGCCGGAGAAGTGGTCCTTGAATCCAGTGCTCAGGAGGTCACTCCTCGTCCTCCGCCTCCAGGCTGACGGACGCCGTGCCATCGGGTCGGTACTCGACCAGAACCCGCCATGGACGGCAACAGACCTGACAGTCCTCCACGTACTCCTGGACCGCACCGCTCCCGGGATCAAGACCGATCTCGTTGCTCTCGCCGCAATACGGGCAGACGACATCCGCCGTCGTGTCGGCGGTGCCGTCGCCCAGAGGGAAGGCGTCGTCGAGCGGGTCGTCGGGCGATGCGATCATCCTCAATGCCTTGCGGAACGTGAATCTCCGGGTGAAGATATCCTCCCCGTCGACCCCCTGACGCCTCCCCAGGACCTCCCATGCCTCGCGCCTGTTTCCTCGGCACCGGTTTCGCCGTCCCCGACCACGTCGTCACCAACGACGATCTCGCGCGGGTGATGGACACAACCGACGAATGGATCCGGACCCGCACGGGCATCGAGGAGCGTCGCTGGGTCCGCGAGGGCGAGACCGGCGTCGACCTCGCGAGCCGGGCAGCCGCCGCCGCGCTCGCGATGGCGGGGCTCGAGCCCGATGCCCTCGACGCAATCGTCTACGCCACGTCGACCCCCGATCACTTCGCCCCAGGCAACGGTGTGTATCTACAGCACCGGCTCGGTCTCGGCCCGATTCCGGCGCTCGACGTGCGAGCCCAGTGCAGCGGCTTCGTGTACGCGCTCTCGGTCGCGGATGCCTGGATTCGCACCGGCGAGCGCCGTCACGTGCTGGTCGTCGGCGCGGAAATTCAATCCACGGGCATGGACGTGACGACGCGGGGGAGAAACACCGCGGTGATCTTCGCGGACGGCGCCGGCGCGGTGGTCCTTGGCGCCCGCGACGAGCCGGACCGCGGCATCCTGGCCTTCGATCTGCACTCCGACGGGGCGCTTGCCGAGAAGCTGTGGGTGGACGTGCCCGGCTCGATGTATCACCCGCGGATTGCCGCCGAGCATCTCGAGGCCGGGCGTCAGTTCCTGGACATGGACGGCAAGGAGGTCTTCCGGCACGCAGTGGTGCGGATGCCGGAATCGGTGCGGGCCGTGCTCGGGAAGATCGGCGCGCGAGTGGAGGACGTGGCGCTCCTGCTTCCGCATCAGGCCAATCTGCGAATCTCCGAAATGGTCCAGCGGGAGCTTCGGCTGCGCGACGACCAGGTCCACAACAACATCCAGCGATACGGAAACACCACGGCCGCCACGATTCCGATCGCGCTGGACGAATGCGTTCGCGCGGGCCGGCTGGCCCGCGGCGATCTGCTCGTGATGACCGCCTTCGGGTCCGGGTTTATGTGGGGGAGTGTGGCGGTGCGGTGGTGAGGTACAGCTCCCGCTGGCAGGCCGAGCAGTAGACTGACTTGGGAAGGCGGAAGCGACCGAACAACGTGAGTTGCTGCCGGGTTCCGCAATAGGGGCACACGCCGGTCCCGCCGCGAAAGGTCTCCGGCTGGCCGAGCCGACGCACGGCGAAGACGATTCCCAACACGAGCGCGGTGGGCACCAGAATGAAATGCACGATGGGGATGAGCACGGCGACGGCCGCCGCAACGAACCCCGAGCCGAACGCGAGGGCAGCCCGTCTCACCCGCTCCGCGGGCGCGTGCACGCCGATTTCGATCGTGGCGGTTCGGGGGTCCGCTCCGGGGCCGGAAAGCGGCACCTCGAGGACGCGCGTCTGCATGGCGAATTATATGGGTGCCAATACAACGACGCCACTCGCTCAGCCGCCCTCATTCCCGAGCGGGTACTTCCGGGCGTAGTACTCCCGGTCCCGGGTCGCGCGCGCGCGGTAGAGCTGCTCCTCTTCGTCGTCCGCGTCGTGCACGAAGAGATGCAAGGCGCCCGGCCAGAGGGTGGCCTGGAGGGACCAGTTGCAGGAGGGCGCCCGGAGGACCCATTGGAGGGCCCCACCCCCGGCGTCCGTGCGGTGGATGTCGCTGGTCCGCTCCAGGGCCACGGTGGGGGGGATCCCCGCAACGGCCGCCGCCCGGGGATCCAACTCGAGCTCGGCGTTGGTCCAGGAGCGGAACGTGACTGTCCCCCGCACCGGGGTTTCGCCCTCCGGCAGCTCCAACTCGGCTTGCCACTCGCCGAGGACATCCCATGCGTGATCCATGGGACCGATATTGGGGACCACGACCGTCGGATGCTTACGGTGCCTAGGCATCTGTATGCCTCCGCCGAGCCGACTGAATCTCAAGGGGCTTGCGTTCCGTAGTGGAACGCAACGACTCTAACCCTTTCGCAGGCACGGATCCATGTACTCGACACTCGCCCTGCTGCTTACGGCCGCTGCCGGTGTCGGCGGCTATCTCCTGGCCCGGAACTTCGTTCGCCGGCGCTTGCGGTTCGTCGATGCTGTTCAATCGCCCTGGGCCCCGTGGATCGCCGGCGCTGCCGGTGCGGTCCTCTTTTCACCCCTCACGCTACTACCGTGGCTCGGGATGGTCACCGCCGGGGTGTTTGGCGTGGGAATCGGAGTCGGGACCGCCAGTGCGGCCCGGGCCATCCGGCGCGGCGACCTCGTCTCCCGCCGCCTGATCCCCTGATGGGTGAGGGGCGGCTATCTTACTCCCCCCATGCAAACAACGATCCACTGTACGCGGTGCGGGCAGGACCGGCCGCCGATGGCCTTCAGACCTTTCCCCAACGAGCTGGGCCAACGCGTCTTCGAGCAGATCTGCAGCGCCTGCTGGGGGGAATGGCTCCGCACCCAGCAACAGCTCATCAACCACTACGGACTGAATCTTCGGGACGCGCAGGCGAAGGAATTTCTCTTCAAGCACATGGATCAGTTTCTGTTCGGCACGACAATAACCTAGCGGTCTCCCTCAGAAGCTTGCTCCGAACCGGAAGACGACGTCGATCGCCGGGCCGCTCGGCTCGAGATCCTCGGTCATCCCGATGCGCCATTCCTTCCCGCTCTTGGTCGCGAGCAGCCATCCGAAATCGAGCTCGAGGTCCCGCCGATCCAGGGCCGGAAGGGTCGTGTCGTGATAGTAGGGCGAGTGGTAGAACACGTTCGCGAATAGCGACGAGCGACCCCAGAAGCGGAAGCGCAGCCCCGACGTCGCCGAGACGAAGACGGTCTTCTGGTAGGGGGCCAGATCGCCATCGGTCGGCGTCCAGCCCAGGCCGAGACTCCCTTCGTACGTGAAGCGCGATGAGAGCCGGACTCGCGCGGTGTTCACGGCGTTGACCGACACCGTGCCGCGCCCATAGCCGTCCGGGCCGGTCGAGGTCGGCAGGGTGACCGACAACGCAGTCTGCAGCGCGCGGCTCCAGCGGTACCCTGCGCCGACACGGGTGTCGCCCAGGAACAGATCGGAGGGCGAGCGGTTGAGGGTGAGGCCGTTGCCGAGCGCGAGTTGGTACGCGAACACATCGTTGGGTCGCGCGGCGCGCTCGGGAAGGTTGAGGCCCAACAAGCCATGGTACCAATTCAGGAAGCCGTCGAGGAAGCCCGCATAAGCGCCGTCCAGGCTCGCCTCCCCGAATACGAACAGGTTGGGCCTCACGTCGCGGAATGCCGCGACCTGCAGTCGAAGAAACTCGCCGTCGAGCAGATAGCCTGGGCGGGATTGCGGGAAGTCGTACTCGATCGCGCTCCCGTAGTCGAGCCGGATCTCGAGGCTCAGGTGCCCCGGCCTCGGCTCGCGATATGGCTGGAAATTGAGGCCGCTCCGTGACCGGGCGACCGGGTTGATGGGAGCGAGCTCCGGGAGGCCTTGGGCGGTCGCGGGTGCGCCCCCCAGCGAGCCGAGCAGCAGGGCTCCTGGGAGCACGAGTCGCGGGCGGATCCGGCCGGCTTCCGGAGCGGGCCCGGCGAAGTGGATAGGCACGCCGGAAAATACCCTTCCTCGGCGCGGGCGTGAGACACCGTCACGGGCGCCGGGTCCGGCCCCGGGCCCCGCCCGGCGCGCTCCTTGACAGTGCCCGGGGGCGGCCGGTAGACTTGCTGCATGAACATGCAACGTGCGTACTGGTACTTCTATTTTGCCCCCGCCGGCGCGGCTCGACGGCCGTCCGGTTCCGGTACCAGCGTGCACTGACGCGAGACCAGAACGGACCCATCGACGCCCCGCCGGCTTTCGGCGGGGCGTTTTCTTTCTTCACCAGTCGAGGAGCTGCCTCCGTATGCGCGTAGCAATCCAAGGCGCGACCGGCTCGTTCAGCGAAGCCGCGGCCCGCCGGCGGTGGCCGGATCTCGAGGCGGTCTCGTGCCGGGAGGTGCAGGACGTGGTTGCCGCCGTGCGCCGGGGGGAAGCGGAGGCCGGCATCCTCCCGATCGAAAACTCCCTGATCGGTTCGGTCACCACGACGTACGACCTGCTGCAGGAGGCCTTCGGCGACGGGACGCTCCGGCTCACGCACGAGATCATGCTCCCGGTGCACCACACTCTGATGGGGCTGCCCGGCTCGGAGCTCACGGGTCTGCGCCGGGTCCTCTCCCACCCCGTGGCGCTCGGCCAGTGCCGCATCTGGCTGGGCAAGCACCTCCCCCACGTCGAGCTGGTGAGCGCGTGGGACACGGCGGGGAGCGCGGAGATCGTGGCTCGGGAGGGGAATCGCGCGCTTGCCGCGATCGCCGCCCGGCACGCGGCGGATACACATGGGCTGGTCCCGTTGGCGGAGCGGATCGAGGACGACCCGTCGAACCAGACGCGGTTCCTCACGTTCACCCGGGCCGATGCGGGGGTTCCGCAAAGTCCGAATGGACCGTTCAAGACATCCCTGATTGTGTGCGTGGACCACAAGCCGGGAAGTCTGGCGCTCACGCTTCAGGCGTTTGGCGCCCGCGGCGTCAACGTGACCGCGCTGCAATCGCGTCCCGAGCGCTCGAAGCCGTGGACGTACCGCTTCTATGTGGACGTCGGCGGCGCCGCCGCCGACCCACGGGTGGCCGAGGCGCTGGAGGAGATCGGCGCGTTGGCGGCAGAGCTGGTGATCCTCGGCAGTTACGAAGCGTGGCCCGACGGGGCACTCCGGTTCGCGACCGCCGTGCCGACGCCCGCGCATTACGTCCAGAAGCCGGAGATTCCGCTGGTGGATCGGCGCCGCAATCCCGGCGGCACGGTGGTGATGGTGGGTGACTGCGAATTCGGCGGGCCGCGCCCCGTCCTGATCGCCGGCCCGTGCTCGGTGGAAGGCGAGGCGATGATCCTGGAAACGGCCGCCCTCGTGGCCGCGGCAGGTGGGGACATGCTGCGTGGCGGCGCGTACAAGCCACGCACGTCACCCTATGACTTTCAGGGGCTCGGCGTGAAGGGGCTCCGGTATCTAGCCCGCGCGCGCGAGCAGACCGGCCTCCCTGTCGTGACGGAAGTCCTGAGCTGGGAAGAGGTGGCGCTGGTGGCGCATTTCGCCGACATGCTCCAGATCGGCGCGCGGAACATGCAGAACTTCTCCCTGCTCCGCGCCGCGAGCCGAAGCGGAAAGCCGATCCTGCTCAAGCGCGGCGCAGGGGCCACCATCGAGGAGTGGCTGATGGCCGCGGAGTACATTCTGGCGGAGGGCAATCCCAACGTGGTGCTGTGCGAGCGCGGCATCCGCACCTTCGAGCGGGCAACCCGGCACACGCTCGACCTGAACGCCGTCGCTCTAGTGAGGGAGCGCACGCATCTGCCGGTGGTGGTGGATCCGAGCCATGCTGCCGGCGTGAGCTCGCTGGTACCGGCGCTCAGCCTCGCGGCGCTGGCCGCGGGCGCATGCGGCCTCATCATCGAGGTGCATCCGAATCCCGCAGCCGCCCTGAGCGATGGCTTCCAGAGTCTCGACCCCGGCCAGCTCGCAGCGCTCGCGGCACAGGTGCATCCGGAAGTCGGCAAGCCGGCGCCGCTGGCGGCAGTGAAGTGAGCAGTGAACGGTGAACAGGGGGGCTTCGCGTTGACTCGGAGCCCCCCGTTTACTGTTTACTGTTCACCGTTTACTGCTGTCTCCCGCGCTTCCCGGTCACCGTTTCCCGCTTGTGGTTCCGCAGGACATCGATCTTGAAGGTCTCGTCGCCATCGTAGCTGCGCAGGATACGGAGCAACTGGGTCGGCGTCGACGGCTTCCTTCCGTCGACGGACAGGACCACGTCTCCGCCCTTGAGCCCCAGCGGCGACGCCTTGGGCGCGCTGATGACCAGCACCCCCTCAGCCGTGCCGAAGTACTGACCGAGCTCGGGATTGAGCGGCGCCAGCTCGAGCTCCGCGAGCTCTCCCCCGAACAGCATGACCATCCGCGGCACCCGAATGTCCAGGTTCTCCAGCTCGGGATCCGGCCCCATGACCTTCATGGCTTCGGGATCCGGCCCGCCCGGCATGACGAAGGAGAACCCCCGCGGGCCCCTGACCCCGGGGCCTGCGTCTCCGGCGGTCACGAGAGACACTCGCTGCGGCGCGCCGTCCCGGCGGAACTCGACCTGAACGGTGTCGTTGGGCGCCAGGCGGGCGGCTTCCTCGACCAACCGGAGACCCGGCAACGAGCGTCCGCGCGTTTCCGGAGCATTAGTGGCGCCCACCAGCGACTTCCCGTCGAGCTTGACGATGATGTCACCCGAGCGGATACCGGCCTTCGCGGCCGGTCCGCCTGGGCTCACGGCATCCACGTGGGCGCCGATCGAATCCGTCTCCTGCGCCTGGAGGCTTACCTTGAGGCCGAGCCGGGCGCGGCGGTTGATGACGAGGTTGAACATCTCGTCCCGGGCGGGCTCGGGCCGAACCCGGACCTGGGCGGACCCCGAGAGCGGCGCCAACGTCACCAGCGCCAGGACCAGCGGCAGCGATCGGGTCGGCATCACGCGGCTCCCGGGCTCACAGTCCGACGTTGCTTGCGCGGGTGATGTGCACGTCGACCAGCGCGTCCAGGAGGCCCACGCGCTCGCGCCACAGGTTGAGCTCCTGCGACTGGCGCCTGACCGAGTCCATCAGGTCGGTCATCTCGAGCTGACGATCCACGGCGGCGATCCGGTCTTCGAGCTCCTGCGCGATGCGGGCGGTGCGGCCGTCGAGCACACGCGTTTCCGGGTGGTACTGGTCGATCGCCGCCTCCAGCGCGCGCGAGCGGGCCATCGTCTCGGACAGCTCGGCGCCCGTTGCCGGGGGGCGGGGTTGAAAGAGGACCGTCGTGCCGACGGCAAGCGCCACGGAGGCGGCGGCGACCAGGCCCACGAGCCCGAATCGCCGCAGCCGCCGGGCCCGTTGCTCCGCTTCGAAGCGGGCCCGAACTTGGGGCCAGCGGTCTCCCGTGGGCCGGAGCGAAGGCAGCGCCTTGAGGCGAGCGATCCGCTGATGCAGACGATCGAACTCCGAGCGACAGGCCTCGCACGCCTCGAGGTGATCGCGAGCCGCCTGGGTGCCCGGTTCCGCTCCCGGCTCACGCAGCGCCACCAGCTGCTCGACCGTGAGGTGGTTCATGCCGCCACCTCCTCGCCAAGCCAGCGGCGCAGCCGGGCGTGGGCCCGGGCCAGCTGGGACTTCGAGAAGCTCGGCGTCTTGCCCATCATGGCCGCGATTTCGTCGTGGGTGTATCCCTCGACGTCGTGCAACCAGACGACGGCGCGCGAAGTCTCGGACAGCCGCTCCAACGCGGCCTCCAGATCCATGCGAAGGTGCGTGTCCTCCCGCCGGTTGGCAGCCACCTCGTCGTGCAGCTCGTCGGTATCGCGGTATTTGTTGCGGCGGAGGCGCATGAGCGCCTTGCTGGCAGCGATGGTCCGGATCCAGCCCCAGAGGCTCCCGTCTTCGCGGTACTGCCCGATGCTGCGGCAGATTTCCAGGAAGGTCTCCTGGAGCACGTCTTCCGCGTCCTCGGCGGTCCGGCAGATGCGCCGACAGAGGTTGTAGACCGGCACCTCGAACGCCCGATACAACGCCTCAAAGCCGGCTGGGTCGCCGGCCTTTGCCTGGGCCAGTACGGTCTTCGCATCGGCCAGCAGGTACGAATCCATGACAAGGGCTTTCAGCATGACGCCTGGAAGATGCCCGGGGGGGTCGCAAGGTCGCAAACGGCGGTGAACGGCGAACGGTGAACAGTGAACGGGGGGGCGCACTTTCGGGCATCCTCCTGTTCACCGTTTACCCTTCACCGTTCAGCGTTAAGTTTAGGGATGCCAACGACTCCCGCCCCTGCCCCTGCCACCTGGCTTCACCACCTCGAGGACGAGGCGGACGCGGCCTTTCTCTACCGCGAGCTGGCCGCCGCTGAGCACGATCCGGGGCGCGCCGCGCTCTACCGCCAACTGGCGGACGTCGAGGACCGACACGTCGAGATGTGGCGCACCCTGCTGGTTCAGCATGGGCACTCGGCCCCGACGCCCGAGCCTTCCAGGGGCGCACGGGCCCGGGCCTGGCTGGCGCGCCAGTTCGGGCCCCAGCTCCTGCTGCCCGCCCTGCTTGCGGAGGAAGGCCGAGAGGTCAAGGGATATCTGAATCTGTACCGTGAGTCGCCCGGCGGGGCCGCCGGACCCACCGCCTTGACGCTGGCCCGGGAATCGAAGGAGCACGCCGAGCGCCTCGCGAGTCTGAGCGGCGGGCGCGGCGAGCCGTGGCACAAGACAGGAGCCGGTGGGTTTCTCCGCAACCTCGTTTACGGCTTCAACGACGGCTTGACGGCGAATTTCGGGCTTGTGGCCGGCATGATTGGCGCGCAAGCCAGTCTCAGCGCGGGCGGCCATGCGGTGCTCGTGGCCGGGCTCGCAGGGATGGTGGCGGATGCTCTCTCCATGGGATCCTCGGGGTATCTCGCCGCCAAGAGCGAGCGCGAGGTCTTCGAGCACGAGATCGCCATGGAGCGCGAGGAGATCCGGCTGATGCCGGAGCTCGAGCGGGAGGAGCTGAGCCTGATTTACCAGGCCAAGGGGATCCCGGCGGGCCAGGCGCAGGCGCTCGCCGCGCAGGTGATGGAGGACCCCGCGCGGGCGCTCGAGGAGCAGGTGCGCGAGGAGCTCAAGATCGGAGAAGCCACGAGCACGCCGATGCGAGAGGCATGGGTGACCGGCGTCGCCACGGCCTTCGGCGCGTTCATCCCGGTGGCCCCGTTCCTCGTGAGCCGCGGGCCCACCGCGATCTGGACCGCCTTCGCGATCGCCATGCTCTCACACTTCGCCGTCGGCGCGGCGCGCAGCTTCTTCACCGGGCGCGGCGTGTTCCGCAGCGGCATCGACATGTTCGTGGTGGGACTGGGCGTGGCGGCCGTGGGGTACTTCGTCGGGGAGTGGATCGTGAAACTGCTGTAAAAGCCAGTGAGAAGTGAGACGTGAGAAGTGAGAC
>OEKJ01000020.1_pt3 | contig 13524 bp, 9 predicted proteins | sample 1503081 | NCBI WGS metagenome assembly OEKJ01 (sample SAMEA104379565, study PRJEB20068) | metagenome | biome: 1000743; feature: 77; material: 1998 | place: USA | collected 2012 | depth 25 m | reverse complement strand
TGCGCGGAATCGAACCCGCCGAGCGTGCCGTCGACCGCGGGCGGTGCGGCGACGTGAACGGCGGAGCCGCTCTGGACGAGCGGCACGTCGCGGCGCACGAGCGGCTCGAACACCCGCGGCTCCGGTCGTCGGCCGCCGAGGCGGACCACATCACCGGTTGCCGGGACCACCTCCCAGCCCTCCGGGACCGGGCGATGCCGATCGGTGCCGTGCGCACCGGTCACGGCGATCGCGTCCCCCTCGACCACGAGCCCTGCTGGAGTCGCCGACAGCACCGAGACCAGGCGGACGCCCCGCCCTTCCCCGGCGAGCACGACGAACGGCGCCGGACCGGTGCCGGGCGCGCCGGGCGCGGTGGCTCGGAGCAGCTCCGACGCGCCGTGCGAGACGAGAGCGAGCGAGCGGCCCAGGTCGTCGCGGGTGGCAATCACCGTCACGGCTTCGTCCGGTCCGACGGGCCGTCGCTCGGCGCCGGAGACCAGCTCGCCCAGCGGCGGCACGGGCTGCCAGGCGGCTCCGCCCCTCACGTCCAGGCGTCCGGCCAGGTGCCACGGCAGCTCGAGGCGATGGTCGACCTCGCTGTCCAGCTCGACGATGTCGAGGAGATAGTCGGGCCCGGACACGAGCGTCCGATGGAGCGGACCGAACCGACCCTGTACCCAGCTCCAGCCGGTCTTGACGGCGAAGAACTCGCAGACGGCGTCGCCGGGCTGCTGGGACACGCCGTCCAGTCGAGGCGCGTTGTGCGCGAGGGTCGAGCGATACCAGAAGAGGTCGCGCGAGACATAACTCCCGGCGCCGAAATCGGGGAGCCAGTGGACACCGTGCTCGTGCAGCGTCAGGTGCAGACGGTCCGGATGTCCGTGGCCACCACCATAGGCGCCGGTCTCCAGGCTTGCGTAGCGGTCACCGGTACGCAGGATCGCGAGTCCCTGGGCCTCGAGCAGCGCGCTGCCCGGGCGCCACCGGGCCGGCTCGCCTTCGAGCGTGGGCTGCATGGCCACGAGCATCCACCAGGAGAGATCCGCTCGTTCCCGACGCGCCGGCGCCGGCTCACCCGCCTCGTGCAGATAGGAATCGAACAGCTCCGCCGCCGGCGCCGGCGCCGCATAGAGTCCGGCGAGCCAGTCGTCCAGCTCGTCGGGGCCCGCGGCATCCGCACGCCGGGTCCGGCGACCGGCCTCCCACAGCTCCAGGTACATCGGCTGCGCCAGCGAGGTTCCGAACCGCGAGTCCTTCCGCGCTGGAAACGTCAGGTCGGGCAGCGCGGTGAGCGCCGGCGCCTCGAGCGCCGCCCGTACGCGCGCGGCCAGCTCCTGCTCCTCCAGCGGATCCACGCCGGCCGAGCGGACCCAGTCGAGTCCGATGAGCAGTCCGCGCAGCGCGAAGAGGTGGTAGTTCTCCCCCTCGAACCACATCCCGTCCGGTCCGAAGCCTTGGAGCAGGTGCGAGATCAGTCCGGACGGTCCCTCCACCGCCCGGCCCAGCAGCTCTTCATCCTCGAACCAGACCGCGATCGCCGCCAGCGCGGCGCTGTGCCAGGTCTGCCGGTTGGAGAAGCCCTCGTCGAATTCCCCGATGAGGTTGGCCGCTTCGTCGGCGACGCGCGAGACCCCATCGGCGGTCGGGCGGTCGAGGCATCCGCCCTCGCGGAGCAGCATGGCCGCAGCAAGGTAGTGCGTCAGCCAGATCGATTCGAGGTAGGTCGAAAAGAATAACCGGCTCGGGCCGAGCACGTTGTCGCGGTTGGGATACTCGAAGTAGTGCTCGCCGTAGTGCTGGAGCAGCTCGCGGGATCGTGCGGCCGCCGCGGAATGGCCGCCGATCGCGGCCAGGGCTGCGAGATGCGCCGCCCGCTCGCCCAGCCAGAGATGCTGAAACCGCGCCCATGCGCGATCGTGGCGCTCGCCACCGTAGGACTTCCCGCAGCGGGGGCAGGTGTGGGACGAGGGACTCCAGGGATCGAATCGCAACGGAGCGTGATCGTCGGGGCAGAGGCCGCCGTCGACGGTAAGGAACGCCTTGGCGACGGGGATCGGCGGCCGCCGTGCCAGCACCGGCGCGGCGCGCTCCGCCAGCCTCGCAGCGAGTCGCGAGAGATCCGGGGACCCGGCGACGGTCGCTCGTCGCGCCGCGAGCAGCTCGGCGGTCACCACGTGCGGACGCCGTCCTCCGCCCAGACAACGGGCAGCAGCCGCGCGCCCGCGCCGACCGCCGCGCGGCGCGCGGCCGGGATGTCGTCGCCGGCCACGAAGAACATGCAGCCACCGGCCCCGGAGCCCGCCGCCTTGCCGCCGAACGCGCCGGCGTCCGCGAGCGCCCCCTCCAGCCGGGCCATCTCGGCCGTGCGCATCGCGGGATCCAGCGCCTGCTGCTGCCGCCAGTTCTCACTGAGCAGGGCCCCGATGCGCCGGGCGTCACCGGCCGCCAGCGCCTCCGCCATTTCACCCGCGATCTCGCGGATCCGCCGAAGGGCTCCCACGACGCCGCGCTCTCCGCGCTCGTACGCCCGCATCACGCGGGCGATGGTCGTGCCGGAGAATCGTGACGCCCCGCTATAGCAGAGGACGATCCGGCGGGCGAGATCGTCCGCGAAGCCGGCCGGGAGCGACAACGGCGTCGCCTGCGCATCGGGATCGCAGAAGCGGAGCATGAGGAACCCACCGTAGGCGGCCGTGAACTGATCCTGTCGGCCGCCCGGTATGCCGGCTTCCACCGCTTCCAGCCGACACGCGGCGTCGGCGATCGCGCGGGCGTCGGGCCGTTCGCCGCGGGCGGCCGCCAGCGCGGCGACGAGCGCCACGTCGAGCGCGCCGGAGCTGCCGAGTCCGGAGCCGGCGGGTGCGGCGCAGTGCGTGCGCAGACAGAGCGCGCAATCGGATCGGGCGAGCCGGAGCGCCGCTCGATGCAGCGCGAGGGCGCCGGCACCCGCAGGCGCCTCGGGCCCCTCGAACCGAAGCGTTTCGCCGATGTCTTCCGCGACCAGCGTGACGCCGGCTCCGCCGGGCAGGACTTCGGCCTCGGCCAGGAGCGCGATCGCCGCGCTCACGACCACGCCGCCCTCGCGGGCCGAAAAGGGCGGCACGTCGGTCCAGCCTCCGGCGAAATCCAGGCGCACCGGTGCCGTGGCTCGGGCGTGTCGCATCACCGTTCGACCCGCCAGTCGTGCACGGTCACCAGCTCGCCCCGCACGTCCATCCGCACGCCATGCACCCTGCGGTTCATCCCCTGGAGCCCCCGCGCATGATAGAGGAAAGCGACCGGCACGGAATCGGCGAACATCTGCTCCGCCGCCGCCGCGTCGCGCGGTGCCCGTATCCCGGCGAGCGAGGCGAGTGGGCCAAGATATCCGAGGCCGAGATCACCCGGAATACCGAGGATCGCCGCGTCGAAGTCGTGAGCGGGGCCGTACAGCCGATCGAGAAAGGCCGACAGCTCGAGCTGCCGGATGGTGACGTGGAAACCCGCGCGGGCGAGCTGGGCCTGCACCATCTGCTCGAGGGCCCCTTCGCCGCTGCCCACCGTGAGCAGCTCGAGGGTGCGCTCCGGCGCCGGTCGGAACGCCGCCGGCCGGAGCGCGATGCCGGGAGGCACCGGACCGGTGGCCGGCGTCCCGTAGCCGTAGACGTAGCCCTCGACCAGCTCGCGCCGGTCGAGCGCGTCGGAGATCCTCCGGCGGATGTCCACGCGGTCGAAGGGGGCGCGGCGCAGATTGAAGACGAGACCGTAGGTGAACAGCAGCGGATAGTCGAGCACCTGGAGCCGCGGGTCCCGCCGGACATAGGCCGCGTGGGCCGGCTGAATCCCCGCGAAATCGAGCTCGCCATCGACCAGCGCCGCGAGCTTGGTCACCGGCTCGTCCACCACCGCAATCACGAGGCGCGCGATGCCCGGCCGCCCTCCCAGCGTTGTGGGAAAGTCGGGATTGGCCGCGAACACCCAGCGGCGGTTCGGCTCGTGGCGCACGAAACGGAACGGCCCGTTGCCCACCGGCCGCTGATTCCACTCGGCCCGGCGGAGCGACTCGCGCGGCACCGAGTCGAGCAGGTGCGCGGGGAGGATGGCGAGGTCGGTGAGGACATCGGGAAGGCCTGCTTGCGGAGTGGAGAAGCCGAGCACCACGGTGGTGTCGTCGGGTGCCAGCACGGAGTCGAGATCGGCGAGGTCCCCGAGCCGCGGGTAGCCGACGATCGGGTCGCGGGCCGCGTCGAGCGTCCAGCGGACATCGCGCGCGGTGGTCGGCGCTCCATCGTCCCAGCGGACGCCCCGCACGAGCCGGAGGCGGAGCGTCCGCTTGTCCGCCGACCAGCTCCAGTCCCGCGCGAGGTACGGCTGGGGAACGAGCGCGCTGTCGTAGCGCACGAGCGTGGTGAGCAGCACGAAGCGCTGCACCTGGCGCGCGAGCGGGTGGACGGTGAGCAGCGGATTGATGCTCTGGAGATCGGCGCCGGACGCGTAGAGCACGGTAGCGCCACGATCCTGCGCTGGCGCGCAGGCGCCGAGGCCGAGAAGGAAACCGAGGGTCCAGGAGGGCGGCCGGCTCACCCGCGCATTCTACTCCGAATTGCCGGGAAGTGTGAACCGGACGACATTCCGCCCATGCTCCGTCCCCTGGTCATTCGCGCGGCCGCGGGCGCCGCCGTGGTGTGGGGCGTGGTGACGCTCGTGTTCCTCCTGCTGCACGTGGCGCCGGGCGATCCGGCGGCGCTGCTCGTCGGCACCGCGGCGACGCCGGCCCAGGTGGCGGAGCAGCGGCGTGTGCTGGGGCTGGACCGCCCCCTCCCCGTTCAGTACTCGGTGTGGCTCGCCCGTTTCGCCCGCGGCGACTGGGGCACCAGCATCGTGACGGGCCGGCCGGTCCGCGCGATGCTGGGCGAGGCCTGGCCGGCGACGGCGCGTCTCGTACTGCTCTCGCTGCTGTTGAGCTACGCCTTGGGCATCACCATCGGCACGGCGCAGGCGGGCGTCGGCGGCACGCGACTGGACACCGCACTCTCCGCGGCCAGCGTCACGTTGTTCGCGCTCCCGGCGTACTGGCTTGGACTGATGCTGGTGATGCTCTTCACCTACCGCCTCCGGCTTCTCCCGGCGTTCGGCGCGGCCGGGCTCGATGCCGAGTTCCTCACACCCGGTGCCCGGGTGGTGGACGCGGTGCGGCATCTCGCGCTGCCCGTGGCAACGCTCACGATCATCGGCGTCGGCGGCGTCGCGCGATTCGTTCGGGGCGCCATGCTGGATCTCCGCGGCAGTCTGTTTCTGGTGACGGCCGAGGCCAAGGGGCTCAGCGCTCGTCGCGTGCTGATCCGCCATGCCCTCCGTAACGCATTGATCCCGGTGATCACGCTGCTGGGACTGTCGCTGCCGGCCGTGTTCTCCGGCGCGGTGTTTGTCGAGGCGATCTTCGCCTGGCCGGGCGTGGGCCGGGTCCTGGTGGAGGCGGTGCAGGCGCGGGACTACCCCGTCGTGCTGGCGGCCGCGGCAGTGAGCGCGGCGCTGGTGGTCACAGGCAACCTGCTCGCGGAGCTCCTGACCGGCTGGGCGGACCCGAGGGTCCGGGCGTCGCATGCGGCGTGAGCCATCACCGGCCCGGGACGGGCGCGTGATGCTCGGCACGGTGCTGCTGGCCGGCGTCATCCTGATGACGCTGCTCGCCCCGCTGGTAACGACGGCCAATCCCGCCGCGCAGCGCGACGTGGTCGCCACCCGCCTGCTCCCGCCCGGCAGCACCGACCGGTTCGGCGCCTTCCACCCGCTGGGGACGGACGCCCTGGGCCGGGACGTGTGGACCCGTCTCGCCTACGGCGGCCGAGTCTCGCTGGCGGTGGGGGCGCTCGCGGTTGCGCTGTCGGTGACGATCGGCGTCGGCGTGGGCGCCGGCGCCGCCCTGGCGCGCAGGCGTTTGTCCACGCTGCTTCTGGCGCTCACCGATTTCGTTCTGGCGGTTCCGCGCGTTGTGCTCCTGCTGCTGCTCGCCGCACTGTGGGCGCCGAGCGTGACACTGGTCGTGCTCGTGCTGGGCGTCACCGGATGGATGACCATCGCGCGGCTGGTGTACGCGGAGTCCCGCAGCCTCATCGCTCGGCCCTTCGCCGAGAGCGCGCTCGCGCTTGGCTCGGGACGGTGGCGCCTGCTCGTCCGCCATTTGCTGCCGAACCTCGTCACGCCGGTGGTGATCGCCGCCGCACTCGGCATCGGCAACGCGATCCTGCTCGAGGCCGGGCTCTCGTTTCTCGGGCTCGGCGTACAGCCGCCCGCGCCGTCGTGGGGCAACATGATCGCGGCGGGCCGGGACGCGCTGATGGACGCGCCCTGGATCGCCGGCGCGCCGGGCGTGGCGCTCGTGCTGGTGGTCGTGGGCTGTACGCTGCTCGGCGACGCGCTGCAGGACCGGCTGGGTACGGCCCGCGGCGGCTGAGGCTCAGTCCACCTTGAGGCGATACCCGACGCCAGGCTCGGTGAGCAACAAGCGCGGGCGCGCCGGCTCCGGCTCGAGCTTGTGCCGCAGCTGGGCCATGTACACCCGGAGGTAGTGCGTCTGGGTCGCGTAGTTCGGCCCCCAGACCTCCCGCAGCGCTTGACGCTGGGTCACTACCTTGCCGGCGTGCCGCACGAGCAGGGTCAGGAGCTTGTACTCGGTGGGGGTGAGGTGCACCTCGACGCCGGCGGCGAACACCTGGCGGCGCGCGAGGTCGACGGTGAGATCGCCCTGGGTGAAGACCGGGTCTGCCGGGTCATCGGGCGATCGGCTCGCGTGCCGCAGCGCCACCCGGATGCGGGCCAGCAGCTCGTCGACGCCGAACGGCTTGGTGAGATAGTCATCCGCGCCCGCGTCGAGCGCACCGACCTTGTCGGTCTCGAGCCCACGCGCCGAGATCACGATCACCGGCGTCGTCGCCCACTCGCGGAGGCGACGGGTCACGTCCAACCCATCGGCATCCGGAAGGCCGAGATCGAGCAGGATCACGTCCGGATTGCGCCCGGCGGCCTGGGCCAGGCCCTCGCGGGCGGTCCCGACCTCGACGACCCGATAGCCGTTTCCCTCCAGCGCCGAGCGAAGGAAGCGCCGCATCTGTGGCTCGTCCTCGATCACCAGGACCGTGGGAGACGGCTCCGTCATCGGGAGGCAACCGGGGTCATGCCGCGGCGCCGTCATCGCGCTGGAGGTGGGGCGGCGGTCCGCCGAGCGGCAGACTGAACCGGAAGCTCGTGCCGCCGCCCGGGCGGTTCTCGGCCCAGATCCGGCCCCCGTGGGTGGTCACGATGCCGCGGCAGATCGTGAGACCGAGGCCGGCCCCCCCGGCCTGCCCCTGGTCGCGGGCGCGATAGAACTTGTCGAAGATCCTGCCTTCCTCGCCGGCCGGGAGCCCCGGGCCCCGGTCGGCCACCTCGACGATCACCTCCCGCTGCCCCAGCTCGGCCGAGATGTCGATCGGTGTGCCGGGGGGCGTGTACTTGAGGGCGTTCTCGATCAGGTTGATCAGCACCTGCTCGATGAGGAGGCCGTCGATCGGGAGGAGCGGCAGATCCGGCGGCAACGTCGTCGTCACAGTGCGCCCGGCCAGACGCTCGTCCAGCCGGATCAGCGCCACGCCCACGACCTCTTCCAGCGGCTGCCACTCGCGCTGGACCTGGAGCGCGCCGGACTCCAGTCGCACCATGTCGAGCAGGTTCGCGACCAGCCGTGTCATGCGCCGAGACTCCTCGACGATCGTCTGAGCCAGCTCGCGCCGGGTGTCGGGCGCCTGGGATCCACCGTCCTGGAGCAGGCTCGAGGCGGCGCCCTCGATGCCGGCGAGCGGGGTGCGCAAGTCGTGGGAGAGGGAGCTGAGCAGGGCGGTGCGGAGCCGCTCCGCCTCGGTCTCGAGCCTCGCCTGCTGTGAGGCGCCCGCAAGGCGAGCCCGCTCGAGCGACGCTGCGACCTGCCCGGCGAACGTCTCCAGCAGCTGCCGCCGGATCGGCTCCTGCAGCCGGCGCGGATCGCGGGCACGGATGCCGACCACGCCCAGCGTGCGGCCGGACGCGACGAGCGGCACGTAGAGCCACTCCGTCGAGGGCAGCGTCGATGTGCCGGCGCCGGCCAACTGCCCGTGATCGAACACCCACAGCGCGATCGAAAACTCCTTCTCGTCCATCGGTGCGGCACCCAACGCCGGATCGAGCCTCAGCCGCGCGTCGGCGCCCAGGGTCAACAACAGCACGTCCCCGCCGAACGTGTTGCGCAGATGCCGCGCGCCCGTCTGAACCATGTCGGCGACCTTCCGCTCGGCCGCCAGCTCGCGGGTCATCGCGTACAGCGCGCCGGTCCGCTCTTCGCGCTCCCGGGCGGCCTCCGCCTGTTCCCGGATCCGCGTCGTCAGGCGGCTCATGACCAGCGAGATCACGAGCATCACGACGAACGTGAGGACGTACCGCACGTCCGACACGGCGAAGGTGTAGTACGGGGGCACGAAGCAGAAGTCGAACGCGGCGATGCTCAAAAAGCAGGCAACGAGGGACGGGCGCTGGGGCAGCCGCGACGACGCGACGACCACCGCCAGCAGGAAGATCATCGCGATGTCGGTACTCTGGACCTGCGCGCGGAGCGCGAGGCTCACGACCGTGGCGAGCGCCACCGCGGCCATCGCCTCCAGATAGTCGCGGAGCTTTGCCGATGTCGCCGGGCCGAGGACCGGGCGGGGCCGGCCTTCGTCGGTGTCGCCGGTGATGACGTACACGTCGATGGCGCCGCTGCCCCGCACCAGCTCGTCCAGGACCGCCCCGCGTAACCGATCCCGCCAACGTGGGTGGGTGGGCTTCCCGACCAGGATGCGATTGATATTGTGGTCGCGGGAGTAGGCGAGGATCTCTTCGCTCACGCTGTGGCCGCTGAGCGTCACCGCCTGCGCGCCGAGCTGCTCGGCGAGCCGCAGGTTCTGCGACACCGCCTCCTGGTCGGCGCGGGACAAGCGGGTGTGGGCCGGCGTCTCGACGTAGACCGCCACCCAATCGGCGCGCAAGCCGGCTGCCATGCGCCGGGCCGCGCGGATGATGCGCGCGGAGGCGGGATTCGGACCGACGCAGACGAGCAGCCGGTCGCCCGCGGGCCAGGTCTCCCGGATCCCCTCCGCCCGCATGTAGCCGCGCATCTGCGCGTCCACCCGGTCGGCGGTGCGCCGCAGCGCCAGCTCGCGGAGCGCGATGAGATTGCCCAGCCGGAAGAACCGGTCGAGCGCGTTGGCGGCCTGATCCGGGACGTAGACCCGGCCCTCGCGCAGCCGCTGCTGGAGGACGTCGGGGGAGAGGTCCACCAGCTCGACCTCGTCCGCCCGATCGAAGATCGAGTCGGGGACGGTTTCCCGGATCGCGACGCCGGTGATCTGCGCCACCACATCGTTCAGGCTCTCGAGATGCTGAACGTTGAGTGTGGTCCAGACGTCGATGCCCGCGGCGAGCAGCTCCTCGACGTCTTGCCAGCGCTTCGCGTGCCGGACGCCCGGGGCGTTGGTGTGCGCCAGCTCGTCGACCAGCAGCAGCGCCGGGCGGCGAGCGAGGGCCGCGTCGAGGTCGAACTCCTCCAGGATCGTGCCCCGGTACTCGACGCGGCGCCGGGGCAAGGCCGGGAGGCCCTCCAGCAGGCGCCGCGTCTCTTCTCGGCCGTGGGTCTCCACCAGCCCGACGACGACGTCTAGGCCGGACGACCGCTTGAGGCGCGCGGCCTCCAGCATCGAGAAGGTCTTGCCGACGCCGGGCGACGCACCGAAAAAAATCTTCAGATGGCCGCGCTGCGCCCGCGCCTCCTCCGCGCGCACCTGCTCGAGCAACGCATCCGGGTCCGGGCGGCGTGCCATGGGGGACAAGCTAACGTTTTCGGCGGCGGGAGGTGAGCGCGCGCTCCGGAAGGCAGCGGCGGCCCGCGATCATGGCGGCAACCGCCGCCGCGTCGAACACCGTAACCGACGTCAGCGCGGCGGAGCGCCCTGATCCAGCGCCAGATTCAGCTCGAGCACGTTCGCTCTCGGCTCGCCGAGGATCCCGAGCTGCCGGCCTTCGGTGTGGGCCAGCACGAGCGCGCGGACCCGGGCCGTGTCCAGCCCCCGGGCCCTGGCGACGCGCGCAAGCTGGTAGTCGGCCGCGGCTGGGCTGATGTGCGGGTCCAGCCCGCTTCCGGATGCGGTCGCCAGGTCGATCGGGACCGGCGCGGTGTTGGTCGAGTCGAGGGCCCTGAGCGCGGCGACGCGAGCCTTGACGGCATTGTGGAGGGCGGGGTTCGACGGCCCCAGGTTAGAGCCGCTCGACGAGGCCGCGTTGTCGGGAACCGGGGACGTCGCGGACAGGCGACCCCAGAAGTACTTGGGGTCTTCCGTGTATTGCCCCAGGAGGGAGGAGCCAATCTCCTTGCCGTCCCGCACGATGAGGCTGCCGCCGGCCTGCCTCGGGAAGGCGAGCCGCGCGACCACGGTAATGGCGGCCGGATAGACCGCCCCGGTCAGGACGGTGAAGACCAGCATGGCGGCCACGGAGGGCCAAACGAGGGAGCGCATGGAAGACCTCATGCCAGATGGAGCCCGACCAGGATCAGGTCGATCACCTTGATGCCCACGAACGGAATGATGATGCCGCCCACTCCGTAGATGAGCAGATTGTTTTGCAGCAGGGCCGCCGCGCCGATCGGACGATAGCGGACCCCGCGCAAGGCCAGGGGAATGAGCGCGATGATGATCAGCGCGTTGAAGATCACGGCCGAGAGAATGGCGCTCTGCGGCGTCGCGAGCCGCATGATGTTGAGGGCGCCCAAGGCCGGGTAGGTGGTGGCAAAGGCGGCGGGGATGATCGCGAAGTACTTCGCCACGTCGTTCGCGATGCTGAACGTGGTGAGCGACCCGCGCGTGATGAGCATCTGCTTCCCGATCTCCACGATCTCGATCAGCTTGGTCGGATTGGAGTCGAGGTCTACCAGGTTGCCCGCCTCCTTGGCGGCCTGAGTGCCCGTGTTCATCGCCACGGCGACGTCGGCCTGAGCGAGGGCCGGGGCGTCGTTAGTGCCGTCGCCTGTCATGGCCACCAGCTTGCCGCCGATCTGGTGCTTGCGGATCAGCTCCAGTTTGGTCTCCGGCGTAGCCTGGGCAAGGAAGTCGTCGACGCCGGCTTCCGCCGCGATGGCCGCTGCGGTGAGAGGGTTGTCGCCCGTGATCATCACCGTGCGGATGCCCATGGCGCGCAGTTCGGAGAATCGCTCCTTGATGCCGCCCTTGACGGTGTCCTTGAGCTGGATCACTCCCAGCACGTCACGACCTTCGGCCACAACCAGCGGGGTCCCGCCCTGGCGGGCGATGCCGTCCACGGCCGTCCGGACCGCCGCCGGCAGTTGCCCTCCGCGCCCCTTCACGTACAGCTCGATGGAATCGGCCGCACCCTTGCGGATCTCGCGGCCGTCGCCCTGGAAGTTGACGCCGCTCATCCGCGTCTGGGCCGTGAAGGGGACGAATGCAGCGCCCAAGCCGTGGATGTCGCGCTCGCGGAGGCCGAACTTTTCCTTGGCCAACACGACGATGCTCCGGCCCTCCGGGGTCTCGTCGGCGAGCGAGGCGAGCTGGGCGGCATCGGCCAGCCGCTCCGGGGTCACGCCCTCCGCCGGGAGAAATGCCGTAGCCTGACGGTTGCCCAGCGTGATCGTGCCGGTCTTGTCGAGCAGGAGCACGTCCACGTCGCCGGCCGCCTCGACGGCACGCCCGGACATGGCGATGACGTTCGCCTGGATCATGCGATCCATCCCGGCGATGCCGATCGCCGACAGCAGGCCGCCGATGGTCGTGGGGATGAGGCAGACCAGGAGAGCCACCAGGACGGTCACCGTGACCGGGGTTCCATGTCCCGCCGCCTTGACCCCGTAGATCGAGAAGGGGAGCAGGGTCACCGTCGTCAGCAAGAAGATGATCGTGAGCCCGGCCAGCAGGATCTCCAGCGCGATCTCATTGGGCGTCTTCTGCCGCTTGGCCCCCTCGATCATCCCGATCATCCGGTCGAGGAACGACTCGCCGGGATTGGTCGAGACCCGCACGACCAGCCAGTCGGACAGCACGCGGGTGCTGCCGGTGACCGCGCTCCGGTCGCCCCCGCTCTCGCGAATGACCGGGGCGCTCTCACCGGTGATCGCGCTCTCGTCCACCGAGGCGACGCCTTCGACGACGTCGCCATCGGCCGGGATGAATTCTCCGGCGGCTACGTACACCACGTCGCCCTTGCGCAGGCTGCTGGCCGGTACCGCCTGGCGATTGTCCTTCCGATCCGGGCGGGCAAGCTTCTGCGCCACGATGTCGCGCCGGGCCTTTCTCAAGTTCTCGGCCTGGGCCTTCCCCCGGCCCTCCGCCATCGCCTCGGCGAAGTTCGCGAAGAGCACGGTGAACCAGAGCCAAGCCGAGATGGCCAGGATGAAGCCGGGGCTCGCTTCCCCGCGTCCGGCGAGCGCGAGTACCCAGAGGACCGTCGTGAGGAGACTGCCGACCTCCACTACGAACATGACCGGGTTTCGCACCATGTGGCGCGGGTCGAGTTTCCGGAACGACGCCACGATCGCGCCTCGCACAATGGGCGGGTCGAAGAGCGGGCGGGCTTTGCCTCGAGTAGTCATGGGACGCTTACCGGCCAGGGAGCATGAGGTGTTCGACGATCGGTCCCAGCGCGAGCCCCGGGATGTGGGTCAGCGCACCCACGATCACCACGGTGCCGACCAGCAAGACAACGAACAGCGGCGTGTGGGTGGCCAGCGTGCCGACGCTGGCCGGCACCCGCTTCTTGGCCGCGAGCGATCCGGCAACCGCCAACGCCGGAATCACGACCCAATAGCGGGACAGCCACATGCAGATGCCACCGAGGATGTTGTAGAACGGCGTGTTGGCGCTAATGCCGCCGAACGCGCTGCCGTTGTTGTTCGACATCGACGAGAAGGCGTACAGCACTTCGGTGAACCCGTGAGGGCCGGGATTGGGCGGTCCGGCCCGGCCCGCGTCCGTCGACACCGCGATCGCCGTCGCCCCGAGAGCCAGGAGATTGGGGATCAGGATCGCGATCGATGCCATCTTCATCTCGTACGCCTCGATCTTCTTGCCCAGGTACTCGGGCGTTCGCCCGACCATCAAGCCCGCGATGAACACGGTCACGATGACGAATAGGAGCATGCCGTAGAGCCCGGAGCCGACGCCGCCGTAGATGATCTCGCCGAGCTGGATGAGCCAGAGGGGGACCAGGCCGCCCAGCGGCGTGAACGAATCGTGCATCGAGTTCACGGAGCCGTTCGAGGCCGCGGTCGTGGCCGTGGCCCAGAGCGCGGAGTTCACCACGCCGAACCGGACCTCTTTCCCTTCCATGTTGCCGCCCGGCTGCGTGGCGCTCGCATGCTGGTCCACGCCCAGGTCCGACAGCGCCGGGTTGCCGCCCTGCTCCGACAGCACGCAAGGCGTCAGCAGGCCCACGAACACGATCGTCATCGCGGCCAGGACTGCCCATCCCTGCCGCGTGTCCTTGACCATCTTTCCGAACGTGTAGCAA
>OEKJ01000202.1_pt4 | contig 13574 bp, 13 predicted proteins | sample 1503081 | NCBI WGS metagenome assembly OEKJ01 (sample SAMEA104379565, study PRJEB20068) | metagenome | biome: 1000743; feature: 77; material: 1998 | place: USA | collected 2012 | depth 25 m | reverse complement strand
GACGTGGCGCCGACCGAGCCGCCGATGATCCAGCCGCTCAATGTCACTTCCACCCAGCCGCTCTGGGTCTTGCCGGTGCTGACGCGCGCCCCATCCGGCAGCGTAGCGAGCACGATGCCGCCGATGCCCCGGCGGAGCTCGGTTGCGCCCGTGAGTGTGCTCCGAGCCTGCGCGCTGAGTGACGTGACGGCGAGCAGGAAGAGCGCCGGTACGCAGGCTGGTAGCCGGCGGAGGGTGGGACTAGATTGGGGCGCTTGAGTCACCGTCGCGCATAGTAGAGTCCGCGGAGAGCCATGTCAAACCGAAGCGGGCGCCGCCCGGTTGCGCTCGTCGTCCTGGACGGCTGGGGCTACCGGGAGGCGCGCGAGGGCAACGCGATCGAGTTGGCCGAGACCCCGGTCTGGCACCGGTTGTGGTCGTCGATGCCCCGGACACTGCTCGCCGCGAGCGGGCTCCGGGTCGGGCTCCCCGAGGGACAGATGGGCAACAGCGAGGTCGGGCACCTCAACCTCGGTGCCGGCCGGGTCGTTCCACAGGATCTCGTCCGCATCTCCGAAAGCATCCGCACCGGCAGCTTCTACAGCGTCGAGCCGCTGGTGGAGCTGTGCGCGCACCTCCGCCAGACCGGCGGGACGCTGCATCTGATCGGCCTCCTCGGACCAGGCGGTGTGCACGCGCTCGACCGCCACCTGCTGGCCTGCATCGAGCTGGGCGTACGCCGCAAGGTTCCGGCGATCGCGATTCACGGCTTTCTCGACGGTCGCGACGCACCGCCGACGCTGGGGGCGGAAGTGGTGCGGACGCTCCTCCAGGACATGCGGCGCATCGCGGGGAGCCGGGTGGATGTCGCGACGCTCTGCGGCCGGTACTACGGCATGGACCGCGACCGGCGATGGGAGCGCACCAAGATCGCCTACGACGCGATCGTGCACGGCGTGGGGGGAGCCATTACCCACCCGGTCCTCGCCGTCCAGGCGGCGTATCAGCGGGGCGAGACCGACGAGTTCCTCAAGCCGGTGGTGCACTACCGCGACGGCGTGCCGGTGGCGCACGTGCGGGACGGCGACGCCGTCTTCTTCTTCAACTACCGCAGCGACCGGATGCGCCAGATCGTAGCCGCCATGTGCGTCGATGGGTTCGAGGGGTTCGACGTGCGGGACCGCCCCGCCCTCCGGGGCGTCACGATGACGCAGTACGACCAGACGTTCCCGCTGCCACAGGCGTTTCCGCCGTTCACGCTGGCGCGGATTCTGGCCCAGGCCCTCGCCGATGCCGGCCTGTCCCAGTTCCGCACCGCGGAGACGGAGAAGTACCCGCACGTCACCTACTTTTTCAACGGCGGCGTGGAGCCGCCGTATCCGAATGAGGAGCGCTGCCTGATCCCCTCGCAGCGGGTGGCCACCTACGACCTCGCGCCGGAAATGAGCGCCACCGGGGTGACCGAGGCGCTCTGTCGCACCATCGAAGCGAAGGCGCACGATTTCGTGCTCTGCAACTATGCGAACGCCGACATGGTAGGCCATACCGGCGTCATTCCCGCCGTCATCAAGGCGGTGGAAACGGTCGACCGCTGCCTGGACCGCGTGCTGCGGAGTGCGGACAAGGCCGGCGCAACCGTCCTCATTACGGCCGACCACGGCAACGCGGAGACCATGATCGATCCTACGACCGGCGGCGTGCACACCGCCCACACCACCAACCCCGTGCCCTTCATCGCGGTGCGGGGCGGCTGCGCCGAGCTGCGGAACGGCGGCGCGCTCTGCGATGTGGCCCCCACGGTGCTCGGCCTGCTCGGGCTCGATCAGCCGGCAGAGATGACCGGCCGCGACCTCCGCCAGTGCTGACGCCGATGCGCGCTTCCGCGGCCCCGCTTGCCCTCGCCGTCGCCCTTGCCTGTCCCGCTCTCGCGCTGGGACAGGTCGGCCACCCACCCCAGAGCAGCCCATACTCGGACCTCGCGAAGGGCAACAGCATCACTTTTGTCGGCGGTCGGTTCATGGGCGACGGTGGCCGAGTCGGCGTGGGCCCGAACAGCGGCTACACGTTCGGCCTCCGCTACGACCTGCGCGCCTCGCGCGCGCTCGCGCTCGGCCTCGGCGTCGAGCGGGGAAATCTGGAGCGCCTGATCGTCAATCCATTCGACGCCGTAGGCCAGCAGGTCTCCGGCCCCGTGGATCAGAAGGTCACGTTCGTCGAGGCGTTCATTACGCTGAACCTGACCGGCGGAAAGACCTGGCACGGCTTCGCGCCCTTCACCGGCGTCGTTACCGGTGCGGCATTCGCGACCAGCACGCCGGCCGACACGACCGGTTACAACTTCGGGAAGAAATTCTTCTTCGGACCGGCCGCGGGGTTCAGAATGTTTCTCGGCAACCGGCTGCACCTCCGCGCCGAGGCTCGGGCCAGCTTCTGGAAGCTCTCTTATCCGCCTAGCTTCCATGCCGGGATCACACCGATCACGGCGGACGTGTCGGAGTGGAATCTGACGCCCTGGTTCGTGGTCGGGCTCGGCTTCATCATGTAGCCTCGGGCATGTCCATCTCGCTCACCCGCTCCGTGAGCTTCTATGCGCTCCACCGCCTGTACCGGCCGGAGTGGAGCCCCGAGCGCAATCGCGAGGTTTTCGGTGCGCTGTCCGAGGAACCCCCGCACGGACACGAGTATCGCTGCGCGGTCACCGTGACCGGCCCACCGGGCGCTCCCCCGGACCTGCTCATCGATCTCGCCGAGCTGGACCGCATTCTCCAAGCCGAGATCGTCGAGCCGTTCGGCGGGAAGTATCTCAATCGCGACGTGCCCGCCTTTGCCCGAACGCTGCCGACCTGCGAAGCGATGGCGGCCCATGTGTTCGAACGGGTTGCCGCGCGCCTGCCCGCCGGCGCTCGCCTGGAACGCGTGCGGGTGCTGGAAGACCCGACGCTCTATGCCGACTGCACCGGCGTTCCCTGACCTCGGCCGGCGGGCTTGCCGCGCGTAGCCGGGGCGATCATCGCCGGCGGCGACGCCACGCGCCTCGGAGGCAGGCCTAAAGGGCTGGAGCGCGTCGGAGGGGTCCGGATACTCGATCGCCTCACGGACGTACTGACCGCTGCCCTGGGTACGCGGCCGCTGCTCGTGGCCAACGCCGCCGATGCGGGCACGTGGCGTCCGGAGCTTCGCGTCGTCCGCGATCTGCGTCCGGGGCTCGGGGCGCTGGGCGGCATTTACACCGCTGTCGTCGAGGCACCCGCGCCGGTCGTCTGCGTCGCGTGGGATATGCCCTTCGTGACAGCCGAGCTGGTGCGGGCGCTCGCGAGCGGGCTCGGCGACTGGGACGCGTTCCTGCCGGAGAGTCACGGCGGCAAGGACGGTGTCGAGCCTCTCTGCGCCGCGTACGGGCCTGCCTGCGGACCGGCTATCGCCGCCCGGCTCACGGCCGGCGATCTTCGAGCCGTCAGCTTCCATGCCGAGGTCCGGCTGGGGCGGCTCCCGCTGGACGCCGTCCGCCGGATCGGCAACCCCGAGCGGCTCTTCTTCAACGTGAACACCACGGACGACCTGGCGCGCGCCGAGGCGCTCTGACCATGCGGCTCATCACGGTGATCGGCCTCAAGAACGCCGGCAAGACCACTCTCACCGTCGCGCTTGCGAGCGAGTACGTGCGGCGCGGACGTCGCGTCATGACCATCAAGCACGGCCACCACCCCGCGGACGTCGATCGCCCCGGGAGCGACACGTACCGCCACTTTCGGGAGGCCCGAGCTGAGCGGACGCTCATCGCGGCGCCCGACTTGCGCGTGCTGTTCGAACGCACGCCCGACGACTACGACGCAGTGGGACTGGCCCGACGGTACATGGTCGGCGCCGACATCGTCCTGTGCGAGGGCTACAAGCGCGCTGCCCTGCCCAAGGTCGAGGTGTGGCGAAAGGTGGTGGGCGGCCGACCCATGTACGACGCCGACGCCCCGAACGCGGCGGAGTGGGTGGCCCTGGTCGTCGACGACCGCGAGGTGGGAGCCGACGCACGCTGTCCGGTGCTCGCCTTCAGCGATACCAATTGGCTTCAGACGCTGGCGAACATCGCGTGGGAGCGGGCGCTGGTGCTGTGATCGAGACGGGCCTCGCCCCGGCTGATGCCGCGCGGCGTATTCTCGCCGACGTCCGGCCGCAGCCGGCGCTTCGCGTTCCACTCGACGACGCGCTCGACAGCGTGCTCGCGGAAGACATCATCAGCCCGCTCGACATTCCGCCCTGGGCCAACTCGGCCATGGACGGCTACGCGGCCCGAAGCGCCGACGTCCGTGGGGCCTCACCCAACGCGCCGGTGCGCCTCCGCGTGGTCGAGGAGGTTCCGGCGGGGCGGTTCCCGACCAAGACGCTGGGCCCCGGCGAGAGCATCCGCATTTTCACCGGCGCGCCGGTTCCCGACGGCGCAGACAGCGTCATCCGGCAGGAAGATACCGACGCGGGCAAGGCGACGGTCACCGTGCTCCACGACCGCGATGCCGGCGTGAACATTCGCAAGGCAGGGGAAGACATACAGAAGGGGCAGACCGTGCTCGGCGCCGGCACGCCGCTCGGCCCGGCCCAGCTGGGCGTGCTGGCCTCGCTCGCGGTGGCACACCCCCTGGTCCACCGGCGCCCGCGCGTCGCGATTCTGGCGAGCGGGGACGAGATCGTGGACGTGGACCAGCCCGAGGCCATTCTGAGCGGGCGGCGCACCGCGAGCAGCAACACCCACACGATCGCCGCACTCGTGCGGCGGGCGGGCGGTGAACCGGTTAGTCTCGGCATCGCCGGCGACTCACCCGAGAGTCTTCGCGCGCATCTCGCGCGGGCATCGGAATCGGATCTGCTGGTGACCACCGCCGGCATCAGCGTGGGCGAGCACGACCATCTCCGGACTGTGCTCGATGAGCTGGGCGTCGAGCAGCGGTTCTGGAGGGTGCGCATGCGACCCGGAGCGCCGCTAGGGTTCGGCCTGTTGCACGGGGTTCCGTGGATCGGGCTGCCCGGCAATCCCGTCAGCACGATGGTGACGTTCGAGCTGTTCGTCCGGCCCGCGATCCGCGCCATGTGCGGCCACGCGTTGCCGTTCCGTCGCGCGATGACCGTCAAGGCCGCGGAGCCCATCAGCCTTAGGCCCAAGCTCCAACATTTCCTCAGGGCAATAGTGATGGACGCGCCGGCCGGCCCGGAGGCGCGCCTTACCGGCCCGCAGGGCTCCGGGATTCTCACGTCGATGGTCCGAGCCAACGCGCTGCTGGTGATTCCGGAAGGACAGTTCGAGACGCCGGCGGGCGCGGAGATCACGGCCATGCTGCTCGACGACGCGGTCCATCAGGCCGAGCCGGGCTTTTGAGCGGCGTCGTCTACGAGGTGACGGTTGAGGTCGAGCGCTCGCTGGTCGACGCGTTCGTGCGGTACATGACGGAGGAGCACATTCCGCAGATCTACGCCACAGGCTGCTTCCGCCGCATTCGCTTCGACCGCGCCGCGTCAACGATCTTTCGCTCTGCGTACCAGGCCGCAACGGCCGCGGATCTCGAGCGCTATCTCCAGCACCACACCGCAACATTTCGTGCCGATTTCGGCGCGCACTTCCCAACAGGTGTTACAGTGAGCCGCGTCACCTGGAGCAGCATCGCAACCTGGGAGTGACCTGCGTCGCAGAGCGTCGGGCCGGCCCGACGTGAAGTTGCCCCATGCCACGTCACGTAGTAAACACCCGCCTTGTCCGTTGGCTGGTCACGGCGGCGTTGATGGTCGCGCTCGTCAGCCAGGTCGACGTGGGCGACGCCCTGCGTCATCTGGTGAGCGCGAACCCCGGCGGCCTCGTCCTCGCGATGCTGATCCTGGTCTGCGACCGATTCCTTCAAGCCGCCAAATGGTACCCGCTGGTCCGGATTCAGACCGACGAGCTGCCGTTCGGCGTCTGCATCCGCGCATATCTCGCATCTTACGCCGCCTCGTTCCTGCTTCCGGCCTCGATCGGCGGCGACATGCTCCGGGCGGTGGCGTTGGGGCGTTCGCGGAACCTCATCCCGGAGGTCGGGGCCTCGATCGTGATGGAGCGACTGCTGGGCGTCGCGACGCTGGTCGTCGCGAATCTCCTGGCGGTTCTGTACGCGTTCAGCGGCTCTTCCAGGCTCGAGCGGTTCGGGCCCATGGCCGTCGGGCTGGTCGGCCTGGCGTTCGCCGCGCTGCTCACGCCGATGAGCCAGCCGGTGCAGCGTTCGATCCGGGCCCGGTGTCGGCGCTTCGGATCCGCCCGCTGGATCGCGGTCCTGCGCCGGTTCGGCAACGCGTACGTCGCGCATCGACGCCACCCCGGCACGCTGCTGCTGGTTTTCGTCCTGTCGCTGGTCGAGATCGGCATGGTCATCCTGATGATGGCCACGGTCGCCGACGCAATTCACACCCGGATTACGCTCGGCATGCTGCTCGTGGTGGCGCCGATTGCGCTGGTGTTGTACCGGCTGCCCATCACCTATTGGGGGCTGGGCGTCGCCGACGGCGGACTGGTGCTCCTGCTGAAGCACCTCTACGGCATTCCACCGACGCAGGCCATCGCCGCATCCGTGGCGTTCCGTTTCGTCGAGCTGTGCGTCGCGCTCCCCGGCGCGATTCTCTGGCCCAGTCTCGTCAGTCCCTCCGGCCTCCGCCGCGCCGTTGACGCCGGCGCGACCCGCGTCTAGGTTCCGTCCTCAAGAAGGGGAGTAGCTCATCCGCCCTCGGGGCGGACGACCGGATCGTCAAGACTGTCCGCATCGCGGGCACGGTCCGGCAGGAAGCGCGGCGAAGGCCGCGTATTCAGAGCGAGACCTTCGTCCAGGCCGCCTCGGGGCGCCGGACGAAGGTCTCGCTCTCTTTTTGAGGGGGTCCACGATGAACAACGTGAAGACATTCGTGCTGATGGGCGGCCTGATGGGATTGTTCCTGCTGGCCGGCCAGCTGCTGGGAGGCTCGCAAGGGCTGCTGCTGGCCCTGGTGGTCGGCGGCCTCTTCAACTTCGTGATGTATTTCTTTTCCGATCGCATGGTGCTGCGCATGTACGCGGCGCGGGTCGTCGGACCGGAACAGGCGCCTGAGCTGTACGCGCTGGTGGACCGCCTGCGGCAGCGGGCCGGTCTTCCGATGCCGGTCGTGGCGGTGGCCCCGCACGAGCAGCCCAACGCGTTCGCGACCGGCCGCAACCCGACGCACGCGGTCGTGGCGGTCACCACCGGCATCCTCAAGTACATGCCGCAGGACGAGCTGGAGGGGGTGCTCGCCCACGAGCTGGCGCACGTCAAGAACCGCGATATGCTCATTTCGACGGTGGCGGCCGGCATCGCGGGCGCGATCTCCAACCTGCCCTATCTCCTGCTGTTCGGCGGCGGGCGGAGCGACGACCGGGGACATCCGGCGCTCGAGCTTGCCCTGATGCTGCTGGGCCCCGTCGGCGCGATGCTCATCCAATTCGCCATCTCCCGGCAACGGGAGTTCGAGGCCGACCGGGTCGGGGCGGAGATCCTGGGCCGGCCCTTGCCCCTCGCCAACGCGCTCCGGCGCCTGGATGCCTTGGCGCACCGGATCCCCATGGACGTGGCTCCCGCGGCCGCGCCGCTTGCGCAAGTGAACCCGCTCGCAGCCCACGGAGGCGGCGTGCTCAGGCTGTTCAGCACCCACCCACCCACCGAGGAGCGGGTGGCCCGGCTCGAAGCGATGGCGGCGGGTCGCTAGTTGGGACCCTACCAGCCGGGCCTTTGGCTGGGCTTCGCCGCCCTGGTCGCGGTGCTGATGGCCGTCGACCTGGGCGTGCTCAACCGACGTGCCCATGCGCTCGGGTTTGCCGAAGCCCTCCGGTGGTCGGGGGGCGTGGTGGCGCTGGCGGTCGCGTTCGGGGGGATCGTCTTCTGGCAGGAAGGCGGCCGGGCAGCGCTGGAGTTCTACACCGGGTACCTCGTCGAGGTCTCGCTCAGCGTCGATAATCTCTTCGTCTTCATTCTGATCTTCGCCTACTTCAGCGTCCCGGCCGAGGCCCGACCCAAGGTGCTGAAGTGGGGGATCCTCGGCGCGATCGTGATGCGCTTCATCATGATCGCGCTGGGCGCCGTGCTGCTCCAGCAGTTCGAATGGATCATCTGGGTGTTCGGCGCGATCCTGATCATCACCGGCGTCAAGGTGTGGACGCAGCAGGAGGAGCGCATCGAGCCGGAGAAGAATCCGGTCGTTCGCCTCGCGCGGCGGCTGATGCCCTTCTCACCCGGCTACGACGGGGCCCGTTTCTTCACCCGCACGGTGGACGGCCGGCGCCTGGCGACCCCGCTGTTCCTGGTGCTGCTCCTGGTCGAGTGGTCGGACCTGGTTTTCGCGATCGACAGCATCCCGGCGGTCTTCGCAGTAACGCGGGACCCCTTCCTCGTCTTCAGCTCGAACGTGTTCGCGATCCTCGGCCTGCGCGCCCTGTTCTTCGTCGTGGCGGGAGCGATGGATCAGTTCGCCTACCTGAAGCCCGGCGTGGCGCTCGTCCTGGTGTTCGTGGGCTTCAAGATGGCCTTGAGCCACTGGGTCCACTTGCCGATTGGCCTTTCGCTGGCGGTGATCGTGGGGACGCTGGCGGGCTCCGTAGGACTGTCGCTCTGGCGGCGAGGCCCGATCCGTCCGGCGTCGTGACCCTTCCCCCTACTCCTCCTTCCACACGTCGATCCCGCCCGCCATCGAGCCCACGTCCACCGTTGCGGCAGTCTCCAGCGTCCGAAGGTCGATGACCTCGACCGTGCCCGGCTCCGATCCGATTCCCTCGACCGAGGCGAAGGCGTAACGGTCGTCCGGTGCGACGGCGAGCCCGTGGACGATCCTGCGCTTCGTCGGCAGCCGCTTGAGCTCCGTGCCGCTCGCGAGATCGAAGATCGAGACCGACTGCCCCCGTTTGTTGGTGGCGAGCAGAAGCTTCCCGTCGTGCGTGACGGCGAGGTTGTACACGCCGTTCCCCGCCGGCCACCGCCGGGCGATGGTCCACGACCCGGCGTCGATCTCGACGATCTCGTTCGCCTTGTTGCAGGCCACGTAGATCTTCGAGCCATCGGCCGAAGGCTGCGCCCAGGTCGGCGAGCAGGTGACCGCGGGCATGCCGGTGCCGGCCTGGTGCGCCATCGGCGGGCCGGTCATGCCGTGTTCCTGGCCCTTCGTCAGCGCGAAGTGTCGCGAGACCGCCAGCGTCTTGGTATCGATCTCCACCAGCATGTCGTCCATCATGCAGGCGGAATAGTGCTTGGTGCCTGTGGGGTTGAGACGGGAGCCGTGCGGCATCACGCAGGTGGGGATGCGCGCGACCTCCACCATCTCGTCGGTGGCCACGACCGATACCGACGACGGCACCATCTCACCGTAGAGATTGAAGTTCACCACATAGGCCAGGTAGCCCTCCGGAGAGATCTGGAGCGTAGCCGGAAAGAGGCCCAGCTGCACGCGGCCGGAGGGTTTGTCGTCCGCTGTGCCGTACTTCCAGAGCGAGCCGTAGGGCGTTCCGTGCCCGGTGGAGACGTAGAAGGTCCTCCCGTCGGGCGCTACGGCGAGCCCGTGCGGGCCGGAGGGCTCGGTCGGCACCAGCCCGATCCGGAAGGAGCGATCCACGCTGATGCCGGCGGGGCCGAACCGCACGAGCTGGATTCGGTCTACGCCCTCCGAGGCCACGAAGACGTAGTAGGTCCGCTCCGGCGGCGGCGGCGGCGCCGGGCGACCGGTCGCCAGCGCGGCGGCCGCCAACAGCCACGCCGCCGTCATGGCACGAGCGGGCGATCGTCGCGCCGCGGCTCGAGCCGCACGACGAAGAGTCCGTTGTTGAAGTCGTTCACGTAGGCCAGCCCGTCCTTGACGACCACGCCCCAGGTCATCGCCGCGAACGGAATGAACCCGTCCTTGTCGACCGGATTCACGTGCGCGATCTCACGATTCTGCGCGCGGAGATCGCCGCGAAGCTCGCCCGAGATGTCGAACGCCCGGAAGCCTGCATTGTAGGCCCCCATGTAGAGCGTGTCGCCGGCCACCCAGACGTTGTGGACGCCGCCGTACTCGGGCTCGTACCACGCGACCTCCTTCGGATGCTCCAGATCGCTCACGTCCACGACGTGCAACCGGCCATACGCGCGGGTGGGGCGGCCCTCGAACAGCGCTTCCCCGGCATCCAGCCCGAACACCTCGTCCGCCACGAAGACGTACTGCCCGTGGCGCCACGCCGTATGAGTACCCCGAATGAACCCGGGGCCGCTCGTCTCGCTCACCTGACGGTAGAGCTTGTCGAGGTCGTACTTGAACTGGGACACGAACTGCGGGTTGGACGGACTGCCGCCCTTGATGCCGTTCCCGATGTCCAGGATCACGAGCCCATCGTCCCACCAGCTGGCGTAGAGCAGACCGTCCTGCACGTCGACGTCGTGCAGCACCCGGCCGGCGTCCGGCCTCGGCGTCTTCCACCGGCCGACTTCCTTGGGGTGGGCTGGATCGTTGATGTCGAGGATGTGCAGGGCGCCGGTACCGTCGTTGGTGAGATAGACGTGGGTGCCGTACTTGGGCTGGGTGTACACGAACGACGAGTGCACGCCCGACGTCACGCCGTCGGTGAACTCGGCCACGACCTTCGGATGCAGCGGGTCATCGAGGGTGCAGATGACCAACCCGTTCTTGCGGTCCGCCGCGCCCTCGCGGGTGAACACCAGAACCTTGCCCGCCTTGTCGGTCATGATGTCGTTGATGAAGCGCGTGTTCGCCTGGACCGAGTCCACCACCACCGGATGGGCCGGGTCGCTGATGTCGATCGTATAGAACCGGTCGCCGCCGAGATGCGTCCCGAGGTAGGCCACCTTCCCGTTGGGGTGCACCCACACCTCCGAGGTCGGAAAGGCCTTGCGAGGGGCCGCGCCGACGATGGTCGCCGGCCGCCGGACGTCGCGCGCCGCCACGGTGACCGGCGCGATCGCCGAGCGGTTCCCCAGCACGGCGGTCACCGTATAGACGCCCGGCCGGTAGGGGACGAACGTCCCGTCGGACTCGATCATCCCCTCGCCCGGGCTGAACGACCACGTCGGCATGACCCCGGGAATGGCGGCGCCGGCGTCATCCTTCGCCGTCACGGTGAAGCGAATCACGTCGCCCTGACGCACCCTCGGCGCAGCCGGCTCGATCGTCACCGACACGGGAACGGCCGTCGTCACGGCGACGATGGTGGTGCCCCGCACGGTGCCGGCGGTGGCCGTGAGTGTGGCACGTCCCGCTCCTCTGGCCTCGAGCAGGCCGTCCCGGCTCACCCGCGCCACGGCCGGCGCGGAGCTGGTCCAGACGACCGCGTCATCCCGTTCGTCACCCGTGGCGCTCAACGCCTTGGCGCCCAGTTGGACCCGCTGTCCCGGCACCAGACGGGCCGGGTGCGGCGCAATGGTGACGCTCGTGGCGGGGCCGGCGAGCATCCGAACGGTCACCTCCTGAATGACCGGCTTGGCGCCCTGGACGATGGCCGAGGCAACGACCTCCATCGTGCCCCGGGCGCCGGCACGGAACATCCCGTCTTCGTCGACGGAGGCGCCCTGAAGCCCTTTTTCCCGGAAGGTGATCTTCGCGTCGGACACCGGACTGCCGCTCGCGTCGAGCGCCTGCGCCGTGAGGCGGAGAGAGTCGCCGACCATGACCTCGGGCCGGGCCGGTGAGACCACGAGGCGCGCCACCGCCGGCTGCTGGGCAGCGAGGGTGAGCACCGGCGCCGCTATGAGCGCCGAGAGGGCCAGCATCGTCCGCATGAGTGCCATTCCGTTGGTGAGTGACCGATGGGAGGCTCAATCCTAGCGACGTGAAGCTGCGTGGCGAGTGTGCGCTTCGGAAGGGGGCGCGGGGGCGCTCCGCCTCAGAGTTACGCGACCGCCGTGCGCGCCCGAATGATTCAGGTTGGGACGTATCACGAACATATAGCGCGCTCGCGCCCGCCGGTCTACCGTCGCCGGCCCGCCCCGACCACCCTTCTCCCTTCATGCCGACCTCCCGCGTGCTCGACCGGCTGGGGCTCCATCGACCCGAGCTCCGCGCCTGGGCCATGTACGACTGGGGCATCTCCGCAACCCAGGTCGGCATCGTCACCGCCATTTTCCCCATCTACTTCGTGAAGGTGGCGGGGGCAGGTCTCTCCGAGAGCCAGGCGACCGGCCGCCTGGCGATCGCCAATACGGTCGCGCTCAGTGTTGTCGCCTTGCTCTCTCCGATCCTGGGCGCCGTCGCGGACTACGCGGCGGCGAAAAAGCGCTTCCTCGCGGGATTCATGGCGCTGGGCATCGCCGCGATCGGCTCGATGTTCTTCATCCACCACGGCGACCTTGTGCTGGCGTCGGTCCTCTTCACGCTCGCGCTCGTGGGTGCCACCGGCAGCTTCGTGTTCTACGAGGCGCTGCTCCCGCACATCGCATCGCGCGAGGAGGTCGATCGTGTCTCCACCGCGGGATATGCCTTGGGCTACGTCGGCGGCGGAGTCCTGCTGGCGCTCAATCTCGCATGGATACAGCGGCCCGCCTGGTTCGGTTTGCCGAGCGGGCCCGGGCTGACAGAGGCGGAGGCCACGCTGCCGGTACGGCTCGCGTTCATCTCGATCGCCGTGTGGTGGGCCCTGTTCTCGATTCCGCTGTTCCGACGGATCCCCGAGCCGGCCCGGCGGCTCGAGAGCGACGAGCGGCAGGGCGAGAACCCGGTGTGGGTGGCGTTCGTGCGGCTCTGGGAGACGTTCCGCGAGCTGCGGAACTTCCGCCAGGCGTCGATCTTCCTGCTCGCGTTCCTCGTGTACAACGACGGCATCCAGACCATCATCAAGATGGCCACGGCGTACGGCACCGAGCTCGGCATCGGGCAGGGCCCGCTCATCACGGCCATCCTGCTCGTGCAGTTCGTCGGGATCCCCTTCTCGTTCCTGTTCGGCATGCTGGCCGGCCGGATCGGCGCGAAGCCGGCAGTGTTCCTCGGCCTCGTGGTCTACACCGTGATCAGCGTGCTCGGCTATTTCATGCGCACGGCGACGCACTTTTTCATCCTCGCCTTGCTCGTCGGGCTCGTCCAGGGGGGCACCCAGGCGCTCAGCCGGTCGCTGTTCGCGGCGATGACGCCGCCCCACAAGTCGGGCGAGTTCTTCGGGTTCTTCAGTGTCTTCGAGAAGTTCGCCGGCATTTTCGGCCCGCTGTTGTTCTACGTTGCGATTCAGCTCACGGGGTCGAGCCGGGTCGCGATCCTGTCGGTGATCGCGTTCTTCGCCGTGGGCGCCGTGCTTCTCAGTCTGGTGGACGTGGCGGCCGGCGAGCGCGCCGCGCAGCAGGCGGAGCGAAGCGTGCGGCCGGCGGGGTAGGAGCCACTTGCCCGCGCCCTGAGGGCGCCCTAGCTTACGCGACCGTATGCCCCGCGCGACTTTGAACTCGAGCTGTCCGACCGCCATGCGCCGGACCCCGCGCCGCACCGCGATGAACGGCGGGCGGACGGGGCTCAAGCGTGTGCGCGGACACTGGAGCGCGCGCGGGCCGGCGTAGAAGGTCATGGGTCAAACCCGTACCGGAAGCCCCGCCGCGCGACAGCTCGGCGGGGTTGTTTGC
>OEKJ01000272.1_pt3 | contig 13673 bp, 15 predicted proteins | sample 1503081 | NCBI WGS metagenome assembly OEKJ01 (sample SAMEA104379565, study PRJEB20068) | metagenome | biome: 1000743; feature: 77; material: 1998 | place: USA | collected 2012 | depth 25 m | reverse complement strand
CGTTTACCGCTCACCGTTCACCGTTCACCGTTTACTTTCACTGCTCACCGCGGTTGCCGGTCCCAGCCTCACCACCGCCTGCCGCTCGGCGGGAAAGAACTCCGCCGCCACGGCCGCGACCTGCTCGGACGTGACTGCGTCGATGTCCACGAGCATCTCGCTCAACGAGCGATACCGGTCGTCGTGCAGGACGAAACCGGCGAGCCGTTGCATCCGCGCGCCGGGACTCTCCAGCGACAACACCACCTGCCCCTTGAGCTGCCGTTTGCCGTCGGTCAGCTCGGCGGCCGGCAGCCCCTCCCGGGCGAGGAGCGCGTACTCGGCGCGGATGGCGTCGATGGCCTGGTCCGCCGTGCTCGGCTGGGTGCCCACGTAGACACCCAGCTGGCCGGTGGTCTGGTAGAACTGCTTGAAAGCGTAAATCGCGTAGGCCAGCCCCAGCTCCTCGCGAACGCGCTGGAAGAGGCGGCTCGACATGCCCCCGCCGAACGCGTTCACGAGAATCGCGAGCGCGAACCGCCGGGGGTCGCGAAGCGGGAAGGTATCCGTGCCGAAGACGATGTGCGTCTGGGCCGAATCGCGGACTTCGGACCGCTCCACTCCGCGGGCCGCGGGCGCCGCCCTGACCGGCGGCCGGGGTCCGCCTGCGCCGTTCGGCTCGAGCCAGCCCTCGCGGTCAAGGACCTCGAGCAGCCGGTCGTGGTCCAGGTTGCCGCCGGCCGCGAAGACGCAGTTGCCCGGATGGTAGGCGGCATCGTGCAGCTCGCGGAGGTCGGACGCCGCGAGCGCCGTCACCGTCTCCGGCGTGCCCAGGATCGAGTAGCCGTAGGGGTGGCGCGGCCACAGCGTCTCCGCGTGCATCTCGTAGACGAGATCGTCGGGAGTGTCGAGGACGCCGTTGATCTCCTCGAGGATCACGTTGCGCTCGGGGACCAGATCGCGCTCGGCCAGCAGCGGGCGGCGGACGAGATCCGTCAGGATGTCCACGGCGAGGGGGACGTCCTCGTCGAGCACGTGCGCCTGGTAGCTCGTGAAGTCGCGGCCGGTGAACGCGTCGAGGCCCCCGCCCCGGACCTCGAGCTCGAGCGCGAGCTGCTTGGCCGTTCGGCGCTCCGTGCCTTTGAACACCATGTGCTCGAGCAGATGGGAGACGCCCATCTTCGGGCGGGGCTCGTGCACGCTGGCCGTGCGCACGAAAATGCCGAGCGCGGCGGAGCGCACGCCCGGCATGGTTTCCGACAGGACCACGAGGCCCGAGGGCGCATTCGTGCGCCGGACCCCCGAGTCCAGGACGACCGTGTCCACGGGGCTTACTCCTTGGGGATCAGCGCCTTCCGGGAAAGCTTCATGCGGCCGCGCTCGTCCACTTCGAGCAACTTGACCTGGACGATGTCACCCTTCTTCACGACGTCCTCGGTCTTCTCGGTGCGGCCGTGCTGCAGCTCGCTGATGTGGAGCAACCCCTCGACGCCCGGAATGATCTCGACGAACGCGCCGAACGGCGTCGTGCTCTTGACCGGCCCCTCGTACACCCGTCCGACCTCGGGCTCGGCCACGATGGCGGCCACCATCTCCCGCGCCTTCTCGCCCGCCTCGCCGCCGACCGCCGCGATGGTGATGAGACCGCTGTCGTCCACGTTGATCTTGGCACCGGTGGCGTCCTGAATCCCGCGGATGGTCTTCCCCTTGGGGCCGATGACGTCGCCGATCTTCTCCGGCTTGATCTGGATGGTGATGATCCTCGGCGCGTACTTGGACAGCTCCGGGCGCGGCTTCGACAGGACCTTGTCCATCTCTTTCAGGATGTGGAGCCGGCCCTTCCGCGCCCGCTCCAGCGCTTCCTTCATGATCTCGATGGTGAGGCCCTCGATCTTGATGTCCATCTGGATCGAGGTGATGCCGTTGGTGGTCCCCGCAACCTTGAAGTCCATGTCGCCGAGGGCGTCCTCGGAGCCGAGGATGTCGGTGAGCACGGCGACCTTGTCGCCCTCCTTCACGAGGCCCATCGCCACGCCGGCGCAGGGCGCCTTCATCGGCACGCCGGCGTCGAGCAGCGCGAGCGACCCCGAGCAGACCGTCGCCATGGACGACGAGCCGTTGGACTCCAGCACTTCCGACACCACCCGCAGCGTGTAGGGGAACTCCTCGTAGTGCGGCAGCAGCGGCTGCAGCGCCCGCTCCGCGAGGGCCCCGTGCCCGATTTCGCGGCGGCTGGTGCCGCGGATCATCTTGACCTCGCCCGTGGAGTAGGGCGGGAAGTTGTAGTGCAGCATGAACGATTTGGTGGTCTCACCCAGCACGTCGATGCTGTCGATGCGCTGCTCGTCGTCCGCGGTGCCGAGCGTCACGGCCGCCAGGGCCTGGGTCTCGCCCCGCTGGAACAGCGCCGAGCCGTGCGCCCGTGGCAGGAGTCCCGCCTCGATCGCGATCGGCCGGATGGTGTCGAGGTCACGACCGTCCACCCGCTCGCCCTTCTCCAGCACCTGGGCGCGCATCACGCGATACTCGATCTCGTCCAGCTCCGCCACGATGTCCTTCGTCTTCTCGGGAAACTCGGTCGCGAGCTGCGCCAGGACCGCCTGGCGGAGCTCCTTCACGCTGGTCGCGCGCGCGGCCTTGTCCTTCGCGTTGATGGCCGAGGCCATGCTCCGCTCGGCCAGCTCCCGCACCCGGGCCAGCAACGCGGCGTCGACCGGCGCGCGCTCCCATGGCAGCTTCCGGCGCGGAGCCCCGTCGATGACCTTGCGCTCGAGCGCGATCAGATCCTTGATGCCCTTCTGCGCCACCTTGAGCGCCTCCAGCATTTCCGCCTCGGAGATCTCGAGCGAGCCGCCCTCCACCATGTAAATGGCGTCGGCCGAGCCGCTGACCACGAGATCGATCGTGGAGAACTCGAGCTGCTGGAACGTCGGGTTCAGGATCCACTTGCCTTCGACCTTGCCCACGCGGACCGCCGCCAGCGGGCCGTTCCACGGCACCGTCGAGACCGAGAGCGCGACCGACGCCGCCACGGCGCCGAGGATGTCGGCGTCGTTCTCCTGATCGGCGGAGAGCACGGTCACGAAGACCTGGACCTCGTTCTTGAAGCCCTCGGGGAAGAGCGGCCGGATGCTCCGGTCGATGAGGCGGCTGGCCAGGATCTCCTTGTCGGAGGGCCGGCCCTCACGCTTGAGAAACCCCCCGGGAATCTTGCCCGCGGCGTAGGTCTTCTCGCGATACTCGACGGTGAGGGGGAAGAACGGGAGGGTGGAGACGTTGGGAGAGACGGTGACGGCGGCGAGGAGCATGGTATCGCCGAACTGCACCAGCGCGGAGCCTGCGGCTTGCTTCGCCAGCCGGCCGGTCTCGATCGTGAGACGACGCCCGGCAAAATCCTGTTCGATCCGTTGTACGGTCACGTGGGTTTCCAAGTCAGAGCACACCAATGCAGCGAGGGCGCCCCGCTGTGCTCGTTCGGGGCGCCCTCGCGAACCCGCGGGCCTTAGTGACGGAGCCCGAGCTCCTCGATGAGCGCGCGATACGTGGGCAAGTCGCTGCGCTTGAGATACTGGAGGAGACGGCGACGCGTTCCGACCATCTTCAGCAACCCCCGGCGACCATGGTGGTCCTTGGGGTGGATGCGGAAATGGTCGGTGAGCGAGTTGATCCGCTCCGTGAGGAGCGCGACCTGGACCCTGGCCGAGCCGGTGTCAGTGTCGTGCCGGCGGTGCTTGACGACCACGGTCTGCTTGTCGAAAGGCATGCTGCGGAGTTCCTCGGGGACAGTTCTTGTTTCATTTCTATGTTAGCATGGAATAATAACCTACACGCAATGCTCCAGCAAGAGTCACCCGGCGAAACCGCACCGCGATTCAACCCCCGAGCAAACGCCGAATGTCGTTGGAGAATGCCAGCACCATCAGCAGCACCACCATGACCAGCCCCAGCATCGTCAGCCGCTCGCGGAGGCTCACCGGGACCGGGCGCCGGATCAGCCCCTCGGCCAGGAGCAGGAGGAACTGGCCGCCATCCAGCACCGGCACCGGCAGGAGGTTCAACACCGCCAGGTTCACCGAAATGAGCGCCATGAACTGGAGGAACGGCTCGAAGCCGAGCCGGGCGAACTCCCCGGCCTGCTGGGCAATCAGAATGGGTCCCCCCACACTGGACGCCGAGACCCGCCGGGTGAGCAGCCCCTGCACCGTCCGGACGATGAAGGTCATCGCGTTGAGCGTGGCCCTCGCGCCGGCCGCGCCGGCCTGCGGCAGCGAGAAGGCCACCCGCCGCGCCGGCGTCTGAAACTGGATGCCGAGGCGGCCGACCTTCCGGAGCTTGCCATCGGCGTCCTGCACTTCGTCCACCGTGGCGGTCATGCTCAGATCGCGGCGCTGACCGTGCCGCCCGACCGTCAGGATGACCGGCCGGCCGGGACTCGAGTCCATCACCGTGAACACATCGTAGCTTTGGGCGACGGGCTGGCCGTTCAAGGCGACGATCGTGTCGCCGGGCAGCACGCCGGCCTTGATTGCCGGCCGCCCGGCGACCGGGCGCTCGACGACCGGCGAGCGGAACGGCCGGAGCGCGCCGACCAGGTGGGCGCGATCCTCGACAGCGGCCGGGTGAAGCGCGAGCGAAATCTCACGGCCGTCGGCGAGCGTGATGGTGATGCCCTGCTCACCCCCCGCCCCGAGCTGGCGAACGACCTCGTCCCACGACGCGACGGTGTCTCCATTCACCCGCACGATCCGATCGCCGGGCTTCAGGGCCGCCAGCGCCGCGGCGCCGGGGGGGAGACTGTCGGTCGCCACTCCACCCACGACCGTCGTCGGATCTATGGCTTCGCCGTTCTTGGCCGCCAGGTAGGTGTACACGACCCAGGCGAAGAGAATGTTCATGGTCACGCCGGCGAGGATCACGATCATCCGCTTCCAGACCGGCTTGGCCTCGAACACCCGATCGGGCGGAACCGGCGCGGCTGCTCCCCCCTCGAGCATCGCGCTGGCGGCATCCTCTTCACGGCTGGCCATCTTCACGTAGCCGCCGAGCGGGAGCCAGGAGATCGAGTACTCGGTCTCGCCCCGCCGGAACGTGAGGGCCTTCACCGGTGCGCCGAGACCCAGCGAGAACCGATGCACGTAGATCCCCGCCCACTTGGCGGCGATGAAATGTCCGGCCTCGTGCACGAAAATCAGCACCCCCAGCACGATGGCGAGAGACAGGATCGTCGTCAGCACGCTTACCTCACAAGTGCACGGGCCCGCTCACGCGCCCAGCGGTCGGCGGATCGCACGACCTCGACGTCGGCGGCCGGCTCGCGGCGGTGGTCGTCGAGCGCGTGCTCGATTACGTCACTGATGCGGCCGAAGGGAATGCAGCCTTCGAGAAAGGCGGCCACGGCCACTTCGTTGGCGGCGTTGAAGACCGCAGGGGCCGTGCCGCCCGCCCGCCCGGCCGCGACTCCGGCGTCGTAGGCGCGGAAGACCTCCGCCCGCACCGGCTCGAAGGTGAGCGGCCCCGCGGCCACCGGATCAAAGCGGCGGACGCCCGCGTCGGGGAGACGTCCGGGGTGAGTCAGCGCGTACAGGATCGGCAGCTCCATGGACGGAAACGCGAGCTGCGCGAGGACGCTTCCGTCACAGAACTCGACAAAGGCGTGGACGATGCTCTGCGGATGGATGACGACCTCGAGCGCGTCGTACCCCAGGCCGAACAGATAGTGGGCCTCGATGACTTCCAGCGCCTTGTTCGCCAACGTGGCGCTGTCGACCGTAATCTTCTTGCCCATGCGCCACGTCGGGTGGTTGAGCGCGTCACTCACGGTCGCGATCGAGAGCCGCTCGGCCCCCCACTCCCGGAATGGTCCGCCCGAGCCGGTAAGGATGAGGCGCCCGACCGCCGACGGCCGGTCCGCGATGCACTGGAGCACCGCGCTGTGCTCGGAATCCACCGGCACGATCTCGCCGCCGCCGGCGCGCGCCGCGGCCGTGACGAGATCACCGGCCATGACGAGCGTTTCCTTGTTGGCGAGGGCCACCCGCTTTCCGGCTCGAAGCGCCGCCAGCGTGGCATCGAGGCCGGCGGAGCCGACCACCGCGTTGAGCACGATGTCCACTCCGGGGTGCAGTGCTGCATCCACGAGGACGCCCGGGCCGGACGGATACGGGGCGTCGGACTGTTGCTCGGCCAGGCCCACGAACTCGGGTCGCCACTCCGCCGCCTGGGCCTCCAGCTCTGCGCGGTTGCACCCCGCGGTGAGCGCCACGAGGCGGAAGTGCTCCCGCTGCCGCTTGAGCACCGCCAGCGTGCTCCGGCCGATCGAGCCGGTCGAGCCGAGCAGCGCGATGCCCCGCATCACCGGACTCCGAACGCGCGGTAGAGAGCCGCGGCGACTGGAATCACGAAGTAGAGGGCGTCGAGCCGGTCCAGGACGCCGCCGTGCCCGGGGATGAGGTGGCTCGAATCCTTGACCCCGGCCTGACGCTTGAAGAGCGACTCCGCTAGGTCGCCAACCTGCCCGACCACACTCAGCACGCCGGCGATCACCAGCAGCACGGCGAGCGGAACCACGACGCCCACGCGAGGGAACACGAACGCGGCGAACACCGGCGCCACGAGCAGCGCGCCGAGCACGCCGGCCACGCTGCCGACACGGGTCTTCCCCGGGCTCACCGTCGGCGCAAGCTTCGGCCCGCCGATCGCGCGGCCGGCGAACATGGCGGCGGTGTCGCAGACCCAGGTGACGACGAGGGGGTAGAAGACCAGCCATGCACCGGCCCATGAGCGGACCTCGCGCCCGCCGTGCCGGATGTCCATCAGGAATGCAGGCAGCGCGGCTGCGTAGGCAACGGCGAAAACCGTGACGGCCACCGACTCGATCGGCCGGTTACCGGGGCCCCGCCGCCAGAGCGCCACGCTTAGAACCCCCAGGAGCCAGAGCGCCGCAGCATACGGCCACGCGACGCCGATCGGTCCCGCGGGGTCGCGGAGCACCGAGTAGACGGCGGGCGGCACCAGGGCAGCGCCGGCCAGGCCGGGGGCGTCGAGGGGCGTCACGCCGGTGCGCCGGGAGAGGTCGTACAGCTCACGAGTCCCCAGCACCGCGACCCCCGTGGCGAGTGCGACCAGGGGCCAACCGCCGTACCAGACCACGGCGAGCACGAGGGGAATGGCGACGGCGGCGAACCCGATCCGCTGCGCCAGGTTGCGATCCATCAGACCGAGACGCGCCCGAACCGGCGGTCCCGTCCCTGAAACGCGAGAATGGCCTCGAAGAGGTCGCGCCGGGTGAAGTCGGGCCAGAGCACAGGGGTGACGTACAACTCCGCGTAGGCGAGTTGCCAGAGCAGGAAGTTCGAAATGCGCATCTCCCCCGAGGTGCGGATGAGGAGGTCGGGATCGGGCCACCGGGCGGTATACAGACGGCGGGCGATGGCGGCCTCGTCGATCTCGGCGGGATGGAGCCGTCCCGCCTGGACCTCCTCGCCGAGCAGCCGCGCCGCGCGCACCAGCTCGGCCCGGGAGCCGTAGGAAATGCACAGGTTCAGATCGAGCCGGGTGCCGTCGGCCGTCTCGCGGACGATACGATCGAGGGCGGCGCGGGCGCTCGATTGGAGACGGGAGACATCGCCGAGGACGTTGACCCGCGCGCCGCGCTCGCGCAGCTCGGCCACCTCCTTGGCAATGTACTCCTCGAGCAGCTGCATCAGCGCCTCGATCTCCTCGGCCGGGCGCTGCCAGTTCTCCTGACTGAACGCGAAGAGCGTCAACACGCCGATGTCGGCGTCGAGGCAGCCCTCGATCGCTTCCCGAACCGCGGCCATCCCCGCCGCGTGTCCCAGAGGACGGGGCAGCGACCGCTCGCGGGCCCAGCGCCCGTTGCCGTCCATGATGATGGCGACGTGGGCCGGGACGCCGCCCTGAACCCGGATCCGCTGGAGGAGGTCGTCGCTCATGCGTCAGACTTCCATGATCTCCGCTTCTTTGACGTGAATGAGCTGGTCGAGCTGCTTGATGTGCTCGTCGTGCAGCTTCTGCACGTCCTTTTCGGCCCGGCGCTCTTCGTCCTCGGACGTGTGCTCCAGCTTCTTGAGCTTCGCGATGGTGTCGGTGCGCGCGTGCCGCACGGCGATGCGCCCTTCCTCCGCCAGCTTGTGCACGACTTTCACCAGATCGCGGCGCCGCTCCTCCGAGAGCGGCGGCAGGGGCACCCGGATGAGGTTGCCCTGGGTTGCTGGGTTGAGGCCGAGGTCGGCTTCGCGGATGGCTTTTTCGATGGCCGACGAGAGGCCCTTGTCGAAGGGCTGGACCGTAAGCAGCCGGGGCTCGGGCGCCGACACGAGCCCGACCTGGTTGAGCGGGACCTGGCTCCCATAGGCCTCGACCCGGACCAGGTCGAGCAGCGACGTGGTGGCCTTGCCGCTCCGGATGGTGCTCAGCTCCCGCTTGGTGGCTTCCACCGCCTTGTGCATCGCTTCGCGCGCGTGCTTGGTCAGCTCGGGGATGGTGCTCATCGGACGATGGTCCCCACTCGCTCACCCTGGAGAACGCGGGCGACGGCGCGGGGCTGGTTGACGTTGAACACGATGATTGGCAGCTGGTTGGCCCGGCAAAGACCGAACGCGTTGCCGTCCATGACGGCGTAGTTGTTCACGATCGCGTCATGATACGAGAGCTCGGGAATCAGCTTCGCGGAGGGGTCCTTCTTGGGATCGGCCGTGTAGACCCCGTCGACGTTGGTAGCCTTGAGGATCACTTCAGCCTCGACCTCGAGGGCCCGAAGCACGCCGGCCGTGTCCGTGGAGAAGAACGGGTTGCCCGTCCCGCCGGCAAAGATGACGAGCCGCCCCTTTTCCAGGTGCCGGGTGGCGCGGCGCCGGATGTACGGCTCGGCGACCGACTCCATGCGGATTGCGGTCATGACCCGGGTGTCGACGCCCACGCGCTCCAGCACATCCTGGAGCGCGAGGGCGTTGATGACCGTGGCCAGCATGCCCATGTAGTCGGCGGAGACCCGGTCGAGGCCCTCGCGGCTTGCCGTGGCGCCGCGGACGATATTCCCGCCGCCGACGACCAGGCTGAGCCGGACGCCCAAGGAATGGACCGCCTTGATCTCTTCGGCGAATGCCTCGACGACCCGGAAATCCAGGCCCACGCCCTTCTCGCCGCCCAGCGCCTCGCCCGACAGCTTGAGCAAGGCGCGGGAGTAGGCGAGGGCCATCAGGACTCTCCGATCTTGAACCGGGCGAACCGACGGACGTGCACCGCCTCGCCGACCCTGCCCGAGACCTCCTTGATCAACTGCCCGACGGTCTTCGTATCGTCCTTCACGTACGGCTGCTCGGTGAGCGTCCGCTCGGCCACGAACTTCTTGAGCTTGCCCTCGACGATCTTGACGCGAACGTTCTCCGGCTTGCCCTCCGCGGCGACCTGCTCCTCCGCGATCCGCCGCTCCCGGTCGAGCATGTCGGCGGGGATGTCTTCGGGCGTCACGCCGATCGGATCGGCCGACGCGATGTGCAGCGCGATGTCGCGCGCGAGCTGCTGGAAGGCCTCGTTGCGCGCGACGAAATCGGTCTCGCTGTTGAGCTCAACCAGCACCCCAACCTGGCCGTTGTGATGGATGTAGCTCACGATCGTCCCCTGGGCCGCGGTGCGTCCCGCGCGCTTTTCGGCCTTGGCGATGCCCTTCTTGCGGAGGATCTCGGCGGCCTTGTCCATGTCGCCGGCCGCCTCCTCCAGGGCCTTCTTGCAGTCCATCATGCCCGCGCTCGTGCGCGCACGCAGCTCACTGACCTGCTTCGGGGAAATCGTCACGCTCGTCATGGATGTCGTTCGTTCACCGGTGAATGGTAAAACCGCCGCTCGCGGCCCGCAGGGGGCCAGGAGCGGCGGAACCTCCGTCTCGCTCGAGCCGCAGGCCTAGGCGCCCGCGTCGCCCGCCGCACTCGGGGCCGCCGCCGCCGGCTCCGCCCCCGACTCGGTCTTGAGCCGGGCGGCGATCACCTCGGGCTTCGGCCGCCGCTTCCTCCGGGGCCGGCGCCGCCGGCGGTCCGCGTCGGCGTCGCCCTCGGAGCCCGCGTCCGTGCTGTACGTCTCCGCCTCGAGATCCTCCGAGGCTTCCCGCATCGGCATCTGCGCGCGGGCTTCCTTGATTATGTCGGCCAGGGCCGCGGTGATCAGGGAAACGGAGCGGATCGCGTCGTCGTTGCCCGGAATGGGCACGGTGATCACGTCCGGATCCGCGTTGGTGTCCACGATCGCCACGACCGGGACCCCCAGCTTGTTGGCCTCCGCGATGGCGATCTTTTCCTTCTTGGCGTCCACCACGAACAGCGCCCCGGGGAGCCGCCCCAGCAGCTTGATCCCCTCGAGGTTGCGGCTCAGCTTCACCCGCTCCCGCTCGAAGAGGAGCTTTTCCTTCTTGGTGTAGTTCTCGAAGTCGCCGTCCACCGCGCCCTGCTCCAGCTCGCGCAACCGCCGGATCTGCTTCTTGAGCGTCTGGAAGTTGGTGAGCGTCCCGCCAAGCCAGCGCTCCGTGACGTAGAACGCGCCGCACCCGGCCGCCTCCGCCTGCACGATGGCCTTGAGCTGCTTCTTGGTGCAGACGAAGAGCACGCCTTCGCCCTTGAGCACGACGCTCCGGAGCAACTCCTGGGCGGCGTGGATCTGGCGCAGCGTCTTCTGGAGATCGATGATGTAGATGCCGGAGCGCTCGGCGAAGATGAACCGGCGCATCTTCGGATTCCACCGGCGGGTCTGGTGGCCGAAGTGGACGCCGGCCTCGAGCAGGTCTTGCAGTTGCGGCTGTGCCATGCGGGCGTGCGAATCCTTCCGAGTTAGGGTTGTGCGTCCGTCGCCTTCGTTTCCGGCCCCGACCCCGAAGGGCACCCCGGGTCCGGATCCAGCGACGTGCGAGATACCGGCTCTAGCGCTTCGAGAACTGGAAGCGCTTCCGGGCGCCGGGGCGACCCGGCTTCTTGCGTTCGACCGCGCGTGGATCGCGGGTCAGGAGCCCGGCGGTCCGCAGTTTGGTCCGGTGCTGCGAGTCCGCCGAGATGAGCGCGCGGGCGACGCCGAGGCGCACGGCCCCAGCCTGACCCGCCTGGCCCCCGCCGTTCACGTGGGCGCGCACGTCAAAGGCGCCCAGGGTGTCGGTGGTGGTGAACGGCTGCTGGATGTGTTGCACCAGCGACGGCCGCGGGAAGTAATCGCCGAGAGTGCGGCCGTTGATGTCCCACTTCCCGGTGCCGGGCGTGAGATACACGCGGGCGACGCTGGTCTTGCGCCGGCCCACCGCCTGCCACCGGAACGTCGGAGTTGCCGTCATGCGGTCACCTTGCTCGGGCCGAGAGTGTAGGGCTTGGGTTGCTGGGCCGCGTGAGGATGCTCGGCGCCCGCGTAGACCTTGAGCTTGCCCCGAAGCTTCTGCTTGGCGAGCGAGTTCTTCGGCAACATGCCAAAGACCGCCTTCTCGATCACGCGCTCGGGATGCCGGCCCAGCAGGTCACGGGCGACGGTGAAGCGCTCGTGGCCCATGTAGCCGGTGTGCCGGAAGTAGCGCTTCTGGTCGAGCTTTCGTCCCGTGAGCCGGACCCGCGCCGCGTTCACGACGATGACGAAGTCGCCGCCATCCATGTGCGGCGTGAACGTTGGCTTGTGCTTGCCGCGGATGAGCTGGGCCACGGCGCTCGCGAGCCGGCCGAGGGGCACATCGGCCGCGTCGACGACATGCCAGTCGTGCTGGAGATCCGCCGGCGTGGCGGTGAAAGTCTTCATGCGGTACAGAGTCCCGGGGTTCCGTGGAGACGGGTCAAAACAAGACAGACTCAAAAGATAGCCCACGCTCTGAGGTCGGGTCAAGAGGCCCTCAAACGTACCGGCGCGCGTCGGCTGGGGCTGCGCTTCCGACCGTCAGCCGGCCCCGAACGTCAGCCGGCCTCGAACGTCAGCCGGCCTCGAACTCCACCAACGTCTGCCCCTTCTCGACTGCCTGGCCCGGCCGGACGAGAACCGCGCGAACCCGACCGCCCGCAGGCGATCGCAACTCGTTCTCCATCTTCATGGCCTCGAGCACCAGCACGCCGCCACCGGGCGCGACGAGCTGCCCGGCCTCGACCTCCAGTCGCACTACCAGGCCCGGCATCGGAGCCTTGAGCAGGCCACCGGCCACTTGGCGGCCGGAGGCGGCCGCGAGCGACTGAATGTGGCGTGTGCGCTCGTCTACCACCTCGACCTCGCACCGCTCGCCGCCAGACGCCAACGCCCACCGCCCGGTCCCGATGGGGGTGATCGCGAGGGCGCGCTGCCTTCCGTCCACCGTGAGCAAGCGGATCGGCGTTCCCGGCACGGCCCGGACCGACGCGTGGCCGGCAACGCCGTCGACGACCACCCGGTCACCGTCGACCTCGACCATCACCTGACGGCCGCGAACCTCGACGAAGTACTTCATACCCGATCCAGCACGGCGACGGTCTCGACGTGCGCCGTCTGCGGGAATTGGTCGAACGCGCGCGCCTCCACCAGCCGGAATCCCGGCCCCAGCCGCACGATATCCCGAGCCAGCGTCGCCGGGTCGCAGGAAACGTAGACGATCCGGCGCGGCCGGCCAGCCGCGATCGCTGCAGTGACGACCGCGTCCATCCCCGTTCGAGGCGGGTTCGTCACCACGAAATCCGCCGGCTCGAGACGACCAACAGCGGCCTCGGCCGAGCCCGTGTGCCGCCGGGCCGAGGGTCCGGCGGCCTCCGCGTGCGCGACCGCCCTCGGGTCGCGCTCGACGCTTTCCACTCTGGCGCCGCCAGCGGCCAGGGCGGCGGTCGTCTCGCCGATACCGGCATACAGGTCCCACACCCCGGCGTCTCGGACCGGGCCGAGCCGGTCCACCGCGAACGCACGCACGCGGTCACCCATCCCCGGATTCACCTGCTCGAAGACCGGGGCCGGCGCGCCGTTGGGCCGGCCCGCCAGCACACGGGCGACGCCACCCTCCGGCTGCCACCAGAGCGTCGTCGGGACTTGGGCGCGGTCCAGCTCCCCGGCGAACGTCGGAGCTTTGGTCCAGACGACGGTTCCCCGCACTTTCGCGATGACGTGCCTGCCGCCGGCGCGGTCGAGCCGAAGCACGAGACGATCGAGCCCGGGCGGCATCAGGCCACGGTGCCGGCGCAGCACCGTCCACAGCTCCATGAGCGACTCCGCCGCCAGGTGGCAACGATCGAGCTGGAAGACGGCATCCGGCCGATTCAGCGGATGCAGGCCGATGCGCCGCCCATCCGGGGCCGCTGCGAGGGTGAGCTTCGTGCGATAGCCGAACTCGCGCTCGGCCGGCTCCAGCGGGGGATCCGCCACGTCGAGCCGGGCCAGCCGCCGGAGCGCGTCGCCCACGAATGCGGCGCGGGCCGTCCGCTGCATCGGCACCGCGACGTGCTGGAGCTGACAGCCGCCGCAGTCATCGGCGGTATAGTGCGCGCAACGAGGCTCGACCCGGTCGGGGCTCGGCTCCACGATGGTCGCCACGCGCGCCCGGGCGAACCGGCGCGACGGCTTGAGGTCGCGGAGCGCGACAAGCTCGCCCGGCGCCGTTCGCGGGACGAAGACCACACGTCCGTCCTCCAAGTGGCCGATGCCGTCGCCGCCGGCGGCGAGACGCTCGATCCGAACCAGGGGCGCCGTCATCGCAGACCCTCGAGCCGAGC
>OEKJ01000165.1_pt9 | contig 13711 bp, 21 predicted proteins | sample 1503081 | NCBI WGS metagenome assembly OEKJ01 (sample SAMEA104379565, study PRJEB20068) | metagenome | biome: 1000743; feature: 77; material: 1998 | place: USA | collected 2012 | depth 25 m | reverse complement strand
CTGGCGGGACGTGATCGGCCAGCGCTTGACAGGGAACGCCGGGCAATAGGTCTGCACCGGGGCGTCGAGGTCCAGCTTGCCCGCCTGCCACAACTGCATGACTGCGGTCGCGGTCATGGGCTTGCCGATCGAGCCGGTACGGAACGCCGAGACCGTCGTCACGGGCACGTGGTTCTCGAGGTCGGCGACGCCGTAACCCCGGGACCACACCAGGCGGCCGTCCATCCCGATCGCCAGCGACAGGCCCGGCACTTGGTGCGCGGCCATGTAGGCGCCGACCGTAGAGTCCACACGGCGGACGACGGCCGTGGGCAGCGGAGACCTCTGGCCCACGGCGACGCCGATGGGTGCCACCAGCAGCGCGGCGCCAACCACCAGTGATGAGCGCGGACTCACCGCCGCCGGGCCAGTAGGAGCCCGTCCCGGATCGGTACCACCGATGCGGTCCAGGTCGGGTCGGTGGTGACGAGGCGAGTCAGCTCGCGGACCCCCTCGGTGTCGGGTGATCGGTCGGCTGGATCGAGGACCTGGCCGTGCCACAGGAGATTGTCCACCAGCAGCACGCCGCCGGGACGCAGCCGTTCGCGGATGACGCCCAGGGCCGCGGGATAGCCGGCCTTATCGATGTCGTTGAACACGAGGTCGAACGGGCCGGGGGTGTCACGCAGCGTCCCGACCGCCTCGCCGACGTGGAATTCGACGAGTTCCGCCAGGCCCATGGCGCCGAGGTGCTGGCGGGCGCGGGCAGACAGGTCGGCATCCCAGACCGTATGGTGCACGACCCCGCCGCCGTTCTCGCGCACCGCACGGGCAAACCACGCGGTCGAGTAGCCGAATCCGGAGCCCAGCTCGAACACGGTCCGGGCCTGGACGAGCCGGGCGATAAGATAGCAGAAATAGCCGGAGGCCGGACCGATGATCGGGAAATCGGTCCTGGCGGCTTCGGCCTCCATCGCGGCGAGTCGAGGGTCCCTCGCGGGAACCAGGGAGTCGAGGTAGGCGGCGACCGCGGGATGGATCGGCTCGAGAGGCATGGCGTCGGCGTGGGAGCGGGAGCTATCGGGCGCCCGTCGGCATCGCAGACGGCAGCACGGCGACCGCTTCGATCTCCAGCAGCAGGTCGGCCCGCGCCAGCGTCGCGACCGGGATCAGCGTGTGGGCGGGGGGATGCTCCGGATTGAAGTAGCGGGCCCGGATGTCGCGCAGCGCCGCCACCTGCTTGAGGTCGGTGATGAGCGTGGTGGTCTTCACGACGTCGGCAAACGACCCGCCCACGCTGGCCAGCGCGGTGCGCAAGTTGGCGAACACCTTCTCTGCTTGTGCGTTGAAGTCGCCAAGCCCGACCACCTGACCAGTGCTGTCGAACGCGACCTGGCCCGCGATGTACACGGTGCGGCGATCGGCGGCCACGACCACGTGGGTGTATCCGGTGGGCTTGGTGAGGCCCGAGGGGTTAATGTAGCGAACGGGAGACTGCGCCCACGCGAGCGAGGCGGGCAGCAGGGCCATCAGGACGAGGAGCGCCCGATACAGCATCGGTGGAACCTTTCAACAAGGGTGGAGTCCCGGTCGACCTCGGAACACTACGGCAAGACCGCCGCGGGAGTGTCCATCCTCGGGAGATACCATGACCGTCCAACACGACGCTGCTGCGCACCGTTTCGTGGCCGATACGCCCGGCGGCGAGGCCGAGCTGCTCTACAGCTTCTTCAGTGAAACGGTGCTCAACATCGAGCACACCGAAGTGCCGGCGGGGGCCCGCGGGCTCCACGTGGGTGACGCCCTGATCCGCGCGGCGCTGGCTTTCGCCCGGGAGCACGGGTACCTGGTGATGGCCACCTGCCCCTTCGCCCAGCGCTGGCTCGCGGCGCATCCCGGAGAACGGCCGCCGGGCCCGTCCTGACGGAGCGCCCTCGCTACGGCGCCGGAGATCCGGAGCGTGCAGCCGCTATCGCCGCCTCCGTTCGCGTCCACAGCTCTTCGGCCAGCGCGGGATCGCGCGCGAGGTGGGTCGGCGTCGCCTCGCGGCACTTGTCGTAGTAGGCGCCGGTGACGCGTGCCAGCTCCGGCGCCGTGGCGCAGTAGAGCGGCGTCTTCGCCCCCTCCTCGTTCGACAGCATGAACAACTTCATGAGCCACTGGAGCGGCTGGGGCACCTTGCGCCAGATGTTCGAGGCGACGGCCCCCGGATGCAGCGAGTACGTGGTGACGGCGGTCCCGGCGAGCCGGCGAGCCAGGGCTTTGGCGTGGAGGATATTCATCAGCTTGGTGACCGCGTACTCGGGGAACGCGCTCCGCTTGGGCGTCGTGCGGGGCTCGAGGCCGGACCAGTCCATCTGCTTCACCCGCGTGTGTCCGACGCTCGACACGTTCACGACCCGGCCTTGCGGCGCGGCCTTGACCAGCGGCAGTAGCAGATTGGTCAGGAGGAAGGGCCCAATGTAATTGGTCGCGTAGGTGAGATCGAACCCGTCCGGACTCAGCGCGCGGGTTCCCGCCACGCCGGCGTTGTTCACCAGCACGTCGAGGCGGCCAGCGCCCGCGAGGAATGCCGCCGCCGCGCGCCGAACCGACGAGAGATCTGCCACGTCGATCTGCAGGAATTGGAGGTTCGCCGTGGGGTGCTGGTGGCCGATCGCATCGATGACCGGCCGGGTGCGCCCCTCCGAGCGCGCGGCGAGCACGACCTTCCCACCCCGTGCGGCGAGGGCCTCGACCATCGAGCGGCCGATGCCCGAGTTCGCTCCGGTCACGAGGAACGTGCGACCTGCCAGGTCGGGTGTCGTCACGGGAGAAGCTCCGTCAGGGACCGGTGACCCGCACCTCGCCGGCGCCGAGCACCCTCGTGCTGTCGGGCGCGTGCACGCTCACGCCGGTGCGGCCGGGGGCGCGACCGGTCACCAGACCGGTGGTCGAGTCGACGGTCGCGATCGTCGTGTCGTCCACCTGCCAGTGCAACGCGGAGGCGGGGATGTTCGGGATGCAGCTCGAGGAGACCTGGTTGTAGCTCGCCGTCAGCTGAACCGTCTGGCCGACAATGACGGAGGTCGTGGGCGGGCTGATCGATGCGACGAGGATGAAACAGCCATCCGGGCTCGTGCTGATCGAGGTCGAGCACTCGGCCGCCGTGACGACCGCCGCGAGTCCAAGGAGTAAGAGGCGGAAGCGGGCAGTTATCAGGGTCACGCGGCCTCCGAGGCTAGTCGATGGCGGTCGGCCCACCAGGCCCAGAGCACGAACAACCACGCGCCCAGCGATACCCAGGCCACGGCCGCCGCGCTCGGCGGCGGGGGCGACCACGGTCCCGACGCCCACAGCACGGTCTGCGCGAGGAGGAAGCTCCAGAAGGCCCATACCCCGACGCGATCGCGTGGACGAGTTACACGCACGTAGATGGTGATGCCCGCGAGGAACAGCAACCCCTCCACTGCCAACGTCGCCGGGACGGAGTTCCAGAGACCAAGGCCGAGCCGCGGCGCCCCCGCTCCGGGCCAGAGGGGCATGTCAGGGCGGTGGGACACGAAGTCCAGCACCCAGTGGCTCACCACGAGAGCGCCGATGAGCAGGGGCGCTCCCGGTTCGGCGCCCCGCCGCGCGACGACGAGGGCGAGGATCGTCCCCCAGACCAGCGCCATCAGAAGGCTGTGGGACCAGGGGTAGGAATCGAACGCGAGCGGGGTGAACGCGGTATCGCCGGGCGCAACGCGCACGCGCTCCAGGCCGAGCAGCAGGAACGGAGGCCAGAGCAGATCGAGCGTAACCGCCGCACCCCAGAGCAGTCCGAGGGATGTGCGGGGCGCGCGGGCCTTTGCGGCCAAAGCGAGTGCGGTGTGGCCGACGAACACGCCGTGCGCTCGCGCTAGACCGTCGCGCCGGTCTTGTGCGGCGATTCGAGCGTCTGGAACAGCGTCCGCCCCGCCGCCGCGACCTCCTGGACCGCGGCGTCGAACGCGACCTGATTGGCGCGCGAGGGGGCGCGGAAGCCGCTGATCTTGCGCACGAACTGGAGGGCTGCGTCATGCAGCTCCTGCTCGGTTGGCTCCCGATCGGCCTGACGCAGGCGCTTGATGTTCCGGCACATTGTCGTTGCTCCGTCGAGATGAAAGTAGCTACGTGCCCGCGGGTGGAGGGCTCGGGTCGGTGCGCCCCTGGGCCCACGGCACCGGCGGGACCGGGCGCCGCTCGCGCGCGCGCTCCTCCGCGGCCGGCAACTCCTCTTCGAGCAGGTCGCGGATCGACGCCCACTCCTGCAGCACTTCGCCATCCTTCCGCCGGCTCCGAAACTGCCCGTCGACCGTCAGGAAGTATCCCACGTTCTCGGTCGCCGTCCAGGTGCACCCGCCGAAATGGAACTCCCCGGCGCTGTGGAGATACTCGCGCGACCAGTACCGGTTCGCCGCTTCCAGGTCGAGCGGCTCCAGCGGATTACGACCGGGGCGCGGCGCGTGACCGTGCAGCGACGGCGGCAGGCCGAAAAGCGCCAGCCCGAACGCAAAGCATCCGTTGACCGCCGCGAGCACGGGCGTGTAGCCCTCCGGCACGGCGCCCCCATTGCGCTCGGCGAACGTCGCCATCCAGGCCGGCTCCGCCGGCGGGTAGAGCACCAGCGCAAAGGCCTCCGGGCCGACCCAGGGCATAGGGGCGACCTGCACCGTGCCGTCCGGCTGCACACTCGCGCCGCGGGCATAGTGACGCCGCACGGCTTTCTCCAGCGGCAGCAGCTGGGGCGGAAGCCGCCCAAGGCGGTCGGCTACAGATGGCAGCACGGCATGGCCCCTCGATGCGAAAGCCGCTCCCCTACCAGTCCGGCGGCTTGTCGAAACAGTAGTGTCGCCAGACCAGTTCCTTGGTCGCCGGCGGGCGCGGTGTTCCCGGCGGGGGCGTGGGCTCGAACATCATGCTGATGTAGATGAGGTTCACCCGCTCGCCGCCGACGTGGTCCCCGTTCCACTTGCGACAAAGATAGCGGCCGAAATACGGGCGATGGTTGCTGAAGTCGCGCATCCAGATGTTGCCGAGATACTTGCGCCACTGCGCATTGCGATACGTGGCCGACGGGTCGGCCGGTCGCACGTCCGTCGGCGTTCCTCCGCCGTTCCACAAGTCGAACCGGGTCCCGTCCATCCGCACGCCCTCGATCACGTACCACCCGCCATCCTGCGTGGGGTAGGGCGCGAACAGGCGCCACTGCTGGTTCAGCTGGGTGAGCGTGCCCAGCGCGCGCCAGAGCGTGGACGGTCGGCCGGTCTGGAGGGTGGAGACATTCCAGAAGAGCACGAACCCCAGGGATGCCAGGGCAAGGGTGTCGCCGATGAAGCCCGGATAGTCGCGCGGAGCCGGCGGCGTCAGAGATTCGAGGAACCGCCCCGCCTGCGCCCGGTTGCTCGCGACCCAGCGGTACGCCCGTTCACCAAGTCCGCGCACCGGCGCCGAGGCGAGGAGCGATATCGCCGGCCGCGTCACCGGTGATCGGCGGCAGAGCTCGAGCAGCCCGTCGTACCCGGAGTGGAGGCCTCCGGCCGGATCGCGCACGACCCACGCATTCCGGTCCTGCATGAGGGCCGCGATCTGGGCGTCGCTCTGCGCTTCCCGCATCTCCGCTCCGCTGAGCCGAAGGAGACTCCGCACGATCGGCACCATCCGGCGGCAGAATCCGCAGGTCGCGTCGAAGAAGACGATGACACCCCTCCCCGCCTCGATGGCGGGCCGTCGCCGCGCCAGCACCTCCCACACAAGAGGCGGGAGCAGCGCCAGCCATCCGCTCGCGCAGACCCAGGGGAAGCTACCCAGCCGCAGCGTGAGGCCGAGGCCGGTGTGGAAACCGACGAATGCCAGCACGACGCCCAGACGAACGGCGCCGCCCAGGAACGGACAGAAGACGAGGAGCGGCCCACCGAGCTCCAGGGCCAGCGTCCCGTACGTCATCAGTCGCAGGAGCCGGGGGAACTGGAGCAGCCAGGTGCCGAACGGCGTCGCGAACTGCGCCAGGCTCAACGCGTAGTAAATGGCCGACCCTTCGCCGATCCAGATCGGATGCCACTTGGAGATCGCGGCGAACCAATAGAGAAAGCACATCTGGAACAGAAGGCCGAGGCTCCCAGCGGAGAGATAGAGCGGTTTGGCGAGCGGCACCGTGGGGTTCAGCGCGCGGTCGAGCGAGAATCGCGCGTTGAGCGGTAGGAACATGCACCAGAACAGGAGCAGTCGCTCGATGTCGTCGCCGCCGTGCAGGATGACGGGGTTGCGTACCTGCATGGAGCAGAGGAGCACCCAGGAGCCGATGGTACAGAGCCGTGTCCGGTAGCCGGCCAGAAATCCGAGCGCGAGCACGATGGCGACGAGCAGGATGGCGAGCTGGACGATGTACTGCCCGCTCATGAGATGCAGACTTACGCCCCACGGATTACCGAACTGGCCGGTCAGCGCGTCCCGGGGGAGGATGCCGGCATCGGTGTAGAAATCATTGACTTCGGGAAGGTGACCGAGCAGGTCGATCAGCAGACAGGCACCGAACACGACGCGGAAGAGCGCGAGCGATCGGATGTCGACCGCCAGGATGTGCCACCAGCGCCAGTCGGCCGAGGCCGCGCGTCCCGAGACGACCTTGGGGACCCGGGACTCACCCGTCGCGGTCATCCGATCTCTCCGCGTCCAGGAACGAGCGCCACTCGTCGGATTCGGCGACCCGTTTGATGACCTGTCCTCGCCCGACCAGGAGGCCGCGCAGGTACTCGCCCAGCACGAGGCGCTCCACGGCCCAGCCGACGGGCCCGAACGGCGCGGCGAACCGGCAGGTGTCGGTCATCAGCGTGCCGCCGAGCTCGGAGGTGAACGTATGATCGTGAACGAATGACCGGAACGCGCCCCGCACCATTTCGTCCCGGAAATGCTCCGGCCAGGTGTAGGCGGTGATGCGACTCGTCAGCTCCTGCCAGACACCGAAGTGCCTGGCGCGCCACGTGACCTCCTGGCCCGGGCCGATCAGCCCGTGTGTCACCCCGGCAACCGCGGTCTCTCCCGTCCCGGCGGCGGTACGGACGTGCAGGTCGATACTCCGGGCAAGATCGAAACATCGGGCGCGGGGTGCCCGCATGTGCGTGTGTACTTCCAGGGTCAGCACAGCCCCACCCGGGCGCGCGGGGCGCGCCTCAGGGAAAGATCCCGAGCTGCTCGTAGCTGAGCGCCACCTTGTCGATGGCCAGGATCATCGCCGCGGTGCGCAGGTCGACCTTGCCCTGCTCCCGCTTCCAGATGGCCCGGATCGGATGGTAAGCGCTGATCATCGTCTCCTCCAACCCGGAGTTTACCAAATCCTCCTCGCTTGCGCCGTGGGTGATCCGCTCGATTTCCTCGTTGGTGAACTGCCGACCCGTGACGCCTTCGACCGCGTGCAGCAGCCGGCCGTAAGCGCCCTGCTCGAATCGTTTCTGCATCCGGCCGAACCGCACGTGTCCGAGGTTCTTCACCCACTCGAAGTACGAGACGGTGACGCCGCCGGCATTGATGAACGTGTCCGGGACGACCATCACGTTCCGGCGGGCCAGAATCGCGTCCGCCTCGGGCGTCGTGGGACCATTCGCGGCCTCGACCACGATCTTGGCCTTGATCCGCGGCGCGTTGTCGGCGGTGACCTGCCGCTCCAGCGCGGCCGGAATGAGAATGTCGCAGTCCAGCTCGAGCGCGTCCTCCCGGCGGGCCAGGTTGGCGGCGCCGGGGAAGTCCATGAAGCTCCGGCGTTCCCGGCGGTAAGCCATCACCTTCTCGAGGTCCAGGCCCTTCGGGTTCGCGATCGCACCTTCCGCTTCGGCGAACCCGACCAGCACCGCGCCGCCTTCCTGGAAGAACTTGGCCGCGAAGTATCCGACGTTGCCCAGACCCTGGATCACCACCCGCTTGCCCTCGAGCCCGGTCGAAAGCCCGAGCGGCTTCATATCCTCGGCGAGGCTCACGACTTCCCGGGTCCCGAAGAACACTCCGCGGCCGGTGGCCTCGGTGCGACCGCGGATGCCGCCCTGGCTCACGGGCTTGGCCGTGACGCAGCCGAGTGCGTCTAACTCCCCGGGGCGGAGCTGGGTGTACGTGTCCGCCACCCAGGCCATCTCCCTCGGCCCCGTTCCGACGTCCGGGGCGGGCACGTCGAGCCCGGGTCCGATGAAGTTCTTGCGGACCAACTCGAAGACATAACGTCGGGTGATCCGCTCCAGCTCGTCCGTCGTATAGCTCTTCGGATTGAGCCGGATAGCGCCCTTCGCGCCCCCGAACGGCACGTCGACGAGGGCGCACTTGTAGGTCATGAGCGCGGCGAGCGCCTGCACTTCGTCCGCGTCGACGTCGAGCGCGAACCGGATCCCCCCTTTGCAGGGGAGCTTATGGTGGCTGTGCTCCGCCCGCCACGCGTGCATCACCTCGATGCGCCCGTCGTCGCGCTTCACCGGGAAGCTGGTGTAGAAGAGGTTCTTGCAGGCCTTGATGTTGGCCAGGAGGGTGGCGTCGTGCTGGGTGAACCCGGCGGCGCGGTCGAAAGCCTGGTTCACCTGCTCCAGAAAGCTCGCGCCCACGGACATGGGCAGCTCCTGAGAGGGCTGGGGTGGAGAGTGATAGCCGCGGTGGGAGCGGCCCGCTAGGGGGCGGGTGCCGGCACCCCGTAACCGCGGGCCATCGCTGTAGCGGCCAGTACCATGAGCACCAGCAGCATCGCCTGGAAGGCGCTGATCCTCGCGAAGCGGACGGCCGCCCGGGTGTCGGGCGTCCGTCCGCGCGCCACGGCTGCTCGCCAGCGGATGAGGGAGATCATCGGGCCCAGCTCGAGAAGCAGAATGAGCCCGAGCAAGCCCATCTTGGCCCAGAACAGATGGTTATGCAGATAATACTCGCTGCCCTTTTCGAGCCCGCCGAACGCGCGCACCAGCCCGGTGCCGATCCAGAGCAACGCGGCGATGCCCCACCACGCATCCGCGGCGAACACTCGCCGCAGGCCGGCACCATCCAGCAGCTGGCCGAGCGCCCGCCCACGCGCCCAAACGGATCCCAGTCCAATCCCCAGTGCGAGGAGGTGGGCCGCCGCGAAGAGCCAGCGGACGAGCGCTGAATGCATGGCCGCCTGGCGTCGACTCTAGTGGTGGTTGTCGAACTCGATGCCGGCTTCCGTCTCCTTGATGGCGTCGTCCACGAGCGCGATCGCCTTGACCCGGTGGCCGCCCTTGTCCGCCACGGCCTTGTCCAGATGCATCCGGGCCGCCCGAAGCGAGGTGAGGGCCTCCCTCATGTGGGGTTGGGGCACGAGACTTTCCGCCGTGACGCGGCGGGGTATCAGCGAGAGGCCCAAGGGCAGCGTGGCGAGAAAGGCGACAACCGAACGGCGGGAAGAGAGCGGCGACATGGGGGTCCTCCGGGAAGTGATTGAGACGATTGACGGAAATCGGGCCGGCCTCGGACGACTCGGTGGACGGCCGAATGTTACGCTGACGGGGCCCGGCAGGTCCACTGGCGAGTCCGCTCGCCCATCGTCGGCTAAAGCCGGTACCGCAGCGGGGCGATACTCCGACCCGTTGGGGGATATCAGGCGAACCACAGCAGTCAACTGGAGGCGAAGGTGTCGAACCGGGTCGGAGCGCACTTCATGGGTGGGCGGGTGGTCAAGGGAACCGTCGAGGTGAAGAGAGCCCGTTCTTCTTCGTGATGCCGGCGGATGCCCGGAGCAACAACATCCGGATCCTGGTGAACCGGGCGGCCGTGGGGCGCATGGATCGGGCAGCGGTCGCCGCCACCTGCTAGGGGCCGAGCCGTCTACTTGCGGGCGAGGGCGGCGCGAACCGTCCAGACCGTTTCCGTGGCGCCGTCCGGCCGGATCTCCACCAAGTTGTCCGCCGCGCTCACCAGCGAGACCTTCACGCCGTTCTTGAGAAAGCTGCAGTGGTTGGCCCGGTCGGCGACGAACGCGTCGGCGCCGCGGGCATTGTAGTCGTTGCTGAGCCCCAGCGCCTTCACCGTGTTGGCCTTGTCGGCGCACGCCACGTAGCCCCGCTTCGTCGTATAGGTCTCCTCCTGCCCCAACGAAACCCCGTGCGTGAACAACATCAGGCCCAGCGCGATGACGACCGCTCGCATGGCGATTCTCCGTGGTTAGCGCAGCTCCACCTGCCCCCGCGGCGTCTCGAGCGTCGCGACCAAGGCGGCGTGGGGGCCAATCCTAAGCTCCAGATTCACGCCAAGCTGCAACAACTGCGCCCCAATCCGGTCACCGTCGGGGTGCTCCGCCCGGAACCCGACAAGTGTCGCCTTGTTCGGCGCGGCTCCCGCCGGGTGCGGGGTTGCGCCCCAGTCGATGAAAAAGGGGACGATGCCGTCAGCCACCAGTGTGAGCGGGTCGGTGAGCCGCCACGTCAGGACCGTGCCGTCGGGGCGGCGTCGGCTTCCGGAGCGGACCGGACCGATGGGAAGGCCCACTCCCCGGGCTGCCACGACCAACTCCTCCAGCCGGCTCGACTTGGCGGCCCAAGTAACCAGCCGCGGCTCCCGGAGGGTGTCGATGCCGAACCAGCGGGGCCGGGAGAGGGAAGGCTGAGTGGGATCCGGGGCCACGATCTCGAGGTACACCGCCGGGCCGAGGGGGATGATCGCGTTCCAAGTCCCTTCGTCCGGATGCCGGCCGCCCGGTATGGCCCGGACGCCGAGGCGTCGCTCCAGGGCGGCGACGGCGGGCTCGAGGGCCGGAGCGGCGTAGACGAGGTGGTCGACGCGCGGAGTCAGGTCTACCATGGCGCCCTCCTCGTCTCTGACGTTGATGGGCGGGCCGACGGTCGGCAAGGGGGTTTTGGAGGATAGGTCGGGACTAGGAGTCCGGCGGGACTGCTGCTCTGGGCCCGGGGTGCCGGGGCACGGTTGACGCCCGCGGGGATCGCGCTACAGTTAACCATATGGTTAAGTCACCGGCGGCCGATCTCGACCTCGTCTTCCGCGCGCTGGGTCATCCCGCCCGGCGGGTCATCCTAAGGAACCTCGCGGGGCGGGAGCGCACGGTGACCCAGCTTGCCCGGCCGTTCCGCATGTCGCTGGTGGCGGTCTCGAAGCACCTCAAGGTGCTCGAGCGCGCCCGGCTGATCCAACGCCGCAGGAACGGAAGCTTCCACTATCTCCGCCTCAACCCGGAGGCGTTGCTGTTGGCGGAGGAGTGGCTCCGACACTACGAGCAGTTCTGGCATCCGCGACTCGACTCCCTCAAGCACCTTCTGGAACAGGAGGCACCGTGACATCCGCTCAGGCACAGACGTCGTTACGCATGACTCGGCTCATCAGGGCCCGGCGAGAGAAGGTTTTCGAAGCCTGGACCCGGCCGGAGATCGTGAAGCAGTGGATGGGGCCCGGGCCCGTGGCCGTCACTCGGGTCCTGACGGACGCGAAGGTGGGCGGCAGCTATCGCATCGAGATGAACAATGCCGGGACGACGTACGTGGCGATCGGCGAGTACCTCGAGGTCGTGCCCAACCGGAAGCTGGTCTTTACCTGGGGCTGGGAAGGCCCCAACCGCTATGAGACGCGCGTCACCGTGCTTCTCGAGGACCGGGAGGGCGGCACCGAGCTGACCTTGGTCCACGAGCGGTTCGCCAACGCGGAAGACATGGGACGCCACGAGCACGGCTGGACCGGCAGCCTGGAGAAGCTGGCCGCGGTGGTCGAGCGATAGCCAGCTTCAGGCCTGGGTGGCGGCGGCCAGCTTGAGGACCGTGTTCCAGTTTCGTCCGGTGCCCCGCGTCCCGAGCTTTTTCTCCAGCAGCGCGGTGGTAAGCCGTGACCGGCCGACGCCGTCCGGGTAGACGATGTAGGCCGTTCGGCCGTCCGTGCGAACGACCTCCCGCCCCGGGATCGCGTCCCGCAGCGCCTTCACGTCACCGGCGGCGGGCGCGTCCTTGAGGCAAATGACGAGGAGATGCTGGGGATCGCGCCGGGCCTCCTTCGGGAACGGGTTGCCCGCGACGATCGTCGCCCACTCGGCGGCGCTGCGCACGAAGAAGTCGGTCTCGAGTCCGAGCCGCTTGGCGGCCTCGGCTTCGAGCATGCGCTCGAGCGCCGCCGCACTGCGAGTGTCGCTCCGAAACACGAGGTTGCCGCTCTGGAGTAGCGAGCGCGGGTCGTGGAATCCGAGCTGCGAGAGGAGATTGCGGAGGTCCGCCATGGCCACCGGGTTGCGACCGGCGAGGTTGATGGCCCGGAGCAAGGCGATGTGGACCGTCACGACGCGGCGGGAGACGAGCCCGATCGCTCGACGGCTACCCAGATCTCGAGTCCGCCGCCGTCCGCGTCGTACACCTCGAGGTCGGCGGTGAAGGCGCGGCGGGGCGTGCCCGGTTGGGAGAAGAACTCCCACACTTGGCTCCAACCGCCGATTACCACGCCGGGTATGGCCCCCCGACAGGCAAAGACGAGATAGTCGCCGCCGGCGACGTCCGCGGTCTCGACACCGGGCGCGAGTATTGTCCCGGGCGGAGTCTGCCTCCCCACGAGCAGCCGGTAGACGCCCATGCCGTCGCTCTCGTACTCGGAGTAGACCGCGACGAGCGGACCCGGTGCGCCCAGGCGCTCCAGCCGGTCGAACCAATCCTCGTTGGAGAAGCGACCCCGGAGTCCGGGGATCCGCGCGGTGTCGCCGCTGCCCTCATCGGCGTTTCTGGTCCTTACCGAGAGACCCGCCACCCGGCGCGGTCCCCCGCGTCGGCTCTCCGGCGGCTTGATGCTCGTTTCCATCACCGCGCCTTCGGCGTCGTTGCCCGCAGTCTCTCGGGCATCGTCGCTCGTCTAGGGCCCCCCGGTGGGCGGCTGCCACAGCTCGAACCGATTGCCCTCGGGGTCCGTCGCCCAACCGAAGCGCCCGTATTCGGACTCCTCGATCCGATCGTCCACCCGCGTCCCCGCGGCTCGCAGCTGCGCCAGCATCGCATCGAGGTCGGCGACGCGGTAGTTGATCATGAAGCCTGCCGGTCCGGGGCCGAAATAGTCGGTGTCCGGCGGAAACGCCGACCAGACGGTTACGGCCGGCGCCCCCGTCGCGTCCGGTCCCTGCGCGGTGAAGAGCGCATGGGTTTCCCCTTCCGCCGTCGGCACGCCGAGGCTGGTGCGATACCAGACGGCCAGCGCCTTCGGATCACGGGCCTTGAAGAACACGCCACCGATCCCGGTGACGGCCTGCCGTTTGTCGCTCATTGATCTGCTCCCGCGAAGCGACCGCGGCCCCGCGCCGTTGGCTCGGCGGGAGCGCTCGTCATTTCGCCAGTCTCCAAAGGATCAGCAGGGCGATCGCTGCCGGAATCGCGAACACGATCGCAAATGTCGGCGCCTCTTCCGCGACCGAATATCCCGCCTTCGAGACGCCGATCCACATGTTGATCCCGGCCCCAATGAGCCAGAGCGGGATGAAGACCCTGGCCCCTCGCGCGAGTCCCGCCATCGCGTCGGGGCCGAGCCAGCGGCCGACGAGGAGGCAGAGGGCGAGCAGGACGATCCCGCCGGCGATGACCTTGACCGTGTGCATCGAGTCACTCCTCTCCGGCGACCGTCCGGGATCAGGCGCCGTGGCCGGCCCCCGCATGGTGATCCATTCGCTGGAAGGCCAGGAAATCGTGGATCGCGCGGACGGCGGCGGTGTCCGTCGTCTGAAGACGCACGGCCGCACCCCTGGGCAGCAGCTCCACCGTGTACGTGATCGCGTCTCGCTTGG
>OEKJ01000084.1_pt1 | contig 13882 bp, 10 predicted proteins | sample 1503081 | NCBI WGS metagenome assembly OEKJ01 (sample SAMEA104379565, study PRJEB20068) | metagenome | biome: 1000743; feature: 77; material: 1998 | place: USA | collected 2012 | depth 25 m | reverse complement strand
TTTCGCGGAGGAAGCGCTCGGCGCCGAGGCTGGCGCCGATCTCGGGGCGGAGGACCTTGAGGGCGACCTGGCGCTCGTGGCGCAGATCGCGCGCGAGATAGACCCGCGCCATGCCGCCCTCACCGATCAGGCGGACGATCTCGTAGCGGTCGCCGAGAGCGGTCCGAAGCCTTGTGAGGAGATCGTCCACGGGGGTCCGCCCAGGCGCCTCCCGCAGATCAGCGGTTCTCTATCGGGACGAACTCACGGACGGGGGCGCCGGTGTAGATCTGCCGCGGGCGGGCGATCTTCTGCTCTTTGTCGGTCATCATCTCCTCCCATTGGGCGAGCCAGCCGGGAGTGCGGCCCAGGGCGAAGAGCACCGTGAAGTAGTCGGTCGGGTACCCCATGGCCTGGTAGATGAGGCCCGAATAGAAGTCCACATTGGGGTAGAGCTTTCGCTTGATGAAGTAGTCGTCTTCCAGCGCGATGCGTTCCAGCTCGAGGGCGATTTCGAGCTTCGGGTTGAGTCCCGTCTGCTCGAAGACGTCGTACGCGACCTTCTTGATCAACTTGGCGCGGGGATCGTACGACTTGTATACCCGGTGCCCGAATCCCATCAGCCGGTCCGAGCCGCCCTTGACCTTCGTAATGAAGTCGGGGATATGCGCCTTGTCGCCGATTTCGTCGAGCATGCGGAGGACGGCCTCGTTCGCGCCGCCGTGGAGCGGGCCGTAGAGCGCGGCGATGCCCGCTGAGACCGCCGAGAAGGGGTCCACGTGCGACGAGCCGACCGCGCGCACGGCGCTGGTCGAGCAGTTCTGCTCGTGGTCGGCGTGCAGGATCAGCAGGACCTCGAGCGCGTGCTGGAGCACCCGGTTCGGCTTGTGCCGGCCGCCGATGCTGAACGTCATGTTGACGAAGTTGCCGATATAGTCGAGGTCGTTGTCCGGATAGACGAACGGCAAACCCCGCGAGTGCCGGAAGACGAACGCGGCGATCGTCGGCAGCTTGGCCAGCAGCCGCACGCGCTGGAGCCTGCGGTTGTCCGGGTCCTGCACGTGCTTTGCGTCGGGGTAGAACGTGGACAGCGCGCCCACGGTGCCGAGCAGCATGCCCATCGGATGGGCGTCGTAGCGGAAGCCCTCGAGGAACTTGGTCAGGTTGGTATGGACGTAGGTGTGGTAGCGGACCTCGTCGGTCCAGCCCTGCAACTGCGCCCGGGTCGGCAGCTGGCCCTCCATCAGGAGCCACGCGACCTCCAGGAACGACGCCTGCCCGGCCAGCTGCTCGATCGGGTAGCCGCGGTATCGCAGGATGCCCCGGTCACCGTCGATGTACGTCACCGCGCTTCGACACGCCGCGGTGTTCATGAAGGCCGGATCGTACGTCATGAGGCCGAAGTCCTCCTCCGACGTGCGGATCTGCCTGAGATCGACGGCCCGGATCGTCCCCTCGGCGATGGGGAGCTCATACGCCTTGCCGGTCCGGTTGTCCGTAATGGTGAGCGTTTCCTTGGCCACAACCAGCTCCACGCGGAAAAAGACCCGCCCTCGGACCTGCGGGGCGCCGCGAAAAGATACGCCTGCGTGAATGCCGGGCCAACCCTCGGCGCTGACGTCCGGGACGGTGCTGCTAGGACGCCGACGGGGTGGCTTCGCGGCTCACGCGCCGAGCAGCGGCGACGTGCGCCAGCAGGTGGCGGCCGTCCGAGGAGAAGAGCGGGAAGAGGTTGAGGTAACCGGAGAGATTGGAGACGAAGGTATAGACGAAGAGATCGCCGATGATGGTGCCGAGGCGCGGGGCCCCGGCCAGGGACCAGTAGACCACCGCGAGCAGCATGACGAGGAGATTGGCGATTCCGCCGGAGGCCGAGATGATCGGCGCCCGCCAGGCCCGCCGGCCCCACTCGAAGCGCCACGGTCCCGGCTGGATATCGCGGTACCCGATCGCGGAGGCGTCGTCGTCCAACAGGATCACGGAACCGACCAGCGGGAACAGGCCCAGCCGGAGCCGGCAGCCAGTCAGGACACCATCGAACAGCGCCGGTCCCACCCCCAGCCGGATGCCCCAGATCCGGACTCCTAGCATGTGGGCGGCCGCCGCATGGCCGATCTCATGCGCGTACAACGCGATCCACGAGGCCACGTAGGCCAGGATCACCGGCTTGGCAAAAGTGAGGACCGCGTCTCGCATGGCGGCGGGGAGGTCCGGCGGCAGCAACGCGGGGATCAGCAACATCGAATCTCGTTCGTGCGGCAGAGCCGCTAAGCAGCAGGTAGTGTGACCGTGCAGGTCGTCTCGAAGCCCCCCCGAACGTTGTACAGCGTTGTGACCACGAGGCGCCGGGGGCGGAGCAGGCGGAAGAGGTCGTCGGCGATGCGGGCGGTCGCGTGCTCCTGGAAAATACCCACGTTCCGGAAGCTGACGATGTAGTACTTGAGACTCTTGAGCTCGACGCAGCGGTCCGACGGAACATACCGGACGGTGAGCGTCGCGAAATCGGGAAGGCCGCTGTAGGGACAGACGGCGCTGAATTCCCGGGTTTCGGTGACGATGTCCTGCTCGGGACCGGCATAGGGGAAGGTCTCGAGCACCGCGGCGTCGATGGCTTCCGGACCGGTGAATTGAAGGCTGCGGCCCTCGGCGATGGCCATGCGCTGGGCTCCGGTGGGGTACCCGGACAATGTAAGGGGGCGCGAGCTACCGTCCCAGATTCCCCACCGTGCCCTGCTCCAGCCACTCGTGCTCGCCCCGGAGGACATGCTGCGCCACCCGGTACGTGGCGGCGTCGTCGTTGCGGAAGACAGCCCTGAACTTTTCCCGGACGCGCCGGCGCGCCTGCCGGCTGAAGACGTCGGCCAGCTCGACGGCTCCGTCCCCGGCCTGTCGGCCGGCGGGACTGTCCGGCCGGGCCAGCGCCTGCGCCCGAGAACACGCCGCCGTGATCGCGAGCAGCTCGGCTCCGATCTCGACCAGCCGCCCCAGCACCGCCTGCCGCTTCTCCAGACGGGGGCCGAACCGGACCATACAGTGGAACAGGGTCCGCGCGAGCTTGCGGGACATGCGGTTGACGAATCGGAGATGAGTGGCCAGCCGGCCGAACTCCGAGTAGCGCGGCCACCGCCCCCAGCCCAGATACAGGCGCGGGTACCACGTCGCATAGAACAGCGCGGCCCGGCCCAACGCCGCCGCCTTGCGGCCGCCCGTGGTCTTGGGATCGATCAGGTCGCCGGCCACGTCGAGGTGAGTGTCCACCGCCTCCCGGGCGATAAAGAGGCGCATGATTTCGCTCGATCCCTCGAAGATGAGGTTGATGCGCATGTCCCGCATCATCCGCTCGATCGGATCCGGCCGCTCCCCCCGGCTGCGGAGGCTGTCGGCGGTCTCGTAGCCCCGCCCGCCCTTGATCTGGAGCGTGTCGTCCACGATCCGCCACGCGGTCTCGGTGTTCCACAGCTTGGCCATGGCGGCTTCGAGGCGGATGTCCGCGTTCCCCCGGTCGGCCATCAGCGAGGCCAGATCGGACACCGCTTCCATGGCGAACGTCTCCGCGGCCATCCGGCCGATCTTCTGCGCGATCGCGTCGTGCTTCCCGATCGGCTGGCCCCACTGCACCCGCTCCGCCGCCCAGCCGCGGACGATTTCCAGGCACTTCTTGGACGCGGCGACACAGGATGCGGGGAGCGTGAGACGCCCGGTATTGAGGGTGATCAGGGCGAGCTTCAGTCCCTTACCCTCACCCCAGAGGACGTTCTCCCTCGGCACCCGCACGTTCGTGAACCTGATGACGCCGTTCTCCAGGGCCTTGAGTCCCATGAAGTGGAGGCGCTGGACCACTTCGACCCCCGGCCACTCGGTTTCGACGATGAAGGCGCTGATCCGCTTGGGTCCGGTCCGGGCCATGACCACCATCAGCTCGGCAATGGTCCCGTTGGTGCACCAGAGCTTCTCGCCGTTCAAGATGTAGTGCGTGCCGTCGGGGGACAGCTCGGCCGTCGTCGTCATGGCGGCCGGGTCGGAGCCCACGTTGGGCTCCGTCAGGGCAAAGGCCGAAATGGCGCCTTTGGCCAGGCGGGGCAAGTACCGCTTCTTCTGCTCCGGCGTCCCGAACAGCTTGAGCGGCTGAGGCACGCCGATCGACTGCGCCGCCGACAGGAGCGCGGTCAGGTTGCCGTCCTGGCTGGTGACCAGCCCGATCGCGTGGGTGTAGCTGGTCTGGCTGAGACCGAGACCGCCGTATTCCTCCGGGATCTTGATCCCGAACGCCCCCAGCTCCCGGAGTCCGTCGATCACGTCCGCCGGAATCTTGCCTTCGCGATCGATCCGGTCGCTATCGACTCGCTCCCGGAGGAACTTCTCCAGCCGCTCCAGGAAGGGGCGGGCCTTCGCGACCTCGCGGGGATCCGCTTGGGGATACGGATGTACCAAGTCCAGCCGAAAGGATCCGTCGAACAGCTCGCGAACGAAGCTCGGCGCCTGCCATTCCTTCTCGCGGGCCGCCTCGGCGACTTCGCGGGCTTCCTGCTCAGTCGCGAGGGGCTGCGTCGCCCGGGCGTCCGGGGCGGAGATCACGTTGGTCATCGGGAGTTGCCTGCTGAAGATTGGGCCATCGGCGCCAGGCCGGACCGGCCGTTGACGCCGTACAGGACGAGATCGATCACGTGCCGCTTGCGGCGGGCGAGCGCCGCGGCTCCGTCGACTTTGATGCCGACCGCCTGGGCGACGGTGCTTGCGTGCACGAGGGGGAACCAGCAGAGCGCGATGATGCTGAGGAGAAGGTGGGCCGCCTCGCCCGAGGGCGAGGGGTCGAGCCCCAGCTCGACCGCGAGCGCGGCCAATGCCTCGCGCCCGGCCTGGACCTCGACGGCTGCTTCGGGCAAGGTCCCCCGCGCGGCCAGGGCTTCCCGCTCGAGCAGGCGAATGAAGTTCGGCCGCGAAACAAGAAAGTCGAAGTAGTCCGACACGGCTCCCTCCAGCACGACCTCCGGAGACTCACCGCTCGCCAGCGCCCGGTCCCGTCCGGCCTGCACGGCGTGGCGGACCTCGCCGAAGCATCGGTCGAGCACGGCCCGGTACAGGTCGGGCTTTGAGCCGTAGAAATAGCCAGGGGTGGCCCGCGACACGCCGGCCAGCTTGCCGACCTGGCTCAGGCTGGTGGCGCCGTAGCCTTGTCGCGCGAACAGCTGCTCGGCCGCGTCGAGGATGGCTTCGCGGGTGCGCGCGGCGTTGCGCTCGCGCTCGGGTGCGCTCATACGTACCGGGGAGTTGAGGGTCCGAGGGGTACTTGCTTGTCGTCTAGCAAGTATCGGAAGCCGTCGCGTTTCTCGCAAGGGGGGTGCGCTGCCCACAGAGGGTGGGATCGGGCTCGGGTCCTGAGTACGGCCTGCCGCCGCTCATCGATCATGTATCGATTCGATGGCAATAGTTGATAAATGCGAACGAAACGTTAGAATCGATGCATGGACGCAGTTGATACGAAGATCATCGCCCTCCTTCTCCACGACGGCCGCGAAGCCTGGGCCCGCATCGGTGAACGCGTCGGACTCACTGGGCCCGCCGTCGCCGAGCGGGTGCGACGACTCGAGGAGAGCGGCGTCATCCGCGGCTACGCCGCGCTCGTTGCCCCCGGTCCCGCTGGGTTCCCGCTCACCGCGTTCGTCTCGGTGACGCTGGAAACGCCGCACCATCGTCGCGCCTTCCTGGCCCGCGTCGCCAGTCTCCCCGAGGTGCAGGAGTGCCACCATGTCACGGGCGACGACGATTACCTCCTCAAGATCCGCTCCCGCGGTCCGGCCGACCTGGACCGACTGCTCACGGAGCAGCTGAAAGGCGGGCCGGGGGTCCTCCGGACCCGGACACTCGTGGTGCTCCGGTCCGAGAAGGAATCGGTCCGGTTTCCTCCCCTCGACGCCCGCGAGTAACCGTGGACTGGGAACTCATCGGACGCGGGTTCCTCCTCGGCTTTGCCGTCGCCGCGCCGGTCGGCCCGATCGGTGTGCTCGTCATTCGTCGGACGCTCGCGGCCGGTTCCCGGACCGGATTCGTTTCCGGCCTGGGCGCCGCGACCGCCGATGCTAGCTACGGCTCCGTTGCCGCCCTTGGCCTTGCCGCCGCGACCCGGTCGCTGGTGGCGCATGCCGACCTGCTGCGTGTGGGGGGAGGGCTCTTCCTTTGCTGGTTCGGCATGCGGACCATCCTGGGCCGGCCGGCCGAAAGGAACGGCGCCGCCGACGCCGCACCGCGACTCTGGGCGGCCTACGCCTCTACGCTGCTGCTCACCATCACGAATCCCATGACGATTCTTTCCTTCGCGGCCGCCTTTGCGGGCTTGGGCTTGGCCAATGGCGTGACCGGGCCTGCAACGGGCCTTTCGCTGGTGGCCTCGGTGTTCGCGGGATCCTTGCTCTGGTGGGCGCTTCTCAGCGGCGGGGTTGGGGTGCTCCGAGGCAGCCTCGACGTGAGGGCGCTCCGAGCGGTGAACTGGGTGGCGGGACTGCTGCTGATCGGCTTCGGACTAGTGGCCGTGGTGGGCTTTAGAAAGTGATTCCCGCCAGGACCGCCCAGACCCGGTTCTTCAGGTCCTGTCCAGGCGCGAGGTTTCGTAACCCCACGATCCGTCGCAGCTCCAGGCGCAGCGTGGCGCTCCGCATCGTGTACTCGAGTCCGCCCCCGAAGACGGCGTTGAAATCGCTGCCCGCGAGCGCGACGGTTGCCGAATCGCCGTCGCACCGCTCCTGTTCGATGTTGTCGGTCCCTTCCACCTGTAGCTCGCAGCCGACCGAAACGGCGAACGAGCCGCCGCCCAGGAGCACGGGCCGCAAGCGGCCGACCGGCACCGTGATGCGGGCCAGTACCGGAACCTCGATGTAGACCAGTTGGGCGGTGCCCAGAAACGTGCCGCCTGGCGCAGGAGCCGAGAGCCCGCCGCCCCGCCGAGACAACATCAACTCGATCTGCCCGTTGAGCGGACCGGCAATCCGCCGCGACAGAAACCCGGCGACGATGCTGCCCTCCTGAGTTGCGCTCGGCGTCCCGGCCGGACTGAACTGGGCGTGCGAGTACCCGAGCTCGAATCCGATCTGCGTGTCCCGCCCCTGCGCGCGCAACGCTCCGGGGAGCACCCCGACGAGACCCGCGAGCAAGAGGCAGAAATGGGAGCGCCGGAGCATGGCGCCCGGAAGCTAACCGCTACGCACTCCGCCGGGCGAGCACCGGCTCCGGCTCGGACGCGGAACCCTGGAGATACGCGGTCCGGGCAGCCGCGACAAAGACCTCGGCACCCTTGGGCGCCACCTTCCGGAACAACGGCCGGAACCGAGCCCACTCGACCAGCAGCGTGCGCGCCCGCGGGCTGGTGGTCTTTTCCTCGTGCTCGCGCACGAGGCGACGCAGGACCTCCTCGTCCTCGCCGTCGAGCTCTGCGAGCTCTACCATGTCGAAGTTGACCCGCTCATGCAGCGTCCGGGCCTCGTCCAGCACGTAGGCCACGCCGTTCGACATGCCGGCGCCGAGATTTCGGCCCGCGCGACCCAATACGACGACGATCCCGGCGGTCATGTACTCGCAGCAGTGGTTCCCCGCTCCCTCGATCACCGCGATGGCGCCGGAATTCCGGACCCCGAAGCGGTCTCCGGCCTGGCCGGCGGCGAACAGCTTGCCGCTGGTGGCGCCGTACAGCACCGTGTTGCCGAGGATCAGGTGCTGGTGCGTGGCGTCGGCATATGCCGCCCGGCGATACGGCCGGATCGTGATCTCCCCGCCGCTCAATCCCTTGCCGACGTAGTCGTTGGCTTCGCCTTCCAGATCGAGGTGCATGCCTCGCGTGAGGAACGCCCCGAAGCTCTGGCCGGCCGGGCCCCGGAATCGGAGGCGTACCCGCCCTTCCGGGAGGCCGACGTCCCCGAAACGCGTGGCGATCACGCCCGCCACCCGGCCGCCCACGGCGAGGTGGTGGTTCCGAATCTCGTAATTGCCCGCAAACGGCAACCCGCTCTCCAGGTACGGCCCAAGCTCTTCCAGAATCTCGTCGTCGAGGCAGGTCATGCCCGGCCGGTCGTTCCGTGCTTCGGTGCGCCGAAGCGGCACGGCGGCGCCCGCGTGCTGGGGCGTGGCAAGCAACATCGACAGGTCGAGCATCTGGGCCCGGGGCACGTCCGGGCGTTCGACCCGCTCGAGGAGGTCATTCCGCCCGATGATCTCGTCCAAGGACCGGAACCCCATGGATCCCAGAATCTCCCGGACTTCCTCCGCGAGGAGCGTGAAATAGGTGATCACTTGCTCGGCCGTGCCCTTGAACTTGGCGCGGAGATCCGGCCGCTGGGTGGCCACTCCGGTCGGACAGGTATTGAGATGGCATTGGCGCGCCATGGCGCAGCCGATCGCCACCAGCGCCGCCGTCCCGAAGCCGAACGCTTCGGCGCCGAGCAGGGCCGCAATGACCACGTCCCGACCGGTCTTGAGCCCGCCGTCCGTGCGGACCTCGATCCGGTGCCGAAGCCCGTTGCGCACCAGCGTTGCCTGCGCCTCGGCGAGACCCAGCTCCCAGGGAGACCCGGCGTGTTTGATGGAGGAGAGCGGCGACGCGCCGGTGCCCCCGTTGTGCCCCGCGATCAGGACGTAGTCGGCGTACGCCTTCGCCACGCCCGCGGCCACGGTCCCGACGCCGGCTTCGGCCACCAGCTTGACGCCCACCCGGGCGGCCGGGTTCACCGTCTTGAGATCGTGGATCAGCTGGGCGAGGTCCTCGATCGAATAGATGTCGTGGTGCGGCGGTGGGGAGATCAGCGGGATGCCGGGCACCGCGTGGCGCAGCCGGGCGATCAGCTCGGTCACCTTGTGCCCGGGGAGCTGCCCGCCTTCGCCGGGCTTGGCGCCCTGCACGATCTTGATCTCCAGCTCCTCCGCCCGCACCAGATACTCCGCGGTGACACCGAAGCGGGCCGAAGCAACCTGCTTGATGCGGTTGTCCAGCCGGTCGCCGTTTGGAAGCGAGCGGTACGTCGCCGGATCCTCACCCCCTTCGCCGGAGTTGGACTTGGCCCCGATCCGGTTCATGCCGATCGAAAGCACCGCGTGCGCCTCGGGCGAGAGCGCCCCCAGGGACATGGCCGAGGAGATGAACCGGCGGCGGATGTCCTCGGCGGGCTCCACCTCCTCGAGGGGGACCGACGTGCCCGCCCGGATCGCGAGCAGGTCGCGGGGGCCCGCCGGCCTGCGATAACCGTTCTTGGTGAGGTAGGCGGCGTAGGCCTCCTGTGTGCCGGCCTTCACGGCCTGCTGGAGCGCTACCACGATCGGCGGTGCCCAGCCGTGATCTTCGCCTTCCTTTCTGAAGCGCACGCGGCCGAAGTCCGGAAGTGCGCTCGCGACCGCCGGGGTGGGGGCGTAGGCTGCCCGGTGCCGGCCGAGGACATCGTCACCCACTTCCTCGAATCCGATCCCGCCGATGGGCGACGCGGTACCCGCGAAACAGAGGTCGATGATCTCGGCGCCCAGACCGATGGCCTCGAACGTCTGCGCACCGCAATACGACGACAGGGTAGAGATCCCCATCTTCGAGAGGATCTTGAGCAGGCCCTTCTCCGCGGCGCTCCGGAATTGCAGCCGCGCATCGGCCGCGGTGGGCCGGGCCGGGTCGGGGTCGTCCCGGCGATGCTCCTGCGCGTCGGCGGCGAAGAGGGCGTCGATGCTCGCGAGGGCGAGCCACGGGTGCACCGCTTCCGCGCCGTAGCCGAAGAGGGAGGCGAAGTGGTGGATGTCGAGCGCGTCGCCGGCCTCCGCCACGAGGCCGACGCGGGCACGCAAGCCACGTTCGACCAGGTGCTGCCGCACGGCGCCGACCGCCAGGAGCATGGGGATCGGTGCCCGACGCTGGCCGGCGGACCGGTCGCTGATCACGAGGATCCGGGCACCCCGGCGGACGGCCCGCTCGGCCGTCCGCCGAAGACTCACGAGCGCAGGGAGGAGCCCTTCGGGTCCGGTCGCGGGATCCCAGAGTGCATCGATGGTGACGGCCGAGAAGCCCGCCACGTTGTGCAGGGCCGCCATCTCTTCGGGGAGCATGATCGGGTGCTCGATCCGGAGCATTCGGGCATAGCTGGGCCGCTCGAGCAGCGGTGAGCCCCGGCGTCCCAGGTGGACGCGCAGGGACATCACCATCGATTCCCGGAGCGAGTCGATGGGCGGATTGGTGACCTGGGCAAACCGCTGCCGGAGGTAGGCGTAGACGTTCGGCGCCTGCTTGGCGAGCGGGGGGATGGGCGTGTCGTCGCCCATGCTCCAGACGGCATCGGCGCCCGTGGCGCCCATCGGCTCGAGCGCGTACCGCAGGTCCTCGAACCCGTAACCGAAGGCGCGCTGAGTCCGATCCAGATCCTCAGGGGCCGGTCCCGGCGGAACCCGCGACGCGTCCGGCTCCAGCCGGGCCATGTAGCGGGCGACCCAGCGTGCGTAGGGACGGCGTCCGGCGACCTCGAGCTTCGCGTCGAGGTTGCGAATCACCTCGCCCCGGCCGGTATCCACCATGAGGACCTCGCCCGGTCCGACCTTCCCGCTCTCGACCACATCGTGCGGGTCGAAGTCCACGAGTCCAACCTCGGAGCCGGCGGTGACCAGACCATCGTTGCGCACCTTGTAGCGACACGGACGCAGGCCATTCCGGTCCACGATGGCCCCGGCGAGGATCCCGTCACTGAAGGCCACCGCGGCCGGCCCGTCCCAGGGCTCATGCACGCACTGGTGATACTCGTAGAACGCCTTGACGGAGGGATGGAGGTCTGGATACTTCTCCCACGCCTGGGGGATCATCATCATGAGCGTGTGCACCGGGTCCCGCCCGGAGCGCACGAACAGCTCCATCGCGTTGTCCAGGCTGGCCGAGTCGCTGCCGTCGGCCCAGATCACGTCGCGAATCCGCTCGACCCGGGCGCCCCAGACCGGCGACTCGAGCATCGGCTGCCGCATCGCCATGGCGTTGCGGTTGCCCCAGAGGGTGTTGATCTCCCCGTTGTGCGCCAGCAGCCGGAATGGCTGGGCCAGCGGCCAGCTTGGCAGCGTGTTGGTGGAATAGCGCTGGTGGAAGACGGCGATCGCCGCTTCGTACTCCGGGTACCGGAAGTCGGTGTAGAACACCGGCAGCTGGGTGCCGGCGAGCAACGCCTTGTAGACGACGGTGCGACAGGACAGCGAGCAGACGTAGAATCCGGTCAGCCCGGCTTCGGCGGCGCGCCGTTCCATCTCCCGCCGGGCGAGATAGAGGGCGCGCTCCCAGGTCTCGTCGTCGCCCGCGCCGGCGGGCATGCCGACGAAGGCCTGGCGAATGACGGGGCAGGAGGCGCGGGCCGTCGGTCCGAGAGCCGCGGGGTTCACCGGCACGTCGCGCCATCCCAGGAACGGAATCCCGTCGTCGGTGAAGACGCGCTCGACGATTCCAGTCCCGCGGGCCAGGCCGTCCACGTCGGCGGGAAGAAAGAACGCGCCCACGCCGAACGGCCGCCCCGGCTGGAGCCTGAGGCCGAGGCGGTAGGCGTCGCGGAAGAAGAGCCGGTGGGGGATCTGGGTCAGGAGGCCCGCGCCATCACCCGAGTTGTCGGTGGAGGCGGCGCCCCGGTGCGCGACCCGCGCCACCGCTTCGAGGGCCATCGTGACGACATCGTGGGAGCGAACGCCGGATGCTCGGGCGACGAAGCCGGTGCCGCAGGCGTCGCGCGCCCGATAGGGATCGAGGGCGGCCCCGGCGGTCGCCGCGTGGGCGCTCGGGGATCGGGAACCGGCCGGACGGATCCGCTGCCCGGATTCGGCCATGGTGCCTCCGTAGGGTAGCCCACGAACCGGCCGGAGAGGCCGGGGGCGGGGAATGAAAAAGGCCCGCTCCTCCTGGGAGCGGGCCGGGTCCATCACATGCGCGCTTGTCTACCCGGTCGCTCCCAAGGGGCGGGCGGTAATAAGGTTGACGGCGACCGGAACGAGCGCTCTAATCATCACGCTGCAATCTTATGCAAGCGGACGAGGGCGTCAAGTGACGAGAACCGCCGCGCTTGCCCCGCGCGGGTCCCCTTGACGCCCCGCCGGGCATGGGGTAGGCTTCTCATCCGGCGGTATAAACAACCGGTCACAAAGAGACTCGCCAAAGCCATGATCCAGCAGCTCGTCCTGTCCGTCCTCCTTAGCCTTTCGCTCGTCCTTATTGAGCGGGGGTTCCGCGGCGTGCCGGGCGAGACAGCGTAAAAGCAAGTCTCAGACGAATCAACCCAGCGCCGCGGACCTCAAGGTTCGCGGCGCTTCGCATTCCAGGCATAGCGGGTGGAGCGCCCATGGCGAGCGACGTCATCATCTTCGACACGACCCTCCGAGACGGTGAGCAGGCCCCCGGCAACAGTCTCAGCCCCGAGGAGAAGCTCCGGCTCGCCCGCCAGCTCGATGCGCTCGGCGTGGACGTGATCGAGGCGGGATTCCCCGCGGCGTCCGAGGGCGACTTCCGCAGCGTCCGCGACGTGGCCGCGGAGGTTCGCCGGCCGGTCGTGGCCGCGCTGGCCCGCTGCGTCGAGCGGGACATCGATCTGGCCGGCGAGTCCCTGCGTTCCGCCGGCCGTCCCCGGGTCCACGTCTTCCTCTCGACGTCCGACCTCCATCTGCGCGACAAGCTCCGCATCGACCGGGACGAGGCGCTCGAGATGACTCGCCAGGGCGTGCGTCGGGCGCGCTCGTACACCGACGACGTCGAGTTCTCGGCGGAGGACGCGAGCCGCACCGACCCCGACTTCCTGTGCCGGGTGGTCGAGGCCGCTATCGCGGAAGGCGCCACGACCATCAACCTCCCCGACACCGTGGGCTACGCGCTGCCGGCCGAATACGGAGCGATGTTCCGCTCGGTCCGCGAACGGGTGCCGGGTGCGGAGCGCGTGGTCTGGAGCGCCCATTGCCACGATGACCTTGGTCTGGCCGTCGCCAATTCGATCGCGGCGATCCAGGCCGGGGCAGGCCAGGTGGAGTGCACCGTGAACGGTATCGGTGAGCGCGCCGGCAACGCCGCGCTCGAGGAGCTGGTCATGGCGGCGGTCGTCCGGCCCCAGCTCGGCTTCCGTACCCGGATCGCCACCCAGGAGATCTACCGCACCAGTCAGCTGCTGTCGTACCTGACGGGCGCGTTCCCCCAGCCCAACAAGGCCATCGTGGGCCGGAACGCATTCGCGCACGAGTCGGGCATCCACCAGCACGGCATGCTCCGGAACGGCGAGACCTACGAGATCATGCGGCCGGAGACCGTCGGGATTCCCAAGTCCACGCTGGTCCTGGGCAAGCACTCCGGGCGCCACGCACTCGAGCAGCGCTTCCGCGAGCTGGGGTACGAGCTCGATCCCGAGAAGCTCGCGGAGATCTACCGCCAGTTCACCACCCTCGCCGACCGGAAGCGGGCGATTCTCGACGAGGACCTGCTCGCCCTGCTCCATGACTCGTTCCATGACGCACCCGAGGAGTATCAGCTCAGCCATCTCGAGGTCGTGTGCGGCAGCGTGCCCGCGACCGCCAAGGTCCGATTGATGGGACCGTGGAGCGGCGAGCGCGCCGCCGACGGGGCTGGTGACGGGCCCATCGCGGCGGCGTTCAGTGCGATCAGCGAAATCCTCCGCCGGCAGGTCGAGGTCATCAGCCTCCAGCTCCGCTCGGTCACACCCGGCCGGGACAGCGTGGGACAGGTCTTTCTGCAGGCGCGGGTCGATGGGAAGTCCCTCAGCGGGCAAGGCGCGTCCACGGACATCGTCGAGGCGAGCGCCCGGGCACTCATCCACGCGCTCAACAAGTCGCGCCACGCCGACCGGCTCGAGGCGAGCGCGCTCAACGCGTCGTATCTGTGGGGGGTGTGATGCGGATGCCGGTAAACGGTGAACGGTCAACGGTAAAC
>OEKJ01000105.1_pt2 | contig 13933 bp, 17 predicted proteins | sample 1503081 | NCBI WGS metagenome assembly OEKJ01 (sample SAMEA104379565, study PRJEB20068) | metagenome | biome: 1000743; feature: 77; material: 1998 | place: USA | collected 2012 | depth 25 m | reverse complement strand
GGCGGCTTGGCGGTATCGGCCGGCTGGCCGGCCACGGCCCGGACCGCCGAGTCCGCGCGCGCGGTATCGGCGCGGGCGGTGTCGAGCACCACGCCGGCACACCGCTGATTGTAGAACTGCAACTGGTTCTTGAGCTCGACCTCCGACCCGGAGCGGGCGAGGCCCTCCGCGAGCCAGCGGCACGCGGACGGCGCTCTTCGGAGATCGAAATAGGTCCGGCCGCCCCAGAGTGCGGCCTGCGCGTAGATGGGCGACGTGGGATAGTCGAGGCGAAGTCGCTCGAGGTTCCGGGCCGCGCTTTCCATGTCGTTGCTGGCGTAGTCCAGTTGGGCGAGTCGGAGCAGGGACCGGTCCGCCCAGGTCGACGCGGCGTACTCGGCCGTCACCCGCTGGAGATCCCGACGCATGTCCTGCGCGTTTGCCGCTACGACGGCGCGAGCGTACAGCACCTGGGGATAGAGCGTGTCGGTCGCGGGCGTGGCGTCGAGCATGCGCTGAACGACCGCGCGCGCCGAGTCACCCGAGCCCTCCTGCGCCAGTCGGACGGCCCGCACGAGGCGGGGCTCGGTTTGCGCCGCGGCGATCACCGGCCAGGCGAGGCAGATCGCTGCGGCGAGCGGCAGCCCCGGGCCCGCGCTCCACCGGCGCCGACTCCTCACGCCACCTCCGCCTGCGGAGCCGCCATCCGCAGCACCAGATCCATCAGTACCCCGCGTTCGTCCGAGATCGTCGTGGCCTTGAGCGCGGCATCAGCCGAGACGGCTGCGCGCAGCGCATCCGCGATGCGGTCCGCCGGCCAGGTCGCGGCCCACCGCGCCCAGCGGCGGGCCTCGTCTCCCCAGCTCAGCAGCCCATAGAGCCGCGTGGCCCGCAGGAGCTGGAAGCCGGTGTCCTCGAGCCGAGCCCCGCGCACGTTCCGGTCGTAAGCGGCTCGCACTCCCGCGAGCGCCACGAGGGTGGTGCCGAGGAGCGTGAGGAGACGGACGCCGCTCACGCCGGACTGCCCCAGCACCGGACCGAAGAGCTGAGCGGCTCGGCCAGGGCTCCCGCCGAACACGGCGTCGCGCCAGTCGAAGATCGTCTCTCCGTGTCTCACGCCGACGAGCTGCGCGACTGTGTCCGCGGTGATCGGGGAACCGTCGGATGACGAGGCCAGCTTCTCCAGCTCCGAAGCGAGCGGGCCCAAGCTCGTGCCGACCGCCCGAACGAGATGCTCGGCTGCCTCGGCCTCGACGCCAACGCCCAGGCTCTTGGCCCGGTGCAGCACCCAACGCGCCGAACGGTCGGGTGTGAGCGGTTCGCAGTCGACTGCGACGGTCAGGCGCGCAAGCTCCTTGTCTTCCTTGTCGTCTCCGGCGCTCTGTACGAGCAGCAGCACGATATCCGGCGAAGGCTTCTCCAGGTACTGCACCGCAACGCCTCGGGCCTTCGTTTTCCGCTTCCACGCCTCCACCTCTCGGACCACGATGACGCGCCGCTCCGCCATCATCGGCGGCGTCCGGCAGAGTGAGTACAGCTCTTCCGGATCGAGCTGAGCCGCGGAGCGCTGATCCAGGTTGAAGTCGCGCAACCCGGGGTCGAGCGCCCCATCCAGGACCGCGCGGATCGCCTCGTCCTTGAGGAGGTCCTCTGGCCCGTGCAGGTAGTAGGCAGGCGCAACCTCGCCCCGCCGGACCGAGCGGAGCAGCGTATCGAGCGTCTGGGACGGCATTCAGGGAATTCTAGAACGGGTGGGCGCCGCGTGCGACACCCGACGGGGGTGGAGGCGGGAGTCGAAGGCGCTTCCCGGCGGCATGGACGGCGCTCCAGGCTCAGCGCCGTCGCACGATGCACTCGACGAACATGAGCGTCACCAGCGTCTTCCCGTCGTCCACGTCGCCCCCTTCGATGAGCCCGAGTACCCGCGACCACCGCATGCGCTCCACCTCGAGGAACTCGTCGGCCTCGCGGCGCTCTGTTCCGCGGCCGAGTCCGGCGGCGAGAAAGAGATAGATCCGCTCGTCGGTGAACCCGGGTGTCGTGTAGATCGTCGTCAGCCGGCGAAGCTCGCCGGCGGTGACGCCGGCCTCCTCCTCCAGCTCGCGGCGGGCGCAGGTCTCGGGCGCCTCGCCGGGCTCCAGCCGTCCCGCCGGAATCTCCCAGACGTATCGTTCCGCGGCATGCCTGAACTGCCGGATCAGCAGGACTTCGGGGTCGGGGCCCAAGGGGTCGTCGACGAACGGCACGACTGCCGCGGCGCCGGGGTGACGGATCATCTCCAGCTCGCCAACCGATCCGTTGGGGAAGCGTACTGTGTCCACGTCCAGGTCGAGCACCCGACCTGAATACACGCGGCGGGAAGACAGGAGCGCCATGAGAGCCGGTAAGAGGTGAGAAGTGAGAAGTAAGAGGCAAAGACGATTCGGAGCCCAGGGGCTCAAAGGATACTCCGCACCCACGCGACCGGCACTTTGATCGCTTCGGCGGCCAGATACTCCAGCTCGAGCACCGGGTTGTCGGAGATCGGGCTCGTCTCGGTCGGAGACGTGTACACCTTGAGGCCGGTCCGTCGAGCCTCGAGCCGGAGCCGCAGCATGTGGAACGGATCGCTGACGAGCAGAGCGGTATGATGGCCGTTGCGGGCGAACCACTCCGCGACCGCCGTCATGGAGGCCTCCGTCGAGCGACCCTGCGGCTGCATCACGACGGCGGAGTCGGGGATCCGCTGGGCCACCAGCCAGCGCCGGGCCACGGTCGCCTCGCTCTCCTTGTCGCCCCGCCCGATCCCTCCGGTCACGAGAATGATAGGCGCCAGGCCGTCGCGATAGAGCACGAGGGCGTGGTTCAGACGGGCTCGGAGCACGGGCGACGGACGCCCGTTGTACTGCGCGGCACCGAGCACCACGATGGCGTCGGCTCGTCGGTGCTCGTCGACCTGGGCCATCGCCAGCACGCAGACGAACGCAATGGTGTAAATGAGGCCGAACAGCAGCACCACGAGGCCGAAAACCCGCAGGGCGGCTCTCCGGCGTGGCCGCGGGGCAACGCCGCTAGAGGTCGAAGCTTTCGCCATGCCGTGGAATGACGACCTCGCGGACCCCTTCCTCGTGAAGAATACCGGCCATGGCCTCGAGGGCCGGGCCTTCTCCGTGCACGGCGAACCCGCGCTTGATCGGCCCGCCCAGCCGGCGGATCCAGCTCCGAAGCTCCGAGCGATCGGCGTGAGCGGAGTATCCCCCGATGGTCACTACCTCGGCGCGCCGAGGATACTCCTGCCCGAACACCCTGATCACCTCGGCTCCCTCCTGGATCCGGCGACCCAGCGTGTCCGCCGCCTGGAAGCCGACGAACAGAATGCAGTTCCGGTGGTCACCGGCGTGGTTGGCGAGATGATGCAGGATGCGACCGGACTCCGCCATGCCGGAGGCCGCGATGATGACCGCGGGCCCCGGCAGGCCGTTGAGCTGCTTGGACTCGGCCACGTCCCGGACGTAGCGGACCAGCGGGAAATCGAATGCCGACGATCCCGTCTCGAGGAGCGGCTCGGCGGTGTCGCAAATTTCGGGATGCAACCGGAAGACGTCCGTCACGTCCACGGCCAGGGGACTGTCGAGATAGATCGGGATTTCCGGGATCGTCTTCGCCCGCCAGAGTCCATGCAAGGCGTAGATCAGCTCCTGCGCCCGGCCGAGCGCGAACGCCGGCACGAGTACCTTGCCGCCACGCGCCGCTACGCGACTCACGACCTCGCCGAGCCGCTGCTCCGCGTCCGCCACCGACTCGTGCTGGCGGTCGGCGTAGGTCGATTCGACGATCAGCGTGTCGATCGGGCCTTCCGGCGGGCTCGGGTCGCGGACGATCGGGAGTCCGTTGCGACCCACGTCGCCCGAGAAAACCACGCGGTGGGGCGCCGGGTCCGCCACGCGCAGGTCGACGGAGGCGGATCCGAGAATGTGCCCGGCGTCGGTGAATTCGACCGACAGGTGCTTGCGCAGGTGCAGCAGCCGCCGGTACGGGAGACCGATGGCGAGCTCCTGCGCCGCCACCACATCGCGTAATCCGTACAGCGGCTCGCAGAGCGGACCCGCCCGCCCGTGCTTGAGCAGAAACTCGAAGTCCTTCTCCTGCACATGGGCCGCGTCCGCCAGCATCACGGCCGACAGGTCGCGGGTAGCCGGCGTCGCGTAGATCGGCCCGTGAAAGCCGTGATTCACCAGCAGCGGGAGACGGCCGGAGTGATCGATGTGTGCGTGGCTCAGGACGATCGCGTCGACGCGCCGCGGATCGAGCGGGAGCGTCGCGTTCAGCTCGCGGGCCTCCGCCCGGTGGCCCTGGAAGAGTCCGGCATCCAGGAGCACGCGGGCTCCCGCCGCCTCGAGCAGGTGCATGGACCCGGTGACCCGGCCCGCGGCGCCCCAGAACGTGAGTCGGATGCCGGCCATCGCGAGGATCAGCGGGTGCCGAACAGGCGGTCGCCCGCGTCGCCCAGGCCGGGAAGAATGAAGCCCTTGGCGTTGAGGCCGCGGTCGAGCGCGGCGGCGAACACGGGGACGTCCGGGTGCGCGCGCGCCATGGCGCGGACGCCTTCCGGCGCCGCCACGAGGCAGAGAAAGCGGATGCGTCTGGCGCCGGCCTGCTTCAGCGCGTTCACGGCGGAGACGGCCGAGCCGCCGGTGGCGAGCATCGGGTCGAGCACAAAAAAATCGCGGGCTTCTTCGTCGCCCGGGATCTTGAAGTAGTAGTCGGTCGGCCGTAGCGTGGCTTCATCGCGCGCGAGCCCGATATGACCGACCCGCGCCGACGGGACCAGCTGCGCCACGCCATCGACCATGCCGAGCCCGGCGCGGAGGATCGGAACCAGGGTGAGCTTCTTGCCGGCCACCTGCCGGCCCATCATCCGCTCGAGCGGAGTTTCGATCTCGACCGGCTGCGTCGACAGGTCTTTCGTGACCTCATAGGCCATCAGGGTCGCGATCTCGCTGACGAGCTGCTTGAAGTCGCGGGTGCTCGTTCGCTTGTCGCGGAGCAGGGTCAGCTTGTGCTGGATCAGGGGGTGGGTGAGAACGGTCAGATTGGGGTGGTCGGCGCCGGGCGGCATGCCCCAATATGAGGTGAGAAGTGAGAGGTGAGAAGTGACAAGTGAGAGGTGAGAGGTGAGCGGGGAGAGGAGAGACCTCTTCCCTCTCACTTCTTACCTCTCACTTCCTACCTGGAACGCCACCACTCGGCACACCGACTCGCCCGCTGCACAGACGCTCGCGCGCAACGTCCCCCGGACCGGTGAGCCCCGCGCCGCGACCACGGCGACCGGGGGGCCGGTGAAATAGGCGGAGTCGGGCGTGAGGTGAGGCGAGTCGAAGCGGACCAGGCCGCCGTCCGAGGACTCGAGCACCGGCTTCAAACGGGCGTTGATCTTCCAGCCGGTGGCGGCCGTCAACTCGAGCCGGACCGAGTCTCCGGCCCGCGTGGTACGAAGGACGAGGGGCCGCTGTTCACTTGCCCGAGGCTCGGCCCGCGTGCAGGCGGCGAGCGCAAGCAGCACGGCAAACCGCATCCCTCTCACTGGTCACCCCTCACGTCTTACTGCTCCTCCAGCAGCTCGCGAATCTTCCCGTCCCAGTACTGATAGTTCGTATCCCCGACGTGAAACTCGCCGGCCCCTTCGTAGCGGATCTGCCCTCGCTTGTCGATCAACACGAAGCTGGGCCAGTACCGAATGCCGTACAGGTCCCATGTCTTCGTGTCGTTGTCCTGCGTCACGGGATACTCGATGTGGTACTTCTCCAGCGCACGTTGGAGATTGCCCTTGTCGTGCTCACCGGAGTACGGAGGAAACTCGGGCGTGTGGACGCCGATGATCGTGAGGCCCCGGTTCCGGTACTTCCCGTCGAAATCCACCAGCGACGGGACGGTGTTGGTGCAGTTGTAGCAGGTGAACACCCAGAAGTTGAGCAGCACCACTCGGCCCTTGAGGGACTCGATGGTGAGCGCCTTCTCGGTGTTGAGCCAGCTCTTGTTGCGCCACGCGGGGGCGGGGCGGGGCGTCCCGCGCGGCACGGCAAGCAGGGGAATGCCGGTCTGGGCCACCGCGTGGCTGGCCGTTTCCAGGGCGCCGAACCCCCCGGCCGTAGCCAGGGACAGGGCGACAAATAGCGCGGTCTTGGGCATGGCGGTCTCCGGTCTGGTCCCGATGCTAACGCCGGCGCGCGCGGTCTGGTTTCGTGCTTGACGCACCTTCACCGTGCAGTACGTTGCGAACCATGCAACGGGTCACGCTTGGGATCACGGCGGCCGTCCTGGGCGCGATGCTGATGCCGCGGGCGCTCGCCGCGCAGGGCACCGTCAGCGGCCGGCTCACGATCCAGGAGCGCGAGGACGAGATGACGCAGGACCTCGCGTCCGGTGTGATATACCTCGAGGTAGCGGGGGCCGCCAAGGCGCCCCTCCGGGAGGTCGCCACCGAGATCGCCATGCACGACAAGGCGTACGTGCCCCGCATCCGGCTTGTCCCGGTCGGCAGTACCGTCGCCTTTTCCAACCAGGATCCCTTCCGCCACAACGTCTTTTCCAGCTCGACCGGCGGCCCGTTCGACCTCGGGCTCACGCCCCGGGGCCGTGCGGCGCAGAACGTGTTCGCCCGGCCGGGCGTGTACGCGATCTACTGCAATATTCACCCGCGAATGAGCGCGTTCGTGGTGGCCGTCGCGACACCGTACTTCGGGCAGCCGGACGCGGACGGCACGTTCTCGTTCACGGCCGTGCCGGCCGGCCACTACGTGCTGCACGCCTGGCACGAGCGCGGCGGCGAGGCCACGCAGACGTTCGAGGTCCCCGCCGGCGGGCTGAAGGGGCTGGTCGTAGTCCTCGACGCGCGCGGGTACCGGCCGCAGCCACACCGGAACAAGTTCGGGCGCGAGTACGAGACGAGTGACGACGGCGACGGCGACCGGTACTAACGGCCTCACCTGGCGGATCTTCGTCGGGGCCGCAGGTGTGGTGGCGGCCGTCCTCATCGGGACCCTCCTCCTGGCCGCCGCATCGGTGCGGCGGACAGCCGGCCGGGAGCTCGACCGTAGCCTGGACCGGACTCGCCAGCTGGTCGTGACCTTCCTCCAGGGCGACCGGCGCAGTCTCGCCCAGAGCGCCACGGTCTTCGCCCAGAACCCCAACTTCCGCGCCCTGCTCGAGAACCCCGCCCCGGGCGACATGCTGGACCAGTCGCGCGAGGCGGCGCACCTGCTCGCGGCGACGTTCGTACAGATCACCGATGCACAGGGCGTGCGCCTCGCGCGGAGCGACGAGCCACAGGCGCCGCCGACACGCCTCGCCCGCTCACCCCTCATCGCCGGCGCGCTTCAGGGCGATGTACGGTCGGGCTTCGGGGTCACCGCGGCCTCGGCACTGTTTCAGGCGGTCGCCGTCCCGATCCCGGGGCCGGGCCCCGGCGTCGTTCGGGGCGCGCTCATGGCGGCCCGCACCATCGACAGCTCGCTCGCGACGGCGGTCAAGCGCACCACGGCGAGCGACGTCGTCTTCTTCACGCTCGACTCGAGCGGCCGCGCGCGCATCGCCGCAGCCACGCTCCCGCCGTCAGCCGAGCTCGCGCGATTCGTGGGCGACTACGGGGCGACGGTCGCGAAGGACGCGGCCGGGGGGGCCGACGCCGGTGGCGAGCCGGTCGTCACACAGAGGACCGACGTCGTCCTCGGCGGGGAGCCCTACCTAGGCCTGGGCGGCGCGCTGCTTTCGTCGGGGGGCGAGCCGCTCGGCGGCTTCGTCGCCCTCCGGGCCCGCGCCATCGAGCTGGCCGGCTTCCGCGATCTGGGTCTCCGGATCGCGCTGGCCGGAGTCGCCGGACTCCTGCTCGCCGCGGTGTTCTCCTACCTCCTCGCCCAGCGAATCAGTCGGCCGGTTCTGGGGCTGGTCGCGGCAGCCCAGCGGGCCGCAGATGGCGACTACGACACGCCGATCGAGGCTGAGGGACCGGACGAGATCGGTCTGCTGGCGTCGGCTTTTCGCGTTCTGCTGGGCGACCTGCGGGAGAAGCAGTCGCTGGTGCACCTGCTGCAGCAACGCGAAGAGCATCGGGGACGAACACGCGCCGCCGATGGCGAGGGGGCCGTCGCAGCGGCCGCTGCCGGTCAGGGCCTCACGGCCGGCCGGCTGTTCGCGGGGCGCTACGAGATCCTCGCGCTTCTGGGGCAGGGGGGCATGGGCGTGGTGTACAAGGCGCGGGACCGCGACCTCGACGAAGTGGTGGCCCTCAAGCTGGTACGCGCGGAGCTGGTCGCGGTGGACCCGACGGCGCTCGAGCGCTTCAAGGACGAAGTGCGGCTCGCCCGCCGCATCTCACACCGGAACGTCGCCCGCACCCATGATTTCGGCGAGGCCGAGGGGGTGTATTACGTCACGATGGAGTTCGTGGCGGGCACCCCGCTCAAGGACCTGATCCAGACCGAATCCCGATTGCCGTTGAGCGCGACCGTCTCTCTAGGGAAGCAACTGTGCCGGGCTCTCGAATCCGCGCACGAGCAGGGGATCATCCATCGCGACATCAAGCCACCCAACATCATGGTGGCCCCGGACGGCCTGGTGAAGGTGATGGATTTCGGAATTGCGCGGCCGGTGGAACGGGAGAAGGGCCGGACGAAGACCGGTCTCGTGATCGGCACGCCGGACTACATGGCGCCGGAGCAGCTCCTGGGCCAGCCGCTCGACGCCCGGACCGATCTCTACGCCGTCGGCGTGGTGCTGTATGAGTGTCTTACGGGGCGGCGGCCGCATGAGGCCGATTCTACCATGGCACTGATCGGCGTGAAGCTCGCGCAGGCCCCGGTACCGGCGCACGAGGTGACGCCCGACGTGCCGGTGGCGTTGTCCCGAGTCGTGATGCGGGTGCTGGCGCGGGACCCCGATGCCCGGCCGGCGACGGCCGCCGCACTGCACGAGGAGCTGGTCCACGCCGCCGAGACTCCGGCCGCACGCGTCAGCAGCTCGTGATCGCCCCCAGCTTGAGCACCTCGAAATCGTGCCCGTACACGGGGTGCGCACGCAGCTGATCCAGCGCCGTTTCCCACCGCGGGTCCGATGTCCCGGTCACATACCAGGCGCTGCCCTGGTCGGCGAACAGCAGCCCGTACCGCTGGAGCGCCTTGATGATGACCAGGGCGTCGCCGCTATAGGGCGTCAGGTCGAAGTCCGCCCGGAGCCGCGCCCGAAGCCCGTAGGGCGGAAGGGTCGCGTCGGCGTACTGGCCGCAGTGACTGGCAGGAGCCGTGTAGGCACGGCGGGCGTGCGGCACGGTGAACCGCAAAGCGTGGGTGAGCCGGTCGCCGGCCACTTCGTCGTACTTGAGCAGTCCCGGAAGAATCGGCAGGCCGGCGGCGTCAGCCGAGGTCCACCCCGCGGGCCGCGTCGCGTTGATCTTGAGATCCCACTTGGCCGACGAGCTCACCATGAAGCCGGATCCCGTCCGCACGGTGTTGTAAAGCTCGTAGAGAACGCAGCTGCCCTGCTGCACGACGAGCACGTGCCGGTCGCCGGACGCCGGGTTCGGGTCCGTAGTGCTGCCGCCCTCGATCGGGGCATGGAGCGGAATCGGCATCGGACCGGGGTCGCTCTCGTCGGAGTAATCAGCGCCGTCGGTGCCGTAGGTGATCGGCACAAGTGCCTGGCTGGCGGGGACGACGGTGTACGGGATTCCGTAGTACTCCTCGGTGGTGCCGAGATCGAGGTGCACCGCAGCATCGGGGGACATCTGCGCCAGGAGCGCCCCCGAAGAGGGATCCACCGGATCAGCGCTCACATCGCGGTTCCAGGCGTTGTCGGCGGGAAAGACCTGGCAGCCGCCAATGCTGGCGATCGAGCCGCTGGGCGCGGGCGTGCCGCCGGGGTCGGTCGGCGGGCTCGGCGCCTCCGGGCCGGCTCCCTGGCAGGCTGCGAGTAAGAGGAGCGGAATCGCGAGCCACGAGCGCACGCAGCGGTGCATGGGGTCCACTCCGAACGCGTGAGCGGGGGCGAACTTGGGGTGCCGATTTGAGTCGCGGTCCGCCCGAAAAAGGGCAAGAACCATGCTGCCGGTCCTCTTCCCGGGCCCTCGAATCCGCGCCAGATTGGCTTGAATCCGTGAGAGGAAATGCATTCCGATGCGCTGGACGCCCGGCGGACGCAGTGACAACCTGGAGGACCGCCGCGGCGAGGGCGGCGGAGGCGGCTTCGGCGGGATGCCGCGCGTGGGGTTGGGCGGGATCGTCGTGCTGTTGGTGCTGAGCGTGATCTTCCGCCGCGATCTGATAACGCCGTTCCTGTCGGCCGGCGGCGCCGATCAGCCCAACCCCGAAGCCACGGCCGAGGCCAACGCGGCCGAGGAGCCGGCGGTGCAGTTCGTCTCGTTCGTGCTGGACGACGCCCAGGCCACCTGGACCAAGATCCTGCCGACGGTGGGCCAACAGTATCAGCCGGCCAAGCTCGTGCTCTTCCGCGACGCGATCAACTCGGCGTGCGGCTTCGCCCAGGCCGCCACCGGGCCCTTCTACTGCCCCCTCGATCAGCGGGTCTACATCGACCTCGGCTTCTTCCAGGAGCTCAAGGATCGGTTCGGCGCGCCGGGTGATTTCGCCCAGGCCTACGTCCTGGCGCACGAGATCGGACATCACGTCCAGTACCTGCTGGGCACGGATCAGGAGATGCGGCGGGCGCAGCAGACGAGGCCGGAACAGGCCAACGCGCTGTCGGTGAAGCTCGAGCTACAGGCGGATTGCTACGCGGGTGTGTGGGGCCACTCGACCGAGCAGCGGCAGCTGCTCGATCCCGGCGACGTGGAGGAGGGCATTCAGGCTGCGGCTGCCGTGGGCGATGACCGGATTCAGAAGATGTCGGCGGGTCGGGTGAATCCCGACGCGTTCACGCACGGGACGTCGGAGCAGCGGGTGGCCTGGTTCCGCCGGGGCTACGACGGCGGCAAGCCGGATGCGTGCGACACCTTCGACTCCGCTCCCTGAGTCAGCGCCCAAGCGGCCGCGCCGGCCGACACGCGCACATGTCGCACGCAGGATCCGCGCAGCGCAGCTCGAGCCACGTGTTGCATGCCGGACAGAAGAACGCGTCGTACACGAGGTAGTACACCCGGGCCTCGCCGCATGTCGGACAGCTGTGCCGGTCGATCCAGCCCTCCAGCCGGAACCCGTCGATCACCACCAGGTTGTCTCTCTCGTCTACCGTCACCGACATCGTGCGCTCCCTTCCGGTCTTCGTGCGTCAGTCGAGGCCGAGCGGCGTGATGCCCTGCTCCAATTCCAGCAGCCGCTGCTTGCGCCAGAGACCGCCGCCATAGCCGCACAACGTGCCGTCCTTGCGTATGACCCGGTGACACGGAATGACGACGGCGATCCGGTTGTCGCCATTGGCCTTTCCCACTGCCCGCTGGGCTCCTTCACGGCCGACGGTGAGGGCCAGCGCCTCGTAGCTGCAGGTCTCGCCGTAGGGAATCCGCCGAAGCGCGTTCCAAACCGACCGCTGGAATTCGCTACCCGGGTAGAACAGGGGCACCGTGAACTCCCGTCTCCGACCCGCGAAGTACTGGGCGAGCTCAGTGCCGAGCTCATCGAGCAACGGATGCTCGCCGGGCACCGCATCGGTCCGGAGCCGGCGCTTGAGCGTGGCGATCTGGGTCTTCAGCATCCGACGGTCGGAGAACTCGAGGAGGCAGACGCCTCGGTCGGACGCGCCGGCCACCAGAGGGCCCAGCGGGCTCTCGATCCAGCCGAGCGTGACCTGCCCGACTCCGAAGAGCTCGTTCTGGAGGGCCTGGCCGGGAGCCGCGGCAGATGCGGTCATGGCGCACCTCTACGGGATCGGGTCACTCCGCGTTTCGCCGGCCCGGTCGCCGGATCGGCCTTGCCGGGAGTAACTTCCGCCATGGACAAGATCAGCCTGGCAGACAAGCTCGCGCAAATCCACGAGCACTGGCGCCCCAAGGTCGTGGGGGTCCTGAACGGCCAGGAGGTCAAGCTCGTCAAGTTCGAGGGCGAATTCGTCTGGCACAAGCACGAGGCGGAGGATGAGCTGTTTCTGGTGATCCGCGGGCGGTTCCGGATGGAGTTCCGCGACCGCTCCGTCGAGCTTGGCCCGGGCGAGCTTCTCATTGTGCCGCACGGCGTCGAGCACCGGCCGGTGGCCGAAAAGGAGGTGGAGGTGCTCCTCTTCGAGCCGGCCGGCGTCCGCAACACCGGCGACGTCGAGCATGCCACCCTCACCGCACCACAAGGCGTCCGTCTCTAGTCGAATCGAACCATTCAACCAGGGAAATCCATGGGCAAGGGCGATCGGAAGTCTCGGCGCGGGAAGATCTTTCGCGGTACTTACGGCAAGCGGCGGCCCCGCAAGAAAAAGGTCGCCAAGAGCGGCGGGAAGTGAGCCTGCCCGCGCGCTGCGGCTGGGCGCGCACCGAGCTTGGCGTCCCCTATCACGATACCGAGTGGGGCGTCCCCGTTCACGACGAGCACACCCTTTTCGAGTTCCTGATCCTCGAGGGTGCGCAGGCAGGGCTGAGCTGGGAGACGATCCTCAAGAAGCGGGCACGCTATCGCGAGGTGTTCGCCGGGTTCGATCCCGTCCGGGTCGCGCGGTACACGGCGGCGCGCAAGGCTCGGCTCCTGCGCGACCCCGGGATCGTTCGCAACCGGCTCAAGGTCGACAGCGCGGTCACCAACGCAAAGGCATTTCTCGCGGTGCAGCGTGAGTTCGGGAGCTTCGCCACCTACGTCTGGCGGTTCGTGGGCGGCCGTCCCAGGGTGAACGGCTGGCAGCGACTCGCGCAACTGCCGTCTCGCACCGCGGAATCGGACGCGCTCAGCAAGGACCTCCAGGCGCGCGGATTCCGCTTCGTGGGCTCGACCATCTGCTACGCCTTCATGCAGGCGGTAGGGATGGTCAACGACCATACGACGGACTGCTTCCGCTACCGCGAGCTCGGCGGCTGAAACCGCGCGCGGCCGGGCGGCCGTAGGGCTACACAGATGCGAGCCCGTCTCGCGGTTCCCCTCGCTCTCACGTTCTGCGTCGTCGCCCCCCCCGGCCTTCGGGCCCAGATGGGCTGCGAGCGCGCCTTCATGCCCGCGGTCGACAGCGTCCGCCAGATGGTCACGGAGCTGGGACTCCCCGGCGCCGGGCTCATCATCCGGCTCAAGGGCCGGACGGTTTGCGAGGCGTACGTGGGTCCGATCGGCTCCGCCACCGAAATGCCCGTGGTCTCCGCCGCGAAATGGCTCTCCGCTGCGGCTATTCTCGTGCTCGTTGACCAGGGCAAGCTCAAGCTCGACGACTCGGTGTCGCACTACCTCCCCTACTTCAAGGGCGACAAACGGGGCATCACCGTGCGGCAGCTCCTGTCGCACACGTCCGGCCTGCCCGATTACGCGCCGTGCATGTTCCAGCAGGAGCTGACGCTCGAAGACTGCGCGCGGCAGATCGGGGAGAACGTGAAGCTCCGGGCACCGCCCGGCGCCGAGTTCGCGTACGGCGGCGCCGCCTTCACGGTGGCCGGACGGGTGGCGGAAATCGCGGCCCAGGCGACCTGGGCGGAGATTTTCTCGGCCACGATCGCGACGCCGCTCGGCCTCCGCCACACAGGCTACGGTTCGACGGCCAATCCGCTCTTGTCCGAGGGGCTCACGTACTCGTCCGCGGGCGACTACGCCACGTTCCTCCAGATGCTGCTCGACGGTGGCGTGCACGATGGGCGGCGGATCCTGTCGGAGTCGGCGCTCGACGAGATGACACGGGACCAGACGGTGGGGGTGACGGGTCGATTCGCCCCCGGCGGCGTCACCGACCGCACCTACGGCCTCGGCTGCTGGCGCGACGCGGTGGACTCCGTTACCGGCCGCGCCCTGCTCGTCACCAGCCCGGGCGGCGGGGGGTTCGTCCCCTGGCTCAACCGCCGCCGAGGGATCGT
>OEKJ01000166.1_pt3 | contig 14193 bp, 9 predicted proteins | sample 1503081 | NCBI WGS metagenome assembly OEKJ01 (sample SAMEA104379565, study PRJEB20068) | metagenome | biome: 1000743; feature: 77; material: 1998 | place: USA | collected 2012 | depth 25 m | reverse complement strand
CCCCCCGTTTACCGTTTACTGTTCACCGCCGTCACAGCATTTTCGGCCTCAGGAAAAACCGCAGTATCCCCGCTCCCGCCGAGACGCTTTCCGATTCGACCGCGAGCACCCCGCTCTTGGGGAAGTCCATTGCGATCCCCTTCGGGGTTCCGGCGAGGAGCATCGCGGCCAGCTCCTCGATCCAGGGGGAGTGACCGACCAGCGCCACGACCGCTTTGCCCTTTCGAGCGCCCACGACCGCGTCCAGCGCGTGGAGGTCCGGATCGGCGGCGAGCGGGGGGCAGGGGACCGCCGCCGCGAGGCCGAGCCCCTGCGTCATGACCTCGGCGGTCTGGGCGGCACGGAGCCAGGGGCTCGAGAGGACCAGCTCCGGAACCAGGCCGGCCTCGCGCAGCGTGCGGGTCACCTTGGCGTGCACCTTCCGCCCCTTCTCGGTCAGCGGCCGGAGAGTGTCGTCGGGCCACTGTGTCGGATCCCGATCGCCAGCGTCGGCGTGACGCACCAGCAGAAGCAGCATCGTCCTCCTCCATTCCGCGGTGTCAGCCGTAGTACGCCCTCGGCCGTTGCGTCGGGTCAGCGTCGCTTCGCGAGTCCTCGCCCGATGTCCAGCACAAGACTGTCGAGCGCGGCCGCCATGGCTCCGTTGCCGAGCGTGTGGTGATTCGCCACGATGGCAAAGGTAATCCGCCGGCCATCGGCGAAGTCGAGGTAGCCCGCCAGACTGCCCACCCCCGAAAGGCTCCCGGGCTTCGCAGCGACCCGGCCCTCGAGGCCGGTGCCGAGGAACCGTCGCTTGAGCGACCCACGCGATCCCGACCGCGGCAGCGCCGCCAGGAAGGGCTCCATACCCGGGTGCCGATGGGCGTACTGCAGCAAGCCAACCAGCGCGAGCGGGCTCACGCGGTTGAGCCACGCCAGGCCCGAGCCGTCCGCCAACGCGATCTGGGTCGAGTCGAGACCGACCGAATCGACGAGGAACCGCCGTTCGACCGCGAGGCCTTCGGCCCACGAGCCCGCGCGCCCAAAGCGGCGCCCCAGCTGCTTGAGCAGCATCTCGGCGAACCAGTTCTGACTGCTGTTCAGGGTGGGGAAGATCCAGTCGCGAAACGGACGGGACTCGACTTCGGCCAGCGGTACCGTGCCCCGGGCCGTACGATACGCCGTGGAGTCGGTGGTCGAGCGCACGGTGCCGTGCACGGCGACACCGGCCTCCGCCAGCGCGCCTGCGAAGGCCCAGGCCGCGTAAAGGTTGGGGTCCGGCAACGCAAAATGCTCGGTGCCGCCTCCGATGCCTTGCGGCACTCGGCCTTCCGCCCGGATCACGCGGGTGCCCGGATCGCGGAAGAAGTCGAGCGTGGTCCCCGTGTCGCCGGGGACGACGAGCGTCCGGTTCTCGAGTACCACGTCGCCCAGCTTCGGCGCAAACGAGATCCGCGCCGGTTCGCCCACGAGCCCCGGGCTCCAGCTGATGTCGACGCTGTTGTCGTTGAACCCGAGGCCGGACACCGGGGCCGCGTACCACCAGTTGAGGTCGTAGGCTTCCCACGCCGGGTGCACGAGCATGGCATCGAGCCAGCTCCCGTCGCCCACGACGTCTCCCTCAATCACGCGGATGCCGAGCGCCCGCAGCGAGTCCGCGAGCCGACGGAGCGGGGCCGCGGCATCGGTCTGGCACGCGAACGCCTGCGTCGTGTCCACGCCGTAGCACCGGCGGTCCATCGTGGGATCGCCCCGACCATAGAGCACGAGGTCGCCCCTGACGACGCCGGCGGTGACGGGTCCCGCGCCGTACGCGCTGGTCCGGACGGTCCCCTCGGCGGGGAGTCGCGCCGCGGCCACGGCGCTCACGAACACCTTCGCCGTGCTCGCCGGCACGAACAGCCGATCCGCGTTGCGACCGTAGAGCACGCGGCCCCGGTCGTCGACGACCGCGAGCCCCCAGAGAAAGCGATTCAGGGGCGGTGCGTCGAGGCGGCGATCGAGCAATCGGGCGAGGACGGTCTGCGCGGGGAGCGGATCGGGTCGGAGGAGCGGCGGAGCCGACGAGAGAACAACGGCCACCGCGAGGCGGCTGACCATCGCGGGGCGGCTCCATCGCGCGGCACGCCGTGGCCCTCCGCGTCCGGGCCTACTCGTACGCCACCCGCGGATCCGCCTTCGCGTAGAGCAGGTCCACCGCCAGGTTCACCAGCACGAACACCAGGCTCAGGAAGAGGATGCTGCCCTGTACGGCGGGGAGGTCCCGCTTTTCGATGGCGGTGAGCACGTAGCGGCCGACGCCGGGCCAGGAAAAGATCGTTTCGGTGAGAATAGAGCCGGTCAGATAGCTCCCGAAGTCGAGGGCGATAACGGTGATGACCGGCAGGAGCGCGTTGCGGAGTCCGTGCCGCAGGACGACGGCCGTTTCGGTGAGCCCCTTGGCCCGCGCGGTGCGCACGAAGTCGCTCTGGAGCACCTCCTGCATCGCTGCGCGGGTCATGCGCGAGAGAAACGCGACGGATCGCATGCCCAGCGTGAGGGCGGGAAGGATGAGGTAGGCGAGCCCGCCATAGCCGGACGGCGGGAGCCAGCGCAGCATGACCGCGAACACCAGGATGAGGAGCAGCCCCACCCAGTACACGGGGAAGGATACGCCGAGGTAGGCCGCGAGCGCGCTGGCGCGATCGACCCAGCCACGCGGCCGCCACGCGCCGTACACGCCGATGGCGATGCCGGTCAGCGTGGCGAACAGCATGGCCGCTCCCGCGAGGCGCAGCGTGGCGGGAAAGCGCTCCAGCAGATCGCCCAGGATCGGGCGGCCGGTGATGTACGATGTGCCGAGGTCGCCGCGGAGCACGCCGCCGGCGTAGTGGAAGAATTGCTGGGGAAGGGGATCGTCCAGATGCAGCTCGGCCCGGAGCCGTGCCAGGGTCTCGGGATCGGCCCGCTCGCCCACCATCGCCTGGACCGGATCCCCGGGGGCGACGTAGAGCAGCAGGAAGGTGACCAGCAGCACGCCAAGCAGCGTGGGGACGAGAAGCAACGCGCGACCGGCAAGCACGCGCGTCATCGTGCCCGCCGCACGTCGGTCCAGCGCTGGCCCGTGAAGATCGCCGGGATGCGCCACCCCGTCAGCTCGGGGCGCACGGCCCACAGATCCACCGGGAACCAGAGGAAGATCCACGGCGCCAGATCGAACGCGCGGGCGTCGATCGTCCGGGCCAGCCGGGTCTTCTCGCTGTCATTCTGGGTGGCGCGCATCCGGACGATGAGGCTGTCGAGCTGTGCGTCGTCCAGGAACGCGTAGTTGCCGCCGGCGCCCTTGTTCTTCGAGTGGAACAACGGGTAGGTGAAGTTCTCCGCGTCGGGGTAGTCCGCGTACCAGTCGGAGAGAAACAGGTCGGCCTCCCCGTTCCGCGCGGCGGCGCGTGCGCTCGCCGCGTCGCGTTCGACGATCTCCACGGTCACCCCGATCTGCCCCAGGCTCTGCTGTACGGCCTGCGCGATCCGGGCGTACTCCGGCAGATGCGACCGCCAGAGCTGGACCGAGAACCCCTTGGCGTAGCCGGCGTCCGCGAGGAGCTGCCGGGCCTTGGCGGGATCGAACGCATAGGGGGCGCGGGCCGAGTCGTAGCCCGCGATGCCGGGAGGGATCGCGCCGGCCGCTCGAATGCCCCGCCCGGCCATGATGTTCCCGAGCAGCGTGCCGACGTCGACGGCCTGGTTCAGCGCGCGCCGCACCCGGGGGTCCTTAAGGGGCCCGCGGGTGGTGTTGATCGCGATGTACAGGTCGCGCAGCGCGGGCCGGCGGTCGAGCTCCGCCCGGTGCTCGCCTTCCCACCGCTTCGTCTCACTGAACGGCACTTCGACGACGCTCAGCCGTCCCGCCTCGTACTCCGCCGCGCGGGTGAGCGGCTCCGGGATGATCCGGATCCGGAGCGTGTCCATGTGTGGCGCGCCGTTCCAGTAGCGCGGGTTCTTCGCGAGGATGAGCTGGTCGTCGTGCGACCAGGAGACGAAGCGCCACGGCCCGCTGCCGGTGGGGTGTTGATCGAAGTCGGACGGTACCGAGGCGGGGAGGATGGCCGCCACCGGCATTGCGAGCAGCTTGGGGAAGATGTTGAGCGGCTCCTCGAGGGTCAGCGCCACCGTGCTGTCGTCGGGCACGCGGATGCCCTCGACCGAGTCCGCCTTGCTCGCGGAATAGGCGCGAGCGCCACGGATAGGAAACAGCGGCCAGCCGCGGCCCCCGGTGGATCCCGGGGCCAGTGCTCGGAGAAAGGAGGCCCGCACGTCCCGGGCGGAGATCGTGCGTCCGTCGTGAAAGACGGGGCCCCTTCGCAGATGGAACGTGTAGGTGGTGCCAGCTCGATCCGTGTCCCAGCTGCGCGCGAGGCCGGGTACGAGGGCGCCGTCCACGTCAAAGCGGGTCAGGTTGTCGAACACGAGCGCCGCGACCTCACCGGTCGGGACGTCGGTGGACAGCGCCGGATCGAGTGAGCGCGGATCCGAGGCGAAGTAGTAATCGAGCGTGGTGGGTGAAGCTGTGGCCGCGCCGCCGCACGCGGAGAGGACGAGGACCAGCAGAAGCGGCGGCCGGGGTGGGCCCATTGGCGTTGACTTAGGAGCGTAAGGCCGTCAAACTAAGGAGCTTAGAGCATCGCGTCAATCGCCGGCCGGAGGTTCCGGGGCCGGTCCCCCTCCCCCGGAGCGCGTAATTCCGATCCACTTGGCTCGCCGCGCCCCGACCGGCCTCCGAATAACCGGACCCGGGCTGGTTGTTCTCCTGGTAGGGCTCGCGGGGCTCCGGCCCGTCGCCGCGCAGGAGCAGCCGAAGGTCGTGCGCCAACTCAAGTTCGAAGGCAACGCGTCGATCAACAAGACCACGCTGGCCGCTGCGATCGGCACCACCCAGTCGACCTGGTTCGCGACCTTTCCGCTGGTCCGGTGGATCGGGTTGGGCGCGAAGCGGTACTTCGACGAGACCGAGTTCCGCCGCGACGTGCTCCGGCTCGAGGTGCTCTACAAGCGGAGCGGCTTTCCCGACGTCGCCGTGGACACGACGGTGCGCCGGACCAACCGGGACGTGTACGTCACGTTCCGGATCAAGGAAGGGCGGCCGGTCATCGTCACGAACCTCGCGATCAACGGGCTGGATTCGATTCCCGAGCAGCCGAAGAAGCGGCTGCTGCTGGATCTGCCGCTCCACGAGGGGCAGGTGTTCAACCGGTATCTCATGCAGGCCACGGCCGACACGATCGCCACGCGGCTCAAGAACCGCGGCTTCCCAGAGGCCGCCGTGTACGCCGGGTTCGTGAGCAACCGCGAGCAATACACCGCCGACGTGGCGCTCGACGTATCGCCGGGGCGGCGGGTGCGCTTCGGCGCGGTCCGGGTGGAGGGGGTCAAGCGGCTGGATTCGGCCGTCGTGCGGGATCTGCTCGTGGCGCGGCCCGGGCGGCCGTTCTCCCGGGACGAGCTGTTCCAGAGCCAGCGGAACCTGTACAAGAGCGATCTCGTGCACTCGGCGACGGTGGACATCGACTCCGCGAACTACACGCCCGGCGACTCGGTCCCGATCCGAGTCCGCGTGAGCGAGAGCCCGCCGTTCCGGGTCCGCGCCGGTGTGGGGTACGCCACGACGGAATGCTTCCGGACCCAGGCCAACTGGACGGTGCGCAATTTCGTCGGCCAGGGGCGGGTGCTCGACATCACCGGCAACGTCTCGCGCATCGGCGTCGGACGCCCGTTCGACTTCGGGTTCGACAAGAACATCTGCAGCGTGTCCCGCGAGGACTCGATCGGGTCTTCCCGCTTCAACTACCAGCTCGCGGCCACGCTGCGCCGGCCGGCGTTCCTCTCGCCCAACAACACGCTGAGTCTGTCGGCGTTCGCCGAGCGGCGGTCGGAGTTCAAGGTGTACGTCCGCACCGATATCGGCACCACGGTCGAGCTGCTGCACGAGACTCCGCGGCGGCAGTACCCCGTCTCCGTCGCCTATACCATCTCGTACGGCCGCACGCAGGCCACGCCCGCGAGCTTCTGCGCGTTCTTCAACGCGTGCACCCCCGACGTGATCGACCAGCTCCAGCAGCGCCGGCTGCTGGCCGCGCTCGCAGCGCGCGTCAGCCGGCCGCGGGCGAACAGCCCGATCGATCCGACCCGGGGCTCCAACGCGACGCTGGAGGTGACCTACGCCTCGAAGCTCATAGGGTCGTCGGCGTTCCAGCAGTTCACCCGCGTGCTGGCCGATGCGGCCTGGTACCGGCCGCTCGGCGGCGACGTGGTCCTGAGCTGGCGGCTCCGGGGCGGGCTCATCTTCTCGCCGACGGTGGCGCTGGGGAGCCAGACGAACGCCTTCGTGCCGCCGGAGCAGCGGTTCTACGCCGGCGGCCCGAACGACGTACGCGGCTTCGGCCGCAATCAGCTGGGGCCGGTGGTCTACGTCGTGACCTCGACCGCGCTGGCTCAGGCGGTGACGCCGGACCGGCTATCGCCCGATTCGGTCCAGGTGGCGCCGACCGGCGGCAACACGCTGGCCGTGGGTAACGTGGAGCTGCGCCTTCCCTCGCCGATCCTCCCCTCCCGGATGCGGCTCGCGGCTTTCCTGGACGCGGGGATGCTCTGGGAGCGGGGGCGCACCGACATCGCGCCGGCCCGGCTCCGCCTCACGCCGGGGTTCGGCTTCCGCCTGGCCACGCCGCTCGGCCCAGCCCGGCTGGACATCGCGTACAACCCCTACTCGCTGCTGCCGGGTGCCCTATTCAAGACCGACTCGGCCGGCGCCCTCACCAAGGTCCAGGACGGATTCTCGGTGGACCGGCGGAGCCGGATCTTCGGGGTGCCGCTGACGTTCCAGTTCTCCGTGGGGCAGCCCTTCTGATGCGCCGCCGGATCGCCCGCTTCGTCTTCGTCGTCCTGCTCGGGACCCTGGCCGGGATGTTGGGCGTGGTGATGGCGCTGGTGCTCTCGCCGCCCGGGCGCGACCTGCTGGCGCGGAGCGTGTCGAGCGAGCTGAGCCGGGCCTTGAACGGATCGGTCCAGGTAGGGTCGGTGTCCGGGTCGTTCCTTTACGACCTGACCATCGAAGGTCTGGTGGTCCGCGACACCGCCGGCGTGCTGCTCGCGGATCTGCCGCACGTCCGCGTCGCGTACCGGCTGCCCAACTTCCTTGCCCGGCGCTTCGTACTGGCCCGGCTGCAGGTCGAGCGGCCCACGATCCAGCTGATCAAGCACGCGAACGGGCGGATGAACTACGAGGACGTGCTGCGGCTCGGCGGCCCGGGCGGCGGCACCTCGCCCCTGATCGAGTTCCGCAACCTCCGCGTGCGCGAAGGCACGCTCCGCCTGATGGTCCCGTGGTCGCCGCCGCCCCAGCTCAAGACGCAGGCCGAGCGGGACTCCGTGCTCGCCGTCGAGCGGGCCAAGCCGGGTCGCGTGATCGAGTCGGGACCCGAGGGCTTCCGCCGGGTAATCGAGTTCTCGCCGATCACGACGACCATGGCGCGCATGCGGATCAGCACGCCCGACCACCGGCCCTTCCTGGTGGATCTGGACACGCTCGCCACCCGCGTGAGCGATCCGCAGATCGTCCTGCGGGATGCCGCCGGGCGGGTGCGCCTGCGGGGCGACAGCGTGGTGTTCAGTCTCCGGCGCGGGGCCTTGCCGCACACGCGCTTCAGCGGGGGTGGCGCGGTCACCTGGCCGCATGACACCACGCTGTACGACTTCCAGGTCGTCGCCACCGAGGCCAACCTCACGGACCTCCGGTGGATCTCACCGAACTTCCCGGACTTCACCGGGCGGGGGACCGTGGCCGCGCACTCCGAGAGCGGCATGCGGACCGCCTTCGTGGTCACGGATCTTCATCTCGCACGGGGTTCAACGCGGATCGACGGCCAGCTCACCGCGCTCGACGACCACCGACGCGGGCTGGGCGTGCGCGGTCTCAAGTTGACCCACAAGGATCTCGACCTCGACGAGGTCCGCCCGTTCGTCCCCGACCTCCCCTTCTTCGGGACCCTGTCCGGATCGACCACGGGCGCGGGGTTTCTCGATGCGCTCGACGTGAAGGTCGAGTGGGACTACACCGACGAAGAGGTGGCGGGCCGCCCCGTGACGCACGTCGCCGCGCAGGGCCGAGTGAGCATCACGCCGAAGCAGGGCCTCGCGTTTCGGGATCTCGCCGTGAGCGAGTCCGACGTGGATCTCGGCACCGTCCGCCGGCTCGCGCCGGCGATCATCGTGCCGGGCCGGCTCCAGGCGACGGGCACGTTGAACGGCCCGCTGCGCGACGTGACCTTCGTCGGCACCGCGCAGCACCAGGACGATGACCGGCCCGTCAGCGTGATCAAGGGAACGGTGCACTTGGACACTCGGCGCGATACCTTGCGGCTGGACGCCGACGTCGCGCTCGAGCCGCTCTCATTCGAGGGCATCCGGCGCGCGTTCCCGGCGGTGGTGAGCAACGGCGACCTGACCGGCCGCGTCCGGCTCGACGGGACGCTGGCGCACCTGGCCGTGGACGGGTCAGTGAGCGGCGCGATCGGCACGGTGGACGCCAAAGGCACGATCGCCGTACTCCCGCCTCGGTGGGAGGCCGACGATCTGCGGCTCGAGTTTCGTCATCTCGATCTCGCCGCGCTCCGCGCGACCGGGCCCGTGACCAGCCTGAACGGCACGCTGGACGTAACCGGCGTAACCGATACCGCCCGGGCGCCCGAGGGCCGGCTCACCCTGACGCTCGGGCCGGGTCGCGTGCGGGATCTCCCGCTGGATACCCTGGTCGCGCGCGTGGCGGTGCACGACAGCCTGATTACGGTGGATACGCTCGATGGCCGCCTGGCGAAGGTCACCGCGCGCGGGCGGGGCACGCTCGGCTGGAGTCGGCCGCACGACGGCCGGATGGCGTTCGACATCCAGACCGACAGCCTCGGCGTGTTCGACTCGGTGCTGGTGGCGTGGACCGGCCTCGTGCGGGACACCGCGGCCGACTCACGTCCGCTGGGCGGCACCGCGCGCGGGACGCTCACGCTGGGCCGGAGCCTGGACTCGCTGGACATGGCCGGCTCGTTCCAGGGGCGGAGTCTGGCCTGGAGCACCCTCCGCGCACCGGCCGCGATCGGCGCGTTCACGTACGTGGGCGGCCGTCGTCCGGTGGTCACCGCCGCGTTCGGCGTCGATTCGCTCGCGATGCGAGCGCGCGTGTTCCGCCGCGTCGGGCTCCAGGCCCGAGGCTTCGCCGATTCGCTCGAGTGGAACGGCGGCGTGGCCATCGGCAACGATGTGCCGTCCCGGCTCACCGGCGGCGGGCACTGGTGGCGGCAGGGTGACCAGCGCCTGCTCGCCGTCGAAAGCCTCGACGCCCATCTGGCGACCGGAAGCTGGCGGCTCAAGGCGCCGGCGCTACTGACCTTGTCGGACTCCGCACCGGGGCTCACCCCGCTTGTCCTCGAGGAGACGGACGGGTCCGGCCGGATTACCGCCGCGGGACGGCTGCCCGGTGACGTCTCCGGGGCGCTCTCGCTCGACGCGTTTGGTATCGACCTCCGGGATGTCTATGGGCTGATCCAACGCGACACCGCCGGCGCCTCCGGCGAGATCGGGTTCACGCTCACGCTGGGCGGCACCGCCCGCGAGCCGAAGGCCGAGGGAACCGCCTGGCTCGAGGATGCGATCTTCGGCGACTTCCAAGCCCCATTCGCGCACACCATCATCAAGTACGACAGCCGCCGCCTCGACGCGCATGCGGGCATCTTCCGCACCGGCACCGAAGTGCTGGAGGTCAACGCCGACCTACCCCTCGACCTCGGCTTCACCGGCGTCACTCGGCGGAAGCTCGACGGCCCGCTCACCGTGCGGGCGCGCGCGGACAGCGCCGACCTCGGGCTGCTGGAGGCCGTCCTTCCCGGGATCAGGGACGTCGAAGGGCAGTTCGTCGCGGAGGCGCAGGTGAGCGGCACCTGGGCTCACCCTCAGGTGAGCGGCTTCGCTAACGTGAGCCGGGGCGCAATGACCATTCCCGGTATCGGAGTGCGATACGCGGCGATCCTCGCGCGGGGCGAGCTGCGCGGCGACTCCCTGCTGATCCCCTACGGCTTGGTGACGAGCGGCGGCGGCACGCTGGAAATCACCGGCGGCCTCCGCTTCGACAGCCTCTCGCGCCCGCTTCTCAACCTCGACCTGGACGCGAGCCGGTTTCAGGCGCTCAACATTCGCAACTTTCTGAGCCTCACCGCCACCGGCAAAGTGCATCTGGGCGGGCCGGTGCTCGCGGCGCATGCGTCCGGCAGCGCCACGGTGAATCAGGGCTTCCTGTACTTCGCGGACCTGCTCAACAAGCAGATCATCAACTTGGAGGACCCCACAATCGCGGACCTGGTGGACACCTCGCTCGTCCGCCGCGCCAACCTCGGCGCCGCCTTCCAGAACCGCTTCCTCGACTCGCTCACGGTGGACTCGCTGGCGCTCACGATGGGCGAGGGGTTCTTCCTCCGTTCGACGGAGGCCAACATCCAGCTGGCGGGGCAGCTCGTGGTCAGCAAGCTCAAGCGGGAATACCGGCCGGTGGGCACGCTGGAGGCGGTGCGGGGGACCTATGCGCTCAAGATCGGGCCGGTCACCCGCGACTTCACCGTGACCCAGGGAACCGTGCGCTACTTCGGCACGCCGGATCTCAACGCCGAGCTCGACATCACCGCACAGCACATCGTGCGGACGGTGCGCACCAACGAGGAGATCCCGGTGGTGGCGCGGATCACCGGGACCCTGTACGCCCCCAAGCTCGCGCTGGAGAGCCCGGTGCGCCCGCCGATTCCGGAGACCGACCTCGCGTCCTATCTGATCTTCGGCTCGCCGGCCGGAGATGCGGTCGCGTCGGGCCAGATCAACCAGTCGGCGCTCCAGAACGTCGTGGCCGCGTTCTCCAGCGAGGTCGAGCGTTTCCTCATCTCGGACCTCGGCGTGCCGATCGACTACGTGGAGTTCCAACCAGGCATCGCGACCGCGGGTGGCGCGGCCGTGAGCCGCTTCGCGTTCGGCTGGCGGATCGGCACCAGGAGCTTCGTCACGCTGAACGCTGGCTTCTGCGGCGGGGCCGCGCAGTCGAGCTCCTTCGGCGCGCAGAATTTCGGTGCGACCTTCGAGTACCGCTTCAGCCAGGCCTGGCGTTTCCAGACCAGCTTCGAGCCGACCTTCAGCTCCTGTACCGTCGCCGGGTACAACAGCTATCTCAGCACGAGCCGCTACCAGATCGGCGCCGACGTGTTCTGGGAGCGGGAATTCTAGCGCGTGGCGACCGCCCTCCTCATCACCAACCCGGCCGCAGCCCGCACGGAGCCGCTCGCGGTGAACATCGTACGCGACGCGCTCCGAACCGCGGGTTGGCGCACCGAGCTGGTCGCCACCGGCGGGCCGGGTGATGCGCGGCGCCTGGCCGAATACGGCGTCCAGGAGGGTGTGGACCTCGTCGCCGTGTTCGGCGGCGACGGCACGACCATGCAGGCGGCTGCGGCGCTCGTGGGCACGCCCGTGGCCCTTGGCGTCGTACCGGGCGGCACCGGCAATCTGCTGGCCGGCAATCTTCGGATCCCGGCCTCCCCCGCGCGCGCGGCGGACGTGCTGGTCCGCGGCCGGACGCGGCGCATCGACCTCGGCCGGATGGAGCGGCCGAGCGGAACGCACTACTTCGCCGTCGCATGCGGCGCCGGCATGGATGCGCGAGTGATGGCAGGGACGGCGTCCGCACACAAGCGCCGCTGGGGAATGGCCGCTTACGTGGCCACGACGCTTCGGCTCATCGCGGACGTACGGAGCGTGCCGCACCACATCACCGTGGACGGCGCCGAGTACGATGCGAATGCGGCCATGGTCCTTGTGGCCAACTGTGGGGAGATCTTTCCGCCGTACGTCCGCCTGGGGGCCGGCATCACACCGGACGACGGCCAGCTGGACGTCGTCGTGATGCGGGCCGACAGCGTGACCCAGAGCGTTCGTGCGGTGTGGCAGCTGCTCCGGGCCGGGCCGGACCGCCCGATCCCCAAGGGCCTCGTCGCCTACGCGCGCGGGCGCGAGATCACGGTCCGCACGGCAACGCCGGAGCCGGTCCAGCTCGACGGAGAGCCGGACGGGGAGACGCCGTTCACGGCCACGGTAGTGCCCGGGGCGATCCGGGTGATGGCCCCAGCCTGAAAGGCCGAACAAGACCTCGGTGTCTCCGTGCCTCTGTCGTTCGTAGTTGTGGTTGTAGTTCTGCCAGCCTACCCGGCGCCCCTCCGCTGTTCCCGAATTTGACAGTCCGTGCTAAGTTGCGGAGCAGTCAGGTGTAAAAGGAAGGCACCCCCTTGCGAGGCCTATCCGGTGGCCGGGTCGTGGTAGATGGCTGATTCGGTCCTGCTGATCGACGACGACGTCGACGTGCTTCGAAGCATCGGTAACTACTTCGAGCGCTTGGGCTACGAGGTCACCCGGGAGCTGAGCGGCGAAGCCGGGCTGGCCACCTTCGACCGCGTGCGTCCCGACGTCGTGGTCCTCGACCTCCGCCTCCCCGGCATGGATGGCATGGAGGTCCTGGAGCACCTGCGCCAGCGGGACGCTGCCGTCATTCTGCTCACCGGGAACAGCGACATCCCGACCGCCGTCCGAGCGATGCAACTGGGCGCGGAGAATTTCCTCACCAAACCGGTAGACATGGCGCACCTCGCGGCGGCGACCGCGCGCGTGGCCGACAAGGTCCGCCTCCGGCGCGTGAACGAGACGCTGCTCGGACAGACCGCGGCCGGGCCCGGGCTCGACTCACTCGGTGGCTCCTCCGCGATGCAGGAGTTCGCTCATCAGGTGGCGCTGCTGGCGCAGAGCGAGCGGACCACCGTCCTCCTGAACGGCGAAAGCGGGACCGGGAAGGGTTGGGTGGCGCGGATGATCCACGATCTGAGCCCGCGGGGCAAGGCGGCGTTCGTCGAGGTGAACAGCGCCGGCCTCAATCCGACGTTTCTCGACTCCGAGCTGTTCGGTCACGAAAAGGGCGCGTTCACGGATGCGAAGGACCGCAAGCAGGGACTGTTCGAGATCGCCGATCACGGGACGATCTTCCTCGACGAAATCGGCGACCTGGCGCCCGAGCTCCAGCCCAAGCTGCTGAAGGTGCTCGAGACCAAGACGTTCCGGCGCCTGGGCGGCACGCGCGAGCTTACGGTGGACGTACGCCTGATCGCCGCCACCAACAAGAATCTCCAGGCGGAAGTCGAAGCCGGACGGTTTCGCGAGGACCTCTACTACCGCCTGAGCGTCATGCCGCTCACGCTGCCCGCCGTGCGCGACCGCTCGCGCGAGGACCGGCTCGCGCTGATCACCCGCCTCATGACCGACCTGCGGGCCGAGTTGCCCGAGGCCCCGGCCTCGCTGTCCAGCGAGGTGCTCGAGCGGTTGCTGGTCTACCCCTGGCCCGGCAACGTCCGCGAGATGCGCAACGTGCTCGAGCGCGCGATGATCCTCGGCCGCGGGCAGACGGCCATCAGCGTGGAGCACCTGCCGGGCGAGTTCCGCGCCCGGCCCGGGATCGGCGACCGTCGCCACACCCCGCTCAGTCTGGACGATCTCGAGCGCCAGCACATCGAGCGCACTCTGAAGCACCACGGCGGCAATCGCACCCGCGCGGCGCACGAGCTGGGGATCTCGCGCGCCACCCTGATCAACAAGATCAAGCGCTACAGCATCACTGCCTGAGCCTTCGCATGACGCCGCGCCACCAGCCCCAGGAGAAGGACGCGATGCGCTGCCGCGCCTGCGGCCGCGAGGAGCGAGCCTCCGAGGGCTACCCCTGCGTGAGCTGCGGCACGTTCATCTGTCTCATCTGCACCTTCCGCGGCGTCACGCGCTGTGAGGCCTGCGCCGCGAAAGCCGGACAGGCGCCCTCCTGACCGCCGTCGTCTCCCTCGCCGCCGTCACCCCGCTCCTCGCCGAGCCCAGCCTGCGAGCCGAGCAGGTCTCGCAGCTTGTGCTGGGAGAGACCGCGCTGGTGCTGGAGGCCAAGGTTGCGTGGCGGCGCGTGCGCCTGGATCGCGACGGGTGCGAGGGCTGGCTCAACCGCGGCTACGTGAGGGAGTGGACTCGGCGGGAGAGCGAGGCCTGGAACGACCGGGCCCGGGCGTGGAGCGATGGCGCGGAAGTGGCCGTAGCCGGCGGCACCGTGCGGTTGCCGCTCCGCGCCCGCGCTGC
>OEKJ01000042.1_pt1 | contig 14359 bp, 11 predicted proteins | sample 1503081 | NCBI WGS metagenome assembly OEKJ01 (sample SAMEA104379565, study PRJEB20068) | metagenome | biome: 1000743; feature: 77; material: 1998 | place: USA | collected 2012 | depth 25 m | reverse complement strand
CAGGCTGTAGACATCGCTCCGGCCGTCCACCCCGGTGCTGCCGGCCGCTTGCTCAGGGCTCATGTACGCAGCGGTTCCGATCGCCAGACCCGAATCCGTGATCCGCTCATCGGCCGCGAGGCTCACGGCCCGCGCAACGCCGAAATCGGCAAGGAGCGCGTGGCCCTCAGCCAGTAGGATGTTCTCCGGCTTCACGTCCCGATGCACGACGCCATGGCGGTGCGCGTAGCCCAGCGCGTCGGCCACCTCGCTAGCCCACCCTAGGGCTTCGTCGATCGCAAGCCGCGCGCTTGTCTTGAGGCGCGCCCGGAGCGACTCGCCTTCGACATAGGGCATGACGTAGTACAGGAACCCGGCGGCTTGCCCCGAGTCATGGAGCGGAAGGATGTGGGGGTGCGTGAGCCGGGCGGCGATCGCAATCTCGCGGAGGAAGCGCTCTGCGCCGACGGCGGCGGCAACGTCGGGCAACAGAACCTTGAGCGCGACCTTGCGGCCGTGCTTGCGGTCGTGCGCGAGATACACCGTGGCCATCCCGCCGCGACCGAGCTCGCGCTCGACAACATACCGGCGGCTCAGAGCCTCCCGGAGCGTCGCCGACGGGTTGACCATGATTCAACCTTTGGACAAGCTGCCCAAAGGAAAGATGCGCCGCAGGAGACCCCTCCGCTACTAGGCAGCAGGGGACGCGGACGGGTCCCCACGCCTGTTCGCGACGGTTCGACTCCGTCCGACGCCTCTTGCCACGCCAACGACTTAGGGCCGCTCAGTTTGAGCGGCCCTTCGCGTAGGCCGTACCAGGCTTGTTGGCCGGAGCGCCAAGCTAGATTCCGCCGCAGCGCCGACCAGGCTTGGCCCAATGCCCGCAACTCACAAATTCGCCATCCGGCCGGCCACGCCCGCCGACATCGACATCATCGCCCGCCATCGCGCGGCGATGTTCCGCGACATGGGCTCGGCGGCCCCCGAGTTGACGGAAGAGATCGTCGCCGTTACCCGCGCCTATCTCGCGGACGCCATTCCGCGCGGCGAGTACGTCGGGTGGCTCGCCAGCCCGGCCGGCGAGCCTCACAGCGTCGTCGCCGGCGCCGGCGTCCAGCTCCGCCGCGTGCTGCCGTTCCCCCGACGGCCGCCGAGCCCGCCCGGCGTGGCCGTCGGCCGCCAGGGCATCGTGGTCAACGTCTACACCGAGACGCCGTTCCGGCGTCGCGGCGTCGCACGCCAGGTGATGGTCGCGGTTGTGACCTGGGCGCGCGCTCAGAACCTCGACAGCCTGGTGCTGCACGCGGCGCCCGAAGGCCGGCGGCTCTACGAGTCCCTGGGCTTCGTGGCGACCAACGAAATGCGATACACGAACCCGGAGGCACGATGAAGCTCAACCAGACACTGCGCGACGTCTCCAACGACGCGCGCGGCTGGCTCACCACCTGGGCCAAGGACTTCACCGAAGTCGAGGCCGGCGCGACCGCTGGCGGCCAAGCGCCGAATCCGCTCCTCTGGCAGCTGGGACACCTGGCCTGCGTCGAAGACGACGTCTGCTGGCTCTTCGGCGCGCCGGATCGGCTCGCGAGCGAAGCCCTCCGCAAGGCGTGCTCGACCGGCTGCGCGGCTCCGACCTCAGCCACCCGCTTTCCCTCACTGGCGGAGCTGTGGGCGGTCCTGGGAAGAACCCACGCCCGGCTGCTGGGTCTGGTCGAACAGGCCGCGGACGATGGGCTCGACCGGCCACCGCGGGAAGCCAACCCGTTCTTCAAGTCGCTGGGCCAGGCGACCTACGAAGCGGCGCTGCACGAGCTCTATCACGTCGGAGAGATCGGCACGCTGCGCAAAGCCCTGGGCAAGCCCGGTATCGGGTGAGTGTCCCTCCGCCGGGAACCGGAGGTGCCCGGGGTGATGTTAGGGTGAGCATGAAGCTCGTAGCCCTGAGTGTCGGCGGGCTGGCGCGACTACTTCCGCAAGCGTCACTGGGACCCCGACCTAGCAGACGGCTGACGGCCGATCGATCAATCACTCGAGCGAGGATGCCATGCCGCTGGTCAACATCTCCATTCTCAAGGGTCGGTCTCCCGCGTACGTGAAAGCAATCGCCGACGGCGTCAACTCCGCGGTGATCGAGACGATGGGATTCCCGGATGACGATCGGTATCAGATCATTACCGAGCACGAGCCCTACGCCCTCGAGCACCAGACCCGGACCGCCGATCGCGTCATGATGTTCCTGATCATGCGAAGCGGCCGTGCGCCGGAAGCGAAGAAAGCGTTCTACAAGAAGGTGGTGGCAAACCTGGCCCGCGACCCGGGGATCGACCCGGCCAACGTGCTGATCAGCATCGTGGAGAACCGCGACATCGACTGGTCGTTCCGCGACGGGATCGCCCAGTTCGTACCCTAGGAGGCAGCAATGCAGCAACGCCGATTGGGCCGGCAAGGGCCCCTCGTGTCGGCAATTGGACTCGGATGCATGGGGATGTCCGAGTTTTACGGCGCGCGCGACGACGCCGAGTCGATCGCGACGATCCGCCGCGCCCTGGCACTCGGCATCACCTTTCTCGATACCGCGGACGTCTACGGTCCTCACACCAATGAGGTGTTGGTCGGCCGCGCGATCCGGGGCCGCCGTGACGAGGTCTTTCTCGCGACCAAGTTCGGGAACGTCCGCGGCGCCGACGGAAGCTGGGCCGGCCTGGACGGCCGCCCGGAGTATGTTCGGCAGGCGTGCGACGCCTCGCTCGCACGGCTGGGCGTCGACCACATCGACCTGTACTACCAGCACCGGGTAGACCCCAAGGTTCCGATCGAGGATACGGTGGGCGCCATGGGTGAGCTGGTGCGGGCGGGAAAGGTGCGGCAGCTCGGCCTCTCCGAGGCCGGCGTGCAGACAATCCGTCGCGCGCATGCGACCCATCCGATCGCCGCGCTGCAGACCGAGTACTCGCTCTGGAGTCGGGACCCGGAGGACGAGATCCTGCCCGCCTGCCGCGATCTCGGTATCACGTTCGTGGCCTACAGCCCACTCGGGCGTGGGTTCCTGAGCGGACAGATCCGGAGCCTCGACGATCTGGCTCCCGACGACTGGCGCCGGAGCAACCCGCGCTTTCAGGGCGAGAACTTCGCGAAGAACCTGGACCTGGTGACCCGGATCGAGCGGCTGGCACGCGCCAAGGGATGTACGCCGTCGCAGCTTGCGCTTGCGTGGGTGATGGCGCAAGGCGACGACGTCGTTCCGATTCCGGGTACCAAGCGCGTGCGCTACCTGGAGGAAAACGCAGCGGCCGCGGACCTGCGGCTTACGCCGGCCGAGCTGGCCGCGATCGACGCGGCGTCGCCTCGGAACGTGGCCGCGGGAAGCCGGTATCCCACGGCGGGGATGGCACGGGTCAACGCCTGACGAGACGAGGGGCAATGCAGTACACTCGGCTGGGCCGCACCGGACTCACGGTTTCCCGCATCTGCCTCGGCTGCATGAGCTACGGCAGCCCGGCGTGGAGGCCGTGGGTTCTCGACGAATCCGCGGCGCGTCCCTACTTCCGCCGGGCGATCGAAGCGGGCATCAATTTCTTCGACACCGCCGACATGTACTCGGCCGGCGTGAGCGAAGAGGTGACAGGCCGGGCGTTGCGGGAGCTGGCCCGGCGCGAGGAAATCGTGGTCGCGACGAAGGTCCACTTCCCGATCGTCGACGGCCCGAACCAGAGCGGCCTGTCGCGCAAGCACATCATCCAAGCCTGCGAGGCGAGCCTGCGCCGGCTCGGCCTCGAGGTCATCGACCTGTATCAGGTCCACCGCTTCGACGCGACGGTGCCGATCGAAGAGACGTTGGCGGCCCTCGATCATCTGGTCCACACGGGCAAGGTGATCCATATCGGCGCCAGCTCGGGCTACGCGTGGGAGATGGCCCTCGCCCTCTCGGCCTCCGAGCGGCACGGCTGGGCGCGGTACGTCTCGATGCAGAATCACTACAACCTGCTCTATCGGGAGGAAGAGCGGGAAATGATGCCGCTCTGTCTTCATGAAGGCATCGGCGTGATTCCCTGGAGTCCGCTCGCGCGCGGGCTACTGGCGCGCCCGCGCCCGCCGGAGCTGGACCTCAAGGCCGGCGGCACGGCGCGTGCATCGAGCGACGCGTATTCGCCCCGGCTCTACGATTCCGCCGGCGATTGGGACATTGTGTCCGCCGTCGAGCGTGTGGCGGGGCAGCGCGGCGTCACGATGGCCGAGGTGGCGCTGGCCTGGCTGCTCAGTCGGCGCGGGGTGACCGCCCCGATCGTCGGCGCCACCAAGCCGGAGCACCTCGACGCCGCGATCCGGGCGCTCGACCTCAAGCTCACGGACGAAGAGGTGGCCGCGCTCGAGGCGGAGTACCGGCCGCACGGGGTACGGGGCATAGACGCCTAGCGGTCGAGCGGGTGCCTAACGGCTTCTCGGAGCGCCCGTCAGCCCCCGAGCCGTTGTTACGTCCCCGATCCGAGAGGCATCCCATGTTCATGTCAGCCCGATCCTTGCGCGCTCCTTCCAAGACCTCCGCAACCATCCTCCTTGGCGGGCTTGGCCTCACGCTCCTGGTGTCGTGCGCTCCGCCCCCTCCCGGACGAGTGTACGTGATTCGCCGTCCGCCACCCGATCGGGTGGAGGTGATCGACGCGGGCCCCGGGGCGGGGTACCTCTACGTGCGCGGCTACTGGCAGTACGACGGAGACTACGTCTGGGTGCCGGGCCGGTGGGTCCGGCTCGACCGGCGTTATCGCCAGTGGGTGCCGGGTCACTGGGCGCACGACCGGCACGGCTGGTACTGGGTGGAGGGGCGCTGGCGCTAGGAGCCGGCCGCAACGCGCCCGATCACTTGGGCGAGCTCGGACAGCTCAAAGGGCTTCTCGATCACGGGGCGGTCGGTGCGAGCAAGCAGCGCCGCCGGCTCGGGTGAAGCGACGTCACCCGCGGAACAGATCGTCCACGCCGGTGCGGAGGTAGGCGTCGGTCTTGTCGATCCAGTCCTGGCGTGGCGGGCAGAAGACGTCCACGTCCACGGTATCCTCGAGGGCCTCGGCCTTGTGGCGCAGGTTGGATGGGATGACCAGCACTTCGCCGGCGCGCACGATCACTTCCTTGCGGCCGTCCTCTCCGAGCCAGAAGCGAAGCGCGCCCTCCAGGATATAGGTCAACTGCTCGTTGTCGTGGGAATGTGCCGGCACGATGCAGCCCTTCTTGAGATAGACGTGTGCGAGCATCATCCGCTCGCCACAGATGAGCCGGCGGTCGAGCAGATTGGTAACCCGTTCGCGGGGCAGGTCTTCCCAGCGGTGGAACGTGGCGGACGGCTCAGGCATCGTTTTCCTCGGCGAGAGGTGAACCTCTCAATATTAGCTTCCCCGCGTCCTGTCGCTCGACCTCGATCACCTGCGCCGCCGGCTGCCGCGGGCGCCGCTCACCCGCTTCGCCCCCAGCGCCACCGGCTACCTGCATCTCGGGCATGCGGCCAACGCCGTGTTCGTCTGGGGCATTGCCCGGGGGCTCGGGGGTCGGGCGCTGCTGCGGCTGGAGGACCACGATCGGGCCCGCTGCCGACCGGAGTTCGAGACCGCACTGCTCGAGGACCTTGCGTGGCTGGGTCTCGAGCCCGACGAGGTCGTGCGCCAGAGCGACTGCGCGCCGGCCTACGAGGCGGCGCTGGCGCAGCTCGCCGCGCGGTATCCGGTGTACGGGTGCGCCTGCTCGCGGAAGAGCCTCGCCGGCGCGGCGGACGCCCCGCCCGGTGTCGAGGTTCCGTACCCGGGCCGGTGCCGCGATCGCGGGCTCGCCCCGGCACCAGATCCGCCTGGCGCGGCTGCTTGGGCGGACCGACCCGTGAGGCGGCGTTCCGGCTCGGGCTCATCTCCACCGCGCGGCCGGTCTCGGCCGCGGATCTCCCCGGCCTCTTCACCTAGGGGACCGCCGGAGCCCGGCCGGGCCGAGGCGGTGCCGCTCCCCCCGCCGGGCGTTCAAGCGTCTGCTTGACAAAGCCGTTATCCGCACGGAACTTGTCTGACCGGTCGGGACCCCCTGGGTTCGGCCGTGCACATTCTCGCACTCGCACCATGTCACATCCTCACTCTCCAACCACGGGCCCTCCGGGGCCGGGGTTCGACCTCACACGCGTGAGGCCGCCGACCCGTTCTCAACCCTCGTCTACGCTCTTCCAAGGGGGTCGCATGCAGTCCAGATGGTGTTTGATCGTACCGCTGCTGCTGGCAGTCCTGGCCGGCACGGCGCGCGCACAAGGGCGCACTGTGACCGGGACCGTCACCGACTCGTCGAACGGGGCGAACCTCGCCGGCGTGACGGTTTCGGTGCAGGGCGGGCTTCAGTCCGCTCAGACCCGGGACAACGGCGGCTTCGTCCTGACCGGCGTGCCGGACCAGGACGTCACGCTCGTGTTCCGGCTGATCGGGTACAAGCGAGGTGAGATTCGGCTTGCGGCGGGGGAGAACGGCCCGGTCACGATCTCCCTCAACCGCGACCCGTTCAAGCTGGAAGAAGTCGTGGTCACGGGGCAGGCCACCGGCCAGGAGCGCCGGAACCTGGCCAACGCCGTGGCGACGGTGAGCTCCGAGGACCTCGACCAGACGCCCACGCCGAGCCTCGAGCAGCAGCTCCAGGGCAAGGTGGCGGGGGCCGACATCCAGACGAACTCCGGCGCGCCGGGTGGTGGCGTCCAGGTCCGGATGCGCGGGATCACCTCGATCAACGCGCCGGCCGAGCCGCTCTACGTGGTGGACGGCGTGATTCTGAGCGACGTGGCGATTCCGTCCAACCAGAACGCCGTCACCGGGGCGAGCCAAGGCTCGAACCCCACGGTGAACCAGGACGCGCAGGTGAACCGGATCGCCGACCTCAACCCGGCGGACATCGACCGGATCGAAGTGCTGAAGGGTGCGTCCGCGTCATCGATCTACGGCGTGCGTGCGTCCAACGGCGTGGTGGTCATCACCACCAAGAAGGGTAAGGCCGGCCGGCCGCAGGTGACCTTGTCCCAGCGGTTCGGCTTCTTCGGACTGAGCAACACGATCGGCGAGCGCCGGTTCGCCAACGCGGCGGAAGTGGACGCCACTTACTCGCCGGGGACCGGCGCCGCCAACGGCTGCACCGCGACCACGTGCCCGTTCTTCGACCACGAGCAGCAGCTGGCGGGGAACAAGCCGTTGTCATATGAGACGTCCGGTAGCGTGAGCGGCGGCGACGACAATACCAGGTACTACGCCTCGGGCCAGGTGAAACGGGATGGGGGCATCATCCAGAACACCGGCTTCGACCGCCAGAGTGTCCGGATCAACCTCGACCAGAAGCTCGGCTCGCGCGTGAAGTTCGCCCTCAACACCAACGTGCTGCATACCAAGGCGAGCCGCGGTCTCACCAACAACGACAATACCACGACCAGCTTCTACGTGGTCCTGGCATTCACGCCGTCGTTCGCGGACCTGGGCCAGAACGCCGACGGCTCCTTCAAGAACAACCCGTTCGTGCCGAGTAACCCGCTCCAGACAGCCGCGCTCATGAAGAACGACGAGGACGTCTGGCGGTTCGTGTCCGGAGCGAATGCGGAGTTCCAGCTGGTGCAGAGCGAGAGGCAGTCGCTCAAGTTCATCGCCAACGGCGGCCTCGACTTCTTCAATCAGAAGAACTCCCTGTTCTTCCCGCCGGAGCTCCAGTTCGAGCCCGTCGACGGCCTGCCGGGCACAGCGCTGCTGACTCACAGCAACAACTTGAACCTGAACCTCTTCGGCACGCTGGTGCACACCTACACCGGCGACGGGTTCAGGGCCACGACGTCGGCCGGCATCCAGCACACGCGCCGCGATCTGGACATCGATCGCACGACCTCGCGCAATCTGCTCGGCGGCCAGTCGAACATCAATTCGGCGACGAACATCGCCGTGGACCAAAACCGTCAGCTGCTCAAGAACCTGGGCTACTTCGCCCAGGAAGAGGTGCTCATCGGGGAGCGGCTGCTCCTCACCGCCGGTGTCCGGGCGGACCAGAGCAGCGCCAACGCCGACGCCAGCAAGCTCTTCTGGTATCCCAAGGCCGCGGCGTCCTACCGCTTCCCGGGACTTCTGGGCGGCGGCAGCGATTTCAAGCTGCGAGCGGCCTACGGCCAGTCGGGGAACGAGCCGGTGTACGGCCAGATCTTCACCGACCTGGCGTCCGCGCTCAACGTCGGCGGGATTCCGGGCCTCGTGGTGTCCACGGGGGCTACGACCGGTGCGCCCGACCTGCGGCCGGAGCGGATGAAGGAGGTCGAAGCCGGTTTCGACGGGTCGCTGGGGAACGGCCGGGTCAACTTCGAACTGACCGGGTACCAGAAAAACATCAGCGACCTCTTGCTCCAGCGCGCCCTGGCGCAGTCCTCCGGGTTCAATCAGGAAATCCTGAACGGCGGCAGCATGCGCACCCGCGGGGTGGAAGCAGCATTCGGCTTCCAGCCGATCGACCGGAGGAACTTCTCGGTTCTGTTCCGGACCACTTTCACGCTGAGCCGCTCGAAGCTCACCGCGCTCGACGTTCCGCCGTTCAATCAGGGCGGATTCGGCACCTCGATCGGTACGTTCCGGTTCGAGCCGGACTCGTCGCCGACGCGGATCGTGGGCAACGACACGCTCACGGCACCGCTCACGCTGCCGGACGGCACGGTGTTGCCGGTCGGCTCGTCCGTGGTACGAAAGGTCGGCGACGTGAACCCCGACTTCCGCATGGGCTTCAGCGGCGACGTCAACGTGAGCCGCTTGAGCCTGCACTTCCTCTTCGATTGGCAGAAGGGGAGCAGCATTCTCAACCTCACTAAGCTGCTCTACGATCTCGGCTCGATAGCACCGGACTTCGCCGACCCGATCGCGGGCTCGGCCCAGACTGTGGGCCAGCGCCGCCTGGCGGGCTTCGGGGTGGTGACGAGCAACTACGTGGAGACCGCGAGCTTCCTGAAGCTGCGGGAAGTCACGCTCAGCTACGACCTCACCGGTCGGGGCACGCGGGGCCTGTTCGGCTCGCGGTCCGCCCGCATCAGCCTGAGCGCGCGGAATCTGTTCACGGTGTCCGACTACACCGGTCTCGATCCCGAGGTCAGCAACTTCGGGAACCAGGCCATCTTCCGGAATATCGACGTCGCCCCGTTCCCGCCGAGCCGCAGCTTCTGGCTCTCCATTGACCTGGGGCTATGACCATGAGACAGCCAACGAGGTCTCGACTGATGCGATTCTCGATCGCGCTGCCGGCGACGCTGGGCGTGCTGCTCCTCGGAGCGTGTAACGACCTGACCGTCGGCGATCTGAACGCCCCCGGTGTGGACCAGACGCAGAACACCCCCACCCGGGCGGGTGTGCTCTCTCTTGCCACCGGTCTCCAGATCGGCGGCCGGTTCGGCATGGGCAACCAGAACGGCTACGTGCCCCAGCTGGGGATACTGGGCGAGGAGATCTACAACTTCGACCCGGCCGACCCGCGGTTCATCACCGAGATGGTGTTCGGACCGCTGGACGGCGGGAGCCCGGCGTTCGGCGGGAATCTGTTCGCCCAGTATTACGCGAACGTCCGCACCGCCAACATCATGCTCAAGGCCATGGGGAACCTGTCGGACACGCCTCCGTCCGGCATGACGCCGGCCGAGAAGGAGGCGACCCTGGGGTACGCCCAGACCATGACGGCGTACGACCTGCTGCGTGCCCTGAACACCCGGTACGACAACGGCATCCCGATCGACGTCGACATCGATCCGACGGGTCCGCCGGCGGCGATCGTGGACAGCGGTGTTGCGTTCACGCACATCTACAACCTGCTGGACTCGGCGGCAACGCATCTCAGCACCGTGGGCGATGCGCCGTTCCCGTTCCAGATGAGCGCCGGGTATGCCGGATTCGACCGGACGCTCACATTCCTCACGTTCAACCGGGCGCTGCGGGCGCGGGTCTCCGTCTACCGGAGCGACTACACGGGAGCGCTGACGGCCCTGAGCGCGTCGTTCATCAACACGACCCTCCCGCTCAACCTCGGCCTGGGCGTGTACCACACGTTCTCGGCCGCCCCCGGCGACTCGACGAACAACCTCTTCGACCCGCAGTCGCGTGCGCTGGTGGCGTATCCGTCGCTGGAAACCGACGCGCAGTTTCAGGCTCCACCGAACAATGCGCTCCCCGACGGGCGGTTCTTGGCGAAGACCACGCTGCTGCCAACCACGCATACCAGCTCCGGCCTCAGCTCTAACCGGGCGCTCAACGTGTACCACGGCCCGTCGGATCCGGTGCCGATCATCCGGAACGAGGAGCTGATCCTGCTCCGTGCCGAGGCCAACATCGGGCTCGGCAACCTTGCTGCCGCGGTCACGGACATCAACCTCATCCGGCAGAACCCGCAGGCGAACCTGCCGCCGTACGCAGGTCTCGTCACGCAGCCGGCGCTGCTGGCCGAGCTGCTGTACAACAAGCGGTACTCGCTGCTCTTCGAGGGCGGCCACCGCTGGATCGACCTGCGGCACTACGGGCTGCTCGGCACATTGGTCCGGGAAACCACGGGCTCAGGCAACCGACACTTCTTTATCCGGTTCCCGTTCCCGAGCAACGAATGTCTGGTGCGCAATCCGCCGCCGGCGTCGGGCTGTGTCCCGGAGCCGGGCTTCTAAGTGCGGTAAACAGTGAACGGTGAACGGGGGGCTTCGAGGAAGATCGGAGCCCCCCGTTTACTGTTTACCGTTCACCGTTCACCGTTGTGACCTCCCTCGATCTCGCCATCGTCCTGGTGTACTGCGCCGTCTCCCTCGGCGTAGGACTCTGGGTCGCCCGGCGGCAGCGGACGGCCGGCGATTACTTCCTCGGGGCCCGCAACCTGCCGGCCTGGGCCATCCTGCTTTCCATCGTCGCGACCGAAACCTCCGCGGTCACCGTCATCTCGATTCCCGGCACCGGCGCCCGCGGGGACCTCGCGTTTCTCCAGCTCGTGCTGGGCTTCATCGTGGGCCGGACGGCGGTCGCCATCTGGCTCCTGCCGGGCTACTTCAGGGGCGATCAGGAGACGGCCTATGCCCGACTGGAATCGCGCTTCGGTCCCGGCACGCGCCGGCTCATGTCCGCGATCTTCCTCGTGACCCGGTTCCTCGGCGACGGCGTCAGGGTCTTCGCCAGCGCAATCCCGCTGGCGCTCGTCACCGGCTGGAGCGCGCCGGTCTCGATCGGCGTGATCGGCATCGTCACGATGGTCTACACCTGGTTCGGCGGGTTCAAGGCCGTCGTCTGGGCCGACGTGTTCCAGCTGGGCGTGTACGTGGCCGGCGGCGTCGCCACGCTGGCGGTCGCGTGCGCGTTGGCGGGCGGCGTCGATGTCGCGCTGACCGCCGCGAGCGCCGCAGGCAAGCTGCACATGTTCAACCCCACACTCAGTCTCACCACCACCTACACGCTGCTCGGCGGCCTCGTGGGCGGTGCCATGCTCTCCGCTGCGTCGCACGGCACCGATCACCTGATCGTGCAGCGGCTCCTGGCCACGCGGTCGCTTCGGGACGCGCGCGTGGCCCTGGTGGGCTCGGGCCTCGTCGTGTTCCTCCAGTTCCTGCTTTTCCTCCTCGTGGGCACCGCGATCTGGGCGACGCGGCTGGTGCCGGATTCGGTTCCGTCGGACCAGATCTTTCCGGGCTTCGTGCTGGCGCACTTGCCCGCCGGGCTCGCCGGCCTCGTCGTGGCTGGCATCCTGGCCGCGGCGATGGGCACGCACAGCTCGGCGATCAACGCGCTCGCGTCCTCGCTCACGCACGACCTCTACGTCGGGTGGAGCGGCCGGCGCGACCCTGCGCATCTGCTGCGCGTCGGCCGGATCTTCTCCGCAGTGTGGGGCGTGGCGTTGATGGTGGGCGCGCTGGGCTTCCTCGCATTCGATCGCGAGGGGAAGACCCCCGTCGTCGTGCTCGCGCTGTCCGTCGCCTCGATCGCCTATGGGAGCCTGCTCGGCACCTATCTGCTGGCGGGCCGGTGGTCACGGGCGAACGGACGCGACGTCGTCACCGGCGCGGCCGTGTCGCTGGCGGTGATGCTGGCGGTGTTCTTCGCCAAGGCGTTGGCCCAGCGCCCAGGCCTCGAGTGGCTGACTCCGGTAGGGCAGCTCGCGTGGCCCTGGTACGTGCCGCTCGGCACCGGGCTCACCGTGGCGGTGGGCACGCTCTCGCGCTTCCTCTCGCGACGCCCGGATGGACAGGGTCGACCAGCCTGACGATCTTGATTCCCCAGCCATGGCTCCCATTCTGATCGGAACCGATGTCGGCGGAACGAAAACCGCCGTCGCCGTCGCCGAGGGCGACGCCGTCGTGGCCCGGGCCGACGGACCCGGCGCCGCGCTCCGCCCCGGCCGGGCGCTCCAGTCCGCCGCGACCATCGCCGAAGTGGTGCGCCGGGCGCTCGCGGGCGTCGGGCACATCCGCGGCGACGTGCTGGTGGTGGGAGCCGCGGGCGCCGGCCGGCGGGCCGAGCGCGAGGAGCTGAGCCGAGCGCTTCGGGGTGAAGCGATCGCGGAGCGCGTCGTCGTCACCACCGACATCGAGATCGCGCTCGTCGCCGCGTTCGGCGACGGTCCAGGCATCGTCGTGAGCGCGGGCACCGGCAGCATTGCCGTCGGCCGCGACCGGAGCGGTGCCATGCATCGCATCGGCGGTTACGGCTGGCAGATGGGCGACGAAGGGAGCGGTTACGCGGTTGGGCGGGCGGCGCTGGGGGCGGTGAGCCGGGCCCGGGACGGCAGGAGCCCGGCGACGCCGCTTCAGCAGCGGATTCTTGCCGCCACGCGAAGCGCGGACTTCGACGAGCTGGTCCGGTGGGCCGCCACGGCAAGCCCGGCGGAAGTCGCCGCGCTCGCCCCCCCGGTGCTCGACGTGGCGGCGGCGGGAGACGTGGTGGCGCGGGGAATCCTCGATTACGCGGCGCGGGAGTTGTCCCAGCTCGCTATCTGCCTGCTGCCCCTCCTGGGCACCGAGTCCGAGCCGATGCGCGTGGCGCTCACCGGGGGACTGCTGGAGGTCGACACCGCCCTCCGCCGGATGGTGTTGCAGAAGCTGACGGACCAGGAAGGACTCACCCTGCTCGACCGCACGGTCGACTCCACCCTCGGCGCCCTCGCGATGGCGAAGAGGGCCTAAGCCGCCTGCCCGCGCGCCCGCTCCGGGTTCCGGAGCCGGCTGTGCCGCGACCCGTACAGGAAATACAGCACCAGCCCGATCAATAGCCAGATCACGAATCGCTTCCAGGTGATCGTCGGAAGTTGGAGCATGAGGTAGAGGCACGCCGCGACCGAGATGAGCGGCGTGATCGGTACCCACGGTGCGCGGAAGGGTCGGTTGCGGTCCGGGTCGGTGTACCGGAGCACGATGACGCCGAGCGATACGAGGACGAACGCGAAGAGGGTGCCGATGTTGGTGAGGTCCACGACCTCCGCGATGTTCGCGAACGCGGCGAACGTGCCGACGAAGCACCCCGTGATGATCGTGCCGACCCACGGGGTCTTGTAGCGGGGATGGACTTTCGCGATGAACGGAGGGAGCAAGCCGTCCCGCGCCATGGAGAAGAAGATGCGGGGCTGACCCAGCTGAAAGACGAGCAGCACGCTGCCCATCGCGATCACGGCGCCAAGCGAGATGATGAGGCGGGAAGCCTTGAGCAGCGCCGGCGGACCATCGGTGTACTGGAGCGCGGTGATCATCGGCTCCGCCGTGCCCAGCGATTTCCACGGCGCCATGCCGGTCATCACCGCTGAGAGCCCGATGTAGAGCACGGTGCACACCACCAGGCTCATGATGATGCCGAACGGCATGTCCTTCTTCGGGTCCTTCGATTCCTCGGCGGCGGTCGAGACCGCGTCGAATCCGATGTAGCTGAAGAAGATGATGGCCGCGCCCGCGCTGATACCGGCGAAGCCGTTGGGAGCGAAGCCGCCGGTCGCGGGGTTGGTCCAGTTTTGCGGCTTGATCAGGAATACGCCCACGGCGATGAAGAACAGGATGATGCCGATCTTGAGCAGCACCATCGCGTTGTTCGAGTTCGCCGACTGCCGCACGCCGCGAATGAGGATGATCGTGATGGCGCAGACGACCAGGAAGGCGGGCAGGTTGACGATGAGCGGGACTCCGAGAATGCGCGGGGCGTCGGCGATCGCCTGGGCCAGGTAGACCTTGGTCGGGTCGGTCGCGCCGGCCGCGACGGCCGCCGCCGCGTCGTGGGCGGAGCGATAGTCGGTGCCGAGCCACGCCGGCACCGTCATGCCGAAATGGCTGACCAGCTCCCGGAAGTACCCTGACCACCCGATGGCCACGCCGATGTTGCCCACCGCGTATTCGACGATCAGGTCCCAGCCGATGATCCAGGCG
>OEKJ01000251.1_pt9 | contig 14647 bp, 11 predicted proteins | sample 1503081 | NCBI WGS metagenome assembly OEKJ01 (sample SAMEA104379565, study PRJEB20068) | metagenome | biome: 1000743; feature: 77; material: 1998 | place: USA | collected 2012 | depth 25 m | reverse complement strand
CTCACTTCTCACCTCTTACTTCTCACTTTTCAGACCACCAGGTTCAGCAGCCGGTTCGGCACCAGGATCCGCTTCCGGGGTTGCTTCCCGTCAAGGAACCGGCGCACGGTCTCATCGGCGAGCGCGGCGGTGGCCGCTTCGTCCTCAGGTGCATCCCGTCGGACATGGACCTTCGACCGGGTCTTCCCGTTGACCTGTACCACCAGCTCGACCATGTGCTCCACCGTCAGATGCTCGTCCCAGCCGGGCCAATGCGCGTCGAACACCGACGTGGTGTGGCCCAGGCGCTCCCAGCACTCCTCGGCGAAGTGCGGTGCGAAGGGCGCGATCATGATCACCAGATCCTGGACGACGTGCTTTTCGCGACAGTTCTCTTCGCGCAGCAGGTTGAGCAGCCCCATCAGCCCGGAGATCGCCGTGTTGTACTTGAGATCCTCGAGCTCGTGGGTGACGTGTTTCTTGGTCTGATTCCACTTGACCAGGACCTTGTGGGTGATCTCGCCCGACGCGTCGTCGCGGATGCAGTCGCCCACCAGCTGCCACACCTTCTCCAGGAACCGCCGCGGCCCGCTGATCCCCGCATCCTGGAAGTCGCCGCCGTCCTGGAACGGACCCAGGAACATCAGGTAGGTCCGGAACGTGTCGGCGCCCCATTTGGCGATATACTCGTCGGGGATCACGACGTTGCCGCGGGACTTCGACATCTTCGCCCCGTCCTTCACGATGATCCCGTGGGCCCGGAACTTGGCAAACGGCTCATCGAAGTGGACGTGGCCGAGTTCGTGCAAGACCATGGCGATGAAGCGGGAGTAGAGCAGATGCAGCACCGCATGCTCGTTCCCGCCGATGTAGGACGTGACCGGCAGCCACTTGCGCGTGCGCGCGTGATCGAAGGGTCGGTCGTCGAACTCGGTGCTCGGATACCGGAGGTAATACCAGGCTGAATCGAGGAACGTGTCGGACACGTCGGTCTCTCGGCGCGCGCGCGCGCCGCACGACGGACAATCCACGTAGTACCACTCCTCATGGCGCGCCAGCGGGGAGACGCCGCTGTCGTCCGGGCGGAAGTCCTCGATCACCGGCAGGATGACGGGCAGATCCTTTTCCGGCACCGCCACCGGCCCGCACCGCTCGCAGTAAATGATGGGGATGGGAGGGCCCCAATACCGCTGGCGGGAAATGCACCAGTCGTGAATCCGGTATTGAACGACACCCTTGCCCCGCGCCGTCTGTTCCAGCCACCGAATGATGGCAGTCTTGCCCTCCGGCGCCGCCATGCCGCTGAACTCGCCGGAGTTGACCAGGCGGAATCCTTCCACGCCGGTCTCGGATTGCTCGACCGGCGCATCGGGGTCCTGACTCGGGCGCGCGAGCACCCGGACGATTCGCAGGCCGTACTTCCGGGCGAACTCGAAGTCGCGCTCGTCATGCGCGGGGACGGCCATGATCGCTCCTGACCCGTACTCCATCAGGACGTAGTCGGCGATCCAGACCGGAATCATCCGCCCGTTCGCGGGGTTCTTCGCGAAGGCACCGGTGAACACGCCGCTCTTCTCCCGGTCGCCTACCTTGCGGGAGACCAGATCCCTGGAAGCGACCTGGCGGCGATAGGCGTCGACGGTGTCCCGCTGCGCCGCCGTCGTGATCTCGGGAACCAGCGGATGCTCCGGCGCCAGCACCATGAAGGTTGCGCCGAAGACGGTGTCGGGACGGGTGGTGTAAACCCGGATGGTGCGATCGTGCTCGAGCGGGAACTCGATCTCCGCACCCTCCGACCGACCGAGCCAGTTGCGCTGCGCCGTCGCCGTGGACTCGGACCAGTCCATCTTGCCGGTGTCGTCGAGGTCATCGAGCAGGCGCTGAGCGTAGTCACTGATCCGGAAGAACCACTGCTCGAGCGTGCGCTGCTCCACCGGCGTGCCGCAACGCTCGCACGCACCGTTGATGACCTGTTCGTTGGCCAGCACGGTCTTGCAGCTCGGACACCAGTTGACAGGGGCGGCCTTCTTGTACGCCTTCCCCGCCTTGAAGAGCTGGAGGAAGATCCACTGCGTCCACTTGTAGTACCGCGGATCGGTGGTCGACAGCTCGTGCCGCCAGTCGAACATGCCGCCGATGCGGTGGAGCTGCCGCCGGAAGTTCTCGATGTTGCGCGGAATCAACTCGGCCGGATTGATTCCCAGCTTGATCGCATAGTTCTCGCTGTGGATGCCGAACGCGTCAAAGCCGATCGGCTCGAAGACGTTCCAGCCCCGCAGCCGCTTGAACCGTCCGTAGGTATCCGCGCCGGTGAAGGCGAACATGTTCCCGACGTGAAGCCCCTCGGCCGACGGGTAGGGGAACATCATCAGGTTGTAGAACGGCTTGGCCGACCCGTCGAGATCGGTCTGGTTGGTCCCCCGTTCTGCCCAAAGGGCCTGCCACTTCGACTCGACCTGGTCGGGGTGGTAGCCGGCGGCCGCCGGGCCGGGCTGCGCGGCGGTTGGGTCGGAGCGGTGGGTCACGGGGTCGCCGGTGGGCATGGGTCCAGGAACAAGAGTAGTCCTAAATGTAGTACCGCCGCAGGGTTAGCGCCAAGTGACCGGCGTTGGCCGGAGCGCGCGCCCGCGGGCTCAAGATACGTCTTGGGCATTCTCCTGTTGGAGAAACCCTCTCGGCGCTGCCTAGTTCTGCCCCAGGACAAGCGGGGCCGGAAAACGCGGGGGGACGCCAGCCATGGCGCCCCCGTTCGATTATCATGTCCGTCAACTTATTCCCCAGAGTCTACATGATCGCCGAGTCCTTGGCCGCGCTCACCGGGCTGGTCCTGGCCATCGCACCGCCCCCAGCGGCCCAGCGTGCGGCGGGGCCCGCGTTCGACGTCGTCGTCTCGCCCGCCTTGCGAAGCGAGCCGGTGACCGGCCGGGTATTCGTGTTTCTTGCCCGAGACACCGCGAGCGAGCCGAGGCTACAGGCCGGCGGCATGGTGAGCGTGCCGTTCTTTGGCAAGGATGTGGAGGAGCTCAGAGCCGGGACGGCGGCGACCGTTGACCGCGGAGCGCTCGGGTATCCGCTGCGCTCGCTCGACGCGCTCCCCGCCGGCGACTACTACGTGCAGGCGCTGCTCAGCGTCTACACCAAGTTTGCCAGAGCCGACGGCCACACGATCTGGGCGCATATGGACGAGTGGGAAGGGCAGCAGTTCAACGCGGCGCCGGGCAGCCTGGTGAGTGCCATCCGCCGGGTGCACGTCGATCCGAAGCGAGGCACGCGGATCCGGCTGGAGCTGACGCGCGCCCTCCCCGCCGTGGACGTCCCTCCCGACGATCAATATGTGAAGCGTGTCCGGATCCGGAGCGAGATCCTCTCCAAGTGGTGGGGTCACCCCATGTATCTGGGCGCGGTGGTATTGCTGCCCAAGGGATACGACGAACACCCCCAGGTCCGCTATCCCGCGGTCTGGCTGCAAGGCCATTTCACACTGCACGCGCCGTTCGATTTCACCCTCGACAGCACGCCGGAAACGGAGCAGGCGCGCCGGGCGCGGATCGAGCGCACCGATCACCGCGAATCCGGCCATGAATTCGCCCGGGCCTGGCTGTCCCAGGGATTCCCCCGCATGGTGGCGATCCGGATCCTTCACCCGTCGCCCTACTACGACGACTCCTACGCCGTGAACTCGGCCAACAACGGCCCCTACGGAGACGCGATTCACCAGGAGCTGATTCCGTACCTCGAGCAGAAGTTCCGGGTCATCCCGGCCCCCTACGCGCGGATGCTCACCGGCGGCTCGACCGGTGGTTGGGAGGCCCTCGCACTTCAGGTGTACCACCCTGACTTCTACGGCGGCACCTGGGTCTACTACCCCGATCCGGTGGATTTCCGACGTTACGAGCTGGTCAACCTCTACGCCGACACCAACGCGTTCCTAGTCGAGCGCAATCCCTGGATCACGGTGGATCGGCCGTCGGAGCGTAGGGCCGACGGGCAGCCGGTGGTGACCATCCGCCAGGAGAACCAGCTCAACAACGTGCGGGGGAGCCGGCGGCGCGGCGGCGAGAATTTCGCCATCTGGGAGGCGACGTACGGGCCGACGGACAAGGACGGCTACCCGGCACCTATCTGGAATGACTCGACCGGGACGATCGACCGCGCGGTCGCCGAGTCGTGGCGGAGGCACGACTACGACATCCGGGACTATCTCGAGCGGAACTGGGAGAGGATCGGGCCGAGCCTGGTAGGCAAGCTTCACGTCATGTGCGGCGACATGGACAACTACTATCTCAACCTGGCCACCTATCTGCTGGAGGACTACCTGGAGCACCGCACGACGCCCGCGTACGGTGGCTACTTCAAGTATGGTCGCCCGATGAAGGGGCACGGGTGGCAGCCGACCACGAACGCCGACCTGATCCGTGAGATGGCCGACCAGGTCGCGAAGAATACGCCCTCGAACGAGCCGGTGGGGGCGTGGCGCTACTGAGCCGCATCGGCTTAGGTTAGGAACGCTTCCCCAGACATCGCCAGCTCCCGGAGCCGCATGGCAGATCCCCGGAGGAGTCTCACCCGGCCGCTCGTTCTGACCGGCGCGCTCGTCGTCGCCGGGCTCACCGTGGTGGTCTACCTCATCCTTGCACGAGTCACCACCGATGACGGCAGCTCGATCTCAACCCGCGAGGCCCTCCGCGGCTCGCTCGTCTTCCTGACCGTCGCCGCGGTCGGCGGTTTCCTGATGCTCCGCTGGATGGTGGCCCGGTTCATCGGTCCGCTGGACGTGGCGGAGAGGGTTGCGACGCGAGTCGCCGGCGGCGACCTCTCGCTTGGGGACCTGCAGCACGCTCAGGCGTCGGGGAACGACGGTCGTATGCTCCGATCGCTCGGGAGCATGGTGGATTCGCTCCGCACGCTCACCAGCGCGATTCAGGGCGCGGCCGGGGAGGCTGCCGCCATGGCGGAAGAGATCGCCGCCTCGACCGAGGAGATGACGGCGTCGACGCAGGAGGTGGCGGGCACGACCGGCGACCTTACGGAGCGCGCCAATCAGCAAGCGCTCATCGTCCGGGCGGCCGCCGAGGACGCCGGGCGCATTCTCAACATTGTTCAGGAGCTGGCGGCGGGGGCGACCCAGGCGGCGGAGCGCAACGCGGCACTGGCGCGGCTGGCGCGGAGTCACCGCGAGCGGCTCGACGCCAGCACGGCGGAGTTGGCCCGGCTCGCCGAGGAGATCGAGCGGGGCGCCGCCGAGGCTGACGCGCTCGCCACCGCGTCGGGCGAGATCGAGAAGTTCATCGCCCAGACCAAGGCGATCGCCAAGCAGACCCACATGCTCGCGCTCAACGCGTCCATCGAAGCGGCGCGAGCCGGCGAAGAAGGCCGGGGATTCAGCGTGGTCGCCGAGGAGGTCCGCAAGCTTGCGGGTCAGGCGGCGCAGGCCGCCACTTCCACGAGCACGACAGTGCAGAGCGTGCTCGATCGGGTGCAGACCGCGCGCGAGCGGCTGATCCGGCTCGGCCGCGGCGGCCTCGCCGCGCGCGACGCCGCCCATGCCGCGGCCGAGGGCCTGGCTGGTGTGGCGGCCGACGCCGAGCAGAACGACGAGTGGACCCGGCGGATCTCGCAGTCGGCGCAGGAGGTGCGCGCCCTGGTCGAGACGATCGCAAGCCGGATGCGCGAGGTATCGGCGGGCACCGAAGAGTACGCCGCCGCCGCCCAGCAGATCGCCGCCGCCGCGCAGGAGCTCAATGCCTCGACCGAGGAGATCTCCTCGTCCGCGGGGCATCTCGCCGAAGCTTCCGAGCGCCTGACCGGTGCCGTGGGCGGGTTCAAGCTCCAGTGATCCTGCTGCGCAACGCGGAGGTTTACGCGCCGGAGCCGCTGGGCGTCCGGCAGCTCCTCATCGCGGGCGAGCGGATCGTCTGGCTGGGCAAGGATCTCCCGCCATTGCCCGGCACCCTCGGCGTCGCCGAGTACGATCTGGCCGGGCGCAGGCTGATCCCCGGCATCATCGACGGCCACGTCCATCTGACGGGAGGCGGCGGAGAGGCGGGTCTGCACACGCGTGTGCCCGCGCTCGCGCTCAGCGAGCTGACCCGGGCCGGCGTTACCACCGCCGTTGGGGTGCTCGGCACGGACGACGCGACCCGCACAACGGCGGAGCTCGTCGCCACGGTGCGGGGCCTGAACGGGCTCGGCATCACCGCATATTGCCACACCGGCGGCTACCACGTTCCCCCGGTCACGCTCACCGGCACCGTCCGCGGCGACGTCGCATTGATCGACGTCATCCTCGGCGTCGGCGAAATCGCCGTCAGTGATCACCGTTCCAGCCAGCCAACCGTGGACGAGCTGCTACGGCTCGCGAGCGAGGCCCACGTGGGTGGCCTCATGAGCGGGAAGGCCGGAATCTTGCACCTGCATCTGGGTGACGGACCTCGGGGCCTGCAGCCGGTTCGAGAAGCCCTGGACCGCTCCGAGCTGCCGCCGCGGGTCATGAATCCGACCCACGTGAACCGGCGTCGTGCGCTGTTTGATGATGCGCTGGAGCTGGCCGGGCGCGGTTCGACGATCGATGTGACGGCGTTCCCGGTGGAGGAAGGCGAGGACGCGTGGGAGGCCGCAGAGGCGCTCGCGCGCTACTGGCGAGCGGGCCTCCCGTCGGAGCGGGTGACGGTGAGCTCGGACGGTGGCGGTTGCCTACCGGCGTTCGATGCCGAGGGGCGAGTCGCTTCGTTCGACGTGGGCCGGCCCGGCGCGCTCGCGACGACACTCGGCCGGCTGCTCGATGACGGGCATCCGCTCGAGCGCGCGTTACCGCCGTTCACGGCCAACCCCGCGACGCTGCTCCGACTGGAGCGCAAGGGCCGGATCGCCGAGGGCATGGACGCGGATCTGGTAGTGCTCAACGCCAATGGAGGCATCGACGAGGTGATGGCGCGAGGTCGGTGGCACGTGCAGGGCGGCGCGGCGGTGGTGGCCGGGCCCTTCGAGCGGGCGGGGCGATGAGCCCCGCCAAGCCGGAGGGCGGGACGCTCCGAGGCTGGATCGTCCCCGTGGGTGGGGCGGAGGCCAAGGTCGGCGAGACCGATATCCTGCGACGCTTCGTGCGGATCTGCGGCGGACGGGACGCGCGGATCGCGATCGTGCCGACCGCGTCGCAGCTTGTCGATACGGGCAGCCGCTACGAGGAGATCTTCAAGGGAATCGGTGTGCGCGGCGCCAGGGCCATTCCGATCGAGAGTCGCACCGACGCGGAACGGCCGGAATGGCTCGACAAGCTGGAGCGGGCCGACGGGATTTTCCTGACCGGCGGGAATCAGCTTCGGCTCGCGACCATCCTCGGCGGCACGTCCGTAGCAAAGGCGATCCGCCGGCGGAACGCCGCCGGGGCGCACGTGGCAGGCACTTCGGCGGGGGCTGCCTTTCTCTCGGAGCACATGATCGCGACCGGCGACGAGGGCGCGACCCCCCACGCCGGCAGCGTGACCTTGTCACCAGGCCTCGGCCTGACCAACCGCGTGATCATCGATCAGCATTTCCGCCAGCGTGATCGTCTCGGCCGATTGTTGACAGCACTCGCCTACAACCCGTTCGCCGTGGGGGTGGGGCTGGATGAAGACACGGCGGCCTTCATCGGGCCGGACAACACGCTCGAGGTTGTGGGCACCGGCGCGGTAACGGTCGTAGATCCCTCCGAGATCGAGCACTCCTCCATGGACCAGATCGAGAAGGACGACCCGGTCTGCCTGATCGGGGTTCGCCTGCACGTGCTGGTGCACGGAGCATCGTTCGATCTGAACACGCGGAAGGCGTTTGCCCCGCAGGGGATGCGATAAGACCAGTGAGAAGTGAGAAGTTATGAAGTAAGGGCAATGACATACTTGACACACCAAAGGCGCCGGTAAGTACCCCGGGGCCCCCCTCTCACTTCTCACCTCTCACTTCTTACTTCCCCTAGCGGAACCCCATTCCGCAACGCAACTTAGCACCACCATGCGCATCGTCGAGCGATCGGTCTACGTCGGACCGAGCATCTACGCCCACTTCCCGGTGATCCGGCTCGAGCTGGACCTGGGGCTGCTGGAGGCGTGGCCTACCGGCCGGCTGGGCGCCCCGTTCATCGATGGGCTCCTGGACGCCCTGCCTGGACTCAGGGAGCACGGCTGCTCCTACGGTGAGGCGGGCGGGTTCGTGCGTCGACTGACCGAGGACGAAGGCACCTGGCTCGGCCATGTCCTGGAGCACACCGCCATCGAGCTCCAGAACGTGGCGGGCGAAAAGGTCACCTTCGGGAAGACGCGCTCGGCCGGACGGCCCGGCGTCTATCACGTGGTCTACGAGTACGAGCAGCAGAACGTGGGGCTCGAGGCCGGTCAGCTCGCGCTCGCGTTCCTGGTCAGCCTCCTCCCCGAATCCCTCCGGCCCCCGGCGCTCGCGTCCGGCGGGTTCGACTTCGGCCGCGAACGGGACGACTTCATCCGCTTCGCCCAGCGCCGTGCCCTCGGACCGAGCACCGCCTCACTCGTGCACGTGGCCGAGGAACGCAGCATCCCATGGATACGGCTCAACGACCAGAGCCTGATCCAGTTCGGCCACGGCCGGTATCAGCAGCGCATACAGGCGACGGTGACCAGCCGGACGCCGCACATCGCGGTGGAGCTGGCGTCGGACAAGGAGGAAACCAACAAGATTCTCAGAAACCTGGGTCTCCCGGTCCCGCAGCAGCGGCTTTGTTCCCGCGAAGACGACGCGGCCCGGGCGGCGGAGGCGATCGGTTTCCCCGTAGTCGTCAAGCCATACAACGGCAATCACGGCCGGGGCGTGTCGCTCAATCTGCGCACCACGGAGCACGTGCGGACCGCCTTCCAGGTCGCGCAACAGATCAGCCGCAGCGTCGTCGTCGAGAAGTTCGTCGGGGGCGACGATCACCGGATGCTGGTCGTGAACAGCGAATTGATCGCGGTGTCAAAGCGGCTGCCCGGACACGTCGTCGGTGACGGGACCCGGACGGTCGAGGCGTTAGTGGCGGAGGTGAACGCGGATCCTCGGCGCGGCATCGGGCATGAGAAGGTGCTGACCCGGATCGAGTTCGACCACCAGGCCGACCGCCTGCTCGCGGAGAAGGGCTACACCCGGCAGAGCGTGCCCGCCCCCGGCGAAGTCGTCGGTCTCCGTCTCACGGCGAACCTCTCGACCGGCGGCACCGCGGAGGATGTGACCGATGTCGTGCATCCCGACAACGCCGAGATGGCCGTCCGCGCAATCAAGGCGATCGGGCTGGACGTGGGCGGCGTGGACTTCCTTTCGCCCGACATCACCGAGTCCTACAAGACGGTCGGCGGCGCGATCTGCGAGGTGAACGCGGCCCCCGGCTTCCGGATGCACCTCGCGCCGAGCTCGGGACGTCCGCGCGACGTGGCGGGAGCCGTGATCAACATGCTCTTCCCGCCCGGAAGTCCGAGCCGGATTCCGATCGCGGCACTCACCGGCACCAACGGCAAGACCACGACGGCCCGGATGTTGGCGCACATCCACAAGCTGGTCGGTCATCACGTGGGGCTCACCACGACCGACGGCGTGTACATCGACGGCCAGCGGACGGTCGAGGGAGACATGACGGGCCCGGTCGCCACCCGGATGGTGCTGAGCGACCCGTTCGTGGACGTGGCGGTGCTGGAGCTGGCGCGCGGCGGCCTGCTGCGCGCGGGCATGGGCGTGCGCCACTGCGACGTGGGGGCGGTCCTCAACGTGCAGTCCGATCACCTCGGACTTCGCGGCGTCGACAGCCTCGACGACCTGGCGCGGGTCAAGCGGATCGTGGTGGAAGTGGCGACCGACACGGCGGTGCTCAATGCGGATGACCCGCTCTGCCTCCGGATGGCCGATTATACCGAAGCGAAGCATCTCTGCTACGTCACCGTGAGCCCGTCGCACCCGCTGGTCCGGGAGCACATCACAGCCGGCGGGCGGGGCGTCGTGCTCGAGCAGGGCATCAAGGGTCAGATGATCACGATCTACGATCACGGCGCACACATTCCGCTGCTGTGGACGCACCTCGTGCCGGCTACGCTCGAGGGGCGGGCCACGCACAACGTCCAGAACGCGATGTTCGCGGCCGCAATGGCGTTCAGCATGGGCGTGAAGCTGGAGGACATCCGCCACGGGCTTCGCACGTTCCAGACGTCGTTCTTCCAGGCGCCGGGGCGGATGAACGTGTTCGACGAGCATCCGTTCAAGGTCATCGTCGACTACGGCCACAACGCGCCCGCGGTGGATCTGATGTCGCAGCTCGCCCAGCGGCTCGACGTCGCGGGCCGCCGCGTGGTGGTGCTCGCGGCCCCGGGAGACCGGCGCGATCAGGACATCCTGGAGATCGCACGCGCGGCGGCCGGACGGTTCGACCACTACATCTGTCGCCGGGACGACCGGCTGCGCGGACGCGGCAACGACGAAGTGCCCAGGCTTCTGCGCGACGGCTTGCTCGCCGGCGGCGTCCCCGCCGACCACATCGACCTGGTGCCCGACGAACGCGAAGCCCACGAACATGCGCTCCAGCTCGCGCAGCCCGGGGATCTCGTGCTTCTGTTCGCCGATGCGCTCACCCGGACGTGGAAGCAGGTGATCAACTTCCGGCCGGACGCGGCCCCGTCCGCCGCGGATCGCGCCCGAGCGGCGCCCGCCGTCGTCCCCGATCTGCCTCCGGTCGAGGTCCCGTCCCTCAACGGCGACGCGCTGGTCCGCGACGAGCGCGGCGTAAGACTGGCCCGGGAAACCGAAGATTGACCGACGTTCTCGCAGCCGGTCGAACCGATTCGCGGCGCCTGACCGGCCCGAACCGGCTCATGGCGCGCGCGGGCGCCGTGATCGACGTGACCCTGCCGGGGTCGCCCGCCGAAGGCGACCGGATCGTGTCCGCCTGGAAGGTCCAGGCCCGCCGGATTCTGGACGCGCTCGGCTGGAACGACGAAGAGCTGCACGAGCTCCGTTTTCCAGGCGGCGCCAGCCTCGCGCTCACCGCCCCTCCCGACGCGCTGTACGCGGCAACCGAGATCAACGAATGGGCATGGGACGCGACCCTGGCGGTCGTGTCCGGATTGCCCGAGCCTCGCCTCGAGCCGGCGGTCGCCAGACTCTCGGTCCGCATCGCGCGGGAGCGGAATCCCCGCCTTCTGGCACTGCGTGACGCGGCCCGCCTGCACGGAACCCAGCTGCTCGTCGACAACCGGATGGTTTCCGTCGGAGAGGGCACCGGCTCGATCGCCTGGCCCGTGGGCCGTCTGCCTGATCCCGATCAAGTGCCTTGGGGCCGCGCGCACGACATCCCCGTGGCTCTCGTCACGGGATCCAACGGCAAGACGACCACCGTCCGCCTGCTTGCCGCAATCCTCGCGGTGTCCGGGCGAGTCGCCGGCTACACCTGCACCGACGGCGTATTCACGGGTGCTGAAGCCCTGGCGCGCGGAGATTACGCGGGGCCGGAAGGCGCCCGGCTGCTGTTGCGCGACACCCGGGTCGAGACCGCCGTGCTCGAGACCGCGCGAGGCGGGTTGCTCCGCCGGGGGCTCGCGATCGACCGGGCCGAAGTCGCGGTCGTCACGAATGTCGCCGAGGATCACTTCGGCGAGTTCGGCGTCTTCGATCTCGCGGCCCTGGCCGACGCGAAGCTGGTCGTGGCCCGCGCCGTGGGGACGTCGGGTGCGTTGGTCCTGAACGCGGGCGATGCATCCCTCGTCGCGGCCGCGCCCCGGCTCGCTCCACGCATCGTCTGGTTTGGCCAGGACCAGGGCAACGCGGTCATCGCCCGGCACCTCAAAGCCGGAGGCGATGCCTGCGTCGTGGAGCGAGACGCGTTCGTGCTGGCGCGTGGCGGCCGAAGAGAGACGGTGGCCCCGGTCGCCGCCGCACCGATCACCTTCGGCGGAGGCGCCCGGCACAACGTGGACAATGCGCTCGCCGCCATCGCGGCCGCCGGCGTGCTCGGATTGCCGGTTGAGACGATTGCCCGCGGGCTGACCGGTTTCCAGGGCTCGGCGGCCGACAATCCCGGTCGGGCGAACTTGTACGAGCTGGGGAGCGTCAAGGTCGTCGTAGACTTCGCACACAACCCGCAGGGCATGGCCGCCCTGTCCGGCATCGCGGCCGCCCTGCCCTCCCGGCGCCGCCTTGTGGCTATCGGCCAGGCCGGCGACCGGGACGACGAGGCGATCCGCGAGCTGGCCCGCGCCGCCCTCGACCTCCGCCCCGATCATGTCATCGTGAAGGAGATGGAGAAATACCGGCGGGGACGGGCTCCCGGAGAGGTGCCCGGTCTGCTGGCCGGCGAGCTTCGCCGCCTCGGCGTTCCCGACGCCCACGTGTCGATGGCGCCCGACGATCTGGGTGCCCTGCGCGAGGCGCTGGGCTGGGCCCGACCCGGGGACCTGCTGCTGCTCACCATCCACGTGGACCAGCAGGCCGCCCTGGGCCTGCTGGAGCGGATGCGCGGAGAAGGCTGGGAGCCGGGGCGCCCCCTGCCCCGATAGCTGGGCGGCTCAACGCACCGGAGCCTCCAGCGTATCTTTAGTACGATGAGCCGTTTCGCGCGGTATGCCTGGGGCGTTCTTGCCGGAAACCTGGCGGTCGTCCTCTGGGGCGCCTTTGTCCGGGCCTCGGGGTCGGGAGCCGGGTGCGGCAGCCATTGGCCCCTCTGCCAGGGCGAGGTCATTCCCCGCGACCCCGCGGCGGCCACGCTGATCGAGCTGGCCCATCGGGTAACGAGCGGGTCGGCCCTTCTGCTGGTGGTCGGGCTCTTCCTGTGGTCGCGCCGGGCTGCGCCGCGCGGCTCTCCGATCCGGCTGGGGGCGGCGTTCTCGCTCCTGTTCATGGTGGGGGAGGCGCTGCTCGGCGCGGGACTGGTCCTGTTCGAGCTGGTCGCGCACAACGATTCCCTCACCCGGGCGTTCTCTCTCGGCGCTCACCTCCTCAATACGTTCCTGCTGCTGGGCTCGCTGGCGCTCACCGCCTGGTGGGCCTCGGACGGGCCGCCGGTGCGCCTTCGGGGCCAGGGCGCCGTCACCTGGGCCCTGGGCGCGGCTCTCCTGGCCACGCTGGTCGTCGGCATGAGCGGGGCCATCACGGCCCTCGGGGACACGCTCTTCCCGGCAGCGTCGCTGGGCGAAGGGCTCCGCCAGGACGCGTCGCCGACCGCGCACATTCTCCTCCGGCTCCGCGTGCTCCATCCCGCGGCGGCAGTGGCGGTCGGCGTCTATCTCATCAGCGTCGCGGTCGCGCTCGCCGCGCGGCACGACGACCCGCGGCTCGGTCGCTTCGCGCGCGCCCTCGGGACCCTCATCGTGCTGCAGTGGCTCGTGGGGATGGCCAACATTGCGCTGCTGGCGCCGATCTGGCTGCAGCTCACCCACCTGCTCCTGGCGGATGCGGTCTGGGTCACCCTGGTGTTGCTGGCCGCCGTCGCCCTCGCGGACCGGCGTCCGGTGCCGGCCGCGGAGTCGAGGCTGGCGCTCACCGCGCCGGCTGTCGCGACTGGATCGCGCGCGTGACCGCGACGCTGCACCCGCGCCTCGCGGAAATCGAGGGCGAGCTGGAGCGAACGCGGGAGGGCCTCCTGGCAGCCATCGCGCATACGCCGGCCGATATCGCCGCCCAGCGACCGTGCGCCGACGCGTGGTCCATCGCCGAGGTCGTCGAGCACCTGCTCATTGTCGAGAACGGCATCGGTCGGTTGCTCGGCCGGCTCGGCAAGCAGGCCGAGACGCTCGGCCCGGAAACATCGACGGCTTCGATCATCCCCAGTCTCGATCGCTTCGCGCTGAAGGATGTCCGGCGGCGGATCCAGTCACCCACCGCCGTCGCCCCCACGGGGCGCATGACGCTGGATGAGGCCGTTACCGCTCTTGCCGAGAGTCGGCGCAGAATCCTGGAGCTGGTTCACCGTGTGAGCGGGCGCGCGATCGGGGACCTCACGGCCCCACACCCGCTATTCGGATCGCTCACGTTTTATCAATGGCTGCTCTTCCTCGCCCAACACGAGGAGCGGCATACGATGCAGATCCGGGAGACCGCCCGCCGCCTCTCCGACCGGGCGCCGGCTCCCGATCGCTGATCATCCATTCACCCCCGGGAACGTCCATGCGTAAGGTCGCCATCTTCCTGATCGGGCTCGGCATCACCGGCCTCGTCGTCGATCTGCTCGTCGTCATCCGCGTGGCGCGGGATCCGGGGACGCTCCCGTTCAGCGTCGAGAACTACGGCGGCCCCGGGCCGATCGTCGGTGCGCTGCTGCTGCTCCTCGTCGGACTCTATCTCTTCTCGTCTGCCAGGCGAGAGGACTGAGCCGGCCGCGGGGACTCGGTGACCGCGGCACCCCGGCCCCGCGCCGTCCACTACGCCTGGATCGTCGCGGCGGTCACGTTCGGGACGCTCCTCGTCGCCGCGGCGATCCGCGCGACGCCGGGCGTGCTGATCGTGCCGCTCGAGCAGGCCTTCGGCTGGTCGAGGGACCAGATCTCGTCGGCCGTGGCCATCAACCTCGTGCTCTACGGGTTGATCGGGCCGTTCGCGGCGGCCGTGATGGATCGGGTCGGTGTGCGCCGAACGCTCGCCGCGGCGCTCTGCCTGCTGGCGGCCGGTGTCGGCCTCACGGTCTTCATGACTCGGCCCTGGCAGCTGATGC
>OEKJ01000181.1_pt1 | contig 14694 bp, 15 predicted proteins | sample 1503081 | NCBI WGS metagenome assembly OEKJ01 (sample SAMEA104379565, study PRJEB20068) | metagenome | biome: 1000743; feature: 77; material: 1998 | place: USA | collected 2012 | depth 25 m | reverse complement strand
CGGGGCGGATGGGCTCGAGGCCGGGTTGGCACGCGGGGCGCTGCTGCTCGACTGCACCTCCGGCGACCCGGCGGCATCTCGACGCATCGCCGCGCGGCTGGCCGCGCGGGGGGTGGCGTTCGCCGATTGCCCAGTGAGCGGCGGTACCAATGGAGCGGAGGCCGGCACGCTGACGGTCATGGTCGGCGGGGACGCTGCGACGTTCGCTCGGGCGCGCCCCGTGCTGGAGGCGTTCGGCCGGCGGATCGACCACATGGGGCCCGTTGGGGCCGGCCAGGCCGTGAAGGCGGTGAACAACGCGCTGCTGGCGGCCCACATTCTCGCCTTCGGCGAGGGGTTCGCGGCCCTGGCTAAGGCGGGGGTCTCCGCCCGGAAGGCCATCGACATCGTGAACGCGTCCAGCGGGCGGTCGTTCGTGAGCGAGGTGCTGGCCCCCGACCGGGTGCTGAGCGGCCGGTGGCCCAGGACGTTCCGGCTCGCCTTGCTGGAGAAGGACGTCCGGATTGCGCTGGGCGTGCTCGACGCCAACGGGGTGCCGGGACCGCTGCTGCACCTCGTGGGCGACCTCTTCCGGCGGGCCCGGACCGCGCTGGGCGAGGACGCGGACCACGTGGAAGCGGTCAGACTCATCGAGCGGGAGGCGGGTGTCGAGATCCGCGGCTGACCGGCCCTTGCCGCCGTCGGGGTTGCCTGACGAGTTTCCGGGCACATGGCCGTCTCACCTGCAATCCGATGACCGAGAATTGGGGCTCGATCCACCAGGAGGCAGCCGAAGTGCTGCTGGCCGATGGCGTTCCGATCGACGGCAGCCTGCACTTGCTCTCGCGGATCGACTATCCGCCGGGTCCGGAAACGCCGCTCGAGATGCTCAATCGGGGCGATCCCTTCTATGCCCTGACCCAGGCGGGCGGCGGCGTGCTCTTCGTCCCTAAGGCGCAAACGGCGGTCATCACGTGCCGCCACCACGCTCCACCCACCGATCCCGAGCGCTTCTCCGCGGCCAAGCTGGTGCCATTGGACGTGGTGTTGATCGGTGGACGTGAGCTCCACGGCCGGGCGGCGGTCGAAATGCCCCCCGAGCGGAGCCGGGCGCTGGACTACCTCAACGGCCCCGGGACCTTCTTCGCGCTCTGGGCCGACGAGATGACCCACTACGTGAACAAGTCGCTGGTACGCACCATCCGCCCACTGGACTAACGAGGCTTCGTGGCTCGCATCGATCAACTCATCCGGGTGCTGCACGAGCAGCGCGGCCACTCGCTCCAGCTGGTCGTCGGGAGGCCCGCGGTACTCGTGCGCGACGGCACGACCCGCTCGCTGACCAAGGATCCGCTGACCGATGCGCAGATCGCTGCGCTGCTGCGTGAGATCGCTCCGGCGGAGGCGGCGACCCGCATCGGCTCGGCCGGCGGCGTGGACTTCGAGTACCGCGCGCCATCCGGCTCCGTCCAGGTCGAGAGCCGCGTCGCGGAAGCCACGCTTCGGCCCGTCGCGGTGCCGGTCGCAAGACCGCCCGGCCGAAGCGAGGCGGAGCTCCAGGAGCTGCGCGCGGCGATCCATGCGCTGTTCCGGCAGCTCGTCGCGTCGGGGGCGTCCGACCTCCACCTCCGGACGGGGGAGCCGCCGCTGCTCCGGCGTGACGGCGAGCTGCTCCGCCTGCCGGGGGACCCGCTGCCCTCCGATCGCCTCGACGGGATGCTCACCAGCATCATGGACGCGAAGGAATTGGGGGAGTATCGCGAGCTCAACGACACCGATTGGGCCTACGAGATCGAGGGCCTCGCGCGCTTTCGTTGCAACGCCGGCCGCGACCGCCGGGGCCCGATGGCGGTGTTCCGCACCATCCCCGGACGGGTGATGTCGGTGGACGACATGGGCCTGAGCCGGGAAGTGCAGAACCTCTGTTACCTGACCAAAGGCCTCGTGCTCGTCACCGGCCCGACGGGGTCCGGCAAGTCCACCACGCTCGCAGCCCTCGTGGATCTGATCAACACCACCCGGACCGACCACATCATCACGATCGAGGACCCGATCGAGTTCGTGCACCAGAGCAAGAAGTGTCTGGTGACACAGCGACAGGTCGGACTCCACACCCGCACGTTCAAGCACGCGCTGCGGGCGGCGCTGCGCGAGGACCCGGACATCGTGCTGGTGGGCGAGATGCGCGATCTGGAGACCGTGTCGATCGCGATCGAGACGGCGGAGACGGGACACCTGGTCTTCGGGACGCTGCATACCACGACGGCGGCCTCCACGATCGACCGGATCATCGATCAGTTCCCCGCCGACCGGCAGTCGCAGATCCGGGTGATGCTGTCGGAATCGCTTCGGGGCGTGATCGCCCAGACGCTGTGTCGCAAGGTGGGCGGGGGCCGCGTGGCGGCCCGCGAGATCCTCCTCACCATCCCGGCTGTGTCGAACCTGATCCGCGAGGGCAAGACCTTCCAGATTCCGTCCATCATCCAGACCAACCGGAAGGCGGGCATGGTGACGTTGAACGATGCCCTGATGGAGCTGGTGGATCAGAAGCAGGTCGAGCCGAAGGAAGCGTATCTGAAGGCCGTGGAGAAAGCCGGGTTCGCGCAGGCGCTCAAGTCGAAGCGCTACGACCTCTCCTTCCTCGGCGACGCGTGACCCCCACCCCGCCGATGGGACGCCCCCCGATGCCGGTGCTGGTGCTCGTGTCGCCCCAGGATCTGGTCAACGTGGCCAGCGCCGTCCGCATCGCCAAGAACTTCGGGCTCGAGGCGATTCGCCTGGTCAATCCCGAGGTGGAGCTCGACGCCTACCGGATCGAGGGGATCGCCCACAACACGGCGGACGTCGTGGGGCGCATGACCATCCACGCCTCGCTGGCCGACGCGCTGACGGATTGCGTCTATGCGGCGGTGCTGACCGGACGGGAGCGCGCGGCCAAGCGCTCGGTGCTCCGGCCGCGGGAAGCGGCGGCCCGGCTGGTGCAGCGCTCCGCGGAGGGTCCGGTGGCGTTCGTGGCGGGGCGGGAGGACTCGGGGCTCACGAACGACGAGTTGGATTGCTGCGACGCGCTGGTGACGATCTCCACCGATCCGGCGCACCCATCGCTCAATCTGGCCCAGGCCGTGGCGATCATGGCGTACGAGATCTGGCTGGCCGCGGGCGGCAACGAGTTGCCGTTCAAGCCGCCGCGGAAGACCGCCCCTCCGGCCACGCATGAGATTCTGGAAGCGCTGTTCGCCGACTGGGAACGGGCGCTCTGGGCCATCGATTTCTTCAAGACGCGCCATCCGGAGCATGTCATGCGGTCGTTCCGCGAGCTGGTTTACCGGGCGGCTCCGGACGCACGAGAGGCCTCGCTCCTCCGCGCCATGGGGATCGAGGTCGGCCGGTTCCTCGCTCGGGAGGGGATGCTCGAGCGCCAGGAGCCGCCGGGGCGGGCGCCGTCGGGAGCGGAGGCCTGAGCATGGGACGATCCGCGGCGTACTGGGCCGCCAACCCTTACCGGCTGGCAGACACCGCGCCGAAGCCGTCGGCGCCCTACCGCGACCTGCCCGCCGCGGTGGCCGGCCGGTTCCGCTTGGCCCGAACCGGCCTCCTCACAATCCGGACTGCTGCGGAGCAGGTGCGGTTCATGGGATCGCCATGGGGCTGGACGTGGGAATACGGCATCGGGTCGCGCAAGCTCTGCTGGCTGCATCCGATTACGACGAGCGTGAGCGGTACCTTCACGCTGACCGATGAGGAGGCGTCGAAGACCCTCGCCTTGCCTCGCTTGGCCGAGGTGCTGCGCCACGCGCTCCGAGACGGCCAGAAGACCGGGCCGGTCAAGTGGTGCTGGATGGCGCTGAACGACCGCCGGAGCATCGAGGTGTTTCTCAGTCTGGTGCGGCGGAAGGCGGAATGGATCGGGGCGTCGGCGGCGATCCGGCGCCGGCGCGCCGTCTAGACGATCTTGCACTTTCCGCGGTTGTGGAGTCTCGCAGCGGACCGCTATACTTACTGCCGCCCGAGGGCGGACTCTCCCGGCTTGGAGCATTTCGCGTTCAATCGCTTCACGTTCTGACTTCTCGCGCGGCCCGCATCGGTTGGGACGCGATGACTTCGAGCAGCCCGGCGTTTGACTGGTGAGGACGATGCGGAAGCTGGTTCTGATCGGGGCGGGGGCGGTGGTGGGGGCGGTGGCGATCGGCCTCGGTGCACTCGCGCTCGCGTCGGGCTCGAGTCGCGCGCAGGCACCCAAAGTGGTCCCCGACTCGGCCAAGGCGCCGCTCCTCGCCGCGGCCGACACGGCGCACCTGCTCGGGCCCAGACAGCCCATCTTCTTCCGGCACGATATCCACGCCGGCCAGTACAAAATCCAGTGCCAATATTGCCACTACTCGGTCGCCGTCTCGGCGGAGCCCGGTATTCCTTCGATGCAAACCTGCATGGGCTGCCACACGGTCATCGCGGGCAGCGACAGCAGTCACAAAGTCGAGATCAAGAAACTCCGCGACGCGTGGACCCAGAAGAAGCCGGTCGAGTGGGTTCGGGTCCACTACGTTGCGCGGCACGTCCACTTCCCCCATATGCGGCACATCAAGGCCCTCGGCCCGAACGCGTGCCAGACGTGTCACGGGGACGTGGCCCGCATGCCCGAGATCTACAAAGTGAACAACGTCAATAACATGGGTTTTTGCATCTCGTGTCACCTGCAGCGGAACGTGACGCGGGACTGTACGGCATGTCATTACTAGATGCTAGCCGTTAGCCGTTAGCCAGCAGCTACCATCTCGGAGCCTTCATGGCCGACGAAGCCCCAAACCCGTCAACCATCGACCGCCGTCGCTTCCTCTCCGTACTGGGAGTGTCCGGGGCGGGGGCGGCGGTCCTTGCCGGCTGCTCGACCGACCGGGTGCAGAAGCTCATCCCGTACCTCGTCCAGTCGGAAGACCAGGTCCCCGGGGTCGCCACGTGGTACGCGAGCACGTGCACCGAGTGCTCGGCCGGGTGCGGGCTGCACGTGAAGACCCGGGAGGGCCGCGCGATCAAGCTCGAGGGGAACCCGGAGCATCCGATCAACCGGGGAAAGCTCTGCTCCCGGGGCCAGGCTGCGCTGCAGGGCCTCTACAACCCCGGACGCATCAGCGCGCCGATGGCCCGCACCGCCGGGGGCGGCTTCCAGGAGATCACCTGGGATGACGCCATCCAGCGCCTCGGAGCCAAGCTCTCCTCCGCAGGCGGGAAGGTCGCCGTGATCTCGGGTGCGGGTCGCGGCACGTTTTCCGACCTCCTCGCGGACTGGACCACCGCGCTCGGCGGGCGGATGGTGCGATACCGGCCCTTCGATCACGAGCCGCTCCGCGCCGCCAACAAGGCTGTGTTCGGCCGGGACGAGCTCCCCGCGCACGATTTCGGCCGGGCCCAGTACATCGTGTCGTTCGGGGCCGATTTTCTCGAGACCTGGCTGGCTCCGGTCGAGAACCAGCGCGGCTTCGCCCAATCCCACGGGTTCCACGACGGCCGGATGGCCCGGCACGTGGCCTTCGCGCCCCGCATGTCGCTGACCGCGCAGAACGCCGACGAGTGGCACGCGATCCGGCCCGGGTCGGAGGCGGCTGTGGCCTTGGCCCTCGCGAACCTCCTGGTCACCGAACACGGGGCGAGCGCCGGCTCGTTTGCCGCGTCCCTCGCCGGGTTCACACCGGAAATGGCCGCGAAGGAATCGGGAGTCCCGGTCGACGCCCTCCGCCGTATCGCCGGCGACCTTGCGGCCGCCAAGCCGAGCCTCGCGGTGGCGGGCGGCGTGGGAAGCCAGCATCGAGGCGCGGTCGAGGTGTGCGCCGCCGTCGCGATCCTCAATTGGGTTGCCGGCAACGTCGGCCAGACCGTGCTCTTCGGCGCGGACCTCGACGCCGGCGACGGAATGCAGGCGCTCGACGCCATCGGTTCTGCGCTCGATGCGGGCCAGGTGGCGGTGCTGCTGGTGCACGAGGCCAACCCGCTCTACGCGCTGCCTGCCTCGCTGGGTTTCGCGGCCCGGTTTGCGAAGGCCGGGTTCAAGGTCTCGACGTCATCCTATCTCGACGAGACGGCTGCCCAGTGCGACCTCCTGTTGCCTGACCAACACTCGCTGGAGCGATGGGACGACGCCCGCCCGCGCGCCGGGGTGGTGGGGTTGATGCAGCCGGTCATGGAGCCCGTGTTCAAGACGATGGCCACCGGCGACGTGCTGCTCAAGACCGCCCAGAAAGTGGGAGGCCCGCTCGCCAAGTTCGCGGCGCCGACCTTCGAAGCGCACCTCAGGGCGCGTTGGGCCGACTTCGCCAAGGCCCAGGGGCAGGCCGACGCCGACGGCTTCTGGCGCGCCGCGCTGCAGCGCGGCGGCGTGTATGCCGATCGGCCGACAGTGGACGTGAAGCCCGCGGCCGGCGCGGCGGCGGCGTATACGGCGCCGGCGTTCGACGGCTCGGGCGAGTTCTACTTCGCGCCGCATGCCTCCTCGCTTCTCTACGACGGGCGGGGCACTAACAAACCGTGGCTGCTCGAGAATCCCGACCCGGTCACCAAGATCACCTGGCATTCGTGGGTGGAGGTCAATCCGGAGACGGCGGCGCGGATCGACGTCCGCAACGGAGAGATTCTCCGGCTCACGTCACCCGCGGGCAGCATCGAGGCGCCGGTCTGTGTGTATCCCGGGCTTCACCCCGACGTGCTGTCCGTGCCGCTCGGCTTCGGGCATACCGAATACGGCGCCTACGCGAAGGGTCGAGGGGTGAACGCGCTGGATCTGCTCGCGGTGAAGCCGGGCCAGGCCTTCGTGCCGTATCTGTCGGCCAAGGTCTCCATCCAGAAAACGGGTCGCTACCAGAAGCTCGCCTCGACCGAGGGGAACCCCCGCCAGCTGGGTCGGGGCATCGCCGAGGCGATGCCCGTCACGCTCGCCGCGAAGGGGCTCGGCGTCAAAGAGGCTGCTGCCGCGGAGGGTCGCCCCGAGGCGGAGGTCAACCCGGAGCGCGAGCTGGAGGCCATCAAGGGATGGGCGGCGGACGTGCACGAGCGGACGCGCAAGGGTGACTACGCGGGCGAGCATCCGCAGTGGGGGATGACCATCGACCTTGCCAAGTGTACCGGCTGCTCGGCCTGCGTCACGGCCTGCTATGCGGAGAACAATATCCCGACGGTGGGCGAGGACGAGATCCACCGGGGGCGCGAGCTGACCTGGATGCGCATCGAGCGCTACTGGGAAGGGGGCACGGCGGCGGGGCAGCCGATCGAGGCGCGGTTCGTTCCCATGCTCTGCCAGCACTGCGCCAACGCGCCGTGCGAGCCGGTGTGTCCCGTGTACGCCGCGTATCACACCACGGATGGCCTCAACGCCCAGGTCTACAACCGGTGCGTGGGCACGCGGTACTGTGCCAACAACTGCCCCTACAAGGTACGGTACTTCAACTGGTACAAGTACAACGAGCGGGCGTGGCCCGAGCCGCTCAACCTCCAGCTCAATCCGGACGTGACCGTGCGCGCTCGGGGCGTGATGGAGAAGTGCACGTTCTGCATCCAGCGAATCCGCGGCGCGCAGCACCAGGCCCGCCTCGAGGGTCGACCGCTCAAGGACGGCGAGTTCACCACGGCGTGCGCGCAGGCGTGCCCGTCCGACGCCATCGTGTTCGGTGATCTGCACGATCCCACCAGCCGCGTCCACCGGAATAGTCAGGACCACCGCGGCTACCACGTCCTCGAGGAGATCAACACCCGGCCGGCGATCACCTATCTGGCCAAGGTGACCAGCCGGGTGGAGGCCTGAGCATGGCCGTCCTCGCCCAGGAACCCGTCATCACGCAGACCCATGCCGACGTCACGCGGGACGTCGTAGCGACGCTGGGCAAGCCCAGCATCGGCTACGTCCTGCTCTTCTTCGGCGCGGTGGGGCTGTTCCTGGTGGGTGCGCTCACCCTGCTCATTCTCGTCAAGGACGGCCTCGGCCACGCCGGCTACCAGCCGCCGATCTTCTGGAGCGTCTACATCACGACGTTCGTCTTCTGGATCGGCATCGGCCACGCGGGCACGCTGATCTCGGCGATCCTCTACCTGTTCCGCTCGCCGTGGCGGACGGCGGTCTATCGCTCGACCGAGGCCATGACGGTCTTCGCCGTCATGACCGCGGCCTTGTTCCCGATCATCCACATCGGGCGGCAGTGGCTGTTCTACTGGCTGCTTCCCTATCCGAACCAGCGCTTCCTCTGGCCCAACTTCAAGTCGCCCCTCGTCTGGGACGTCTTCGCCATCACCACGTACTTCACCGTCTCGACCACCTTCCTCGTGTACGGGCTCGTGCCCGACGTCGCGGCGGTGCGGGACAAGGTGGGCGGCTGGCGGAAGCTGGTTTACAAGTTCGCCTCGGCGGGCTGGACCGGCACCGACAACCAGTGGCGTCACTATTCGCGCGCGTACCTGTATCTGGCCGCGCTGGCGACCCCGCTGGTGCTCTCGGTCCACTCCGTGGTGTCTTGGGACTTCGCGTCCAGCATCGTGCCGGGCTGGCACGGGACGATCTTCGCCCCGTACTTCGTGGCGGGCGCGATCTACTCCGGCATTGGGATGGTGCTCACGCTGATCATCCCACTCCGGCGCGTGCTCAAGATCGAGCACATGATCACGGACTACCACTTCGACAACCTGGCAAAGCTCACGCTGCTGACCGGCTCGATTCTGTTCTACGCCTACGGCATGGAGTACTTCATCGCCTGGTACAGCGGGAACCCGTTCGAGCAGACGACGTTCTGGCGGCGGGCCTTCGGGCCTTACTGGTGGGCCGGCTGGTCGATGATCATCTGTAACGCGTTCGTCTCCCAGCTCCTGTGGTTCAAGAAAATCCGGGTCAATCCGACGTCGCTCTTCGTCATCTCGATCTTCATCAACATCGGGATGTGGTTCGAGCGATTCGTGATCATCGTCTCGTCGTTGTCGAACGACTACCTGCCCTGGGCCTGGGACCAATTGAATCCCACCTGGGCCGACTGGGGGATCCTGGCCGGTTCGTTCGGCTGGTTCGGCATGTGGTTCCTGCTCTTCGCCCGGACCTTCCCGATCGTGGCGATTCAGGAGATCAAGGAGATGATCCCGTTGCCGCGGAAACGGGGAGGACACCACTGATGGGCGGGCGTCCGAAAATCGTGCCCGGCGTGCTCGCGTCGTTCGAGCAGATCGACGCGGCAACCGACGCCATCAAGGCGCTACGCGCCGGCGGCCACCGCGACCTCGTGGTCTACTGCTCGCACCCCAACCACGAGCTGGAGGAAGCCCTCGAGACACCCATGAGCCCGGTGCGCCTCTTCACGCTCATCGGCGGGCTCACCGGCTGCACCGCCGCGTTCGCCATGACCATCTGGATGAACCTGGATTGGCCGACGCTCGTGGGCGGCAAGGCCCTTGCCGCCATCCCGGCGTTCGTCGTGCCGGGGTTCGAGCTGACGGTCCTCCTGGGCGCGCTGTCGAGTGTGACGGGCGTGATCCTGCTGTCCATTCTGCTCGGGAAGCGGGGCGTGATGTACGACCCTCGCTTCAGTGACGACCGGATCGGCGTCTTTGTCCCCGCCGGCTCGGACGGAGCGCCGGCGATCGAACGGCTCTTCCGCGAGGCCGGGGCGGTGGAGGTGCGGCATGCGACGGCGTAGCCGGCTGGCCCTGCTCGCCGCCGTCGCCCTGGCCGCGGGCGGCTGCGATTGGTACTACAACGACGTGCCCTCACCGGACCAGTTGTGGGAAGTCATCCCCTGGTTCGACCAGATGGTGGTGCAGAAGTCAGTGAACCCGTATTCCCGGGTCGACGTTCCCCGCTACACGCCGGACGGGACCGTGCCCGTGACGGGCGGCGAGCCGGACTGGAGCGCGGAATGGCTCGCGGGGAAGACCACCATCGCCGACGCGCTCAAGAACCCCACGACGGGCACGCCCCCTCCGGGTGGCGTGGCGCGCCACGGCGCCCAAACGGCGGCGATACCCGGAACCGTCGAGGCCAAGGGCGACACGCTGTACGAGAACTTCTGCGCCACCTGCCACGGTCCCGTCGGCGCCGGCGATGGACCGGTCGGCCGCAAGATGGGCGCGCTGCCGCTGATCAGTCCGCGGGCACGCGCCTACACCGACGGTTACATCTACAGCATCATCCGGTACGGCCGAGGGCTCATGCCCCGCTACGGCGACAAGGTCTACGATCCGATGGACCGGTGGGCCATCGTAAACCACGTGCGGAAGCTCCAGGCTGAGGCGCCGCTTCCCCCGAGCGCGCCGGGAGGCCCCAAGTGACCAACCTCACGGGCGTCCACCAGCGGCTCGTCTCCCGGTCGGTCTCCGGTCGCTACGACGCGTTCCTCGGCATCGGGGCGGGCTTGGCGGTCCTCGGCCTCGTGCTGTTCCTGCGGGCTCTGGGCGGGCAGGACGCGGACCGGACGTGGCATCTGTTCCTGGTGAACTGGGTGTACTTCACCGGGCTCGCGGGGGGCAGCGTGGCGTTCGCCGCGGTGCACAAGGTGGTGAACGCACGGTGGTCGGGGCTCATGATCCGCTTCGCGGAGGCGTCCGTCGCCTTTTTCCCGATTTCCCTGATCGGGCTGGTGTTGATCTTCACGGTCGGATATCCCCACATCTACGGCAACATGGTCGGGCAGCTGCACTCGCTCCAGCACGGGAAGGCCGTCTGGCTGTCGCACGATGTGATGTTCGCTCGGCTCGGCCTTCTGTTGGTGGCGTTGTACACGGTGGGGTGGCGTCTGGTGCGCGCCGACATGGTTCCGGACATGCTCGCGGCCAAGAATGCGGTGACCGGGGCGCGCCAGGCCCGGTTCGAGCAGATGACCGCGGCGTATGACGGGTCTGAGGGCTCGATCGAAGAAAACGACCGCCGGATTCGCCGCCTCGCCGCGACGTTCGTCGTGCTCTATGCGCTTGGGTTCACGTCCGTAGCGTTCGACGGGATGATGGCGCTCCAGCCGCACTGGTTCTCCAACCTGTTCGGCGGGTGGTACTTCATGGGCTCGTTCCTGGCCGGCCACATGCTGCTGGCGCTCATGATGATCTACGGCGGCCGCCAGCTCGACATCGCCGACCTCATCTCGGCCAAGCAACGCCACGATCTCGGCAAGCTGTGCTTCGGCTTCACCGTCTTCTGGACCTATCTCATGTGGGCCCAGTTCCAGGTCATCTGGTATGGGAATCTGCCGGAGGAGACCGGGTTCGTGATCAGCCGGCTGTGGGGGCACTGGATGCTGGTGGGGAAGGTCGTGTTCGTCGGCATGTTCATCGTGCCGTTCTTCGGCCTGCTCGGCGTCGGTCCCAAGAAGGCCCGGGCCACTCTCGGGTTCTTCGCCGTGGTGAGCCTTACGGCGCTCTGGCTCGAGCGTTACCTGCTCATCGTACCGTCGATCACGGCCGCCGACGGCCCGTTGTACGGCCTACCCGAGATCGCGCCGACGCTCCTCTTCGCCGGTCTGTATCTGCTCATGTACACGCTGTTTGCACGGACCTTCCCGATGGTTTCACCGCGCCTCGCCGAGATCACGCTGCTGCGTGAGGTTGGGCATCACGAGGTGGAAATATTCGACCACGAGGACGTGGACGCGGATTTCGTGCATGAAGCGGATCTGGAGCGGAGGCAGGGGAAGCGGTAGGTACTAGCCGTTGGCTTTCTCACCTAACCCTCATCATCAGGTTCAGCCGCCGCATCATCGCCCGGAGCGAGTCACTCGGCAGGCTGCCCGTGACGGCGAACATGCGGTCGCCGTGCCGGAAGGAGAGGGTGCTGCCGAGGCCGGGCTTGCCCGCCGGCTCGTTCTCTTCGCCGGGACGCGTACCGAGCAACGCTGAGACGTCGCTCACCGGACCTTCGATCGTGCGGATGACTTCCCCCGACGCCAACTGCTGCGCCACCACCATCAGCGGCCGGCGGCCGCTGTCGCCGGACTGCGTCTGGACCTCCGTGACCGGGAGCCCGTCGATGCGCGCCGGAGTGTCGCCGGCCTGTTCCTTCGCCCCGTCCCACGAGAGGTTGCGCCAGACCCCGCCCAGCTCGAGCTGACCATCCTTCGCGATGCCGCCCACGTTCGCGAGGTGGGCCGACGGCGCACGATCCACCCCAACGGCGGGCGCTGGCCGCCGGGCAATGGCGCGCTTGGCCGGCTGGGTGACTTGTAGCTTCTCGGGCGCCGGCGCCGACGCTTCGATGGCCGGCGGCTCGTCCACGGCGGGAGCGACGGTCACCGTATCCGTCGGCGGGGCCGGGATCGCCACCACGGCGCCCGGCGACCTGCCCGCGAGCGTCCGCGTTGCCAGCGGGTGCACGAGATAGCTTGCGCCCCAGCCCACGCCCAGGGCCAGGACCACGCTTGCCGCCCATGCCGCCCGTTGCCGCCGCTGCTCCTGGAGGGAGGCCCGGTGGGCCGCCCGCCGGCGCAACTCCGCCAGAGGCGGCGGCAGCGTGCGCCGAGGGGCCAACCGCGCGAGCATGGCCGTGGTGCGGTCCCGCAGCGCGGCGATCTCGTCGCGGGCCGTCCGGCACGGCGTACACTCGGCCAGGTGGCTCTCGATCTCGACGCAGCGCAGTCGCGCCAGCGCCTGATCGAGGTAGGCGTGCAATTCCTCTTCACGAATGTGCGGCATGATCCCCTGTCTGCGGCGTCTGCTGCCGCTCATGGGCGGCAACCAGTCGTTTCCGCGCCCGCGCCAACGTCGTCCCGACCGCGCCGACCGCGAGTCCGGTTTGCGCCGCGATCTCCGGGTAGCTCAGTCCGGCATCCCATAGGAGCAGGATTTCCCGGTCCCGCGGCGTGAGCGCGCTCAGCGCGCCATGTACCGACGCGATTTCTTCGTCACGCTCCACCTGATCCTCGGCGGAAGGTTCGAAGGTCGGCTGGGCGATCGGATCGCCCTTGAGAAGCGTCAGGTGCCGTTTCCGGCGGACGGCGGCCCGGGCCTCATCACGCGCCAAGTTGGCGGCGACGGCGAAAAGCCAGGCGCGAGGCTTTTCCGGGCGGTGCGCCAGCGCCCGCATGAATACTTCCTGCGCCAGATCTTCGGCCCGTTCCGCGTCCCAGACCTTGCGGTAGAGGAAGCGGACGACCGCGGTATATGTGGACTCGTACAGGATCTCGAACTCGTCGTTCACCGCGGCCTCTCGCCCTCCTGGGCGGGTGTCCCGCCAACGTATGCCTGCATGGGTGTCGCCCTGAGGACGCGCCGCCCCGTTACCCTTGCACAAGTGATGCCCGGTCAAGGGCCTGCCCCCGTCCGGCGGGGCCGAAGACGCAGCCCGGATGCAGCCCCTTCTCCTTATGCGGCCAGTCGGTACAGAGATCCGGCTTGGCCGGCCGGCCGTCGCTCCGCTCCCGCCCGTGCAGCATGCAGCTGATGCGATCGGAGCCAAGGTAGCCGCAGGCGGACACCACTTCCGCCTCCAGTGAGAACTCCCCCGGGCGCGTCACCTTACACAAATACGGTGGTTTGCGCGCCCGCACCAGAGCCTCCAGCCTCCGCTCCCTCCGGGTGCACATGATCTCGATCTGGAGGTCCCGGCAGCAGGCCGCGCCCCGGACCCTGTCCGCGGTTCGGCAGGGCGCTCCCGCGCAGGGGTTCTCCGTCGCCAGGATCGGCAACCCGCGGGCTGATCGTGGGAGGACTCGAGCGGCGAGCCGCAGGTCGTCCACCACCCGAAAGCGGTCTCCACCGAGTTGCCGGGGCTGCGGAATCCTCGTCGCGCTCGTTGGCGCCCGTCCCTGGAAGCCGTGCGCGGTGCACCGTGCCCGGCCGTTGGTGCGCTCGAGGTACCGGCAGGGGACGTGAAGCACCGCGTCGGCGTAGAGGTCGCCGTCACTGGCCCGGAGACCCTCGAAGGTGATGTGCTCGGTGTGGCCCAGGAGCCATGTCGCCTCGTGATCCAGCGAGGTTTTGCCCTCGCCCAGCTCGCCGATCCGCAGGAGCACCCGGAGGCTCAGGCACTGCGGGCCGAGCCGGGAGCAGGCGGGCGGGGCGGATCGGGTCTTGATTCGGGCTGACGGCGATGGCAAATTGTCGCCTGCGATTAGAGCCTTGTGAAATGGTTCACAAGCACGCCCCCCCAGGCAACAGGTGGGCGTCCGTGAGTCGAGCAACGTCCACGTTCCTGGAGGCACGAAAAGCGATGCGCATCACTTCCTTGGCAACGGGGCTGGCCCTTCTGGCAGCAGCCTGCGGTGGTGAGAAGAAGGCGGAGGACCAGACCACGACGGCGACCCCGCCTGCCGCTCAACCGGCGGCGCCGGCGGCGGCTCCGGCGGCCGGGGGAACCAGTCACGAAGTGAAGATGCTGCTGGACGGGACTACCTACAAGTACGATCCTGCCAAGCTGACCATCAAGTCGGGCGACGTCATCAAGTTCACTGTGGTGAGCGGCGGCGCTCACAACGTGCAGTTCTATCCGGACAGCATCCCTGCCAACGTGCCGGCGCCCATCAAGGCGCTCGCCGTCGCCCCGCCGGAGAAGGGCGGGAGCATCTCCAGCGAGTCCATGAAGACTGAAGGGGAGAGCTTCGAGCTCTCGTTCGCCGGCGCGCCGGCGGGCGTCTACAAGTTCTTCTGCGCCCCGCACCATGCGCTCGGGATGGTCGGCGAGGTGACGGTGCAGTAAGGCGGTGAACGGTGAACGATAAACGGTAAACGGGGGGCTCCCTTGCGTCGGAACCCCCCGTTCACCGTTCACCGTTC
>OEKJ01000338.1_pt3 | contig 15052 bp, 13 predicted proteins | sample 1503081 | NCBI WGS metagenome assembly OEKJ01 (sample SAMEA104379565, study PRJEB20068) | metagenome | biome: 1000743; feature: 77; material: 1998 | place: USA | collected 2012 | depth 25 m | reverse complement strand
CGCAGTGCTTGCACACGTCGCTCATCATGAGCCAGCGGCCCGGATCGAGCAGATCGGGGCCCGGCCCGGCCAACGAGAGCACGGTGTCTGCCGGGAACTGCTCGATGAACTTCACATGGCGCCAGGACGTCGCGGACAACTGGCCGGTGTTGTCGTAGCTGTCGCCCAGCCATGCGAAACCGTCCGCGGGGAGCTGGTTCCACTGCTTGCACGCAACCTCGCAGGCCTTGCACCCGATGCAGACGGTCGTGTCGGTGTAGAAGCCGGTGGATGGCTCCGGTTCCGGCGCAGCACCCCGGTGGAAGGGCTCGACGAGGCGATCCAGCATCCCAGGCGATGCGTGGGGCGCGTCGCTGCCGGGCGGCAGCGTCGCAAGCTCCTTCTCCCTAGCCACCATCGCCGAATTGCCCTTCCGGCTGAGCGGCCACCGGCGTATCGGGGACGGGATCGCGCGTCGGCCAGGGCGCCGGCCGCTTGGTGGGCGTCGGTGCGGGTCCATCGAGCCGCCCGGCGCTAACCTGGCAGGCGAACGCCTTGCACTCGTGCATGCTGACGTTGGGGTCCGCCACGATCGAGGTGAGATCGTTGGCGTTCGCTCCCACGACTTCTCCGGCAAAGGCCCAATGGAACGGCAGGCCGATCTGATGCACGATCCGGCCCTCGACCAGAAGCGGGCGGAGCCGGCGCGTCACCATCGCGCGGGCCTCGATTGCGGTTCGGGCCGAGCGGACCGTCATCCAGCCGCCGTGGACGATGCCGTGCTCCGCGGCCAGCTCAGGACTCAGCTCGACGAACATCTCCGGCTGCAGCTCGTTGAGCCAGCTGTTGAAGCGGCTCATCGGCCCGCTCAGATAGTGCTCGGTGAGCCGGAACGTCGTGGCGACCACCGGGAAGTCCGTAGTCGGCGCATGGGCCAGCCGGTTGAGCGGTCCCTCGAACGTCCGCACGGTAGGGTTCGTGGTCTGGCGGGGGTACAGCAGGTTCCCAACCGGCGACTCAACGGGCTCATAGTGGGCCGGCAGCGGGCCGTCCCGCACTGCGCTGGGAGCGTACAGCCAGCCCACGCCATCGGGCTTCATGATGAACGGTTGCGCACCGGCGATCGCTTCCATCCCCAAAGCGCCCGGCGGCGCCACGTAGCCGGGCGGCTTGGTCAGCTCGAAATCAGGCTCGTCCAGGCCGACCCAGCGGCCCTCCGCCCTGTCCCACCAGACCAGCTTCTTGCGCTCGGACCAGGGCCGGCCTTCCGAGTCCGCCGAGGCGCGATTGTACAGGATCCGCCGGTTGTGCGGCCAAGCGAACCCCCACTCGGGATCGAGCGGATGACCGGTGCGCCTGCGCTCGCGCGCGCGGTTCCGGCCCGGCTCGGGGAACACGCCGCTGTAGATCCAGCAGCCGCAGGCGGTCGTGCCGTCGTCCTCGAGCTCGGCGAATCCCGTCACCAGCCGGGGCCGGCCGGTCCTGGGGTCGATCTCGTTCAGCCGGCAGCCGTTGATTTCCATCAGGACCTTCTCGAGGTCGGGCTCGCCCGCGATGCGGCTCGTCCTGCCGTCGGGCAGGCGCGGGCGCTCGTTGAAGTCGTAGTCCCACGTGAGCTGGAGCAGGGGCTGGTCGCGGGGATCGGTCGAGCCGGCGTACAACTCCTTGAGTCGCTTGCCGAGGTTGTAGAGGAACCAGGCGTCCGAGCGGCTGTCGCCGAGCGGATCAAGGGCCTTGTCGTGCCACTGGAGCATGCGCTGCGTGTTGGTGAGGCTTCCGTCTTTCTCCGGCGCGGCGGCCGCGGGTATGAAGAACACCTCGGTCCCGACCTGATCCGGCGGCGGCCCGGTCGGATCGCTCTTCCAGAAGACCGCGCTTTCGATCTCGAACCAGTCGAGGACCACCAGCCAGTCGAGCTTGCGGAGCCCGGCGCGGTGCAGCCCCGCGTTGGGCCCGCCGCCGGCGGGGTTCTGGCCGAACAGGAAGTAGCCCTTGACCCCGCCTTTGGCCATCCGATCGAAGTACGGCAGCTGGGAATAGTCGGCGTCCACGCGCGGCAGCCAGGAGAAACAGAAGTCGTTCTCCCAGGACGCCGCGTCGCCGTACCATGCCTTGAGCAGGCTGACGATGAACTTGCGGAAGTTGGTCCAGTAGCCGGTCGCGAGTCCTTCGTGCGCCACGTACGAGTCGAGAGTCTCGTGCACCTCGTCAGCACATGGCTGCGGCAGGTAGCCGGGCAGGGCGTCATACAGGGTCGCGAGGTCGGTCGAGCCTTGAATGGTGGAGTGCCCCCGCATGGCCATGATGCCACCGCCGGGCCGGCCCATGTTCCCGAGCAGGAGCTGGAGAATCCCGGCGGTGCGGATCATCTGCACGCCCGTGGTGTGCTGTGTCCACCCCAGCGCGTAGACGATGGCGCTGGTGCGCTCGCGCCCGGAGTTGGCGCACAGAAGCTCCGCCACCCGCTCCAGCTCCTCCGGCGAGCAGCCGCAAACCTGGGACACGACCACGGGCGTGTAACGGGCGAAATGGCGCTTGAGAATCTGGAATACGCAGTGCGGGTGCTCGAGCGTCGGGTCGGCGGCCGGCCCGCCCTCCACCACGGCGGTCATCTCTCCTCGAGGTCCGGAATGGCAGGGAGCGCCCGTGTCGATGCCGTGGCCGTGAATGCCGAGCTGCTGCCGCACCATGCTGTACATCGGCGTGGCACCGCTCCACTCCTCCCCGACGTGGGCCGTTTCGGCGCCGGCGTACCCCCACCGGCCGCCGCGGGCGTCGTATGTACCGGTCTTCCGATTGCCGTGGTAGCCGCTGAAGAGGCCGTCGAGCTCCTCGGTGTCCTGGAAGCCCTCCTGCACGATGGTCGAGGCGTTGGTGTAGTGGAGCACGTACTCCCGGAACCATTGGCCCCGGCTCAGGACGTAGTTGACGAGGCCGCCGAGGAAGGCGACATCACTGCCCGCCCGGATGCCGACGTGGACGTCGCACAGGGCCGACGTGCGGGTGAAGCGCGGATCCACGTGGATGAGCGTGGCACCGCGCTGCTTCGCCTTCATGGGCCAGCGGAAGCCCACCGGGTGGGCCTCGGCCATGTTGGAGCCCATGAACAGGACGCAATCGCTGTGAGCCAGATCTTGCTGGTAGTTGGTGGCCGCTCCTCGGCCGAACGAGGCGCCCAGACCGGGCACCGAGGCGCTATGTCATATTCGGGCCTGGTTCTCGATGGAGACGACCCCCAGTCCCCCGCCGAAGAGCTTCTTGATGAGGTAGTTCTCCTCGTTGTCTATCGTGGCGCCGCCGAGCGTGCCGATGGAGCGAACCGCGTTGAGCAGCCGCCCCGCCTCGGTGCGCTCGGTGAGGTCGGCGTCCCGCGCCGTCTTGACCCGCTGGGCGATCTGGTCGAGCGCCCAAGCGAGCGGTTTGGTCTCCCAGTGGTCAGAGAACGGAGCGCGGTACAGCACCTGAGTCACGCGGTGCGGATTGACGGCGAGCTGAAAGGAGTTGGCGCCCTTGGGGCAGAGGGTGCCCTCGTTGATCGGACTGTCGGGATTGCCCTCGATGTCGATGAGCTGCCCGCCCTTGGTATAGATGAGCTGACCGCAGCCAACCGCGCAGTACGGGCAAATGCCCTCGGTGACGGTGGCTCCCCGGAGCCGCGAGGTCTTCCGGGCTGTCCGACGGCTGACTGGCTCCTGGGACGGATCGGCGCGGGAGGGATAGGGAAGGTCGGTCATCGGCGGGTCCGATGATGGGGGAAGGAGCGGGCTACACGGGCGGCGCCGCGCGGATCGCGCGGCGCCGCCCCTGCACTCATCCTAGCTTAAACGGAATACGGGCACCAGCGGGTCGTTTTACCGGGCTCCCGCCAGCGCCGGCGCCCGCGCTGCGTCGGTGGCTCGCAGGAACGTCAGTAGGTCGGCGTTAATGGTGTCGGCCTCAGTCGTGGGCATGCCGTGCGGAAAGCCCTTGTAGGTTCTCAATGTGCTGTTCTTCAGCAGCTTGGCCGACAGCGGTCCAGCATCGGCATACGGCACGATCTGGTCGTCGTCGCCGTGCATCACCAGGACCGGCACCGTGATCTTCTTCAGGTCTTCGGTAAAATCGGTCTGCGAGAAGGCGACGATGCCGTCATAGTGCGCCTTGGCACCGCCCATCATACCCTGGCGCCACCAATTCCAGATCACGGCCTGCGAGGGTTTCGCACCGGGCCGGTTATAACCATAGAACGGCCCCGCCGGCAAATCATAGTAGAACTGGGCTCGGTTAGCGGCGAGCTGCGCCTGAAGCCCGTCAAACACCTCCTTGGGCAGCCCGCCCGGATTGGCTGCGGTCTTGACCATCAGCGGCGGCACCGCGCTGATGATCGCCGCTTTTGCCACCCGGCTTTGGCCGTGGCGCGCCAGGTAGTGCACCACTTCGCCGCCCCCGGTCGAATGCCCGACATGCACTGCCCCCTTGAGGTCGAGATGCGCGGTCAACGCCGCCAGGTCGTCGGCGTAATGATCCATGTCATGGCCGTCGCCCGTCTGGGTGGATCGGCCGTGCCCGCGCCGGTCGTGGGCGATGACGCGATAGCCTTGTCTGAGGAAGAACAGCATCTGCGTGTCCCAATCATCGGCCGACAGCGGCCAGCCGTGGCTGAACACGATGGGCTGACCTTTGCCCCAGTCTTTGTAGAAGATCTCAACGCCGTCTTTGGTTGTGATCGTGGGCATGTAATTGCCTCCGGATGAGTTGTGATTTTTGGTGGCTGGTTCAACTCGACATCGAGCTGACGATGATGTCGCTACGGAACGGCGTGGGCGGACGCGGCGCGGGTGAGGCTGCGCGACGCAACGCGGAGGCTACGATTAGCGCGCCAACGTCACAACGGGGACACTCTACTGTCTCGAACGTTCCCGCGCTGTGATCTCTACGGCAGCCACGACTTCCTCCATCTTCCGATCCAGCAGCGCGCCGAGCTCTGTCAGCTCTGCTCGCCCGAGCGCGGCGAGAAACGAGGATGGCCAGTCGTACGCGATGCACGCGCCCTCCGGACCGCCGTCGTCGTAGATCGATACGCGGAACGGAACGTAGAGGCAGGCGCGGACGTCTACGCTCAGGATGCGCTGGGCGATGATCGGATTGCCGACCAGGTAAAGCGAGCACTGTCTCGCTGTCCCCGCGAGCGACACCAGCACCCCTTGATCCACGCGACAGAAGATCATCAGCCCGTGCGGGCCCGCGAGGCGTTCGACATCGCGCTCGACCTCGCTCCACGAAGCTCCCCGCTGGATCAGAAGGGTGCCGATCGCCGGATCCCACCGTCCGAGCTCGCGCTCGAACGCTTCAATCAGGGCCGGGTAGGTGAGGCCGGTGGCGATGACGGAGCGCTCTATCCGGGCGGCGGCGGTCGCCGCGGGGAGCCTAGTTGCCATAGGGGAAGCCGCCCCGGGGGACGTCGGAGCGCCGAAGGTAGGTGATGGCTCCGCCGGCAGGCTCGTGTCGGTGGGCAAACTTGGCCATGAACGCTCCGGCTCGGGGTTGATAACCTGAACGTCTCGGAGGTGAGCGAGCGGCACGACGATGGAAGCCAACAACCCGGAGGAGGCGGGGGTTCCCCCGGGCGCACTAACCGATCTTGAACGACACCCGCTGCCGGATCATCTGTCGGACCGGACACCCACCGCTTCGTGCGGGCGTGTACTCCGCGTGCAGGATGGCCTGGACCGCCGACGCGATGAACTCGGCGTACTCGGCTTTCAGCACCTTCACGGAGGACGGGACCGCCCGTCCGTTCTCGTCTACGACGTACTGCAGGTCCACCGAGGATTGGATGCGTGCCTTCCAGGCCGTGGGCGGGTATTGTGGCGCCGGCACGTGCACAACCGAAACGGGCTCGCTGATGCGAACGTATGGGAACGTCAGCCGCATGAGCGGCGCGTCCAGGTCGCCCGGCTGTGTGCCTGCGCCCACCCGCAGGCGAATCGTCTTGGGCTTGCCGGTGGCGTGCGGGAGGAGACCGCCCACGGAGTCGGCGCGGCGAGCGGCGTCGAGGAGGCCGGCGTTGAGCTCAGGCGTCCGGGCGGACTCCACGACCAGGGCGTGGATGAGATCACCCTGCCGGTCGACCTGCAGATCGAGCTCGGCAGCCAGGCCGGTGACCGCGCCCCATCCATTGGGCCCGACCAGCTCGGGATCCCAGCCCACCTCTGCCGCGCCGAGGCTGAGCCTAGTGGGCGGGCGAAAGTTGTCGGCCACCGCCTGTGCCGCGAGCTTCCCGGGCAATGGGTGGCTCGAGTCGCTGGCTGAGGTGAGGTAGAGCACGAGCTCGACCGTATCGTGGATCATGGCCGACGACTCGCAGGCCGCTGCCGCGGACTCGGCGGGGGCCGGGGACCCGGCATTCGTCTGGGCCGCCGCCCCGCGCGCGAGGAGGTTGGCCAGCGCGAGCAGAAGGAGTGAGGCGTGCTGTGCTCGGTCCATGGGCCAATCTTGGCGCTATTCCCGGCCGCGGGGGAGGGGGGCTTTGCGTCAGCGGGGGTCGGTTTTGCGACAGAGCGCGCGGGAGCGAGCCTTGACCAAGACGGGGAGTTCGACGATCATTGAACTGTGAAAACGCGCTCATCGCCACGGTCGAGGCTGACCGCCCCGCAATTCGCCCTGATCGCCAAGGCCCTGGCCGACCCCCGGCGCATGGCCCTGCTCGAGGCGATCGCGGGGGAAGACAACGAATGCCCGTGCCTCCGGCTGCGGGAGCAGTTTCCGGTCTCCAAGGCGACGATCTCGCACCACATCAAGGAGTTGAACCGGGCGGGCCTGATCGACGCCCACCGGGATGGACAGTTCCTCCAGTGTGAGGTGCGGCGGGACGTCCTCGCGGCGTACACGGCGGAGCTGCTGCGCCGGACCCGCGGCGATCGGCGGGCGGCGGCCGTCTGAGTGAATCCTGTCGGAAACATCCGGCGTAATGCGTGGTTCAAGTTAGATAGTTGTACAACTGACGTACTAACTCCCGCCGTGCACCGAGTGATCGGGGGCCGGGGGCGAAGCGGAGGATGACATGCGGACACGGTGGCTGCTCCCGTTCGGCTCCCTGTGGGCGACCCTGGCCCTTTCCGGCTGCGGCGCCAAGCCGCCCGACCCGCCACCCGCGCCCGCCGTGACCGTCGCGGCCGTGCCCGAGCGGGAAATCACCGAATGGGACGAGTTCACCGGCCGGCTCGAAGCCGTGGAACAGGTGGAGATCCGGCCCCGGGTGTCGGGCTACATCCGGCGGGTGACCTTCGCCGAGGGGAAGGAGGTCACGAAGGGGGAGGTCCTCTTCGAGATCGACCCCCGGCCATATGAGGCCGAGCTGGCCCGGACCGAGGCGGAGGTGGCCCGCGCCCGAACCGGCGCCGAGCTGGCGGCTCGCGAGGTGGCACGGGCCCAGCGCCTGGTGGACGTCCAGGCCATCTCCCGTCAGGAGTTCGACAGCCGGGTCGGCGCGCAGGGGCAGGGCGACGCCTCGGTCCGCGCGGCCGAGGCCGCCGTACAGACGGCTCGGCTCAATCTCGAGTGGACCCGCGTCCGCTCGCCGATCGCGGGGCGCGTGAGCCGGGCCGATGTGACCGCGGGCAATCTGGTGCAGGCGGGCCCGCCTACCGCCACGCTGCTCACCACGGTCGTCTCGCTCGACCCGATCTATGTGTACTTCGAGGGCGACGAGCAGACCTACCTCAAGTACGCGGGGCTGGCGCGAGACGGCTCGCGGCCCAGCTCGCGCGACGTCCGGAACCCCATCTACATGGGCCTGATGAACGAGGACGGCCGCTTTCCCCACCAGGGCTACGTCGACTTCGTGGACAACGCGCTCAACCCGGAGACCGGGACCATCCGCGCGCGGGCGGTCTTCTCCAACAAGGATCGCCTGTTCACGCCGGGCCTCTTTGCCCGGCTCAAGCTGGTAGGCAGCGGGAAGTATCGCACTACGCTCGCGCTGGATCGGGCCGTCGGCACCGACCAGGACAAGAAGTTCGTGCTGGTGCTCAAGCCCGACAGCACGGTCGAATATCGATCGGTGCAGATCGGTCGTCTGGTCGACGGGCTTCGGGTTGTCACCACCGGCCTCAAGGCTGGTGAGCAGATCGTCATCAACGGGATGCAGCGGGCCCGCCCGGGGATGAAGGTGGCCCCGACGGTGGCGCCGATGGCACCCGATTCCGCCGTCGACACCGCGTCGCGCTGAGCGCGTCGAGCAACCGGGGTTCCCATGCGCTTTTCCCGATTCTTCATCGACCGGCCGATCTTCGCCGCGGTGCTGTCGATCATGATCTTCCTCGGCGGCGCGATCGCGATGTTCGCGCTGCCCGTGAGCGAATATCCCGAGGTCGTTCCTCCATCGATCGTGGTACGCGCCGTGTACCCCGGCGCCAATCCCCGCGTGCTCGCGGAGGCGGTGGCGACGCCGCTCGAGGAGCAGATCAACGGCGTCGAGAACATGCTGTACATGTCGTCCCAGGCGACGACGGACGGCGTGCTGACGCTGACGGTCACCTTCCGGATCGGCACCGACGTGGATCTGGCGCAGGTGCAGGTGCAGAACCGGGTGAGCCAGGCGTTGCCTCGGCTGCCGGAAGAGGTCCGCCAGCTCGGTGTCACCACCGTCAAGAGCTCGCCCGACCTGACGATGGTGATCCACCTCGTCTCGCCGGACAGCCGCTACAACATGATCTACCTCCGGAATTACGCGCTGCTTCAGGTGAAGGACGTCCTGGCGCGCATCCCCGGCGTTGGCCAGGTCCTGATCTTCGGCGCCGGCGACTACGCCATGCGCATCTGGGTGGATCCGCAGAAGGTCGCGGCCCGCGGCCTCCTGGCCGGCGACGTGGTGAACGCGATCCGGGAGCAGAACGTGCAGGTCGCGGCCGGCGTGATCGGCGGGCCGCCGATGCGGACGCCGGTGGACTACCAGCTGAGCGTGAACGCGCACGGCCGCCTGCTGGATGAGCAGGAGTTCGGCGACATCATCATCAAGGCCGGGGCCAACGGTGAGCTGACGCGCCTCCGCGACGTGGCCCGGATCGAGCTGGCCGGGGGCGACTACGCACTCCGCTCCCAGCTCAACAACAAGGATGCCGTCGCGATCCCGATCTTCCAGGCGCCCGGCTCGAACGCACTCCAGCTCTCCACCAACGTGCGGAAGACGATGGAGGAGCTGAAGCAGAACTTCCCCAAGGGGGTCGAATACCGGATCGTCTACGACCCGACGATCAACGTCCGCGACTCGATCCGCGAGGTGGTGAAGACGCTGTTCATCGCGATCCTCCTCGTGGCGATCACGGTCGTGCTGTTCCTGCAGACCTGGCGCGCTTCGGTCATCCCGCTGGTGGCGGTGCCGATCTCCATCGTGGGTACGTTCGCGGTGATGCTCGGCTTCGGGTTTTCCATCAACACGCTCTCGCTGTTCGGGCTGGTGCTCGCCATCGGGATCGTGGTCGACGACGCCATCGTCGTGGTGGAGAATGTCGAGCGGAACATCGAGGCGGGTCTCTCCCCGCGGGACGCGTCGTACAAGGCGATGGAAGAAGTGAGCGGGCCGATCATCGCGATCGCGCTGGTGCTCTGCGCCGTGTTCGTGCCGGTGGCGTTCCTGAGCGGCCTGACCGGGCAATTCTACCGCCAGTTCGCGCTCACGATCGCCATCTCCACGGTGATCTCGGCGTTCAACTCGCTCACGCTCTCGCCCGCCTTGAGCGCGATCCTGCTTCAGCCGCGCGGGGCCCCGCCTGACCGGGTGACGCGGGTGCTCGACCGCCTGCTGGGCTGGATCTTCCGTCCCTTCAACCACGTGTTCACGCGGGGGTCGACCGGCTACGGGAAGGTGGTGGGGCGGGTGATCCGGCGGAGCGGGGTCGCGCTCGCGGTGTACGTCGTCCTCGTGGCGCTCACCGCCTTTGGCTTCGCAAAGGTGCCGACCGGCTTCGTGCCCACCCAGGACAAGCAGTACCTGGTCGCCTTCGCGCAACTGCCGGACGGGGCCACGCTGGACCGCACCGACGCCGTGCTCCGCCGGATGGCGGAGATCGGGCTCAAGCAGCCCGGCGTCGCGAACGCGGTGCAGTTCCCCGGCCTCTCGATCCAAGGGTTCGTGAACGCGCCGAACGCGGGGATCATCTTCTTCCCGCTCACGCCGTTCGAGGAGCGCAAGTCCAAGGAGGAGTACGGCCTCAACATAGCGGGTGCGCTGAATCAGAAGTTCTCGGCCATCCAGGACGCGTTCGTCGCCGTGTTCCCGCCGCCGCCGGTGCAGGGACTCGGCACGGTGGGCGGCTTCAAGCTGGAGCTGGAAGACCGGGCGGGGCTCGGTGAGGCTGAGCTATCGCGCGCCACGGAGACGCTGCTCAATCGCGGCTACCAGACCCCCCAGCTCGCCGGGCTGTTTTCCGGATTCCGGATCAACGTGCCCCAGCTCTACGTGGACGTGGATCGAGAGAAGGCCAAGCAGCAGGGCATCTCGCTGACCGATCTGTTCCAGACCATGCAGATCTATCTGGGCTCGGTCTACGTGAACGACTTCAACCGCTTCGGCCGGACGTACCAGGTGATCGTCCAGGCGGACGCGCCCTACCGTGCCACGGCCGACAACATCGCGCAGCTCAAGGTGCGGAACGCCGGCGGCGCTATGGTGCCCCTCGGCTCGGTGATCCGGGTGAAGGAGTCCCACGGCCCCGACCGCGGGCTGCGCTACAACGCATACCCGGCGGCGGACATCAACGGCGGGCCGGCGCCGGGCGTGAGCTCGGGGCAGGCGGTCGCCGCAATGGAGCGGCTGCTCGCCGAGACGCTGCCCAATGGGATCGGGTACGAGTGGACCGAGCTGACCTACCAGCAGATCCTGGCAGGCAACACCGCGGCGTTCGTGTTCCCGCTCTGCGTGCTCCTGGCGTTCCTGGTGCTGGCCGCTCAGTACGAGAGCTGGTCGCTCCCGCTGGCGGTCATCCTCATCGTGCCGATGTGCCTGCTGTTCGCGATCACCGGCGTGTGGCTCACGCGCGGCGACAACAACATCTTCACTCAGATCGGCTTCCTCGTGCTCGTGGGCCTTGCCTGCAAGAACGCCATTCTGATCGTCGAGTTCGCCCGCGAGCTGCAGCTGCGCGGCCGCACGCGGATCCAGGCGGCGCTCGAAGCGTGTCGCATCCGGCTCCGTCCCATTCTCATGACCTCGTTCGCCTTCATCATGGGCGTGGTGCCGCTGGTGTTCTCGAGCGGTGCCGGCGCCGAGATGCGGCACGCCATGGGTGTCGCGGTGTTCTCGGGGATGCTCGGTGTCACGTTCTTCGGCCTGGTGTTGACGCCGGTGTTCTACGTCGTCGTGCAGGGCCTGGTGGAGCGGCGGACGCGGGTGGCGGAGCCGGTGGTCGAGCGGGTGCGCGAGGAGGAGGCGGTCCATGCGTAGGCCTCTGATCCCGCTTTCGCTCCTGCTGGTCGGCTGCGCGACGGCGCCGGCCTATCGGCCGCCGGCGGTGGACGTGCCGCCATCCTTCCGCGAGGCCGCCCGGGACAGCCTGGTCCGGCAGCGCCTCGGCCCGGCGGGAGCTCCCGGTGGCGGGGCGGCCGCCGAGTCGGCGGCGCCGGCAGCGGCGCCGGACGGTTTCTGGCGCGAGCTGGGTGACACCGTGCTTACCACGCTCATGGACCAGGCCCTTCGGGCGAACCTGGACCTCCAGGCGGCGGATGCGCGCCTCCGGGGCGCGCGCGCGGCGCGGGCGGGCGCGGCGCTCGACCTGGCACCCACCGTGACGTTCGCCAGCGGTTACACTCGCCAGCGGCTCTCGACGGCGACGTTCCCCATCGGCGTGGGCGCATTCCCGGATCAGGATATCTGGGACGGCGGGTTCGACGCCTCGTGGGAGCTGGATCTCTTCGGCCGGCTCCGGCGGAACCTTCAGGCGCAAGGCGCGTTCGTCGCCGCCGCGGGGGAGGACCTGCGGGACGTCCGGGTGTCGCTCGCCGCGGAGCTGGCGCGCTCGTACTTCGATCTGCGGGGAGCGCAGGAGCAGCTCGGTGTGGCCCAGCGCAACGCCGACAACCAGCGCCACACGCTGGATCTGACCCGGGATCGGCTGGAGGCGGGCCAGGGTACGGCATTCGATACCGAGCGGGCGCAGGCGCAGCTCAGCCTCACCCTGGCCTCCATCCCGACGCTGGAGGGGCGGATCGCGGCGGCCGAGTATCAGATCGGCGTGCTGCTGGGCCGCGCGCCGGCGTCGGTGGCCGGGACGCTCGACGTCGGGCCTGGACTCCCCGCGTTCCCGGACTCGGTCACCGTGGCCCGACCCGATTCCGTCGTCCGTCGCCGGCCCGACGTGGCGGCCGCGGAGCGGCTGGTCGCGGCACAGCACGCGCTGGTCGGGTCGGCCAAGGCCGACTACCTCCCGCGGCTCTCGGTGGGCGCCAGCGCCGGCCTCACGGCCACGACCTTCGATTCGCTGGGGAAGGGGGGCACGTTCCGCTACGCGGTGGGTCCGGTGATCTCCTGGCCGGCGCTCAATCTGGGCCGGGTGAAGGCCCAGGTGAACGCGGCGCAGGCCCGGGAGGCTGAGGCACAGGCGCAGTACACGCAGGCGGTGCTGCGCGCGCTGCAGGAGGTGGAGACGTCGCTGGCGCGCTACCGTACCGCCCGCGTGCGGGTAGGGCGGATCCAGGATGCGGCGTCGGCCAGCGAACGAGCGGCGGAGCTGGCCCGCGTACGGTTCACGGAAGGCGTGGCGGATTTTCTCCAGGTGCTCGACGCCGAGCGCACGCTGCTCGACGCGCAGAGCCAGCTGTCACAGGCGCGCACCGACGCCGCCACCGCGTACGCGGCGCTCTACAAGGCGCTGGGCGGGGCGTGGCCGGGCGGGGAGGGTGCGGGGTCGTAGGCGGCGTTGACGGGCGGTCGCCATCAGACCGCCCGCCCGTACTGCGACGGCTTGTTCGACATGCCGAGCATCTCGCGGGCCTGCGCCGGCGTCGCGATCTCGCGGTTCAGCTCGTGCGCAATCCGCACGGAGCGCTCGACCAGCTGCGCGTTGCTCGCCGCTTTCTCCCCGCGCCGGTAGTAGATGTTGTCCTCCAGCCCCACCCGTACGTGGCCGCCCATGAGCGTGGCCAGCGTCGTCATCGGCAGCTGAAACTGACCGATGCCCGAGCAGAGCCAGACCGCTCCCTCGGGGAAGTCGCGCAGCAGGTCCACGACATGGTGCACGGTGGGGAAGCTCGAGGTCTGATAGCCCATGACGGTCTGGATCCAGTAGGGCCGCGTGATCAGCCCTTGCTCGATCAGGTCCCGGATCACCCACGCGCAGCCCGGGTGATAGATCTCCAGCTCCGGCTTCACACCCCGCTTCTTCATCTCGGCGGCGTACCAGCTGATCTGTCTGTAGGTGAACGGCACGCAGTCGTCGTAGTCGATGGCCGGCCGGGGGTAGGGGAGCGGCGACTTGCGCTCGATGATCCGGAACTTGCTCATGTCCGGCGCCAGGTTGAGGGACGCCATCTCGGGGCTCGCGTCCAGGCACGCCAGCCGCTCCTCCATCGTCATTCCGAAGCCGCCGCCGGTGGTGTCGTTGATGATGATGTCGGCGCAGCGCTCGCGAATTTTCCGATTGACCTCGAGCCACACCTCGACCGTCCGGGCCGGGGCGGGGAGGTTCCGCGGATCGCGGGCGTGCACGTGGACCATCGCCGCGCCGGCGTCGTAGGCCCGGCCGACGGACTCCGCGATTTCGTCCGCGGTCTCGGGCAGCGCCTCGTTGTACTCCTTGCCCTGGATACCGCCGTTCACGGCGACACAGATGATGAGCGGCGGCATGCCTTGGCGGACCTGCTCCATGTACGCATACGAGTCGGCGTAGGGCCACGCGGACTGCGTCGAAGCCATCGTCGTCCTCCGGTCTATCCCGTTGGGTCGTCCTGCTTGAGCCGCCGGATCTGCCGCACCAGGCGGTCGCGCCAGGCGCGGAGGCGATCACGCGGCACGCCGCCGGTCATGGCGTCCGTTGCCCGCCCCCAGCGCTCGATTTGCTCCGGCGTGAACGCCGGTGTCGGGCCGAGGTCGTTCATCAGCTCGATGTAAGCCTTGCCGTAGCGGGTGAAGTACTCGCGAACGCCACCATCGGCGTTGGTGTTGCCCACGCCGAACGGACCCATCAGCGCCCAACGCAGGCCAAGGCCGTCGCGGATGACCGCGTCCACCGCGTCCACGTCGGCGACCCCGCTCTCGACCAGGTGGATCGCTTCCCGGATCAACGCCGCCTGCATCCGGTTGAGCAGGAACCCGGGGGCGTAGCGATGCATGAGCACGGGCGTCTGGCCGACCGCACGGAGGAATGCCGTCGTGCGGGACACGACCTCGGGGTCGGTGGCCTTGCCGGGCAGTACCTCCACCACCGGGATCAGGTGCGGAGGATTCACCGGGTGGGCGACGAGGCAGCGCGGTGCCCCCGGGAGCCCCGCCGCGATCTCGGTCATGTCCATCGCCGACGTGCTGCTAGCCAGGATGGCGCCCGGGTCGGCCAGGCGGTCGAGATCGGCGAAGATCGCCCGCTTCTTCGGCAGATCCTCCGGCCCGCTTTCCTGGATGTAGCCCGATCCAGCCAGCGCCTCGCCCAGCTCCGACTGCGCGGACACGCGTGCCACACACGCGGCCGCTTCCGCCGGGGTCTCGAACCCCTCCGCGACATCCCGCTTCAGGTCCGCGGCCAGCTGCGCCACGGCCTTCTTCACCTGTGCCGGATCGCGGTCGTACAGGCGCGTGGCACAGCCGGCGCGGGCGAATACCTGCGCCCAGCTCCGGCCGATGACCCCGGTGCCGACGACAGCGACGGCGGAGATGGGAGGCGTGGTGCTCATCAGGTACCCACGATCAGGCGCCGCCGCTCACCTTCGTCCAGGGCGGCGCGGCGGCGTCGGGCGAACGTCCAGAACAGCGCACCGAGCCCGAACCAGACGCCAAGGAAGATCCACTCCAGCGGCACGCCGCCGCGCGCGTCGGCGTAGGGCTGAAAGATGGAGAGTCCCAGAATACCCAGACAGATGATCACCGCCAGGGCAGCGGTCCGGCTCC
>OEKJ01000170.1_pt1 | contig 15146 bp, 15 predicted proteins | sample 1503081 | NCBI WGS metagenome assembly OEKJ01 (sample SAMEA104379565, study PRJEB20068) | metagenome | biome: 1000743; feature: 77; material: 1998 | place: USA | collected 2012 | depth 25 m | reverse complement strand
CGTGCTGGTGGGTGCCGGGCTCGCCGCGGCGCTCGGCGGCGCGCTGCGGAGCGCGGGTCGGAGCCGGCGGCGGCGGTGGCTGGCGGCGGGCCTGGTCCTGGGCTTCGCCCTGGCGGTGCTGCTCAGATGAACGGCAGCGGGCGCGCGTTCCTCCGGCTCTTCGCGGTGCAGGGGGTCTGGAATTACGAGCGGATGCTCGGCGTGGGCCTCGGTTACGCCGCTGAGCCGCTGCTCGAGGATCTCAAGATCGCGGACCCGGTGCGTCACTCCGAGGCGGTGGTACGCTCGGCGGAGTTCTTCAACTGCAACCCGAACCTCGCCGGGCTCGCCTTGGGGGCGACCGTGCGGGCGGAGTACGATGCCGAGCCGGGGACACAGGTGGTGCGGCTCAGGTCCGCCCTCTGCAGCCCGCTCGGGGCCCTCGGGGACCAGCTCTTCTGGGCCGGCCTGCTGCCGGGCCTCGTGGGCGCGACCCTCGCGGCCGTCGTGCTGGGGACCGCGGGCCGGGCCATCGTGGCGTTCCTGGTGGCCTACAACCTGGTGCGGGTCTGGACGGCCGTCTGGGCCCTCCGCACCGGCCTTGCGTCGGGGATGGGAGTCGGTCGGGCGATCGGTGCCTCCTGGATCCCCAAGGCGGTGCCGCTCGTGGGCAATGGGGCGGGTCTGCTGGTAGGCTTCGCGTTGCCGCTGGTGGCGACGTGGTACCTGCGACCGTTCGGACTCCGGAGCGGGCTATCCGTCGGCCTGATCGTGGCCGCCGGCATCGCGGCGGGACGGCTCTTCGGCGCCCGGATGACGGGCAGCCGGTTCGCGCTGGCGGCCGTGCTGGTGACGCTGCTCTTTCGTCTGGTGGCGCGGTGACGGCGCCTACCATCGAGCGGGAGGCGACGATCGTCAATCCCCTCGGTCTCCACGCCCGGCCGGCGGCGCAGATGGTACGGCTCGCGAGCACCTTCACGGCGGAGATCGCCGTCCTCAAGGACGGGATGGAGGTGAACGGCAAAAGCATCATGGGCGTCATGATGCTCGCGGCCGAATGCGGGAGCAGCATCACCATCAAGGCCAGCGGTGACGACGCCGAGCGGGCGGTGCAGGCGCTCATGGACCTCGTGGCAAGCGGTTTCGGGGAGATGTGACATGGTGGCTCCACACGTACTTCGCGGCGTCGGCGTGTCACCGGGCGTAGCCTTCGGGCCGGCGCTGGTGATGCGGCTCGACTTTCCCGACGTGCCCAATCGCGCCGTGCCCCCGGCGCAGGTGGAGGAGGAAGTGCGCCGGCTCCACGACGCCGTTGACGTGGTCGTGGCCTCGCTCGGCGAGCTCGGCCAGCGGGTGTACGAGCGGGCCGGGCCCGAGGAGTCGCGGATCTTCGACGCCCAGATCGAAATGGCGAAGGACGAGTACTTCCTCAAGGCGGTCGAGCAGCTGATCCGCAACAACGCCCTGAGCGCGGAGACCGCGTACGAGTTCAAGGCGCTCGAAGTCCGGAATCTCTGGTCCAACTCGGCGAGCGCTCGGCTTCGGGAGCGGCTGGCCGACCTGCACGCCATCCAGATGCGCATGCTGCAACGGCTCCTCGGTCGCAAGCTGGACGAGCTGTGGAGCATTGCGCCCGACGAGCAGGTGGTCGTGGTGGCACGCGAGTTGTCCCCGGGCCTGACCGTCCAGCTCGACCGGGATCACGTCGTCGGACTCGTCAGCGAAGAGGGCACCCGCACGTCTCATGCGGCCATCCTCGCCCACTCGCTCGGGATCCCGGCCGTGATGGGCGTCGTCGGCGCGCTGGCCTCGATTCCCGACGGCCGCACGCTGCTGATCGACGGCCAGGCCGGCACCGTGGTCATCGAGCCGACGTTCGCGGAGCTGGAAGACGCGAAGGTGCAGGTGAGCCGCCGCCGCCGGCTCGAGCTCGAGCTGGAAACGGTCACCGGAGAGGCGGCCGCGACCCCCGAGGGCACCCCGATCCTCCTGATGGGGAACGTGGACCTCCCCGAGGAGATCGAGGCCGCCGTCCGCTTCGGGGCCGAGGGCGTGGGGCTGCTGCGGACCGAATTCCTGCTCACCGGGCGCACCAGCCTTCCCACCGAGGACGAGCAGACCGACTACTTCCGGCGGGTCGCGTCGGCCTTCCCGGAGCAAACCGTCATCCTCCGGTCGTTCGACCTGGGGGGCGACAAGTTCCCCGCCGCGTTCCAAGCGCCGCAGGAGGCCAATCCCTTCCTCGGCTGGCGATCCATCCGCGTGTGTCTGGATCAGCCCGAAGTGTTCCGGGTGCAGCTGCGGGCGATTCTCCGCGCCGCCGTGGACCGCGACATCCAGCTCATGCTCCCGCTCGTCACCCGGGTCGAAGAGGTGCTCGAGGCCAGGGAGCTGATGGCGGAGGAGGCGGAGGCGCTCCGGAAGGAGGGGGTGCGGGCCGCGGCAACGGTGCCCGTCGGGGTGATGATCGAGACGCCGGCCGCGGTGGTCATCGCCGACCGGCTGGCCGAAGTCAGCGCCTTCTTCAGCGTCGGGACCAACGATCTCACCCAGTACACGCTGGCGGTGGACCGCGGCAATGCCCGGCTGGCCGAACGATTCACCCCGCACCATCCGGCCATCGTGCGACAGCTCAAGCGCATTCTGGACGTTGGCGCCGCGGCCGGCCTGCCCGTCAGCGTGTGCGGTGAGATGGCGTCCGAGGGTCTCTCGATCGTGCTGCTCATCGGCCTGGGCTACCGGCGACTGAGTGTGGCACCTCCCGCGTTGCCCCTGGTGAAATGGGTCCTCCGCTCGGTGCCCGAAGCCGCCGCCCGGCAAGCTGCGGAGGAAGCGCTCAACGCCCCCACCGCCGATGCGGTGCTCGATGCGCTTCGCGCCGCCGTGGGCGCGTACGTCGATCTCCGTCTGCTGGACCCGCAAGCGGCGTTGCCGGGCCGCGCACGGGTGGCTAGCTTGCCTCCCGGCTCCCGGCTGCCGTAGACATACCTCTCCAACCTTCCGACGCACTCCATGGCACTTTCCAAACGGCATGTGTTCACGTCCGAATCGGTCACCGAAGGCCATCCGGACAAGGTCGCCGACCAGATATCCGACGCCGTGCTCGACGCGATTCTCTCGCGGGATCCTGCCGGGCGCGTGGCGTGCGAGACCCTGGTGACGACCGGCATGGCCGTGGTTGCGGGGGAGATCAGCACCAAGACCTACGTCCACATTCCGGATGTCGTGCGGAGCACCGTCGAGGCCATCGGGTACACGGACGCGTCCTACGGATTCGATTGCCGCACCTGCGCCGTGCTCGCGTCGATCGACCGGCAGTCGCCGGACATCGCCATGGGCGTGGACGAGGGGTATCACCGCCAGCAGGGTGCCGGCGACCAGGGGATGATGTTCGGCTACGCCACGTCGGAAACCCGCGAGCGAATGCCGGTTCCAATCCTCCTGGCGCACCGCATCACGGAGCGGCTGGCCAAGGTTCGGAAAGGGCTCGACGGCCTGTCCCAGATCGACTGGCTGCGCCCCGACGGAAAATCACAGGTGTCCGTCGAGTACGAAGGCGATCGGCCCGTGGCCGTCAGGACGGTGGTGGTCTCCACCCAGCATGCGGAGCGGAACGGCCGGCGGACCCTCAGCAACGGGACCATCCGGCAGACCGTCATCGACGAGGTGATCCGGCCCGTGCTCGCGGCTGCCGGGTTCGAGCACGGACGCGTGAAGTTCCTGATCAATCCCACCGGTCGGTTCGTCATCGGCGGCCCGCACGGCGACGCAGGGCTCACCGGCCGCAAGATCATCGTGGATACCTACGGCGGCATGGCGCGGCACGGGGGCGGCGCCTTCAGCGGCAAGGACCCGTCCAAGGTAGACCGATCGGCAGCGTACGCGGCCCGGTGGGTGGCCAAGAACATCGTCGAAGCCAAGCTCGCCCGGCGCTGCGAGGTGCAGGTGGCCTACGCCATCGGCGTGGCGGAGCCGGTCTCGGTGATGGTCGATACGTTCGGCACCGGCGTGCTTCCCGATCGCCGCCTCGAGCAGGTCGTGCGCGAGGTCTTCGACCTGACGCCTCGCGGCATCATTGACACCCTCAAGCTGAAGCGCCCAATTTTCGGTCCGACGGCCTCTTACGGGCACTTCGGCCGCCGGCCGCGCGCGGCCAAGTACAACGGCCGAACGGTACAGCTGTTCACCTGGGAACAGACCGATCGCGTCAAGGCCCTCCTCTCGGCGGTGCGCTGAGACCCGCGACTCGAGCATGATTGAAGTCACCGTGGCGCACCTGGGGTTGGATCGGACCACGAACACCCCGGTAGTCATTCTTCGCGAGAAAGACGGCTCCCGCGTGCTCCCGATCTGGATCGGGCCCGCGGAGGCGAGCGCCATTGCCATGGAGCTCCAGGGCATGAAGGCGCAGCGTCCGCTCACCCACGACCTGCTCAAGCAGGTCATCGTCGGGCTGGGTGGCGATCTGCGGCGGGTCGTCATCAGCGCGGTGAAGGAAAACACCTACTTCGCCGAGCTCCTGATCCGGCGCGACGACCACGTATTCCAGGTAGACGCGCGACCCTCCGACAGCATCGCGCTCGCCCTGCGTCTCCGGGCACCCATCTTCACCAGCGACCACCTGCTCGATCAGTCCGGCGTCGAGACTGACGAGCCCGCGCCCGACCCGAGCCTCGAGGCCGACAAGCTGAAGGAGTATCTCGAGCGGATGGATCCGCAGGACTTCGGGAAGTTCAATCCGTAGGGTGAGCTGCGCCCGCCTCCGCCTCCTGCTCGTCGTAGTCCCCGCTGTCCCCGCGCTCGCGGCCGGCCAAAGCATCGCCGCGGGCCGGGTCGTACGCACCGCGGGCGCGGATTCGCTCCCCGTCGCCGGCGCCCGGGTGCTGCTCCACCGGGTGGGGCGGGGAGTGCAGGGCCCGGTCGACTCCGTGATCGCCGATCAACGCGGTGCCTTTCGCTTCCGGTTCACAGCCGACACGACCGCCGTCTACCTCACCAGCTCGCGCTATGCCGGAATCGAGTACTTCTCACCGGCCGTCCACCTCGACCCGACCCGTCCCGACACCGCGCTCCGCATCGTCGTGTCGGATACGTCGAGCCGGGTACCGATCGATCTCGCGGCTCGACATCTCGTGGTCGTCGATCCGGGCCAGGACGGCAACCGCGGTGTGCTCGATCTCATCGTGCTGCAGAATCGCGGCGATCGCACGCTGGTGGCACCCGATACCGTCCATCCCACCTGGTCCGCCCCGCTCCCCGCCGGCACCTTCGGGCTCCAGCCCGGCGGAGGCGACGTGTCGCCCGAGGCGCTCCGCCGTGAGGGCGACCGGATCCTGCTGTTCGCTCCCATCGCCCCTGGGGAAAAACAGCTCATTCTGCAGTATGGCCTGCCGGCAGCGGCTCGGACCATGACGCTGCCCTTCGAGGCGAGCGCCGGCTTCGTGAACGTGCTGGTGGCGGATCCGTCGGCCCGGGTGAGCGGTGGGACGCTGGTCGCGGCCGACACCGAAGTCATCCAGGGCAGCACGTATCGCCGTTGGATGGGGCAGGTCCCCGCGGGTGCCACGGTCAGAATCGAGCTGGCCAGCCCGTTCAGCGCACCACGCTGGGCGCTGCGCGCGCTGGTTGGCGGGCTCGCGGCCGGCCTCGCGCTGGCGGCGGTTCGCGGGTTGCGCCAGCCCGGCGGAGCTCGCCCCCCGCCCGGAGACGGGGTTGACATGGACGTGATGCTCGAGCGGGTCGCGCAGTTGGACGCGCGATACGCCGGCCGGGAATCAGCGATGGACCCGGTCGAGTGGAGTCGGTATCGCACGGAGCGGGCCGAGCTCATGACGCGTCTCGAAGCGCTGCTCCCGGCCCGATCGGGGAAGGTCTGACGTGCGACGCCTGAGGTGGCTCACGTGGGTGGGCGTCGCGATGCTCGTCGCCGCCTGCCGGCCGGCAGCTCCGCCGGCGGCCGGCATCCGCGTAGCCGACGATACCGGCGACAGTGTGAGCGTGGCTCTGCCGGCGCACCGGATCGTGTCGCTGAACCCCGCGGCCACCGAGCTGCTCTTCGCCATTGGTGCCGGCGGGAGCGTGATCGGACGCACGACTTGGTGCGACTATCCGCCGGAGGCGAAGGCTGTGCCGAGCCTGGGCGACGGGATCAACCCGAATCTCGAGGCGATCGTTGCCCGGAAGCCGGATCTGGTCGTCCTTTACACGTCGGGCCAGAATGCGGATGCCGTGCGCCGCCTGCGCGACCTGGGGATTCCCGTGCTGCGCTTCCGGACCGATTCGTTGAGCGACGTTCCCCGACTGGCCCGCGTCTTCGGCCGGCTGACCGGCCACGAGGCATCCGCCGATTCGCTCGCCGGTGCCTTCGCCGCGGCGCTCGACCCGGCAACCGCACCACCGGTCGGGCATCGGCCCACCGTTTTTCTGCTGGTCTGGGACCAGCCGCCCATGACGGTTGGCCGGGGCAGCTTCCTCACCGAGCTGATCGAGCGCGCCGGCGGCGAGAATCTGTTCGCCGACGTCAGGACGTCGTCCGCGCCCGTGAGCATCGAGGCCGTGGCCGCCCGGAATCCCGACGTGATCCTCGTGCTCGGCAAGGAGCCGCCCCCGTTCGCCGACCGGCCCGAATGGCAGGTGGTTCGCGCCGTGCGTGAGCGACGCTTCGTGCACGCCGACGGCTCCGAATTCAGCCGGCCGAGTCCCCGGGCCCCCGACGCCATTCGGACGCTACATGACGAGCTGGTCGAGGCGACTCGATGAAACGGGCGGGCTTCGGTTTGCTCCTGCTGGTCCCGCTGAGCCTGGTGATCGGATTGCTGGCCGGGCCGGTGACGTTGTCGCCGCGGGATATCTGGGCTGGCCTCGTCCACCCATACTCGGACTCCGCCGCGATCGTGCGCGACCTCCGGCTGCCGCGGATCCTGCTCGCGTTCCTGGTCGGCGGCAGTCTCAGCGTGGTGGGCGCGTCGCTCCAGGCGCTGCTCAGAAACCCGCTCGCGGATCCCTATCTCCTGGGCCTGTCGGGTGGCGCCGGCCTCGGAGCGGTGGTAGCGATCGCCATCAACCCGGGCTGGCCGTGGGCTGTGCCGGCCGCCGCCTTCGCCGGTGCGGCCGGCGCCATCGCGCTGGTGTATCGCCTGAGCGTGGTCAGTGGACGCCGCCTCGACCCGCGCGTGCTGCTCCTGGCGGGGGTCGTGGTGGGCTCCTTCGCCGGCGCGATCATGACCACGGTCGCCTCGCTCAGTGAAGCCGCCGAGCTGAAGCGGGCCTTCCTCTGGTTGCTTGGAGGCTTCGGCGCCGCCTCCTGGAGCGCCCTCGCGGTCTTCGCGGCCTACGCCGCGCTGCCGCTCCTGGTGCTGCTTCTGAGCGGGCGGGCGCTCGATCTGCTCGCGCTCGGCGATGAAAGTGCCAAGCATCTGGGGGCGGACGTCGAGCGAACCAAGCGCATCGTCTACATCGCGACGTCGCTGCTCACGGCCGCCAGCGTCGCGGTGTGCGGGATGGTGGGGTTCGTGGGCCTCGTCGTGCCGCACGCCGTTCGCCGGATCTGGACTCCGATGCACCGCGAGCTGCTGCCGATCGTCTTCTTCCTCGGCGGGGCCTTCCTGGTGCTGGCCGACGGGCTCGCCCGCACCATCGTACGGCCGCTCGAGCTGCCGGTCGGGGCGGTCACGGCCATCGTCGGCGTTCCGCTGTTCGCCATCCTGCTCCGGCGCAACTACACGTGATCCTCGCCGCCCGCGATCTCTCGGTTCGTTATCCCGGCGTCGCACGCCGGGTGCTCGACAGCGTGAGCCTGAGTGTCGAGCCCGGCCGCCTCGTTGCGATTACGGGGCCCAACGGCAGCGGCAAGACCACCCTCGTCAACGCGCTCCTCGGACTGGCGGCGCTCGACGGCGGATCCGCGGTGCTCGACGGAAAGCCGGTGGGCGGATGGCGACGGGGCTCGCTCGCGAGAGTCGTGGGGGTGGTGGCACAGCGGGAGGAGGTCGTCTTTCCCATCACGGTCTGGCAGACGGTCATGCTGGGGCGGTACGCCCACCTCGGGCCGCTCGCTCCCATCGGTTTCCACGACCGGGAGGCCACCATTCGAGCGCTGCGCCGCTGCGACATCGAGCCGCTGGCGGAGCGGCGGGTGGACACGCTCTCCGGCGGCGAATGGCAACGCGTGCGGCTCGCCCGGGCGCTGGCGCAGCAGCCGCGGATCCTGGTCCTCGACGAGCCGACCGCTTCCCTCGACGTCCGCCACGAGATGGAGCTGTTCGAGCTGATACGAACGCTCGTCGCCGACGGCCTGGCCGGTCTCGTTGTGACGCACGAGCTCAATCTGGCGGCGCGGTTTGCCGACCGGATCGTGCTGTTGAATGAAGGGAAGGTCGTCGTGGACGGTGCGCCGGCCGAGGTGCTCCGCCAGGAAATCGTGACCGAGGTGTTCGGCTGGCCCGTTGCCGTCACCGCCTGGTTGGACGGCTCACCCCAGGTGGTGCCGCTGCGGCCGGGCGAAGCCGCGCGCGCAGCTCATTCGTCACTCGCGGGGGGTCCGCCGCCGGCCTAGCCGCCGGGCCCCGCCTCCCGCGGGGTCCAGTCCCGCACGCGTTCCATCACCCGCCGTCGTGTCTCCAGCGTCAGTCCCACCCAGGTCGCAATCTCGTGGATGGTCCGACCACAGCCGTCGCACAGGCCGTCGGGGCCCAGGCGGCACGTGCCTCGACAGGGCGTAGGCGTGGCGCTCGGGTCACACATGGGCGGCGGCGGGCAGCAGATCGGCGTACACGAACCCCTCGCGCTCCACGACTTCACCGAGTTCGACCGACACGGAGTCCGAGAGCATCGGTCCGTCGGTCACGAAGGTGTGGAACTCGCCGCGCTCACCGCAGGGATCGACCCCGGCCGGCAATTCCGCCGCTGCCGAGGCCAGGTCGCGCCCGGCGAAGCTCCGGTCCAGCCGCGCCGGGTCCAGGCAGACGATCCGCGCCCGGAGGCCGCCGTCCAGCATGGTATGGAGGAGCGTGTCGGTCGGGAGGCCCCAGAGCGGAAACAGCGGTGTGACCCCGGCGCCCGCGAGCAGGCGCTCGCGGTAGGCTCGAACGTCCTGGAGAAAGAGATCACCGAACGCGACGTGCGTAACGCTCCACCGCCGGCGCGCAACGGCGAGCGCCGCGAGAAACTCCGCCTCGTACCGTTCGTTGGAACACGGCCACGGCAGCGGTACCTCCAGCAGCGGGAGGTCCGCGGCGCGTGCCTGCGCGCGAACCAGCGGGGTACGGACCCCGTGCATCGAGATGCGGTCGAACGCCGGCACGACGGCAGACATGAGGCCGACGATCCCACCGGCGGCCGCTGCCTCTCGAAGGGTGTGCAGCGCCCAGGCCGCATCCTTCCCGCCGCTCCAGGAAAGCAGGATCCGAGCTGGCCCCATCTCAGCGCACCTGCGACGAGATCCCGACGAGCAGCGTCCGCCCGCGCGAAAGGTACCCGGCCACCTGTTGATACTCCTTGTCGAAGAGGTTCTCCACCCGGACCTGGGCCGCGAACCCCGGCATTCCGTGGCGCTCGGGCAGCAGGATGATGCGGCTGGAGAGATCGACCGTCGTATAGCTCGGCAGCGTCACGCGGCTCGTGGCCGTGTTGCTGAAAAGCAGGTCGTCGCGGCTGCCGACGTAGGTCAGCACCGACCCGAATTGTACCCGCGCGATCGGCCGCACGTCGGCCCGGAGCGTCAGCGTGTGGTTCGGCCGGCGGATGAGCCGCTGCCCCGCGACGAACTCTGCATCCGCACCGCTGTCGAACCCAGCGTCGGTCACCTTGGTGTGCACCCAGGTGTAGTAGGCTCCTGCCTCGACCGGGCCGAGATGCCGAAGTGTCGCGCCGGCCTCGATGCCCGACGAGTTCGCCGACGCGATGTTGAAGAAGTTCGGGCCGCCGGTCGTCAACGGCGCGGCCGAAAACTGGATGAGATCCCGGAACCGCTGGGTGAAGCCGGTGACGGAGAGGGTCGCATAGCCCCGCGCCAGGTCCTGCTCCACGCCGGCCTCGAAGCTCGTGGACCGCTCCGGGCGGAGGTCGGGGTTGCCCTTGGCGAACGGACTGGTCGAGAACGTGTCGAAGAATGCCGGCTCCTTGAATCCCTTGCCGGCCGACGCACGCAGTCGGGTCGACGACGTGACGAATCCCAGCGCGGCGACCCGGTACGTCCAGAACGTCCCGAATCGCTGGTTGTCGTCGACCCGCCCACCGGCAATCAGCTGCAGGCGCGGGTCCGGCTGCGCCGTTGCCTGGCCGTAGACCCCCCAATTGTGGCGGTTGGCCGTGAACGTGCTGCTGGAGGGCCCGAACGTTCCGTCCGACAGCGAGAAATCCTGCTCTTGCTCGCCGTCGAACGCGACGCCGCCGAGCAAGGTAGCCCGGCGCACCCCCGAGTAAACGAGCCGGGCATCCACCGTGTTGCGCTGAATGGACGCGGTGCTCGAGCTGAACGCGCCGGGGCCCTGGCCGGGCGGAAGGGTGTCGTCATAGCCGCGCGTGGTCTCGTTGCGACCGAGGAGCAGCTCCGCCCGGAAGTCGGGCGTGAAGCCCTGACTCAGGCTCAGCGAGAGCGTCGTGGCGCGCTCGGTGGTGAACTGGTTCGAGTCCGTCGGCGCGCCGGTGAAGTCGGTTGGGAAGTTGTACTGCGCATCATGATACCGGACCGAGAGCGTGGCTTGCGTCGACCCACCGGCCCACGCGTGCAGCAGGGCGCTCGCGACCGTGTTGTGATATTGGTTGTTGAACGCGTACAATCCGTCGCTCGAGAGCCGCGACAGCGAGGCCGACCAGCCGATCCCGTCCCCGCCGCCCCGCGCCGCGCCCTCCCAGCGCACCGTGCCGTAGGTGCCCGCCTCCGCCGACGCGTCCAGCTCGGGGGAGCCGCTGCCACGTCGCGTGATGATCTGAACCACCCCGGTGATCGCATCGGAGCCGTAGAGCACGCTGGCGGGGCCGCGCAGAATCTCGATGCGATCGACATTGTCGGTCGTGAGCGAGCCAAAGTCGTACGCGCCGCCGGGATCGTTCACCGGCACGCCGTCGATCAGCACCTTGACGTAGTCGCTCTCGCCGCCGCGAACGAAGAGCGACGTCGTCGCCCCGTAGCCGCCACTCTGCACGACCTGGACACCGGGCACCTGCCGGAGTGCATCACTCACGAAGCGGATCCCCTCGGCCCGCAGCTCCTCGCCGTGCAGCACGGTGAGCGTGGCCGCGAGCGAGTCGGACGGGACGGGATAGCGCGTCGCCGTCACGGTGACCTCGGGGAGTGCGACCGTATCCCGAGGCGTCTGGGCGTCGAGCGGCCGGGTGGCGAGCAGGAGGAACAGCGGCGCGGCGGCGCCGGCCAGGCGCCTCCGCGAGAGGGCGATCGGGGTCATCGGTGCGTCTCCACGGGTGACGGGGCCGCGGCGCCCAGGCGCGCGCGGTGCGGCGGGGTGGCAGTGAGGTCCTGGAGGGCGTTACGAAACCGGCAGACGCAAACGAGGGTATGCCACGGCCCGACGCCGAGTTGGCGTCGAGTCGCATCGAGGATGGGCGATGGAGCCGGGAAACGCCCGGTCAACGGTCGCGCTCATCCTCGGGGCGCTGAGAATAGGCGGACGCTGGCCGCTGAAGCCGGGCCTGAGTCGCCACCGTTCCCTCCCCCGAGGGTCAGTGTGGTGGCGCAAGCGCAGAGGTCTCCTGGCTTCGGGCTCTCGCTCGCCTTCCCGGTTACCCAGTGGCGTGTTGAGCGAGGTGATGGTGCCCGTTACAGTGGCGGGGCCGCGCCGGAGTTGCACCGGCTTCCGAGCGTCTGCTGCTTGCGTGGAATGGACTACCTAGCGAGCCGATAATACGTCGCGGGCCGGCGGGAGCGCAAGCCGACGGTCCCGGATCGGGGGACATGGGGCGTTAGCTTTGAGTCATGCCCGTCGCGCTGACGCCCGCCATCGTGCTCTCGACCCTCCGCTACAGCGAAACGTCCAAGATCGTGCGGCTGGCGACCCGGGACCTCGGGGTGCAGAGCGCGATCGCGCGCGGCGCCCTCCGGCCCAGGAGCCGGTTCGGCGCGGCGCTCCAGGTGCTGAGCGAGGGGCAGGCGCAGCTCTATCTCAAGGAGCATCGGGAGCTGCACACGCTCGCAGCGTTCGATCTGATCCGCATGCCCGTCGGCATCGCCGCGGACCTCGAGCGGTATGCCGTGGCCTCCACGCTGGCCGAAGTGATGCTGCGGTTCGCGCCGGCCGATCCGCATCCCGCCAGCTTCGATCTCCTGCGGGACGCGCTCGCCGCGCTCGAGGCCGCGCCCGCCGACGCAGTGCGCGCCGCGGGGCTCCGCGCCGTCTGGCAGCTCGTCGGCTCGCTCGGCTTCGCTCCGTCACTCGACGACTGTGTGCACTGTGGCGCACCGGTGCCCGAGGGCGGCGACGTCGCCTTCAGCACGAAGGACGGCGGCGTCATGTGCGAGCGCTGCGCCGGCCCGGATCCCGGCGTCCGGTTGCCGGAGCGCGCTCGGCGGGATCTCGCCATCCTGGTCGAGCCCGCGCATCCGCTACCCCAGCTCGACGCGCCCCACTTCCTGGCCCACCAGCGCCTGCTGGCCCGCTACATCCGCTACCACCTGGGCGAGGGAGCCGAGCTTCCCGCGCTCGACTTCTGGACCCGGCGACCCTGGACCGTGCGGTGATTGTCGGCACCGCGGGCCACATCGACCACGGGAAGTCGGCCCTCGTGACGGCGCTGACGGGTCGTACCATGGATCGCCTCGCGGAGGAGCAGCGGCGCGGGATCACCATCGATCTCAACTTTGCCCCCCTCGACCTGGGCGACGGTGTGCTCGCGGGCATCGTCGACGTGCCGGGCCACGAGGACTTCGTCCGGACGATGGTGGCGGGTGCCTCCGGCTTCGACGTCGCCCTGCTCATCGTTGCGGCCGACGAAGGCATCATGCCCCAGACCGAGGAACACCTGGCCATTCTGGAGCAGCTCGCGATCCCCGCGGGCGTGCCGGTCGTGACCAAAGCCGACCTCGTCGAGCCGGACTGGGCCGAGCTGGTCGTGGGCGACCTCGCCGAGCGCCTGGCCCGGTCCTCCGTTCCGTTCGACCCACCGCTGCTCGTCTCGGCCGTTACCGGGCAGGGCGTGGATGCGCTCCGGACCAAGCTGCGGGAGCACGCGGCCCGGACGACGCTTCGGCTTCAGGGCGACGTGTTCCGGCTGCCGGTGGACCGGGCCTTCTCCGTGGCCGGCGCCGGCACGGTGGTGACGGGCACGGCGTGGTCCGGCTCCGTCGCCATCGGCGACGCCGTGCGGCTGCTGCCGGGTGAGCATGAAGGACGCGTGCGCTCGATCGAGAGTCACGGGCGCCCGGTCGAGCGAACCGAGCCGGGCGCGCGCATTGCCATCGGCATCGCCGGCGTGGACCGTGCCGACGTGCGCCGTGGCCACGTCCTCGTGCGTCGGGACGCCCCGTGGGCGCCGACGCGTGCGCTCGACGCAGAGGTGACCCTGCTCCCGTCCGCGGCGCGGGGGCTCGCGGCGCGCACGCGCGTGCGGCTGCACCTGGGGACCGCGGAGGTGATGGCGCGCGCGCTTCCGCGGGGGGCCATCGGCCCCGGCGCGGCCGGACTGGTCCGGCTCCGCCTCGAGGCGCCGGTCGTCGCCCGCGGCGGCGATCGGTTCGTGCTGCGGAGCTTCAGTCCCGTCGCGACCATCGGTGGCGGGCGCGTGCTCGATCCGCTGCCGCCCACCCGCGCGGCACCATGGCCGGACGAGCTCCGGGCAACCGACCCGGCCCAGCGGCTCACGGGGTTGATCGCGCGCCGGCCGTTCGGCGTCGAGGTGGCCGCTGTCCCGATCCTGAGCGGGATGCCCTCGGGCGCGGTCAACGCGGTGGTGCCGGCGGATGCGGCGCTCTGTATCATCGGGGGTCATCTCGTTCCCCGGCGGCTGGTGGCCGACGTCACCGACACCGCCCTCCAGCTTCTGAAGGAATTTCATCGTCGCCAGCCCGTCGAACGGGGAATGCCGCTGGAGACGCTGCGGCACGCGCTCCGGGGCCCGGAATGGCTGATCGAGGCCGCGATGGCGGCGGGGACGAGCACGCGCCGGCTGGTGGTCGACGGTGGGATCGCCCGACTGGCCGGATTCGAGCCGCGCGTGGCGGGCGGAGAGCCCGAGATCGATCGACTGGTACGGATGCTGCAGACCGCTGGCCTGAGTCCTCCCAGCATCGCGGAGCTGGAGCGCGAGACCGGCCGTCGAGACGTCGCGGCGGTGCTGCGGCTCGCGGCCGCGCGCGGTTTGGTGGAGGCCGTCGAGCGGGACCGGTACTATTCAGTCGAGGCATTGCGCCTGTTCACGGCCGCGCTGGAGGAAATCGGCCGCGCCGGTCCGATTCACCCGCCGGACGTGCGCGCCCGGGTGGGGGTGAGCCGGAAGTTCCTGATCCCGCTGCTCGAATGGGCCGACGTTCGCGGCATCACGGTGCGCGAGGGGGATGCGCGACGGCTGGGGCGGGTCGCGCATTGAGCATGAGCCCACGCGTGTCATGTCGTTTTCCTTGACAGAGCACTTCGCGCGTGGGCATATTTTCTCACTCTCACCACCCGCACATTCAGAATTCATTCCCACCAGCCCGGAGGTGCAGCCACCGGTCAACCCTTTGTACGACAGGAGTCTCCATGGTCCGCTTCAAGTGGGCGGGGTGGTGGCTCGGTCTGATGGTGGGTGCAGGTTCGCCAGTGGCTGCCCAAGTGTTTGCTCCTGCGCCGAAGGTCGAGCTGGAAGATCCCTACCCCAATCCGTTGGGCGCGGCAACTACGATTTCGTTCAAGATCAGCCCGGAGCTGTGCGTTCGAGGGCATCAGCCGGTGGTCAGCTTGCGAATCTTCAACTCGCTGGTCCAGACGGTCGCGATCCCGGTGCTGGTGTCCGGGACGGGCCAACCGATCGATTTCGTACGGATGAGTTGCGGAGAGCATCGGGCGTACTGGGACGGGAAATACCTCGACGGCAGGCGGGAAGCCGGGGCGGGTGTGTACTACTACCAGTTGACGGTTGACGGCGAGCGATACACCCGCAAGATGATCGTGATGCGACGAATCACGCCGCGGTGAACAGCAGTGAACGGCGGTAAACGGTGAACAGTGAACGGGGGG
>OEKJ01000106.1_pt1 | contig 15573 bp, 14 predicted proteins | sample 1503081 | NCBI WGS metagenome assembly OEKJ01 (sample SAMEA104379565, study PRJEB20068) | metagenome | biome: 1000743; feature: 77; material: 1998 | place: USA | collected 2012 | depth 25 m | reverse complement strand
CCGCCGTTTTTTGAGCCCCCGCTCGCGCCGATTGTGTCCCGGCATCGTTGATCCCGCCGCCTACCTTGGGCCCGCCGTCAGCCACCACGGCCGGACGCCGGCACGTGGGCCACCCAAGGAGGACTCATGCTCAGCAGGACCCGCGTCGCGCTGCTCGTGCTCGCGGCGGCGGTCGTCGCCTGCGGCGACCGGACCGCCGCACCGACCGCCTCGGACGAGCCCACCCTCTCCCCAGCCAAGACTTCCACCGGCGGACCCGATCGCCAGCGGCTCGAGCGGCTGGCGCAACGACTGGCGCGCTCCCTCGCCGATCCAGCGGTCCGCCTCCGAGTCAAGCAGGATCTCGATCGCTCGCCGGTGCGGGAGCACAAGCTCCAGTTCCAGCGTCTGCTCGCGGACGGCGCCCGTCCGGCGGCGGTGGAGATCGCCCGCGCTACGGGGGCGGCCGCGGCCGCCGTCACGGCCGAAGCACTCGCCGCGTCGCCGCTCGAGCTGTACCTCCCCGTTCCCGAGCATCGGGCCCGATGGACCGGCGATGCCAACATCCTCGTCGCCACCGCGGTGACCGATCGCGAGCCGCCCATCGCCTTCGATCCGAGCGGCCGGCGCTTCGTGCTGGATCCCGACGTCCCGCCGGCCACACCGGTCCTCGCCCTGGTGCCCGAAGAAACCAACTTCGACCGCCCCGAGGTCGTCGCGGCGCCGCTGGCCGTGGAAGTGTGTCCGCAAGGCGGCGCGCGTACGCCTGCGCCGGGCGGCATCCAGGCCCAGGGCTGCGCGCCGGGAGGCAGCCAGCCGTCCGCTCGCGGGCTCTGGATGACCGCCGCGTCGTTCGTGGGAACGTTTGAGGGTTGGTTGAAGGGGGCACCCGAATTTGAGGTCCACGTGCTGGGTCAGGCGGGGACGTCGGACTCACTCAAGGACTACCAGTGTGCCGGCGAGAAGCAGGCAGCCCCCTACTGGTTCGATCAGAACGGCACAACCTGGACGGGCAACGTCATGATCATGAGCCAGGCCCAGCTCGACCTGTATCGCCAGCAGCATCCGGCGCAAAGCCTGCGGGTGGTCGTGATCGAAGACGACGACACGGCGTGCCAGCTCAAGCTCGATTCCGGGCGTCTCGCCACCGTGCTGAAGACCCTCGATGCCCAGTATCGCAATCTCACCGGCGGGCGCGACACGACAGGCATGCTGCTCACGCGGTACTGGAGCCGCGCCAGCGCATTCCAGAAAATCCTCCAGAGTCTGTGGTCGCTGATCACGACGCAGGACGAGTTCGTGGGCAACGCCGTGGAGGATGCCGTCGCCGGCGAGTTCAAGTCGGGGTCCAACTGGATCGTGAAGGGCGAGAACTCCATCACCAACGGTGCGCTCAAGCTCGAAATGCGCTGAGCGCGGAGGCTGTCATGCACATCTCGTGGCGTGCGCTTGCGATCCTGCTCCTCGCGGGCGGGCTGCCAACCCGGGCCAGCGGCCAGGAGCGGGAGCGGGCGTGGAGCATCGGGCTCGATGTGGGTCTCACCCGCTTCTGGGGAGGCTCCGAGGAGGTCGAACCAAACAGCGCGCTGGGGTTCAAGCCGTATCGGCCAACGGCCGCCGCAGTCAGGGTGGATCGAACGATCGGCCGTGCACGGGTCGGGCTCGCGGTGTCCTATGCCGCGAGCGGGCTCGGCCTGGAGGGCGACAATCTCACGCTCATCGCCAAGGGCGGACTCACGTGGATCCAGGTGGCGCCGGAGGTCGCCTACCGCCTCGCGACCCTGCGGGCGGTCACGGAGCTTCGGGTCTTCGGCGGTCCGGTGGCCGATCTCTGGATCCCGGATGACGAGGAGGGACGAACCCGGATCGGCGTGCGGGGCGGCGCCGAGCTGCTGGTGCCCTTGAGTGGGTGGCTCGCCTGCATGTTGCGCGCGCACGCCGGCCTCACGGGATCGCTGTTCCGCGAGGCCGACGTGCCGAGCGGCTTTCAGCCCAAGACAATGCCCAACGTCGGGCTGTCGCTGGGGATCAGATTCGGATTGTAGCGGGAACGATCGGCGGAGCCGGCGGGCTCAGGCAGCAACGCGGGTGCCGCACGACTCGCAGTAGCGGCTGTCCCGCGGCAACGACGCGCCGCATGCACCGCACCAGGCGGGGGGCTGGAGTCGGAACCCGCACGAAGAACAGAACACGGCATCCGGCTCGGGCCGCGGGCCGCAGGCCGAGCACGCGGGAGTCGGAGACGGCGTCGAGGCACGAGCGGAGCGAAGACTGCGTACGCGACCAGCGATCAACGCCTCGACGTCGTCCGGGCCGTCCACCGCGGAGTCCTTGCGGAGCGCTGCCAGGGCGGCCGCCGTGTAGCGCGTCTTGAGCTCCTCGTAGTCCGCGTCGGAGAGCTTGCCGGTGGCGCGGTCGAACTCGATCTCCTTGAGCGCGGTGAGCGCCACGCCGCGCGCCGTCTCCTCGGGGTCGAGCGGCTCGGCCGGTGCAGGTGTCGCCGACCCCCGGCGCACGAGCGGCTGAAACACGATCCACAGAACGCCCGCCGCCAGCGCCACGGCCAGCCCCAGCTCGAGCGGCATCAGTCGTCCACTTCGTCCAAGGCCCGCCGCAGGCGCTCCAGCTCTTCCGGCGTCGCGTTCACAACGGGTGGGGCCGTTCCCCGGGCCGCGCCCGCCGCCGCGACGGCCAGCGACCGGCGGCGCTCCCGCCGGCCGATCACGAGCGCCAGCGCAAGCGCCCCGAAGGCGATCGCGGCGCCCGGGAGCAGGTAGCCGAAGAGGTTGAAGCCGACGGGCTCCGGCGCCATTAGCACCTTTTCCCCGTACTTGGTCACGAAGGCGTCCAGGATCTGCCGGGCTGACTTGCCCTGGTCGTGGAGGGCCAGCACCTCGCGGTGCAGCTCGGGCGAGTAGGTACAGGAGAAGTCGGTCGTCCGACAGGTGTAGACGTCCAGGTTGCAGCCGCAAGTGCAGTGCAGGCGCTGCTCGATCTGCTTGATGGCCTCGTCGTTGTCGAGCGGATGTGTCGGGTCCTGCGGCCGGCCGACCACGGTCGGATCGCGCAGGCTGCCGGTCGCGCCCTGCCCCGCCAGCGGCTCCTGGCCTTGTGCGCGGAGCGCCGCAGCGGCACCCACGGTCCCGGCCAGGGCCGCGACAGCGCTTGCGAGGAACCGCCGCCGGCTCACTCCGGCCGGCCCCGACCGGCCCTCGGCGCCGATCCACTCGCTCACGGTCACCGTCCCGCCAGCGCGGCGCCGTAGTCGGCGGGCGCCCCGCGCGGCGCCCGCACGACGGGACCACCACCAGGCCACATCGTCACGAGCCCGCCGAACACGAGCACCACGCCTCCGAACCAGACCCACCAGACGAGCGGATTCAGGTTGAAGCGGTACACCGCCTCCTCGGTGCCGTTCACCGCTCCGGCGAAGACCACGTACACGTCCTCCTGCAACCCGCTCCGGATGCCGACCTCGGTGGAAGGCTCGAATGTCGGCCGCTTGAAGCTGTCGACGTGCTGTCGCTTCTCCGAGGTGATGAGCCCCGCCGGTTTGCCGTCCTTCGTCACCTGCACCGTCGCGGCCGACACGATGCGGTTCAGCGCCTCGAACTGCGAGATCCCGAGGTGGGTGAACGTGTAGGTGTGCCCGAACGGGCTCCGCATCTCGATCGACTGGCCCGGCTTGAGCGTCGCTTCCTGCTCCCGCTTGAACGCCATGCCGGCGAAGGCGACGAAGTAGATCAGCATCCCGACGTGCACGAGGTAGCCCCCATAGCGCCGGCGATTCCGCCCGACCAGGCGCGTGAACGCGACCGGGACCGGCTCGGCGTGCATGCGCATCCGGGCCCGCGTGCCGCGATAGAACTCCTGCACGATCGTGCCGGCAACGAACCCCGCGAGCGCCAGCGCCATGAGCGGGTAGAGATCACGCATCCCCGACGCGAGGAGCAGGGCCAGCGTCACGAGCCCGGCGCTCACCGGGGTGAGGAACTGGCGCTTGAGGTTCTCGATCGACGCCTTCCGCCAGGCGATCAACGGGCCCACACCGGTGAGGGCAAGCAGCAGGAGGCCGAGCGGGACGTTGACGCGATTGAAGAAGGGCGGCCCCACCGTGATCTTGTGCCCGCGCACCAGCTCCGACAGGATGGGAAACAGCGTCCCCCACAGAACCGAGAAGGCAATCCCGACGAACAGGAGGTTATTGAAGAGGAATGCACCCTCGCGGCTCACGACCGAGTCGAGCTCGGCCTCGGGCTCGAGCAGCGGCCAGCGCGTGTAAAGCAGGGTGAACCCGAACGTGCCGGCAATGATGAGGAACGCGAGAAAGAAATAGCCCACGTTCGACTGCGTGAAGCTGTGCACGCTCGAGATCACCCCTGAACGCGTGATGAACGTGCCGAAGATACTCAGCAGGAACGTGCCCACGATGAGGCCGAGGTTCCACCGCTTCAACATCCCCCGCTTCTCCTGGATCATGACCGAGTGGAGAAAGGCGGTCATCGTAAGCCAGGGAAGGAGACTCGCGTTCTCGACCGGATCCCAGGCCCAGTAGCCGCCCCACCCCAGCTCCACATAGGCCCACCACATTCCCAGCGTGATCCCGATCGAGAGAAAGAGCCAGGAGACCAGCGTCCACTTGCGGATCGCGTGGATCCAGCCGGTGTCGAGCCGACGGGACAGGAGCGCGGCCACCGCGAACGCGAACGGGACGGTGATACTGATGTAGCCGAGGTAGAGCATCGGCGGGTGAATCACCATGCCGACGTTCTGGAGCTGCGGGTTGAGTCCTCGGCCGTCGATCGGGGTGAATGCCAGCCGCTCGAACGGATTGGCCGAGAACAGCATCACGCTCACGAAGAACACGACGACGGCGGACGTCACGCCGGCCACGTGCGGCAACAGGTCCGCGTAGCGGCGTGGCGTGAGCGTCTGCGCCAGGCTCCCGAAGAGCGAAAGCACGACGGCCCAGAAGAGAAGTGATCCTTTCTGCCCGGCCCAGAACGCGGACACGATGTAGTACGGGGGGAGGTTCCGCGAGGTGTACGCGGCGACGTACTCGATGTTGAAGTCGTGGGCGATGAGCCCGCGCCACAGCGCGAGCGAGGCCGCGAGCAGACACAGGAGCAGTGCGTGAGTCGAGCGGGTGACTGCGGCGGCGAGCTCCGGGCGGTCGCGCCAGCGCCCGGAGAACGAGATGACTGCGCACCACAGGCCGACGAGCGCGGCGGCCCAGAGGGCGAATTCACCCAACAGTGTCATCGGGAATCAGGCCTTCTTGGTCCCGTACTTGGCCTCATAGCGGGACCCGCACTTGGCGAGCACGTCGGTCGCGCGGATGACGCCGTCCCGGCCGAGACGGCCCTCGACCACCACGTCGATGTCGTTCGCGTCGGTGAAGGTGTCCGGCACCAGGCCTTTGTAGCTGACCGGGTAGGTCTTCACGCCGTCGGACACCTCGAAGTCGATCCGCTGGGCGGCCGGATCGCGCCGCACGGAGCCGGGCACCACTTTCGCACCGACCTTGAACCCCACGTTTTCCACGAAAGTCGGATCCTGCGCGGTCTTCTGGGCCAGCTCGGTCGGCGTCAGGAAGTAGACGCCGGTCTCACGCACGCCCTCGGTGATGAGGAACGCGACGGCCCCGACGATCACGGCGGCGCCCAGCAGGAACTTGTGGCCGGCCTTCATGGTGACTCCGGGCAAATCGTACGATTCCGGGAATATAGGCGGTCAGCCGTCCGAACCCCGCGTGACGGCCGGACGCCGGCGTGGTGCGAGTGGATCAGCCCCGGCCCCGCGCCCACCAGAGCGCCGCGCCGACAGCGCGCTCCCACCCACTCACGCGGCGCGCTCGCTCTTCCGGATCCGTCCCCGGTTCGAACCGCGCGAACCGCCGGCCGGCGAGCAGCTCATCGGTCGAGCGCCACACACCCAGGGGGATCCCCGCGAGCCCCGCGGCACCCAGGGCCGTCGTTTCCACCATATCGGGCCGCTCGACCGGGAGGCCAAGCACGTCGGCCTGGAACTGCATCAGCCAGTCGTTTGCGGCGGCGCCGCCATCCACCCGCAGCGCCGGCACCGACAGATGCGCGGCGCCGGTCATGGCCGCGAGCAGCTCGGCGCTGGAAAACGCCATCGCCTCGAGCGCAGCCCGAGCAAGATGAGCCCGCGTGGTCCCTCGAGTGATCCCCGTGATCGTGCCGCGGGCGTCCGGTTCCCAGTGCGGCGTTCCGAGGCCCACGAAGGCGGGGACGAAATGCACGCCGCCCGTATCCGCGACGCTCCGGGCCAGCGCCTCGGTCTCGGGCGCGGTCCCGATCAGGCCCAGTCCGTCGCGGAGCCACTGAACGGCGGCCCCCGCGATGAAGACGCTTCCCTCGAGCGCGTAGGCGGGTTCGCCAAGGGGTCCGCAGGCGGCGGTGGCGAGCACGCCCTCAGGGGGCGTGGGAACCGTCGCGCCCGCATGGACCAGCAGGAAGGCTCCGGTGCCGTAGGTGTTCTTCGCCCGGCCGGGGGCAACGCAGCCCTGGCCGAAGAGGGCGGCCTGCTGGTCCCCGGCCAGGCCGGCAACCGGGAGCGCAAAGTTCAAGTGGGCTGGATCGGTGTCGGCGACGACCCCCGCGGACGCCACGATCCGCGGCAGGACCTCGGCCGGCACGCCGAACAGCCGCAGCAGCTCGGGATCCCAGTCGCGCGTGTGAAGGGAATACAGGAGCGTGCGGCTGGCATTGGTGTGGTCGGTCACGTGGGCGCGGCCGCCCGTGAGACGAGCCACCAGCCAGCTCTCCACCGTGCCGGCGGCCAACTCACCGCGCTCGGCGCGGCGGCCCAACTCCGGGCTGCGCAGCAACCACTCGAGCTTGGTCGCGGAGAAATACGGGTCGGGAACGAGGCCGGTGCGTTCCCGAAGCAGCGGAGCAAGTCCGGCCTCGCGCAGCTCACGGCAGCGATCGGTGGTGCGGCGATCCTGCCAGACGATCGCGGGGGCCGCCGGAGCGAGGGTGCGGCGGTCCCAGAGAACCACGGTCTCACGTTGATTGGTGATGCCGAGCCCGGCCGGCCGCTCGCGAGAGGCGGTCAGGGCGTCGCGCATCGCCTCGATGGAGACCCGGAGGATCTCCTCCGGATCGTGCTCCACCCAGCCGGGCCGGGGATAGTGCTGGGTGAACTCCCGGTAGCCCCGACCGAGGATAGTGCCGTCCTGGTGAACGACGAGGGCCGTGGAACCCGTGGTGCCCTGGTCGAGGGCGAGGATCGAGGCCAACGCCGGATCTCTACGCGCCGGCCGTCACCACCGGAGCCGCGCCCGCGACCGCGGTCGGCCCGCGGATGCCGCGGTCCGTGATGATCGCGGTGATGAGCCCGGCCGGCGTCACATCGAACGCCGGGTTCCACACGGCGACCCCCGCCGGGGCGACGCGCCGGCCGCCCCAGGTGAGCACCTCGTCCGGCGCCCGCTCTTCGATCGGGATCGCCCGGCCGTCGGGCGTCGCGGCATCCACCGTCGAGCTCGGCGCCGCGACGTAGAACGGGACGCCGTGCGCCCGGGCCGCGAGGGCGAGCCCGTAGGTGCCGATCTTGTTGGCGACATCGCCGTTGGCCGCGATACGGTCCGCACCGACGATCACGCAGCTCACGTCGCCCCGCCTGAGCCGGCTGGCGATCATCGCGTCGGCGATGACGGTGCACGGAACCCCGGCCCGCGTCAGCTCCCACGCGGTGAGGCGACTGCCCTGAAGCAGCGGGCGCGTCTCCGGCACGATCACGCTCGGCCGCCGCCCGGCCGCATGCGCGACGTAGACCGGTGCGAGTGCCGTGCCGATGCCGCCGGTGGCGAGCGCGCCCGCATTGCAGATCGTGCAGACGGTCGCCTGGTCCGGGAGCAGCGCCGCGCCCGCCTCGCCGATGCGCTGGCACATGGCGCGATCCTCCGCCGCGATCGCGTCGGCCTCGACGCGGAGCGCGCCGGCCAGGCCGGCGCCGGACCCCGCCGCCGCCTCGGCCCTGGCGAGCATCCGGCTCAGCGCCCACTGGAGATTCACGGCCGTCGGTCGGGTAGCGCCGAGCAGTGCGGCGGCAGCGCGCACTCGGCTCATGCCGTCACTCCCGGCCGCCTCGGCGCGCCCGGCTTCCATGGCCACGCCCATCGCGGCCGCGATGCCGATGAGCGGCGCGCCCCGCACCCGGAGCGACCGGATCGCTTCCGCCATTTCCTCGGCCGTGGCGAGATCCAGATACCGCTCTTCGGTCGGCAGCTGCGTCTGGTCCAGCAGCCGAATCCGGCCGTCCGGCCGCCAGGCGATCGGCGAGGGGAAAGTCATCGGCGGAAGATACCCTGCGTGGTGCGCGGGAGGGACGGTCACTAAGTTCCGGCGTCTTCACCCATCGTCCATGCGACTCGCAAACCTCGCCTTCGCGGCCGCTGCCGCCGTCACGCTTACGTCGCCGCTCCGGGCTCAGGGCGACCCTGGAATCCTCACGCTCGACCGAATCGGACGCGGGGAGTTCCGGGCACAGGAGTACGGCCCCATCCGCTGGACCGCCGGTGGGGCATCGTACACCGTGCTCGAACCCTCGGCGCGCGTGAAGGACGCCGAGGACCTCGTCCAGTACGACGTGGCCAGCGGGCGGCGGGCCGTCCTCATTCCGGCCGACCGGCTCATCCCTCCCGCCGACTCGGTCCCGATCTCGATCGACGACTTCGCCTGGTCGCCCGCGGGGCCGGCGCTCCTCATCTACACCAACTCCCAGCGGGTCTGGCGGCAGAACACCCGCGGCGACTACTGGCTGGTGGACACCACCAGCTGGTCGCTCCACAAGCTCGGTCCCGGCGCCAAGCCGTCGACGCTCATGTTCGCCACGTTCTCGCCCGACGGGCGTCGGGTGGCCTACGTGCGGGAGCGCAACCTCTACGTTGAGACGGTGGCCGACGGGCAGGTCACGCAGCTTACGAGCGACGGGTCGCCCACGATCGTGAACGGGACGTTCGACTGGGTGTACGAGGAAGAGCTGAGCCTGCGGAACGGCTTCCGCTGGAGTCCGGACGGCGCGCGCATCGCCTTCTGGCAGCTCAATATGGACAGCGTCCGCAACTTCGATCTGATCAACGATACCGATTCACTGTATTCGTTCGTCGTCCCGGTCCAGTACCCCAAGGCCGGCACCAGCAATTCGGCCGCCCGGATCGGCATCGTCGCCGCCACGGGTGGGCCGACCCGCTGGCTCGACATCCCGGGAAATCCGCGTAACCAGTACCTCGCGCGGATGGACTGGGCGGCCGGTTCTCGCGAGGTGGTGCTTCAGCGGCTCAACCGGTTGCAGAACACGGATGACGTGATGCTGGGCGACGCCGAGTCCGGTGGCGTGCGCACGGTCTTCACCGAGCGCGACAGCACCTGGCTCGACGTGGTGGATGACCTGCGGTGGCTCGACAACGGAAAGGCGTTTCTCTGGATCAGCGAGCGCGACGGTTGGCGACACTTGTATCGCGTCTCCCGGGACGGCAAGAGTGTCCGGTTGCTGACGCCTGGCCCATTCGACCTGATCAGTCCAGGTGCCGCCTTCGGCGAGCCGTACGTGCACATGGTGGATACGACGGGCGGCTGGGTGTATTTCTCCGCGTCACCCGACAATGCCACCCAGGAGTACCTCTATCGTGCGCGGCTCGACGGCAAGGGAAAGCCCGAGCGGCTCACGCCGGCCAGCCAGTCCGGCAGCCATGATTACGATATCGCCCCGGGCGCGCGGTGGGCGCTGCACACCTGGTCCTCGTTCGACCAGCCGCCGCGGATCGAGCTGGTCAGCCTCCCTCGCCATCAAGCCCTCCGCGCACTGGTGGACAATGCCGAACTCCGCACGCGGCTCGGGACCCTGCGTATCGGTCGCGTGGAGTTCTTCCACACGACCGCCGACGACGGGACCAAGCTAGACGGCTGGCTCCTCAAGCCCGCCGACTTCGATTCCACGAGGCGCTACCCCGTCCTGTTCCATGTTTACGGCGAGCCGTGGGGCCAGACGGTGCTCGACCGATGGGGCGGATTCACGACCCTCTGGCACCGGATGCTGGCACAGCAGGGATACATCGTGGCCAGCGTGGACAACCGGGGGACGCCCGCGCCGAAGGGGCGCGCCTGGCGCAAGTCCATCTACCGACAGATCGGCGTGCTCGCGTCGGCGGATCAGGCCGCCGCCGCGCGTGACCTCGCGGGTCGGCCCTACGTGGACCCCGCCCGGATCGGCATCTGGGGGTGGAGCGGTGGCGGGTCAATGAGCCTCAACGCGATCTTCCGGTATCCCGACCTGTACGCGATGGCCATGTCGGTCGCCCCGGTGCCGGACCTGCGGCTATACGACACGATCTATCAGGAGCGCTACATGGGCCTCCCCGCGGAGAACCCGGAGGCGTATCGAATCGGCTCGCCCATCACCTTCGCCGACCGGCTGCGCGGACGCCTGCTCGTGGTGCACGGAAGCGGCGACGACAACGTGCACTTCCAGGGCACGGAGCGCCTGGTGAATACCCTGGTCGCCGCGAACAAGCAGTTCACGATGATGGCTTATCCGAATCGGAGTCACTGTATCTGCGAGGGCCAGGGGACGACTCGGCATGTGTTCCAGCTGCTGGAGGGATATTTGCACGACAACCTGCCGGTAGCCGTTAGCCATTAGCCTTTAGCCAAGGGCCAATGGCTAACGGCTATTGGCTTCCCCCATGTCCTTTACGACACTCGACTACTCCGTCCACGACGGCATCGGCTTCCTCACCATCAACCGGCCCGACAAGTTGAACGCGCTCAACGCCACCGTGTTCGCCGAGCTGGCCGACGCGGTGGGGCACATCGAGAGCGACGAGGCGGTGCGGGCCGTCATCCTTACCGGCGCCGGATCCAAAGCGTTCGCCGCCGGTGCCGACATCGGCGAGCTGGCGAGTCAGAGCCCGATGGAGGGGAAGGCGCGGGCGCTCACCGGCCAGCGGGTGATGCGCCGGCTCGAGCGCTGCGGCAAGCCGGTCCTCGCCGCGATCAACGGCTTCGCGCTCGGCGGCGGGTGTGAGCTGGCGATGGCGTGTCATCTGCGGGTGGCAAGCGAGACGGCGAAATTTGGGCAGCCGGAGGTCAAGCTGGGCCTCGGCCCCGGCTACGGCGGGACGGTTCGGCTGCCCCGCCTCGTGGGCCGAGGACGGGCACTGGAGCTGCTGCTCACCGGGGCTATGATCGACGCGCAGGAGGCCTATCGTATCGGCCTGGTGAATCGGGTGGTGCCGGCGGACCGCGTGCTTCCGGAGACCGAGGAGCTCGCGCGCGCGATCATGGAACAAGGGCCGCTCGCCGTGCGGCTGGTCTTGGAGGCGGTCGAGACCGGCCTGGACCTCACCGTCGACGACGCGCTCCTCCTCGAAGCGAATCTCTTCGGACTGCTCTCCTCCACCGCCGACATGCGCGAGGGCACCGCCGCTTTTCTCGCCAAGCGGAAGCCGCGATTCGAGGGTCGCTGAGGCAGGGTCGGCACGCCTTTTCGCCGGTCGCCGGCGGTGCCATTCTCCTCGCGGCTCCACTACTTTTCGTCTCTGTACGTCGAGGGCATCGGTGCGGCTGGAACGCCTGATCGCGCGCGGCTTCCGCAACCTGGACGACCTGGACCGCGAGCTGCCGCCCCACGGCGTGGCACTCATCGGCGCCAACGGGCAGGGCAAGACCAACCTACTGGAAGCGCTCTACTACCCGGTGCTCTTCCGCTCGCTGCGCGGCGCGCCCGATCCGGAGGTCGCGCGGTTCGGCGGGCCCGGGTTCCACGTGGAGGCCCATGTCGCCGGGGCCGAGGGCGGCACGGTCGCGGCCACCTTCACCGGGCGAAAGAAGCGCATCAGCGTCCGCGGTGAAGAGATCGCACGCCTGGCCGATGCGATCGGCGCGTGGCTCGCCGTGGCGTTCCTGCCCGTGGACGTGGGCCTGGCAGGCGGGCCCGCCGCAGAGCGGCGGGGCTTTCTCGACCGGCTGCTCGCTCTCGCCGACCGGAAGTACTACGCGGCGCTTGCGCGCTACCGGGCCGCGCTCGTCCAGCGGAACGCCGCCCTTCGCCAGGAGCGGCCGGAGCTGGCCCGGGCATTCGACGGCGTGCTGGCCGAGGCCGGCGCGGTCGTGGTCGCATCGCGAATCGCCTGGGTCCAGCGCATCACCGGGCCGTTCGCGGCCGAGCTGGAGAGCCTGGGTGAGAGCGAGGCGGTCTGCGTGCGCTATCACGGACGGGTGGAGCTGGCGGAAGCGGCGGCATGGGGGCCCGCGCTGGACCTGGCGGCCGCGCGGGACCGCTCGCGGGGGGCAACGACGGTGGGCCCCCACCGGGACGATCTGGTCTTGGAGCTGGGAGGCCGGCCACTCCGGAGCATCGGCTCGACCGGCCAGCAACGCACCGCGGCCGTAGCGCTCAAGCTCCTGGAGCTCGACACCCTCGCGGCCGCCCGCGGCACCGAGCCGGCGCTGCTCCTGGACGACGTGTTTTCGGAGCTCGACACCGAGCGGCAGCAACGGCTCGCGCGGCGGCTGGTAAGCGGGCCGGCGCGTCAGGTGTTCGTGACCGCGCCGCGGTCCGACGAGCTGCCGGCCGGTGTCGAGCTGGCGACGTGGCGGGTAGAGAGCGGGAGGGTCACCGAGTGAGCACAGCAAGCCGGCGCGGGCACTCCGCCCCCGACAAGCCCACGCGCCTCGCCGACGCGCTGGAGCAATACCTCAGCTCCGCCGGTCTCAAGAAGCGGCTGCAGCAGGCCGCGATCATCGAGGAGTGGACGTCGCTGGTGGGTCCGCAGATCGCGGCCGTCACCGCGCCGCAGTTCATTACCGCCGACGGCCTCATGCGGGTCCACGTGGCGACGGCGCCTTGGGCCACCGAGCTGGGGCTTATGACGCCGCGCATCCTGGCGCGGCTCAATCAGGGTCGCTCGGGACGGGTACGGGAAATTCGCTGGGTGCCGGGTCCGCTGGACCGGCCTCAGCCCTGACAGCAGCGAGGCACATTGGCAAAGCACGAGCGCGAACTCACCGACACCGACTCGGTCAAGGCCTACGACGCCGCCTCCATCAGCGTCCTCAAGGGCCTGGAGGCCGTCCGCCGCCGCCCCGGCATGTACATCGGATCCACGGGCGAAACCGGGCTGCACCACCTAGTCTACGAGGTGGTGGACAATTCGATCGACGAAGCGCTGGCCGGCTTCTGCGACAACATCGCGGTCACCATCCATGCCGACAACTCGATCACCGTGGCCGACAATGGGCGCGGCATCCCCGTGGACGTCCACCCGACCGAGAAGCTCCCGGCGGTCGAAGTGGCGCTCACGATGCTGCATGCCGGCGGTAAGTTCGACAAGAACACGTACAAGGTTTCCGGCGGCCTCCACGGCGTCGGCGTCTCCGTGGTCAACGCGCTGTCCGAACGGCTCGAGGTCCTCGTCGACCGGGACGGAAGCCGCTACCACATGGCGTTCGTTCGCGGCAAGACGGTCAAGAAGCTGAACGTGCTCGGCAAGGCTCGGGGGACCGGCACCATCGTCCGCTTCAAGCCCGACCCCGAGATCTTCGAGGTGCTCGAGTTCCACTACACGACGCTGGCCGATCGCCTCCGGCAGCTCGCGTTCCTCAACAAGGGCATCACTATCACGCTCAAGGACGAGCGGGAGGCGCCGCCCAAGGCCGACACGTTCTACGCGAAGGGCGGGTTGATCCAGTTCGTGGAGTGGCTGAACCGGAACAAGCGGCCCACCCACCCGAAGCCGATCGCGTTCAACGCGGTGAAGGACGATGTCGACGTCGACCTGGCCCTCCAGTACGAGGACGGGTACAACGAGAACACCTTCACCTTCGTGAACAACATCAATACGCACGAAGGCGGCACCCACCTCACCGGCTTCAAGTCCGCCCTCACGCGCACGATCAACGACATCGCCCGCAAGCGCGACTTCCTCAAGAAAGAGGGCTTCACCCTCTCCGGCGAAGACATCCGTGAGGGCCTCACCTGCGTGCTGCACGTCAAGGTGAAGGAGCCGCAGTTCGAGGGGCAGACCAAGACCAAGCTCGGCAACTCCGAGGTCGAAGGAATCGTCAAGCAGGTCATCAACGAGCACTTGGGCAGCTGGCTGGAGGAGCACCCGCCCGTGGCCCGGGCGATCATCGAGAAGGCCGTGAGCGCCGCCCGCGCGCGCGAGGCCGCGCGCAAGGCGCGTGACCTCGTCCGGAAGAAGTCAGGCCTGGAGAACGCGGTCCTGCCGGGGAAGCTGGCGGACTGCTCCATCGAAGACCCGGCGATGACCGAGCTCTATCTGGTCGAGGGCGACTCCGCGGGCGGGAGCGCCAAGCAGGGCCGGGACCGCCAGTTCCAGGCGATCCTGCCGCTCCGCGGGAAGATCCTCAACGTCGAGAAGGCACGGATCGACAAGATCCTCAGCAACGAAGAGATCCGGGCGATGATCACGGCGATCGGCACCGGCGTGCGCGAGGACTTCAAGCTCGACGACGCCCGGTACCACAAGATCATCCTGATGACCGACGCCGACGTGGACGGCGCCCACATCCGGACGCTCCTGCTCACGTTCTTCTTCCGCCAGATGCAGAATCTGATCGACGCGGGCTACGTCTACATCGCGCAGCCGCCTCTCTTCCGGGTCGCCAAGGGGAAGGAAGAGTTCTACGCCTACAGCGAGGGCGAGCGCGACGAGTACGCCAAGCGTCTTACCAACGGCGAGGGCCGGGGCAGCATCAACATCCAGCGCTACAAGGGCCTCGGCGAGATGAACCCGGACCAGCTCTGGAAGACCACCATGGACCCCGCCACCCGCACCATTCTCCGGGTCACCATGGAGGACGCGGCGGTCGCATCGCAGCTCTTCGACGAGCTGATGGGCGACGAGGTCGAGCCGCGACGCCTGTTCATCGAACGGAATGCCAAGTACGTGAGCAACCTGGACGTCTGAAGCCCGATGCAAGCGGCTGAGCTCCGGGAGGCGATTCCGGCCGCAATCGATGCCCTGGGGGGCGACGCCCGCGTTTCGTCCACCCTCGGGCCCGATGCCTGGGCCATCTTCCGGGGGCGCGTGCTCGGGTACATCGCCTTGATTGCGCCGGAGAGCGGTGCGGGCGAGGGTATCGTGCACGTGACCTTCCCGATTCTGCGCGTGCCGGAGGACCATGCCGAGGCCGTGCTCCGGCGCCTGCTCGAGCTGAATCACGAGCTGGGCGCGTTCGCCTCGTTCTCCCTGGACGGCAAGGGCAAAGTCTGGCTCGGGGCCGGGCGGTTCGCCGAGGACCTGGACGACCACGAGCTGCGGGAGCTGATCGCCCAGGTGGCCGGGCTGGCCGACCGCTACGACGCGGAGCTGCTGGAGGCGTTCGGGCGGTCCCTGGCGCTGGAGTAGTCCCCCCGCTGGTCGGCGGGCCACCACGGGTGTAATTTGGGCGGGGCGTTCCCGGCCAACTGGGTGCCGGGCGCCGCCCCTAACTCGTAGTCGGCGTGCGGCTTTCCGGCTCCGATTACGCTACGCTCAGGAGCACGGCATGGCGCGCACGACCGGTACGGTGAAGTGGTTCAACGACGCGAAGGGCTTCG
>OEKJ01000241.1_pt5 | contig 15615 bp, 17 predicted proteins | sample 1503081 | NCBI WGS metagenome assembly OEKJ01 (sample SAMEA104379565, study PRJEB20068) | metagenome | biome: 1000743; feature: 77; material: 1998 | place: USA | collected 2012 | depth 25 m | reverse complement strand
GGTCCTTGTCGCGGTGGCCGTTGCCGGTCACCAAGCTCGAGACCGGTGCGTCGACCCAGCCCCGCACCTCCGACAGGGTCTCCCCGCCACTCATTTCGCCCCGCACCGAGGTCGTCGCGCCGGTGAACGCACCGGTGGTGGCGCGACCTTCGAAGCTCAACGTGCCCTCCCGCACGGTCCCGTCGGGAATAGGACGGGGCGCCTGAGCCTGCAGCTCGCGCGAGAGGAGCAAGGCAACCGCCGCAATCAGAAACCGCATGTTCATCGCTCCAGTCAGTTCGGTCCGATCGCGGTCCGGACGATGAGCCGCGCGGTCACCGCGTCGGCCGGCGCCGCGTAGATCTCGGCCGTGACGCCGAGGCGGGCGGCGGCCTGCCAGGTTGCCCCGCCGAAGGCGACGCCGCGATTGAGGTTGACGGCGACCCGCGTGCTGTCCACCTGGTTGAACTGGTTGGTGAAGTTCACCTGAAAACGCGGCTCGAGCCGATTATAGCCAACACCCAGATAGGGACGCAGTCTGCCGCCAGCCATGGGCCATCCCACACTGAAGTCCGCGCCGAAGATGTTGGGCGAGTACTTGTCGTCGGAGCGGGTGCCGTGGAAGCATTCGTTCGTCGGGTCGGCCAGGGCAGCATCGTCGCACGTGATCGGCCCGCGGATGGACCCGAACGTGCCGTGGGCCCGGATTGCGGCGACGAGCCCGTCGAATCGGCCAAAGCTCTTGCCGAGGGAGAAGCCGAAGAGGTTGGCCTTCACCCCGGCAACCCGCACGGGCGGGATCCACGACAGCTGCAGCGCGAACCCGAGTGGGAGCGGTAGCCCGATCCGCGGGCGAGGCAAGGCAAAGACCAGGTCGGTGTTCATCGGCCCCTGACCCGGCCGGCACAGCGTCGGCGTCGCCGTCACGGGATCCACCTTGGGCAGGTAGGCCCCCTCCAGGCCTGCCTGCAGGCCGGGGAGAAGCTCCGGCGCCGTCGCCGGGCTGAATGCGAGCGGCACGGAGAAGATCGCCAGTGTCTTCGCTTCGTTCGAGCCGGCCGGCGGGCGGCAGACGGTCTGCGCGGCGAGCGGCGCCGCGAGTACAGAGGCCATCACTGCGAGCGTTGCCGCCCGCCGCTTGCGCCGGGGTGCGCTCATCGGACGACGATCCTGCCCGTCATCATCGCGCCGTGGACGGCGCAATCGTACTGGAAGGTCCCAGCGGCGGGGAAGCTGGCCTGATAGGTACTTCCGTCCCCGGTCAGGACGGCGCCGCTCCTGAAGATCGGGGAGCCCAGCGACTGGATGCTGTGGGGAACGTTGGCCGTATTGGTCCAGGTCCACGTGACCGTGCCGCCCACGGCCACCGTGTCGACCGCCGTGTTGACCGTCCCGTTGTGCGCACTCTTGAAGAAGTTGTTGCCGACGATCACGGCCGCCGTGAGTGGCGCAGGACCGCTGCTCGTGCCGCCGCCCGCGCCGCCACCGGTCCCACCGGTCCCGCCGTTGCCGCCGCCGCCATACGGCCCGCCCCCGGGCACGCCACCGGCTCCGGTCGATGGGCTCGTGGGCGAGTAACCCGAGCACCCGGCGAGCACCGCCAGGGCAATGGCTGTCAAGAAACGTCTAGTCACTGAAGCCTCCCGTTGTGAATGCGATCCTGTTTGAACCTGTTCCATCCGTCCCCACTTCATGCCCCATCCGTCCGGCCGAGCAGGGCGTTCACGAGGGCGCTGGCACGCGTCACCTGGGCCCCTCGGGCGACCAGGCCTCGTACCATCGCGGCACCGCCGCGATCGACGAAGCTGACGCCCGCGAAGTCCAGCTCGACCAGCCTCCGCGCGTCGAGGTGGCCAAGGCATTCCGTCTCGAGCAGCGGTACCCAGTCGGCCACGAGGGCCCCCTCGACTTTGAGCGTCACCACAGCGTCAGCCTTGAGCCCGCTGGAGATCCGAAGCACCGAGTCACCCTCTTTCGCATGCGCCACGCAAACGCCGAAGCTCTCGCCAAGCATGCCGGCCACACGCCATGCGACGCGGGGGTCGTGATACCGCTTCGGCAGCAGGAGTTTCCCGGTCGGCAAGGAGGCGCCTACCGCGAACGGACGCGTGTCGTCCATCCCGCGTTCGCTGGTTGCCGGCGTCCCGTTGTTCGAGCGGATCATGTCGTCGTCCCCGTGGATCGTTGACGTCGGCCAATTGTCCCTGCGTCTCTCTGAAAAGCAGGTCGTGTGCCGCCCGAGACGGGGCGGACACTCTCGGTCTAGTCGATTGAGACGGCGATAGTTGCGGTGAAGCGAGACCAACCGGCCTCGAAGCGAGCTACCACCTGTGGTAGCCCGTCCGAGAGGCTTGGGAGGGGACTACGACCCGCGGGAGGCGGAGCGGCGAATGCCCAACTTGTCCATTCGGTGGCGGAGCGTGTTCGGGTGGAGGTTCAGCATCGTCGCCGCCCCCTTCGGGCCCTCGACCACCCCCCGAGACCGTTTCAGGGCGACGAGGATGTGATCACGCTCAACCTCTTCCAGCGTGGCGAACGCGAGCGGCTTTGTAGCCTGGACCCCCTCGACCGGGCGATCGGGCGTTGCAGGGAGCACAACGGACGTCAACATCGAGACGAGATCGGGCTCCGCCTCGAGAATCGAGCCGCGGGACAGGATGATTGCCCGCTCGATGACATTCTGCAGCTCCCGCACGTTTCCGGGCCACGGGTATGCCACGAGCCGGTCGAGCGCATCCTGGGAGATGCCCTGCATGTTCCGGTCGAGCTTCTTCGCATAGTAGGACAGGAAGAACATCGCGAGCTGAGGAATATCGGAGCGACGCTCCCGCAGCGACGGCAGCTCGAGCGGGAAGACATTCAGACGGTAGAAGAGATCGGAACGAAACGTCCCGGCCTGAACAGCCTTTTCGAGATTGCGATTGGTCGCCGCGATGACCCGCGCGTCGACGCGCAACGACCGGCTGCTCCCCACGGGCTCGAACTCCTGCTCCTGCAGCACCCGCAGGAGCTTGGCCTGCGTCTCCAACGGCAGCTCGCCCACCTCGTCGAGGAAGATCGTGCCGCCGTCGGCCAGCTCGAAGCGACCGATGCGGCGCTCGAGGGCGCCCGTGAACGCCCCTTTCACATGCCCGAACAGCTCGCTCTCCACGAGACCAGCTGAAATGGCGCTGCAGTTCACTTTCACGAGCGGGCGGTTTTTGCGTGGGCTCCGACCGTGTATGGCCCGCGCGATCAACTCTTTCCCGGTCCCCGTCTCGCCGCCAATGAGGACGGTGGAGTTTGTCGGAGCGACTTGCTCGAGCTTACGGAGCACCGCCAACAGCGGCGGCGCAGCACCCACGATCTCGTCGAAATTGTGCTCAGTGCGAATCTCCTCCTGCAGGTAGACGTTCTCTTTCTCCAGCCTGGCCTTGAGCGCCGCGATTTCCTCGTACGACTGCATGTTTTCCAAGGCCAGCGCCACTTGATTCCCGACTTCCTGGAGAAACGTCATATCGGCTTCCGAGTACTGGCTCTTGGTCCGACTACCAATGTTGAGCGTCCCGATACTCTTGCCCCCCACGATCAACGGAACCAGGCAGTCGGCCTTGATGCCCTCCGCGACCAGGCGCCGGTCGTTGGGATACTGCTGCTCCTGTTCCAGATCGCGGCGCAGCACGGGGCGCTGCTCGTCGAAGACGAGGGCCGAGATGCTTTGGCTGCGATGGAACTCCAGTCCCGTGCCGAAGTAGTCGGACGGCACGGAGCCCGTCATCGTCAGGTAGCGGAAGGTCTCCTTGGCCGGGTTGTACAGCGTGAACGCAGCCCGGTCGAACGGGATGACGCGGCGCAAGGTCTCCGACACCGACGGAAGCAGCGCGTCGCGGGTGAGGTTGGTGATGATCGTGTTGTTGATCTCGAGCAGGGTACGATAGCGCGTCGCCGTGCGCTCGACCTTCGAGTTGAGCGCGGCGATGTCTTCGTACGATTTCATATTGGCGACGGCCAGCGCCACCTGGTTCGCGACTTCGCCCAGGAACTCGGCGTCCGATTCGGAATACTGGCTGGGCTTCCGACTCGCGACGTTGAGCGTGCCGATCGCTGTGCCGCCGACGATCAGCGGGACCACGCAGTAGGAGCTGATGCCTTCCTCGATGAGCCGCCGATCGTTCGGATAGGTCTGTTCCGTGGCGAGGTCGGTGCGCACCGCGGGCCGCTGATGATCGAAGACCCACGCCGAAACGGTATCCTGGCGCCCGCACTCCAGGCCGACGTGGAAGTAGCTCGACGGCAGGGGACCTTCGATCGCGAGGAAGCGAAACCGCTCTCGTTTCGGATCATAGAGCGTAAACGCCGCCCGATCGAAGGGGATGACGCGCCCCAGCGTGTCCGAGATCGAGCGTAGCAGCGCCTCTTGCGTCAGGTTGGTGATGATGGCGTTGTTGATCTCGAGCAGGGTGCGGTAGCGCTCCGCCGTGCGCTCCACCTTGCCATTGAGCGTCGCGATCTCCTCATACGCCTTCATGTTGCCAATGGCGAGCGCTACCTGCCCTGCGATCTCACCCAGGAACTCCGCGTCCGCGTCGGAGTATTGGTTCTTTCGATCGCTCGCGATGTTAAGGGTGCCGAGGCTCTTTCCCCCGAGGATCAGCGGGACCACGCAGAACGACCGGACCCCCTCCGCCAGGAGCCGCTGCTCGATGGGGTACTGCCACTGGCTCTCCAGATCGTGACGCAGCAGAGGGCGCTGGTGCTCGAACACCCAGCCCGAATGACTCTCCCAGCGGTCCATCTCCGCTCCAACCTGGAAGTAGTCCGAAGACCAATCTCGTGACGCGGCAAGGATGCGCAGCGTGCCCCGCTCGGGCTGGTAGAGGGTGAGGGCGGCCCGGTAGACGGGCACGACACGCTGCAGGGCCTCACAGATCGCGTTGAGGAGGCCCTCCTGGGTGAGGTTCGTGATGATGGCGTTGTTGATTTCGAGGAGCGTGCGCCAGCGCTCCTCGCGCCCTGGCGCGGTCAGATCGGCCGGGGACGGCAGGTCGTTCGAAGCCCGGCGTGTTGAGAGACTTGGCAGCGACCCCTCCTCCTGGCAATTGCCGATGTGGTAACCACCTGGGAGGTGGCCGCCTGTTGTGCATACGGGCCGCATCTCGCTGGTGTTTCATGCACTCGAGCATGACTGGCCTCACGGAAAAAGCCCCGCTCGTCGCATAGCCTGAGCGGGACCGTCGACAGCATCAGCGAGCCTGGGCGGACAGCGGCATTTTGCCGTACTTCGGCGTGAATCCCGGACGATGCGCGGTGACGGCCAGCGCTCGGCAACCCACGAGGACAAGCCCACTTGGATGGATCTCCCGGGTGGGCCCTCGACGGGTCCGGCCTCCGTTGGCGTCGCTACCCTGGCTGGCCCGCTAATTGCCCCCGCTCGCGGCGTTGCGTTCGATCCCCGACCCCTCCCAAAAACGCGAGCGAGTCCCGTATGGCACGCTGGGGATTGTACTGCCTCGCGAATGACGCGGTCCTCGACTGGACGCTGGCGTTCCTCGAGAGCCTCCGCGTCTACAATCCCGGCGTCGAGCTGGTCGTCATCCCGTTCGACGAACGGACCGACCGGCTCGCCGCGCTGGCTCCGGTCTACGACTTCGTCCTGCTCGACATGCCCGACCTGTTCACCGCCCTCGACGCCGTCGGGCGTACGCTTCATCCCGGGTCGCACGTCGGCGAAAAGATGTTTCGGAAGTTTGCCGCGTTCCACGGGGCCCACGACCACTTCCTCTTCCTGGACGCCGACATCGTCGTCTTGACTGCACTCGATCCGCTGATGGATCAACTGCTGGCGAGCCGAACGGACTTCATCTTTTTCGACACCAGCCCCGACTGGGTGTACGCGGATCCGGCGTTTCGCCGGGTGATGCGACGACAATACGGGTCAAGAGAGTTCGCCGCAGGAGCGATGGTATCGCACAAGGGGTTCCTCGGCGTCGACGACCTCTCCGCCGTCTGTGTCGACCAGGATCGACTGCGGAGGGTTTTCCCGTCCGGCGTCTTCGATCAGCCGTACTGGAACTACCTGGTTGACCGAAAGAAGGCTCGAGTCGCCGCAGCCTACGAGATCATTCCGAGCCTGCCGAGCGGCATTTGGGCGGCGGAACCGGTCGACATCGCCGCGAAGCAGCTACGGAAACAGCTAAGGGCGAATGCGGCCTCGCCGGTGACCCGGCGCGGGAAGCTGATGCCGTTCCTGCATTGGGCCGGATATCGCTGCAACCACACGATCCCGAACCTCGAGCTCTTCCTCCACTTCAGGCTGCGGGCCGAACGATCCCGGCTTGGGGCGTTGCGCTGTCGCTACCGGTTCCGCGTGGCCTCGCGGCAGTGGACCCGGGTGCGGTGGTCGGCTGTCGTCCGTATCGTGCAGTCGAAACTCGGCGCTCTGGGAAGGGCTGCGGTACCGATGCCTCTGCTTCGCCGGGTTCGGGCGGCGCTGGGCCGGTATCTCCCTCAGATAGCCAAGCCCCGCTCACAGCGTCAGCCGTAAGCGGGGCAGCGGCGCATTGAAGCGACTGAAGGCTAGAACACCACCCACGCCAGCAGGTACAGGGTGTTGTTGCCCGACGCCCGGCGGCCGAAGCCGTCGTAGCCGGCCTTGCCTCCGTTGAACTTGTCGTACAGCGTGTACTGCACGCCCAACCGTGTGTTCTGCCACGGGTTGAAGTCCACCTCCCCGATGACCCCGTTGGTCTTAGGGTCCCCGGTCGCACTGCCGCCGACGGGCGCGGGCGCATACCGAAGCGTATCCGGCGTGCCCGTTGTCTGGAAGTAACCGAGACTGAGCCCGAGCCACTGCTTGGGATAGTATGACGTATTCAGCCGAAAGACCTTGAGCACATCCTCCGGGCTCGCCGAGGCGCCGGCCGCGAAGCTGGCATCGAAGGTCTGCTTCTCGTGGATCCAGGTTCCGCGGGCCACAAGGCTGCCGGTCCCCACCCTGGTCTCGAGCTGTGCATCGAGGCCGATATCGGTGAAATGATCGGTGGGGGTTCCCACGCCGACCGCGCCCGGGAACTGGTTCGTACGCATGCCGTAGGTCCCGATCATGACGTACTGGTCCTCCCACTTCTTCTGCAACGCGAGCCGCCAGTAGGGTGCCACCCCTTCGATGGCGAACGAATCGGCCAACGCCCGGCCCTGCATCGCGGAGCGGTACACGCTGAACTCCGCGTACACAGTCTTCCCCAGGAGCGTATAGGCCCCGATCCCGAGCGCCTGCTGCGCCAACGCACCATCAATCACGGTGCTGGCCGCACCCGTTGGGGCGACGTCGGACGAGGCGAACGGAAAGCCCCACGCCGGCGTCGTGTTCCACACGTCCTGAACACTCGGATTGTTGTTGAGGCTCACGCCGTAGATCATGTCCGTCGACCCACCCAGCTTGGTCGTATTGGCGAAGCGCAGGTCGATGTTGTCGATCCCAAACGTCCCGTCTGCGCCACTATAGGTGAGCTGAGAGAAAATCCCGATCTTCGACGTGAGCCCGCCCGCCAGAAAGACGCTCAGTTGCTGCGGCAGCTCGGTGTTGTCGTTCTGGGTGCCGGGCTGAACATCCCTCGTGTGGGTGAGCGAGCCCTGCAGCATCGCCGCGACGAGCGGGATGGGACTCAACTTGAGGGTCTCGCCCTTGCTCTTGTCCTTCTCCGTGATGAGCTGCTGCCGGGTGAGGGTATAGGCGTTGAGTTTGAACTCCCGGCCCAACGGGGTGAGGGTGAGGAACTGGTAGTGGCAGGCGCTGCACGCGAGACCGGTTTGCCGCGAGAAGCTCGGCAGGTGGGCGGCGGCGAGCTGGCCCGACATCCGGGAACGGATGTAGCTCCGAACCAAGTCCTCCCGCCAATCGGCGTGGAGCGGGGCCGCGAAACCGAACGGCGTTACAAGGGCCAGCGCAAACCAACGCGGCAATCGCATATGCACCTCGGGGCTGAGGAGAAGCAGTACCGCAATGCCACACTCAGGGCTTGGCTTTGCCCTGACTAACCGCCCAGACGTACGTGGCCGCCTGCACGGCCTCGGCGTCGCTGATATCGCCCGGATGACCTACCATCAACGTGCCGTCCTTGCCTTGCCGGATTCGCTCGAGGATCGACTTGAAGCTCCCGTCGATATGGCGCCACTTGGGGCCTCGGAGCGACGGCGCTATGGCGCCGCCCTGGAGATCGTCGCCGTGGCAGGCGTGGCAGGTGCCAGAGCCGTGGAAGATTGTGCGCCCAGCCTCGATTACCTGGTCACTCAGCACCGGCGAGTCCGCAGTCGCCTGTGCCTGCGCCGGTGCAACCCAGGTGATGGCTAGGAAAAGCGTCGTCGCGAGCTGGAGGAGCGAGCGCGTAGGTCCGGTCATGGGCGAATCCCCGCCAGATAATGGTTGATCAGACACTCGCTCATGCGGCGGCGGCGCCCGCAACCCTTGGCTCGCCGTAGATACCGCCGACCAGACCGCCATACACCAAATGCCCGATGAGACTGCCGACGATCATCGCCACGTCACCGCGGGAGAACACCCCCGCGCCAACCGCCGGCATGAACACGAGCTGCGCCACGAGAAAGACCAGAAAGCCGTAGAGCGTCCCGCGGACCACCGGCGTCCCTGGCAGCCGCTTCGCGAACACCCCAGCGTAGACCAGCGCCAAGGCGATGCCGACGAGCCCGTGGATCACCCAGCCACCCACTGGACCCACTCGGAAGACGGCGACTGAAACAGCCAGGAACGTGCTGAGCAACTCACCGATCGCCAGTTTGGGCAGGCCCACGAGCGGCGCCCACAGGAGCAGCACCGTCATGACGGCGGTCCCTACCACACCCGCAGCGACTGCGCGCTTTAGGTTCATTTTTCCCTCACGGAACGGCCTGCTTCAACCGGTGACGTCACGTTGTACGGCCGGCCTCGATCGCAATGGTACGGCTCGGCTCATGAAGGCTTCGTGAAGTTTGCGCGCAAAGAAGTTCAGGACCGGACAGCAAGAGCCCCGGAGGAGATCCGGGGCTCGGCCCCAGATTCCGGGGCCGTGGAAGGGGTGGTTACGCGAGACCTACTTGATGAGGATCTTGTTGGGCACCGCCGCCGCCACCTTGGGCAGCTTCACGGTCAGGAGCCCGTCCTGATAGGTCGCCTCGACCTTGCCCTCCCCGACTGCGGTCGGCAGCCGGAGCGTCCGCACGAACTTGCCGGTCTCCCGCTCCTTCCACAGGTAGGTCTCACCCGCCCCCTCATGAGCCTCTTCCCTCCGGCCAGTGATCTTCAGAATGTTGGCGGTCAGGTTGATATCCAGGTTCTCCTTATGAATACCCGGCACCTCGCACTTGACCACGTACTCCTTCGGCGTCTCGATCAGGTCGAGCGCCGGGACGAACGCGCCGAGCTCCGCCTTCTCCAGCGGATACCACGGCGCCATCGGCTCGCCCAAAAAGGCGGGCGCGAAGAACCGATCGAAGACCCGATCGATGTCGTCCTTCACCTTGCCGATCGTCGGCGTGAGCGCGGTGACTCTCATCGTTCCCCCTTGTTGACGTTGCAGGGGCAATATCGCACTCGGGCCATGAATGCATTGTGAAGCCACTCTGAAACTCTCTGGCTGCGCCGCGGGGCTCGCCCTCCCGAGCAGCCAGCGACTTCGAACGACGGCCGACGCTCTGTTTACGACTCGAGCGCGGCCGTCACCTCCAGTGCCTCCAATAGCTGCTGGCTCTGCTCGGGAAGGTTCTCCCGCAGGAGGTCCCCGACCGCCGCTTCCACTTCAGTGCACCAGAGCTGGAAGAGGTCCAGGAACTCCCGAGCGACCACTGACACAGCCCGGGCCACGCCTCGCCGGCGGCCCACCCGATCGAGCTGCGCCCGTGTCTGGTCGAGCGTCTCGGTCAGAATCGTGAGACGTCCTGCCACCGCTGCGGGAAGGAGCAGAACGACGCTTCCCACCAGCGCGACTTCGTGGTGGTAGTGCTCGTTGAACGGATCGTCTAGGTACCGAACGGCGGTCCAGCGATCCCAGAAGCTCGCGTCGCGGGACAGCACCGGCTCCACCGTCCGGCGCGTCCGGCTGATCCAGTAATCGTGGATCGGGCGGAGAACTGATGCCAGCGACAGTCCCGATTGACGGTTGGAAGTCCGCTTGTAGGTGATGTTCGATGTCATTGGGTTACGCCGACTCCGCTAGCCTGGCTCGACGCTCCTCGTATTCCGCGGTGGTGATGGCTCCTTCCGCATAACGACGCCGAAGAACCTCCAGCGGGTCTCCCGCTCTCCGGCGGGTCCCGGGCCGATCCCCCGATTGAGCGCTCGGACGCAAACGGCGACGATGGCAATCCAGAACACCCATCACAAGAGATGCATGCCGAAGAACCATCCCGACTGCCAGTCATAGCCCCAATGCATAGCTTCCCTCTTCCGTGCTTTGCCTCAAGCCGGCACGGCGGTCCTGACGCGATCCGCCGAGGGCTCGAGCTCCCCGTCGATGTCGGGCGCGAGTCCGCCGGCCCCGGCCCCCTCCAGTGCCGCCTCGACTTCCACGCACCAGAAATCGAAGGCGCGGATAAGCTTGTTCACTGCGTCCGCGAACGCGGGCCCGGCCTGCGGCATGCGGGCGAGCTCGCACAGGTGGCGACAGAGAAAGTGGAGCAGCTCCCCCAGGGCCCATACGTGCGCGCTCTGCTCAGCAGGCAGCCGCTCGGCCAGGGTGGTCAGGACCTGCTGCTCCCGATCGAGCCGGGGCGCGAATTCGCCTGTCAGGTAGCGGGCAGCGCTCCAGCGCTCCCAGACCCCCGCCTCGGGCCGCCGAACCAGGGCAAGGACCTCCCCGATTTCCTTCCGCCACGCCCAGTGCGTCTGTCGAAGCGCGGCGTCGATCGCGTCGCTCTGTGGGTTCGTCATGATGCGCCTCCGTTCGTTCATAGTGCCTGCTGGCCGCGCCGGTGCTCGGCAGGCACGCCCAGAAGGACAATCTTGCAAGCGGTCGTGTGAAGCCTGCATGAAGGTCGTTGGAAGAGGCCTTGGCCTCAGCTCCGGACCGAGGATTCGCGCAGGCTTCATGGCCGCTTCACAGCTCACATCGTAGACTCGCCTTCGGCTCGCCCTGCGGGCGGGCGGGCGCCTGAGGTGTTGAGGTGAGGGATGGGTGCAAGGCCGCGTCGCGAGGAGACCGTTCAAAGGAGGAGTGCCCTTATGATCGCCAAGACCCGACAAGACGTCCTGACAGCAATGCACAGCGAGGCCTTTGGCTACGCGAGGCACATGCTCTTAGGCAAGCTGGCCCGCGCGAACAGGCGCCCGGGGCTGGCGGAGCTGTTCGAGGAGATCGCGAATGCCGAGTATCTGGAGCCATTTGCGGAAGAAGCCCGCTTGGTCGGGTTGGTCGGCACGGACCTGGAGAACCTCGAGGGGATCGCGAGCGAGCATTCCACGGCGGGGCACCGCAGCGCATTCCGGGCCGCCTTGGCGAAGCTTCGGGCCGAGGGTCGAGCGCCAGTGCCCGCTGGCTCGCCACTGTCCGATGCGGAAGACGTATGCTGATACGGAGTTCTCGGGATGCAGATAGAACGGCACTGCGAGAGCCCGACGGGCACCTTCTGCATCGCCGGTTAGGCGGGAGGGTTAGCGGCCAGTGTCGACCCCCAGTGGCACCGCGAGCACGGGGCAGCGCGCGTGACGGAGCACACGCTCGGTCGTGCTCCCGCGGAGGGCGTCGAGGAATCCGTTGTGGCCCTTCGTGGTCATAACGATGAGGTCCGCTTTGGACTCCTCGGCCACTGCGAGAATGGTCTTGACGACCTCGCCTGACTCAGCCGTCATCGGCCGCCAGCTCCAGCCTTTCCGCGCCTGGACGGCAACGACAGGCATGTCGGCCGGTGCACCCACGTACAGAGGAGTGAACGTCACGTCGTCAGTCTGGAGCCCCGACGCGAGTCGACAGGCGGCGTCGACACCCACGCCGGGGTCGGGGTCCGGCGCGATAGGTATGAGAATGCTCCGCAGTGACACCACGCCCCCCGACCGCGACACGAACCCCTCGACCCCGCTGGGGATGAAGAGCGTCATCAGACCCGACCCTCGTGCGAGCGGCTCCGCTACCGACTTGGAGGGCCACCGGGCCCTTCCCTCATGTTGGTGCGTGGCCAGCACCACCAGATCGGTGGAACTCCGCTTGAGGTAGGCCAGCGAGGCAGCTACGGGGTCCGAGCTGGTGGTCAATACCTTGCGGACGTCGATCCCGAGCGAAGGCATGGCGTTCCGAGCGCTCCCGGGTGGCAGGACGTGCCACCGCTCCAGCATCTGTCGGACGCCAGGAAAGTCGCTCCAGTGGTGGCCTCCTGTCTCCGAGACGTGGAGGACGTTGAGCTCGGCATGGGCCAGCAGCGCGATCTTGAGGGCATGCGCGAAGGCGACTTCACTGCCGGCGGAGAAGTCGGAGGGATGGAAAATGCTGCGCACCTGGTTGGCCGACGCGACCGCTGCGGTCATGCGTTGATGACTCCCCTAGTCACGTCGATCGGACTCGGCGGCCGTTGCCGACGGTGGGCCGGCCCGAATCTCGTCGTGGCGGATCTCGCCGCCGACGACGGCAGCGGCAGCAAAGAAACCAGCGCTGATCACGAGCCCGACCAGGACGGCGCTCGGGAGGACCACGCCGAGAGGCCTCGCCTTTCGAGCTCTCCAGAGAGCGACCAAAGCGCCGGCTCCGGTTATGAGCACGGCGACGAGGCCCCCTTCCGCACGCGCCTCGTGCGTCTCGGCCAGCGTCTTCGAAAACCAGGGCTGGCTTTCAATCTCCTCCTCCGCAGGCTCACCGGTCAAGTAAATGGGGACGGTGGTCACTGCAAGAATGATCGCTAACAGGAGTCCCGCCTGGATGATATCGCGGGAGCGCCGCAACAGGCCCCAGCCCAGGACCAGCGGCGCGAAGATCATCGTCCCCAGAATCGGGATGTGGTTCAGGATCAGGTGAATGTGAGCCGGGCTGAGTTTCACGGTTGGCCTCCATCCAATAGCTGTTTGGGGAGCGACGCTGCCACTAGCTCGCCGCGTACGCCGCACCGGCGATCTTGAGTGCTCTGAACGACGTTGCGTCAGGATCTTCGGTCATCTCGCTTCTGCCTTTGCGCCGTCGACCACGTTGTTGCTGGGATAGACGACCACCCGCTCGCCCGGCCGCAGACCGCTCAAGATCTCCACCTGTGCTCCATTGCGGTGCCCGACTTCGACCGAGCCGAGCCGGACCACGCCGCGCTCCACCGCGTACACCGCCCAGCCCCCCCTGTGGCGGAACACGGCCCCCGCGGGGACCCGCAGCACGTCCGGCGCCTGCCAGATCACCGTTCGGGTCTCGACCCGGTAGCCGTCGCCCAGCGCCGCCCACCGTTCCCGAGGCTCATCGAGATCGATGATCACGTTGACCCGTTGCTCCTCAACGCCTAACGCGGAGACCCGGGTGAACGCAGAAGGCTCGACCCGATGCACGTGACCGTGCAGCGACGAGTCACCGCCCCAGCGCTCGATGAGCGCCGGCGCACCGGGCCGGATCTCGACCGCGTCGGCGGTGAGCACGTCCACGACGATCTCGAGTCCGGCGGGATCGCCGATCTCGATCAAGGCGGTTCCCGGTTGCACCGCGCCCTCGCTCTCCTGCATGACCCGGAGCACCCGCCCCTCAACTGGCGAGCGAACCTCGAACTGCTCACCGCGAGGGCCGGGTGCCGCTCCCAATCGCCGCAGCGCCGCCTGCGCCAGGCGCATCTCGGACTCCGCGACGCGCGCGCCGAACTCGGCGCTCGTGCGCTCCTCGCTTCGGGTCCGCTCCGCCAGGTCCGCCTGTTCCACGATCTGGGGAGCGGTGGCCCCCTCGCGGAGGAGCACGTGCTGGCGGTCGGCTTCACGCCGGGCGAAGTCGTGGGCGGCACGCGCCTGCTCGATCCGGCTCCCCGCCTGCTTCACGAGGGCCCGCGCAGATGCGACGCGCGCCTGCGCCTCCTCCCGGGAGCGCGGGTCGAGCAACGGCGCCGGGAGCGGCACGATCCGCGCAACGAGATCGCCGCGATGCACGGCATCGCCTGGGTGGAGCTCAACCCGCGCCAGGGTTCCCGCGAGCGGCGCCGACACGACGAACCGATCCTTGACCCGGGTGCGCCCGTCTTCGTCCACGGTGACGGCCATCGGCCCGCGCTCCACGACGGCAAGATCGACGGGCACCGGCTGCGGCCGCCATGCGAGCGCCAGGCCACCGATCGTCCCCCCTGCGAGCAACGCGCCAATCGTCCATTTCACCCACCTCGCGGTGCGGCGCCGCCTCGCCGGTACGGGCCGGTGTCCGAGTCTCGGGTGCACCGGTGGCGCCGCGCTCTGTGTGAGGTCGGTCATCGAGGGCGCCACGACGGGGACTGGGCCCTCTGGCGCGGCTCCCGCGCCGGGCTTCGCCCTGACATCGGGTCCGGTCGTCATTCTTCCCAGTCCCTTCCTACTCTCGAGTCTTCAGCACGCCCACGAGATCGAGCCGGTCCAGCTGGCGTCGCACCAGGAGCCCGCTCACCGCCGACGATGCCAGCACCACGAGCACCGCGAACGCGTAGGTCCGGGGCGAAAGCGCCAGCGGGAAGCGATAGCGCTCGGGATGCGCCGTGCTCAACACCCACGAGGTGAGCCACGTACCCAGCAGAAGACCGACCGGCACGGCCAGGAGTACTTCCGCCGCGAGCTCACCGAGCAGCGTGCGGGAGATCTCGCCCCGGGTGAAGCCCAGCACCCGGAGGCTCGCGAAGTCCCGGCTCCGCATCGAGAGCGCCACCCGCGCGTTGTTGTAGACCACGCCTAGGGCAATGGTCGCCGCGAAGATCGTAAGCACGAGCGTGATCACCGCCATCGCCTCGCCCCTCTGCTTCCGGAGTTGTGCGACGGTGGCCGCGCGGCTGGTGACGCTCAGCACGCCGGGCATGTCGTTCAATCGGCGGATCACGTCCCGTTCGTGCCCCCGCTCGACGCCGAGCAGCGCACCCGACACCACGGGCGCCTCGCCGAGCAAGCGGCTGAGTGCCGGTAGGCGCATGTAGCCCTGGAGGCCTAGCAACTCGTCCACCAGCCCAGCCACCGGCACGCGGTAGGTGCGCCAGTCGCCCTCGAGCACGCGGACGACCACCGAGTCGCCCGGCGCGATCCCGAGCAGCTCACCGAGCGTCTTGGTGAGGAGAAGTCCGTCGGACGGCAGTGGCACCGGCTGGCCGGTAGTACGGCTCACCACCCGCCGGAGCTCGGCACCGTCGGGGAGGCCGATGATCGAGACCTCCCGGTAGCGAGGTCCAGCCTCGAGCCGGATCGGCACCTGCCGGATCCCCTCGGCGCGCCAAACGCCGGCCAGATGGGTGAGCCCATCCACCGCACGCCGCGATACGGGATCTCGAAACGCGACCGTCAGGTCATCCCGCGTCACCCGGGAGAACTGCATGTCGAGCAGGTAGTCGAACGCGTCGCCGTTGAACTGGCCAACAACGAGCGTGGCGAGGCCGGTCGCGACGCCGAGCACCGAGAGCACGGTGCGCATGGGGCGCCGCTCGAGCTCGCGTACGATCATCCGGCCCGCGGGCGAGATCAGCTGGGGAATCCCCAGCAGCTCCACCAGCAGG
>OEKJ01000251.1_pt3 | contig 15839 bp, 13 predicted proteins | sample 1503081 | NCBI WGS metagenome assembly OEKJ01 (sample SAMEA104379565, study PRJEB20068) | metagenome | biome: 1000743; feature: 77; material: 1998 | place: USA | collected 2012 | depth 25 m | reverse complement strand
CGCTGGCGCCGTGTTAGCGCTGGCTATTCCGAACATGCTGGAGTGGCGGTCGGACTCGCCGTATCTCGACTCGCTTCGGGATATCGCCGACTACCGGGAGGGAAGCGGACGCGGCCGGCTGGTGCAGTATCAGAACACCCTGCGAATGGCGATCGACCACCCGATTCTCGGCGTGGGGCCCGGGAACTGGCCGGTTGCCTATCCGAAGTACACGTTCCCCGGCGATCCCGCCTTCGATGCGACCGACTTCATCCCGACCAATCCCTGGCCCAGCAGCGACTGGGTGGCCCTGCTCGCGGAGCGCGGACCGCTGGCGCTCATGCTCGTGCTTCTCACGGGGGCCGCGCTGGCCGCAGGCGCGTGGCGCCGATGGCGGCAGGGCCTCACTACGAGTGAGGGCCTCGAGGCACTCGCGGCGTTGCTCACGCTGCTCGTGCTCGCCTGCGTGAGCGCGTTCGATGCCGTGCTGTTGCTGCCGGCTCCCACGGTGTTCGCCGCGACCCTGCTCGGTGCGCTGAGCCGCCCTCCCAAACGCACGGTCATGACCCTGGATCTGTCGGACCGACGATGGGCCCGCCTCGCCGGCGCCGTGGCGCTGGTTGGAACCCTGCTTGTCGTTCGAACAAGCTCCCAGCTGGCGGCGATGGCCGTCTTCAGCAGCAGCGAACAGCCGGCGACGCTCGAATGGGCCGCCCGTCTGGACCCGGGGAGCTACCGGATCCAGATGCTGCTGGGCTACGCCTGGCGCAATCGCGGTCGATGCGACCTGGCCCGCCCGCACGCTGAGGCGGCTCGCCGATTGTTCCCGAACCACCCCGCCCCACGACAACTGCTCGCCACCTGCCGCGCCCGCACCGCCAGATAGCGAAGCGGCCCGATCCAAGAGGACCGGGCCGCTTCGACCTGCCGAGCTACGACGGGATCACGACTTCACGATCGTCGCCGTGTACTGCCCACAAGCGGTGAACGTGATCGTAAACGTCGTGGTGGCGTTCGTTTGGTCGTTGTGGGCGGTCACCGTGAGCGTGCCCGCGTCGAACTGCGGCGCCGAGGCGCATGAAGGATTGTAGTGTACGCCCGTGCCCGTCGTGGAAAAGGCCCAGCTCTTCTGGTTCGCGGTACCGCCGTTGCGGGTGAACGTGGAGTTGCCGCTCACGGTCCATATGCCGGCCGGGAGCGGCTGGTTGTGAACGATCGACGACGCAACGTCGGCCGTGAACGTCCCCTGCCAGTTCCGATCGTGCTCCGCCGTGGACTGATCCGTAAACACATACGCGTCGGAGAAGAACGTCGACGTCGGATCACCGGTGCCGTACACATGGTGCTGGAGCGTCGTGCCGTCGTCGGAGATGGACCGGGTCCCGTTCAGCGTCTCGGAGGTCGTGATCTCCTGGCCGGTCCGGAAGGAGATGCGCTGCCAGGTCTTCTCGAAGTTGGTGAAGACCAGCGTCCGGCTTCCCGCACCGAGCGTCACATCCACTTCACCGTTCCGGGTCAGGGTCTCGAGGGGAATGAGGCGCGAAATGGCGCAGTTGGCGAAGACGTACGACGTCGTGCTGCCATTCACCGTGACGGTCGGCGCGGGCGAGCAGGCGGTGGCGTACCATGCGCCGGCTGGCATCACCGCCGCACCCGCGCTCGGCGCGGCCGCGGCGCTGCCGGACAGCCCGGTCATCGAGAACGACGGGCCACCCGACGTGGTCGTGGCGCCGTCGGACTGATCGGAGAGGTCGCCTACGATCACGTCCGAGGCGGCATTGGCCTCAACTTGCGTTAGCGCCGGGGTCGTCGGGCTGGTGGTACTGCTGCTACAAGCCGCCAGCGCGAGCGCCGCGGCGGCGAGCGCCGGCAGAAGCGGCAGGCTCCGGGGGGTCGGGGACATCGGCCTATCCTCCATTCGGGGTGTCGCGACTGTTCGTGAATTTGAGCGAACTGCCGAACGGACGGGGGCGTCCAGGAGGTGTTAATCCTCCCGGAACGAGCAGCGCAGAAATTTGCAGTGGTGTCGGAGCTGCTGGGCCAGCCTCAGGCCGCGACTGCGCAGCGCGTGGGATCCGCCGCCGGCGAGCGGCCCAGCCGAGTGTAATGCTCGAAGTACGCCCGCGCTTCCTCCAGGTGGAGGGGATGCAGGAACCGGGGACCGAGCGTAGCGCAACCGTCGAGGGCAAGCTCGAACAGGTCCTTCGCCATTGGCCCGATCAGGGGATCATCCAGCCCCAGCCGACCCGCCCGCTCCAGCACGCCGAGGTCGGGCGCCGGCAACAGCTCGAGCGCGGCACGAAGGGCGTGGGGCTCGTATGCCAGGCCTGCGACCAGTGCGAGCGGTGCCGGATACCAAGCCGGGTCTACCGCGTCGGCCGAGCGCAGCTCCAGGTGCCCGCGCGGCCTGACCTCCGGGAACAGGGTGCCGAGATGCGCCTCCCATTCGTCGATAGTTGGATTCGACCGGCTGAGCCATTCGCCGAACGACCGGCAGCGCTCGTCGACGGTCGGGAAGAGAATCGCCGGTGCGGCGAGCGCAAACTCCAGATACGCTTCGATGGGCCGGTGCTCGTCGTACGGCAGGCCGGTGCGCCCTGGGTCGAGCCGGCGCCAGCAATGAGCGCGGAAGCTCTTGTGGCCGGTGTCCCGCCCTGCGTACCAGGCCGAGCTCGCAAAGATGGCCGTGACGAACGGGCTCAAGGCGTTGAGCAATCGCCAGCGCAACCACGGTTCGTCGTCGAAGTCGATGCTGATCTGAAACGCAGCCGTCTGCCGCATCATCCGGGCGCCGAACGGGCCGATGCGCGCGAAGTGCGCGGCCATCCGGCTATACCGCTCCGACTTGAGCTGGAGGGGGACGCACTCCACCGGGTTCTGCGGGTCGATGCCCGCGGGGAGCAGCAGGATCCCCTCGGCCTCAGCCGCGGCGCGTAGCGGCAGGACCACCGACCGCAGCCGATTCACCTGTCCCGTGAGGGAGCGACTCGGCGGACAGGCGTACTCGATCTGCCCGCCCGGCTCGAAGCTTACGACCCCGCCACCGCGCACCGCGAACGACACCGCTCCTTTGGCCGTGCGCTCCTCGGTCCATCCCTGCCGTGCGGCGAAGCGTCGGAGGAAGGGAAGTGACGCGGGCACGCCGTCTCCCGACACCGGGCAGGGACGGCCGGTCTGCGCGTCGAGTGCGAGCAGCTCGACCTCCGCTCCGATCCGGCGAGGCGTGAGCGTCGCCACGGCCGGGGCCGCGAACACCCGTTCGGCCAGGTAGGCAGACAGCGCCGCCCGCGTAAGCCGGGTCGCTCCGCCGCCGTTCATCCCGGCGGCCCCACTCACGCCGTTGCCCCCACGACCAGCGCGAAGCGGTTGCCCGGATCGGCCCGCCAGGACTCGAGCCTCAGCCCCGCAGCCGCGAAGAGCGCGGCGAGACTGGGGACGTCGTACTTGCAGCTGATCTCGGTGCGGATGGACTCGCCGGCCGCAAAGCGCACGACGCCGATCCCGGGGATGTCCACGACCTGCGCGCGAGTCGCTACCAGATGCATTTCGATCCGGTGAGCTTCCGCTTCATAGAACGCGCGGTGCTCGAAGGCCTCCGGGTCGAAGTCGGCGCCGAGCTCGTGGTTGAGCACCCGCAGCATGTTCCGGTTGAACTCCGCCGTGACCCCCTGCGAATCGTTGTAGGCCGCCTCGATGACGTGGACGTCCTTTCGCAAGTCGGCGCCCATGAGGAACCGGTCGGCCGGCCGCATCGCGGCCCGGACCCGCGTCAGCAGTCGGATCGCCGCGGGCGGATAGAAGTTGCCGATGGTGCTGCCGAGAAACGCGAAGAGCGCCGGCCCTGCGAGATCGCGAGGGAGGTTGAGCTCGTCGGCGATGTCCGCCACGGCTGGAGTGACGGCGAGGCCCGGATATTCCCGCCGGAGCCCGTCGGCCGTCTCGTCGAGGAAGGCCGCACTCACGTCGATGGGGACATAGCGCTCGAGCGTGCCGGCCGCGCGCATTGCCCGGAGGATGATGCGGGACTTTTCCGCGCTCCCCGCACCCAACTCCACCAGCGTACGGGTCCCGAGCGTCGGAATGAGGCGGGGCATCCAGCTCTCAAGCAGCCCGCGTTCGGCCCGGGTGAGGTAGTACTCGGGGAGGCGGGTAATGGCCTCGAACAGGAGCGAGCCGCGGTGATCGTAGAAATACTTCGGCGGCAGCTCCTTCTGAGGCGAGGCGAGGCCGGCTGCCACCTCCGCCGCCATCCGCCGATCGACCCGGGCTGCCCGGGCGGTCAGTGTCTTAGGCATCGCGCGCGCACCGAAAGCCGCTGAAGATCTGGCGGCGGATGGGGTAGTCCCAGTTGCGGAACGTGCTTCGGACCGCACCCGGACGCGTGGCCCATGAGCCGCCTCGCAGCACCTTGTATTCCGAGCCGAAGAAGGCCTCGGAGTACTCCGGATACGGAAACGGTTCAAAGCCGGGGTAGGCGCCGAGGTCGCTCGCGGTCCACTCCCACACGTCCCCGATCATGCCGTAGCAGCCGATGGGTGAGACGTTCCGCGGATAGGCGCCGACGGGCGCGGTCGCGAACGCCAGCTGATCCAGGTTCGCCAGCTCCGGCGTCCAGGGGTCGTCCCCCCACGGGTGCGGACGCTGCGTCGCGGTCGCGGGATCCCACGAGGCGGCAGCCTCCCACTCCGTTTCGGTCGGCAGGCGCTTCCCGGCGAAGCGCGCGTAGGCGACGGCTTCGTGCCAGCACACGTGGCAGACGGGTCGCGCGGGGTCCAGCGCCCCGGTGAGGTCCATGCTGCGCGTGCTCCACCCGCGACTGTCCTCGACCCAGTGCTTCGGCGCGGCTACGCCGGCTTCAGTCAGCCAACTCCAGCCTTCGTTGGTCCACAGCTCGCGCCGCCGGTAGCCCCCCGCCTCCATGAACTCGAGGTACTGACCGTTGGTGACCGGCGTCACGTCGATCCAGAACGGGCGGAGATGCGCCTCGTGCCGGGGCCGCTCGTTGTCGTAGGCGGCCGACCGGTCGTCGGTGCCGATCGGTATTTCGCCGCCGGGGAAGCGGACCATCGCGCCCGGCTCGGCGACGGATCGGCAGCCCGGCAGAGGGCGCCGCTCCAGCGGCGCGTACAGTGACCCTTGCTTGAGCTGGAGGGTCTGGAGGATGGTCTCATCGTGCTGGTACTCGTGCTGAAGCACCATGCGGTACACGTAACCATCGCGAAGCAGGGCCGGACCCGAGTGAAGGTCGGCGGTCGCCAGCCGTTCCAGCACCGTTGCCCGAATGTCCGCCATGGTTTCCCGGACCTGATCGAGGCCGGGCAGCTGCAGCGTCCCCCGCACTCGGCGCGGGTGCTCGAACGGATTGTAAAGCCCGGGCATCTCGGCGAACTCGATGTCGCCGGAGAGGTTCCGCGTGAGCCACAGCTCCTCGAACGCGGCGATATGACCCAGATCCCAAATGACCGGGCTCATCAGGACATCGTGCTGGCGGTGGAGATCGTCGCGAGACAGCGGGGTCACCAGCTGGAACGTGCGGGCGCGGGCCTCGGCGAGGCTGGCGGCGAGGGCGGCGCGAAGGGCCTCATCCCGCCGCCCAAACCCGGGCGGGGTCGCTGTTTGGGCCTGGGTAGTGGACATCGACTCCTTCCCTCCGGGGCGACTCGGGCGTTCCGTATGCTTGGAGGTTGGTCGCGCACCTGCCGACAACAGTCGGGGACAGGCCAATAACGAAGGCTGGGCACAGGAGGTTCCCCGGCCGGGCGCCCCAGCGAGCCCGGCCGGCTGGCACTTAGAGTGTATTACGCCTCGCGGCGGGGACCCGCAAGAGGAGAGGTCACAAACCGCGGTTTACGCGGTAACCGCGGTCCGGTTGGCCTTCTCGAACTCCTTCATGAAGTTGACCAGCGCGGACACACCGGACTTGGGGAAGGCGTTGTAGATGCTGGCCCGCATGCCGCCGGCTGAGCGGTGCCCTTTGAGCCCGTCGAGACCCCGTTTGGTGGCCTCGCTCACGAATTTCGCCTCGAGGTCCTCGGTAGGCGCCCGGAAGCAGACGTTCATCAAGGACCGGCTGTCCGCGTCCGCCGTGCCGCGGAAGAAGTCGCCCTGATCCAGGAAGTCGTACAGGATCTTCGCCTTATCCGCGTTGTGCTCCGCCATGGCCGGCAGACCGCCAAGCTCGCGGATCCACTTGAACACCCGCCCGATCATGTAGATCCCGAAGGTGGAGGGCGTGTTGTACAACGACCGCTCACCCGCGTGCGTGCGATACTGCAGCATGATCGGCAGATCCTTCGGACCGACCTCGATCAAATCGTCCCGGATGATCACCAGCACCACGCCCGAGGGACCGAGGTTCTTTTGAGCGCCGGCGTAGATCAACCCGTAGCGGGTCACATCGATCGGCCGGCTGAACATGTCGCTGGAGGTGTCGGCGACGAGGGGGACGCCCTGGGGCACGGGGGGCTCCGCCTTCCATTGCGTGCCGTAGATGGTGTTGTTGGTCGTCAGGTGCACGTAGGCCGGCTTGTCGGAGTAGCGGATGGCCCCTGGGGACGGGATGTACGCGAAGTTCCGGTCGCCGCTCGACGCCGCCTCGTGCACCCGGCCGAACAGCTTCGCTTCCTTGACCGCCTTCTGCGACCAGACGCCGGTTACCAGGTAGTCGGCGGTGCCTCCCTTCGGGAGGAGATTCATCGGCACCATCGCGAACTGGAGCGACGCGCCCCCCTGGAGGAAGAGGATCCGATAGCCGTCCGGGATGCCGGCGAGCGCCCGGCAGTCCTGCTCCGCCTCGGCGATCACCTTTTCAAACACCTTGCCCCGGTGGCTGTGCTCCAGAATGCCGATCCCGCTGCCGGCGATATTCCAGAGGTCCTGCTGCGCCTCTTTGAGTACCGGCTCAGGCAGGATCGCCGGCCCGGCGCTGAAGTTGTAAATGCGGTCCGACATTACCGGCCTCTCCCGTCGATCGCGGTGAGCTCGACGCTGATGATGTGCTCGTTGCCCTTCCGGATGGCCTCCAAAGCTGCCACATCGGGCTTGCCGTCGAGGTGAATCCGGGCGAGCGTGGCGTGGGCTCCGTGGTAGATGATGTTCTCGACTTCCTCGACGTTGATCGCCCGATCGGCGAGCACGCGGAAGACGTCCGCCAGCACTCCAGGCCGGTTCCGATGGCGAACGGCCAGGATGTGCGAGGCCGAGCTTCGCGCCAGCCGGTTCACACAGTTCGGGACGGTCCCGACGTCCATGAACTCCTGGATGATGCGGACGACCTCGTGGGCGATCGCTACCTGCGCCTGGTCGGTTGATGCACCCACGTGGTGCGTGCCGTAGACGCCGGGCATCTTCGCCACGGCGCTGTCGAACGTCCCCCTGCCTTCGGTCGGCTCGTTGTGAAAGACGTCGAGCGCCGCCCGGATTCCGCGAGTCTTCACCGCCTCCAGCAGCGCCGCCTCGTCCACCACCGTGCCGCGCGAGGTATTGATGAGATACGCCCCGGGCCGCATCGCCGCCAGGAATTCCTCGTTCACCAGATTCCGGGTGTCGGCGTTGGCGGCGACGTTGATCGAGACCACGTCGCTCACCCGCGCCACCTCCAGCGGGGTCTGGCAATAGCGGATGCCGAGCCGCTCGGCGTCGGCCAGGGTGAGATTGCGCGACCACGCGGCCACGTGCATCCCGAAGGCGGCGGCCCGCGCCGCGATCTCCCGCCCGATTTGCCCGAGCCCGACGATCCCCATCGTCCGGCCGTGCAGTCCCCGGCCCTTGGAGTACTCGCTCTTGTTCCACTTGCCCGCCCGCAGGTCGGCCACCTGATCCGGGATCCGGCGGTCGCACGAAAGCAGGAGACCCATGACCAGCTCGGCGACGGCAAAGGAGTTCTTGCCGGGGCAGTTGGAGACGAACACGCCCCGGTCGGACGCGGCTGGGACGTCGATCGTATCGATCCCGGCGCCCGCTCGGATCACCAGGCCGAGGCTCGGACCGCTGCGGAGCGCCTCACCGGTGACCTTCGTGCTCCGCACGATGAGCACGTTCGGGTCGTGGGTCTTGAGGGCCTCCGGCAACGTCGAGGCGGTGAGGTCCGGCTGCGACACAACCGTGCACCCCAGCTCCTTGAGGCCGTCGATGCCGACTTTCTCGAACTTGTCCGCGATCAGGACCTTCATGTCACCGGATCCAGTTCATGAACGAAGAGTCCGCTCCGGAGCTTCGGCTCAAACCATGTGCTCTTGGGCGGCATGATCTCTCCCGCGTCTGCTACGGCGAGCAGCTGCTCGAGCGTCGTCGGATATATCGAAATAGCGAGCGCCATCTCGCCCGACCGCACTCGGCGCTCCAGCTCATCCGGGCCGCGGATCCCACCGACGAAGTCGAGCCGCTTGTCGGTGCGCGGGTCGCCGACGCCGAGGATCGGGCCAAGGATCCGGTCGTGGAGCAAGCTCACGTCGAGCGAGCCGATCGGATCGCCGCGATCGAGCGAGCGCGGATCGAGCGTGAGCCGTTCCCAGCGTCCATCGAAGAAGAAGCAAAAGCTCCCGGGGGCCGGCGGCGTAGGATCCGTCGTGGCCTCGAGCCGGCCCACTTCGGCGAGCCGCGCGCGAAACCCGGCCGGCGAGAGACCGTTCAGGTCCTTCATCAGCCGATTGTAGGGCAAGATCCGAAGCTCGCTCGACGGAAACAGCACCGCGAGGAACCAGTTGTACTCCTCGTCTCCGCTGTGCCGGGGATTCCCCGCGCGCCGCTCCCGCCCCGCACGCCAGGCGCTCGCCGAACGGTGGTGCCCATCGGCAACGTACGCCAGCGGCACACGCGCGAACGCGTCGATCCACGGCTTCACGTCGGACAGCCGCCAGACCATGTGGCGCACGCCGTCGGCCGCGGTGAAATCGTACAGCGCCGGGCTCGCCGCGGCGGCGCCAGACAACCGGTCCAGCTCAGGCCTCGACCGATAGGTGAGGAACACCGGCTCCGCGTGCGCGTTGAGCGTCAGCATGTGCCGGGTGCGGTCGTCCTCCTTGTCCTTCCGGGTCTTCTCGTGCTTGCGGATGATGTCGCATTCATAGTCATCCACGTGCACGCAGGCGACCACGCCCGTCTGGGTCCGGCCGTCCATGATCTGACGGTACAGGAATAGCGCAGGCTCCGCATCGCGGACGAGCGTGCCGCCGGCGATGAGTCGGTCGAGCGCCGTCTTGGCGGCCGCGTAGATGCGGGGATCGTACGGGTCGGTGTCTGCCGGCAGGTCGATGTCCGAACGCCCGACGTGCAGGAAACTGTCCGGGTTCCCTTCGGCCAGTGCAGCGGCCTCGGTGCGGCTGACGACGTCATAGGGCACCGCTGCCACCCGGGCGGCCAGCTCCGCCCGGGGACGCAACGCGCGGAAAGCCTTGATACGCATGGCACAACAGTAAACCGTGAACGGTGAACAGTGAACGGGGGCCTCCGGCCTGCACCGGAAGCTCCCGGTTCACTGCTCACGGTTCACTGTTCCCTGTTCACGGTTCACCGGCTTCAGGGTACTAACAGGACCTTTCCTGTCGTCTCTCGTGCCGCCAACGCCCGCTGCGCCTCCGCCGCGTCGGCCAGAGGATATTCCCGCCCGATGCGGACCGACAGCGAGCCGTCGGCCACCCAGTCCAGCACCTGGCCGGCCCGGTCGAGCAGCTCTTCCCGCGTCGCGACGTAATGAGCCAGCGTTGGCCGGGTAAGAAAGAGTGAGCCCTTCCGGTTCAGAATCTGGGGGTCGAATGGGGGAACCGGCCCACTGGACTGGCCGTACAGTACCAGCATGCCCCGCCGCGCGAGGCAGTCGAGGCTCTTGTCGAATGTCGTCTTGCCGACCGAATCGTACACCACCTGCACGCCGGTGCCCCGGGTGATCCGCTTGACCTCCGCCTCGAAGTCCTGCTGGGTATAGAGGATCACCTCGTCGGTGCCGGCGGTGCGTGCGAGAGCGGCCTTGGCTTCGTTGGAAACCGTGCCGATCACCCGCGCCCCGAGCCGCTTCGCGATCTGACACAAGAGCAGCCCTACGCCGCCTGCGGCGGCATGAACGAGACAGGTCTGGCCGGCGGCAAGCGGATAGGTGGACGTGGCCAGGTACTGGGCCGTGACGCCCTGCAGAATCGCGGCGGCGGCCTGGCGAGCGCTCACGCCCGCGGGTACCGGCACCAGCCGGTCGGCCGGAACGGCGGCAAACTCGGCGTGGGCTCCGGGAACACCGGTATACGCCACCAGATCTCCGACGGCGATTCCCGACACGTCGGGGCCCAGCTCGGTCACGACGCCGGCCGCCTCCTGACCGAGCGTGTACGGGAATTGAACCGGGTAGAGACCGCTGCGATGGTAGATGTCGATGAAGTTGACGCCAATGGCCTCGATGCGGATCAGCGCCTGGCCGGCGCCGGGCCTGGGGGTCGGCGCCTCTTCGTAGCGGAGCACCTCGGGACCACCGTAGCCATGGATACGAATCGCTTTCATCGGTCGGGTCGCTCCGTCACGGGGTACTCGCCCGGGCCGGGCAACGCGGCCTTGTTGCCGTCGCCGCCTTCGCCGGCCAGAAGCGTGGTCTCATCGGGGTAGGCGTAAATGGTCGGCGCGCGCCGCTGGAACAGGCCTCCCGTATCCGCCGTCGGTCCGTAGGTGCTGTAGACATCCCGCCCGAGCATGCGCAGCAGCTCTACCTGCTGGCCCCGGTGGTGCGCCGTGTGCGCGATCCGGCGAACCATGACCCAGGCCCGGCTGCGGGGCACATCGAAGAAGCTCACGCCGGCTTCCCACCAGGCGGCATCCGTCCTCTCCAACTCAAGGAGCCGCCGGGCGGAATCGTCCGCATAGCGGTGGAGAAACTCGAGCCGACTCTCGACGGCCGGAAGGGGCGGCGCCTGGACGTCGATGCTCAGCGTGTCGCGGAACCAGAGGTTCTCGCTCACGCACTGGTGCACCATGTGCTCGAGCACGCTCCGGCCCCGGCGATCGGTCGGGTGGGGCCGCATGGGGAGGTCCTCGTCGCGGAACGTGGCCCAGGTGCTCAGGACCTTGAGGCGCTCGGTGGCGTAGGTGTCGAGCAGGAATTGGTATCGCATAGCTACCTTGACCCTATGTGTCCGAACCCGACGGCGGCCCGGCCGGATCCGGTGACGCCGGTCACACGCCGCCTTCCGGTGGGCGCCGAGCCCGGCGCGGCCGGCGTGCACTTCCGCGTCTGGGCCCCCGACCGGGAGCGGGTCGACGTGCTCGTCGAGGGTCGGCGCCACCCCCATCCGCTCGAGGCCGAGACGGACGGATTCTATTCCGCTCTCGTGCCCGGGATCGGCGCGGGCGCACGCTATCGCTACCGGCTCGACGGCGGCGAGGCCTTTCCCGACCCTGTCTCGCGTTTCCAGCCCGAAGGCCCGCACGGGCCGTCCGAAGTGATCGACCCCGGTGCCTTCCCCTGGACCGACGCCCCCTGGGCCGGCGTTCGCGTCGAGGGCCAGGTGCTTTACGAGATTCACGTCGGCGCGTTTACGCCGGAAGGCACCTGGGCCGCCGCCGCGCGCCGGCTGCCTGCGCTCGCGGAGCTGGGCGTCACCCTCGTCGAGGTCATGCCGATCGCGGATTTCCCCGGCCGGTTCGGTTGGGGCTACGATGGCGTCAACCTGTTCGCCCCGACGCGCCTCTATGGACGGCCGGACGACCTTCGTGCCTTCGTCGATCGGGCGCACGCGCTCGGGCTGGGCGTTCTGCTGGACACCGTGTACAACCATCTCGGCCCGGACGGAAATTACCTCGGACAATATGCCGGCGCCTATGTAACCGAGCGACACGCGACGCCCTGGGGACCCGCTCTCAATTACGATGGGCCGGACTCCGGACTGGTGCGGGAACTGATACTGGCGAACGCCGGCTACTGGATCGACGAGTTCCATCTCGACGGGCTGCGCCTCGACGCCACCCACACGATCCACGACGACTCTTCCGAACATATCGCGCAGGCGATCGGCCGGACGGTGCGCGCGCGGGCCGCTCCGAAGGGCACCGTCGTATACGCGGAGGACGAGCCCCAGCGGGTCAGGCTCGCGCTTCCGCAGGAGGCCGGGGGCCTCGGATTGGACGGGATCTGGAACGACGACTTCCATCACGCGGCCCACGTGGCCGCGACCGGTCGGCGCGAGGGATACTACCGCCGGTATCGGGGATCCGCCGACGAACTGGTCGCGGTGACCCGCGGCACACTGGGCGCGCCGGACGCGCTCGCGCCCGCCCGCCTGGTCACCTTCCTCCAGAACCACGACCAGATCGCCCACTCGGCGAGGGGCCTCCGACTCGATGCCTTGACGAGCCCGGGCCGATGGCGCGCGCTCACGGCGTTCCTGCTGCTCTCACCGGGAACGCCCCTGCTTTTCATGGGGCAGGAGTTCGCCGCGTCGAGCCCCTTCCTCTTCTTTGCCGATCACGAGCCCCGACTGGCGGAGCTCGTCCGCCGGGGTCGAGCCGAGCACCTGGCCCAGTTTGAGAGCGCGGCCGACCCTGCCATGCAGGCTCGGTTACCGGACCCGGGATCTCCGCGCACCTTCGAGCGGTCACGCCTCGACCCCGGGGAGCCGGCACGCCACCCGGAGGCGATCGCCCTGCACCGCGACCTGCTCACGCTCCGGCGCACCGACCCCGCATTCGCGGCGCAGCAGCAACCCGATGGACGCTCGCTCGGCCCCGGAGCGCTCGTGCTCCGCTTCGCGAGGCCGGACGGTCTCGCGCGGCTGCTGCTGCTCAATCTCGGATCGGATGTGGAGCTGGAGAACGCCGGGGACGGCCTGCTCGCTCCGCCGAGCGGGGCTGCGTGGGCCTTGGTGTGGTCGTCCGAGGACCCGCGCTACGGCGGCGGGGGCACGCCCGCCGGCGCCCGGGAGGGGAAGCTCATCCCCGGCGAGTCGGCACTGGTACTGGCACCGACGCGCCGTTCCTGAGCAGCGGCAGCTCGAGGCTGTCCCAGAGCGCAAGCCAGCTGGCCTCGATGATATTCTCGGAGCAGCCGACCGTGCTCCATCGCTCAGTGCCCCTGGCCGATTCGACGATGACGCGAGGGCGCGCTGCGGTGCCGAGGTGCTCGTCCACGATGCGTACCTTGTAGTCCACCAAGCGGACGTCGTCCAGCTCCGGATAGTGCGGCACCAGCGCCTTGCGTAGCGCCCGGTCCAGCGCGTTCACCGGGCCGTCCCCCTCGGCGGCGGTGTGCATGATCTCCTCGCCGACGCGGAGCTTGACGGTCGCCTGCGAGGCCACGCCCTGGCCGCCCCGCTTCTCGACCATGACGGTGAAGTCGAGCAGCTCGAACGGCGCGCGATAGTCGGGCGCGGCCCGCCGAAGCAGCATCTCGAACGACCCTTCCGCCGCCTCGAACTGGAACCCCCGATGCTCCAGCTCCTTGATACGCTGGAGCACGTCCCCCTCGCTCGTGGCCGCGTCGAGCCCGAGCGCCTCGGCGCGGAGTCGGACGTTGCGGCGTCCCGCGACCTCGCTCACCACCACCCGCAGCTCGTTGCCGACCAACGCCGGATCGATGTGCTGGTAGCTCTCCGGCATCTTGGCGATCGCCGCGACATGAATGCCGCCCTTGTGGGCGAACGCGCTCCGGCCCACGTAGGGGGCGTGCGCGTCCGGATTGAGGTTCGCGACCGCGGCGACGAAGTGCGAGACCTCGCTCAGCCGGGGCAGCCTCGCCGGCGGCAACACCTCGTAACCCAGCTTGAGCTGAAGGTTGGCGATCACGGGCACGAGGTCCACGTTGCCGCATCGCTCGCCATATCCGTTGATCGTCCCCTGCACCTGGGTGCAGCCGGCTTGCACTCCGCCGAGAGCGTTCGCCACCGCGAGGCCCGCGTCGTTGTGCGGGTGGATGCCGAGCGGTCCGGTGATCCGCTCGCGCACCGCGCCGACCGCCGCCCGGATCGTCTCCGGCAGCGAGCCGCCGTTGGTGTCGCAGAGCACGACCCAGTCGGCACCGGCGTCGGCGGCAGCCCGGAGCGTGGCGAGCGCGTACTCCGGGTCCAATCGCCAGCCGTCGAAGAAGTGCTCGGCGTCGTAGACCACCTCCTTGCCCAGCCGTCGGAAGAAGGTCACCGATTCGCCGATCATCCGGAGATTCTCGTCCCGCGTCGTCTCGAGCACGCGCTCCACATGGACGGTGGAGCTCTTGCCCACCAGCGTCACCACCGGAGTTTCCGCCGCCACCAGCGCCTGGATGCTGGGGTCGTCCTCGCAGCGGACCCCCGCCCGGCGAGTGCTGCCGAACGCGGCGACCCGCGCCTGTCCCAGCGGACGGCGGGCGATTCGCGAGAAGAACTCCGCGTCCTTGGGGTTCGACCCCGGCCAGCCACCCTCGATGTACGCGATACCCAGCTCGTCCAGGACGCGGGCGATCTTGAGCTTGTCCTCGACCGAGAGGGAAAGGCCCTCGCGCTGGGTGCCGTCGCGCAGGGTCGTGTCGTAGAGGCTGACTCGCATACCGGGTCCGGGTGGATGAGTCCCGAAAGCACCGCGGCCCCCCGGAGTCGGGAGGCCGCGTGGGTTCGGTTGCGCCGATTGCCAATTCAGCCGCGCACCCGCCCACCGCCTCCCGGGAGGAGTCGAATGGGACGAATGGCGATGAGTCGGCTGGTCATGCACATGAGTGGAAGTCTATGCACCCGGGGGCCTGCGTCAAGCTGGGGTATTGGACCAGGAACGGGTCCATGACCCAAGCTGGGCCCGTGGCCAGGCCCCCTACCCATGCTGGGGTCGTTGTCGCGGGGGGCGAAACGAAGGAACGGGCACCTCACGGCGCCCGTCCCAGGCAGGATATGGAGTACAGAAGAATGTTGTTGCAGTGATGGCGGCTCACAACCGTCGGGGCCCGGTGCCGGCCGGACCTCAATCGACCGCCACGGCCAACATGAGCCGTCCCCGGGAACAGCCGCTGTGCGCCAAGTCACAGGCGCAGACCGGCCAGCTCCGCCAGCATCGCCGCCAGGTGCCCCGGCTCCAGATCTCCCATGTGGCCGATCCGGATCACGCGGTCCGCCAGATCGCCGAGCCCGCCGGCGAGCGAGAAACCCCGTGCCCGCATCCGAGGCAGGATCTCCGGCACCGTGAGGCCGGGGGGCGGGGTCAAGGCCGACACCGCCCAGGAGCGGCGGCCGGGACCGGCGAGCATCGGGAACTCGGTATGCGCTCCGGCCCAGCGCTCCATGACGTCGAACATGGCGCGGTGGCGACGCCAGCGGGCCTCGACGCCCCCCTCGGCCTCGATCCGGCCGAGCTGGCGCTCCAAAGCGTAGATCAGCGACAGCGCCGGCGTCTGTGTTGGCCGCGAGGTCCGGGCGGCCTCGTCGTACTTGAGCAGGTCGAAGTACCACCCCCGATCCGGCCGGCGCGCCGCCCGCTCACGCATGCGCTCCGACGCGACCGCCAAGCCAAGCCCGGGGGGCAACGCGAGGGCCTTCTGGGAACCAGTGAACACGAAGTCGAGCCCCCACGCGTCGGTCTCGACCGGCAGCGCACCCACCGACGTCACCGCATCGACCAGCACGAGCGCGTTCGACCGTGCCCGCACCACTTGAGCCAGCTCCGCCATCGGGGCGAGCGCACCGGTCGATGTGTCCGAGTGCACCAGCGCCACCGCGTCCACCGGCGGGCCGTCCAGCAGCCGCTCCAGCTGGTCCGGCTCCAGCGTCCGTCCGGGGGCTACCGAGAGCCGCACGACCTCCTTGCCGCACGCTTCCGCGATCCGGGCCAGCCAGTCTCCAAAGAACCCGCCCACGACCACCAGGACACGCCGGTCGACCGCGTTTCGGACCGCCGCCTCCGCCATGCCGCTGGCCGAGGACGCGGTGATG
>OEKJ01000082.1_pt1 | contig 15914 bp, 15 predicted proteins | sample 1503081 | NCBI WGS metagenome assembly OEKJ01 (sample SAMEA104379565, study PRJEB20068) | metagenome | biome: 1000743; feature: 77; material: 1998 | place: USA | collected 2012 | depth 25 m | reverse complement strand
CAGCAGGCCCCAGAGAGTGGTGTAGTTCGCTTCCGACCCGCCGTTGGTCACGAGCACGTTGTCGGGCTTCGCACCGGGGTAGAACAGGGCGATTCGCTCGCGCAGCTGTTCGGATCCGTTCGATTCGGGATACTTGAGCGCCAGGTCGAGAAAGCCGCCGGTGTCCAGCTCATGGCCATCGAGCAGCTCGCGCGGCGTGAGCGGCTGTACCCCACTCTCCGAGAGGTTGTACTCGACGCCGTTTTCATACAGACACTGGGTCCGTTCCATCTGGAAGCGATCGATGCGCATGGCGGCCTCGAAAAAGGGGGCGCGGGTGGCCAACACATACCGCTCGGGAGCGGGGGTGTAAAGGGTGGACGCGGACCCCGGTCGCGGTATGATTGGCGCATGTCGAGGCCGACCCTGGTGCTGCGAGAAGCCGAGATCCGCTCGCTCATCGATCCCGCAGCGTTGATCGGCGCGATCGAGCGCGCCTTCACCAGCTACGCCGCCGGACGGGCTGAGTTGCCGGACGTGATTCATCTCGACGTTCCGAAAGCACGAGGTGAAGTCCACGTGAAGGCGGGCCACCTGCATGGCGGGAGCTATTGGGCCGTCAAGATCGCGTCGGGATTTCCCGGCAATCCCGCGCTCGGTATGTCGGCCAACGACGGAATGGTGCTCGTCTTCGACGCGGCGACCGGCGCACCGGCCGCCCTCCTCCTCGACAACGGTTGTCTCACCGATCTCAGGACCGCCGCCGCGGGCGCGGTGGCCGCGCGGCACCTTGCGCGAGCGGAACCAGGTGCCGTCGCGGTGATCGGCACCGGGGCGCAGGCGCGGCTCCAGGTTCGGATGCTCGCTGAGGTGCGACCCTTCGAGGCGCTACGGGTCTGGGGACGCCGACGGGATGCGGCGGAGGCTGTGATCCGGGATCTCGCGAGCGCGCTGCCTCCCGGCGTGCAGGCGGGCGTGGTCGATACCCCGGAGGCCGCGGTCACCGGGGCGGACGTGATCTACACGGCGACCGCGAGCCGCGCACCGCTCGTGCGCGCGGATTGGATCGGGCCGGGGGCGTTGGTGGTTGCGGTCGGGTCGGACGGCGCCCACAAGCAGGAGCTGGACGTTGCCGTGCTGGCGACAGCCGACCGCATCGTGGCGGACAGCCTGGCCCAATGCCGGCGGATCGGCGAGGTCCACCACGCGCTGGACGCGCGAGTGATCGAGGAATCGCAGGTGACGGAGCTGGGCCGCATTACCGGCGGACTGGCGCCGGGTCGCGGCTCGGCGGACGAGCGTATCGTGTGCGATCTCACCGGCCTCGGGGTGCAGGATGTCGCGGCGGCGACGCTGGTGCTGGAGCAAGCGCAGGTGCGCGGCGTGGGAGAGCGCTGGACCCGTTGACGGCCTTCGCGGCCAGCCCGGCGATCACGCTCGCCACGCACCGAGCATCCGCCGCAAGAGCACCAGCTGGCCGACATGATACGCCGTGTGGTCGGCGACGAGCATCGCCTCCCGCAGCAGCGTTTGACCGTCGCCCCAGGGAAGCGGCGCGAGCAGGTCCTGCGCCGGGTCGGACACCAACGCCTCCATCGCTTTCTGGTCGGCCCGAAACGCCGCCAGTGAGGCCTCCCACTCCGCATCGTCCCGTGGGCGCTTGGCTTTGGGCCAGTACGCGTCCGGCCATTCCAACGCTTCGTAGGATCCGTCCTGATTGCGACTGAACCGCAGGATGTCGTCCTGCGCGATGCGGATATGCTCGACGAGCTGCCACGCGGTATACGGCGACCCACGCGGCGCCTTCCCCCTGAGGTCGGCGGGTAGCTCGCGCACCGCGTCATCGAAGGTGAGGTGAGCGTGGCCGCCGCGCAGCAGCTCCAGAACGTGCGCTCGCAGGGGCGCTGGGGTTGGTGGCATCGGTCCTCCTGTGATCCCGGTCATTCCTCGTCAGCCTGTTGCAACATACGTTGCCGGGCGGCAGGATCTGGGGGAGGCGGGCAGGGGGCTGGTCGGTGAAGAGGTGACGATCTGATCGATGGGGAGTGGTGCGGAGCGCCTGAGCGCCGGGACTCAGGCGCTGAGTGGAAGCCACACGGGCGGATCGGGCCACGCATCGCCGGACGCCGGCGGCGTACGCTGCACCAGCACCCGCCGGCCGCCCGGTTCGGCCCGGACCCGGAGACAGACCCGACCAGTTTCGGGCTCGAAGATCTCGAGGATCACGCCCGCTTCCCGGATCGCCTCTTCGGCGGCACGCTCCGTGGCGCGTGACAGGTCGGCGGCGCGAGCGAGCGGGGCGGTGGGATCGTCGGCTCGGCGAATCACGAGCGGTTCCTGCATGGGTCGTCTTCCGGCGAAGGTGTCAGCGATGGGGTGGCAACCGTCATGCCGCCGGGGCCACATCGGCCGTTTCTCACGCATCTCGAAGCGACACAGAGACATAGAGCGCCGACGCAGGCACACCCTGAGCGGCATCCGCGACGAGCTGTCGGGCACAGCCATGCGAAAGGCCACACCAACGCTTGCCCCGAGGCGCATCCATGCATGAGCGCTGAGACGAAGGCGCGGATCCGCGCCGGCCGCCGGACGATCGGGTTGACCCACCCGGACAAGGTGTATTTCCCGGGTCGTCCCTCCATCACCAAGCGGGAGCTGGTCTCGTATTACGTCGCGGTCGCACCCACGATGCTTCCCTATACGCGGGGCCGGCCGGTCACGCTGCAACGGTTTCCCGACGGCATCGCCGCCGAAGGGTTCTTCCAGAAAGAGATCTCGGACTGGTTCCCGGCGTGGGTGCCGCGGGCCACCGTGGAGAAGGAGGGAGGGACGACGACGTACGTGCTGTGCGATGACGCAGCGACGCTGGCCTATCTCGCGAGCCAGGGTTCCATCACTCCGCATGTCTGGCTCAGCCGCGTCGACAAGCCGCATCACCCCGACCGGCTGATCTTCGACCTCGATCCCCCCGCCGGCTTCGAGCAGGCGCGCGCCGCCGCCCCGCTGGTGCGCGATCTTCTGACCCGGCTGGGGCTCGTGAGCTTCGTGATGACGACCGGATCGCGCGGTCTGCATGTGCTGGTCCCGCTGGACCGGTCCACCGCCTTCGACGCCGTTCGAGCGTTTGCTCGGGCCGCCGCCACGTTCCTCGCCGAGCAACACCCCGACACGCTCACGGTGGAGGCCCGGATCGCCAAGCGGGGTCGGCGACTCTTCCTCGACACGACCCGCAACGCCTACGCGCAGACCGGCGTGGCGCCGTACGCCGTGCGGGCGCGGCCCGGTGCGCCGGTCGCGACGCCGCTGCGCTGGGAAGAGTTGAACGACGACGCGCTCGGCGCCCAGACCTATTCCATCAGAAACGTGCTGGCGCGGATCGAGCGGGACGGCGATGCGTGGCAGGGCATCGGTCGCCGGCGGCAGGGCCTCGACCGGGCCGCCCGGCGGTTGGAGGCGCTAACGGCCCGGCGCGCCTAGCCGGCGCCAGACGAGGTCGGCCGACACCACGTCTTCCACCGCCACGCCGACCGACTTGAAGATCGTGACTTCGTCCGCGGAGGCGCGCCCCCCCAGCGTCCCGCCGGCCACCGCGCCGATCTCACCGACGAGCCGTGTCCCCGCGGCGATCACGTCGCCTGATTCGACCAGCGCCGCCTCTCGCGAGTCCACCCAGACCCTCGCCCGCCGCACGAGCGTGTCATCCAGCTCCCGCCAATCGGGCCGGGTTGCGCCGACCGCGTTCACGTGCGCGCCGGGCGCTACCCAATCGCCTAGGAGGACCGGGGTCTTGGCACTGGTGGCGGTCACGATCACGTCCGCACCGCGGACCGCCGCCTCTGCCGATGCGGCCGCGGTAATGCCGTGCGCGGCCGCGAACGCGCCCGCGCTCCGCGGGCTCCAGATCCGCACCTCGCGGAACTGTCGCACCAGCTGGAGCGCGGCCAGATGACTCCCCGCCTGCACCCCCGCGCCCAGGATCGCGAGCACGGACGCATTCGGCCGAGCGAGCAGGTCCGTCGCGACGGCGGAGGCAGCCGCGGTCCTGAGCTCCGTGATCAGCCGCCCGTCCATGAGCGCGACCGGCTCCCCGGTCTCCGGTCGGAAGAGCGCGATGACCGCATGGTGCGTGGGCATGCCGGTGTTGCCGGGATAGAAGGTGACCAGCTTGGCACCGAGCGCGCTGCCCGCATGCGCCGGCATGACGCCGAAAAATCCGGCGTCCTCGGCCACCGCGATGACGCTTCGGACCGGCTGAACGACCGTGCCGGCCGATAGCGCGGCCAGCGCGCTCCGGATCGCTGGAATCAGGTCTTCCAACCGGAGCAACGCGGCGACCTGGGATTCGTCGAGGAATGGAGGCATCAGGAGCGGCTCCACACACGGGATCGGATGAGAGTACGGGCCCGCGGTGGCCGGCGCCAGCAAGCGCTGGACGGAGGTCCATCCCGACGGCATGTTGTGGGCGACTCCAGCCGGTCGGACCCGCATGGCTCAGCCTACCCCCTTCGACACGATGCGGCAGATGGTCACCGGGTGCCTGGTGAGCCAGCTCACCTACGTGGCGGCGAAGCTCGGGATCGCCGACCGTCTCGCCGACGGGCCGAAGACCGCTGCCCAGCTCGCGGCCTCGGTCGATGCGCATCCGCAGTCGCTCTATCGAGTGCTCCGCGCGCTGGCCGCCCTGGGCGTGTTCAGCGAGGGTCCGGACGGTCAGTTCGCGCTCACACCCCTGGCGGGGCCGCTTCGGCGCGACGCCCCGGACTCGCTGCATGCGTTCGCGCTCATGTGGGGCGATACGTTCTGGCCGGCGTGCGGGTCGCTCCTCCACTGCGTGCGGACCGGGCAGACCGCCTTCGACCACCTGCACGGCATGGGCGCGTTCGAGTACATGCATCAGCACCCGCAGGCGGCGGAAATCTTCGATGAGGCGATGAGCAACCTCACCCGCGTCCAGGCCGCCGCAGTCGTCGCCGCCTACGACTTCAGCGGCGTGCGAACACTGGTGGACGTCGGCGGGGGTAAGGGGACCTTGCTCGCCGCCGTGTTGCGGGCCAACCCGGGCATGCGCGGCGTGCTCTATGAGCGTCCCGACGTGCTGCCGGCGGCGCGCAAAGCGCTGGAGGACGAGGGCATGCTCGCGCGCTGCGAGCTCAAGCGGGGCGACTTCTTTACGTCCGTCCCCGAGGGGGGTGACGCCTACGCTCTGAAGGATGTGATCCATGATTGGGACGACGAGCGCGCGTCGTCCATCCTCGCCAACTGCGCCCGCGCGATGGGCCGACAGGCGAGGCTGCTGCTGATCGAGCGGGGTCTTCCGCCGAGGAACGTGCTGGGCCAGGGCCAGATGGTGGACGTCGTGATGCTGGCGGTGACCGGCGGCCGCGAGCGAACCGAGCCCGAGTATGCCGATCTGCTCTCCCGCGCCGGTCTGCGCCTCGCCCGTGTGGTGCCGACCGCCTCGGAGGCGATGGTGCTGGAGGCGGTACTGCAGTGAGCGGCGAACCGTGAACGGTGAACAGGGGGCTCCGCACACCTACCTGTCGTCCCGCTGGCTCTTTCTCCGCCTGCTCGGCGTCGTTTACCTCGTTGCCTTCGCATCGCTCGCGTCCCAGATCGTCGGACTCGTGGGCGAGCACGGGCTCTTCCCCGTCGGGGAGTTTCTCGGTCAGGCTCGCACCACCTACGGCCCCGGCGTCTGGCGGGCGCTTCCCACGGTGCTCTGGCTCGACAGCAGCGACACCGCCCTGCGCGTACTTGCGCTCGCCGGGGTGGGGCTCGCGGGGCTGCTGGTCCTCGACCTGTGCCCGATCGTGGTGCTGCCGCTGCTCTGGCTCGCGTATCTCTCGCTCTCCGTCGCGGGGCAGGACTTTCTCTCGTTTCAATGGGATGCTTTGCTGCTCGAGACCGGCCTGCTCGCGTGGCTCTGGGCGCCGGCCGGGTGGCTCCCGACTCTTCGGCTGAGCGAGCGGGAGCCGTCGCCGGTGGTGCGCTGGCTGCTGTGGCTGCTCCTCTTCAAGCTCACGCTGCTTTCCGGGCTCACGAAGCTCCTGAGCGGCGACCCGACTTGGCGCTCCCTCTCCGCCCTCGATTTCCATTTCGAGACCCAACCGCTTCCGCCATGGACGGCATGGTACGCTCATCACCTGCCGTCCGGGGTGCACCGCCTGATGACGCTCGGCATGTTCGGGGCCGAGCTGGTGCTCCCGTTCTCGATCTTCGCCCCGGCGCGGTTCCGTGTCGTACGCATCGTGGGCGCGCTGGCGATGATGGCCTTCCAGTTGAGCATCGCGGCGACCGGGAACTACGGGTTCTTCAACCTGCTTGCGATCGTGCTGTGCATCCCGCTTCTCGACGATCAGTTCTTTGGCCGGCGCTTTCCGGTTCTGCGGGAGCCCGCGCACCCCGAATCACAGTTTCGGCGTGTGTTGGTCGGGGCTGTGTCGGCCGTCCTCTTGGTGCTTTCGGCTCTGAGCTCGCTGCGCGAGGCCGCGTACACTGTGCCGGCGGGAGGCGGCCGCAACATCGTGCCGGGCTGGGGTGAGGGGCTGCTCGATGCCTTCGCACCTTTCCGCTCCGTCAACGGTTACGGGCTTTTCCGGGTCATGACGACCGAGCGACCCGAGATCGTGGTCGAGGGGAGCCGTGACGGGGTCGACTGGAAACCGTATGAGTTCAGGTGGAAACCCGGGGATCCGACCCGCCGTCCGGGGTTTGTCGAGCCCCTCCACCCGCGGCTCGACTGGCAGATGTGGTTCGCCGCGCTCGACCCTCAGGGGTACCGGGTGTTACTGGAATCGCTCCTCGAGCATCTCCTGGATGGGAGCCCGGAAGTGTTGGCGCTGATGGCGAGGAACCCGTTTCCGGATGCACCGCCCAAGTATCTGCGCCTCAAGTACTTCAGGTACTTCTTTAGCTCGGAAGAGGAACGCGCCTCGAGTGGCGCATGGTGGGTGAGAGAGCCCCGGGGCAACCTGACCGAGCCGGTGTCGCTGCCGGAGAAGTGAGTGGGGAACCGCTACCGGATACCGTTTGTTGACCCTTTTCCGAGGGGGTGGGTTCCATTATTGGGTCCGTTGAGTACCTTTTCCGGCCCCCGCGACGATCGCCGATGATGGCGCATCTCTACGAGTCCGGCACCTCGGACCGGGGTTCAAGCGGGGTAGCGCTCGCAAGCTGTTGTTAGGGTTGGCCTTACGTCGGTCCCCCGGACGGGACCCGAATTCATAGAGGAGTTTCGCGTGCCTGCTGTCAAGAACCCCAAGCGCTCCACTCGACGCCCGCCCAAGCCCGCGGCGCTCCCGCGCGCGCTTGACGACGGCCGGGAGAGTCTCGACCTCTACCTCGACGAGATCAGCCGGATCCCGCTGCTCACCGTGGACGAGGAGAAGGCCCTCGCCCGGAAGGCGTTTCGCGGGGACGTGGCCGCCCAGGAACGCCTGGCGCGCCACAACGTGCGCTTCGTGGTCTCGGTCGCCAAGCAGTACCAGAACCGCGGCGTGCCCCTCATGGACCTGATCGGTGAGGGCAACGTCGGGTTGATGACCGCCGCCCGGAAGTTCGACCCGGACCGCGGCGTCAAGTTCATCTCCTATGCGGTTTGGTGGATCCGTCAGGCGATTCAGGCGGCGCTGGCGCGCCACGGCCGGCCCGTGCGCGTTCCCCTGAACCGCACGGCTGATCTGAACCGGCTCGCCCGGGCGACGACGTATCTGGCTGAGCGGATGGGTCGGGCGCCGACCACGGAAGAGCTGGTGGAGGCGACGGGTCTCACACCCGAGTCGGTTCGGTCGCTGGGCGCGCTCCACATCGAGGCGCTGCGCCTCGACCAGCCGATGCGCGCGGACGATGATCGTTCCCGGATGGAGCGGGTCGCGTTGGCGTCCGACGAGGGCACCGACGCGGCGACGCTGGCCAAGAGCCGGACCAGCGACCTGGAGACGGCGCTGGCCTCGCTGCCCGCGCGCGACGCGAAGGTGATCCGGCTGTACTTCGGGCTGGATGACGGGCGCGCCCGCACGCTCGAGGAGATCGGGCGGATGATGGGCGTCACCCGCGAACGGATCCGTCAGCTGCGCGATCGGGCGCTCAAGCAGCTCAAGGAGCAGCACGGCGACAGACTGAAGGACCTGGCGGCCTGACGGCCGCGGTGAACGGTGAACAGTAAACGGTGAGCGGGGGGCTCCTTTCACCGGAGTCCCCCGTTCACTTTTCACTGTTTACCGTTCACTGCTCTACTGTTCGCTGTTTACTGCTGTCCCCTGCATCACCGCGCACATTCCCCCCCGCTGGGCCACGTTGACCACCTGCCGCTGGGACGCGCGGGCGAGGATCGCGAGCCCGTCCGGGCCCGGCGCAAATCCCATCACCGTGTAGAACGGTTCGGGCACGAGCTGGCCATCGGGGCCGAGCGTCGGGAACTCGACGACGGGGATGGCGGCCAGGCGCTGCACCACCCAACGCTCCTCGTCGGCCAATGCCGAGTCGATCGCCCGCTCCCAGTCGGCGCGGGTCAGGGTGTGGCCGATGGTGACGCCGTCACCGCCGTAGCCCCGGTTCGGCTTGATGACGAGGGTCTCCTGCTCCCGGCGCGCGTACTCGAGCAGGTCGCCGGCTTCGCCCCCCGGCAATTCGGTCTGTCGGTCCGCCAGCAGCCGGGTCCAGAGGATGTGCCGGCGAAACACCCCGCGCTCCTCGTCGGTGAAGTAGCGGTCGGCGATCGCCGGAGCCGTAAAGATCTCCCAGCAGCTCTTCTGATCCAGCTCCGCGCCGATCGACGAGATGACCCGGTTCTCCCGGAACAGTCGGCGCATCGGCTCGACGTCGACGCCATCGGCCTCGAGCTCGACCAGATCGAGGACGCTGTAGTCTCGGTACGCCAGGTCCACGACGTGGTCCTCATACCGGACCTCGCCCCCTTCGAGCCTCAGCTCGGCGGGATCGGCGTGTACCGTGTCGAGTCCGTCCCGCGCGCGGAAGAACTCGACCAGCGAGCGCTGCTCGTCGATCCCTTCGCCCTCGTACTTGGGCTCGACGAAGCAGACGCAGCGGCCTCGACGGTCGGTAGCGGCGAGCTGGTCAGTCACCTCCCGCAGGAGCAGGTCGCGCGCGTCCGCGAGCCGGCTGAGCCTGAGCCCGTGGTCCTGTTCGAGGAGCAGGGGGACGATTTCCTCGTCCACGATCTCCTCGATCGTGGGGATCAAGTAGATCCCCCCGACGCCGTTCAGGTTCGGCTCGACGAACCACAGCGTCTCCTTCCACATCGGATTGGGATAGTCGATCATGGCGTCGAGCCGACCGAAGACCGGATTCCGCATCCGGTGGCTCGGCCCCCAGCAGACCCGGAGCCAGGTTTCCTCCTCCGGGTAGAGGCGGAGCGCTTCGCGGACGTCATCGTCCGCGAGGTACAGCTCGGGCAGCCGGCCAAGCGCGCCCTGGAGCGTGCGGCAAACGAAATGGAGGTAGGCGAGCTCCTCTGGCAGCACCGTGATGGGACAGGGTAGGATCCGGATCGGGTCCATCTCGCCCTCGCGGAAGTACGCCACTCTGCGCTCGATCGAGGCGCGGCGCATCCGCTCGTGCGCCCGGGCCAGCCGCGCGGTCGGTATGTGGTAGAGCGCTTGCCGCACTCGGGCCGCGAGGCGCATGCCGGCGAGCCCGGCCACCTCGGCCGTGGAGAGCGTGACCGAGTCCTGGTCGTCTTGCGACACGGGCTCCTCGTCTTCCCTAGGGATGAGTATCTTTTCGCCGATTTGACCAATGCGCAAATGCGGCCGCAGGCGGCGTACGACGAACTGATCAGACTCGCGCGTGAGGAGGCGATGCTGTCCTCCTGCGTCGATCTCCTCGAGTGGGACGAGGAGACCTATCTCCCGCGCGGGGGCGTCGAGCACCGGAGCGAGCAACTGGCGCTGCTCGCCGGGCTGCTGCACGATCGCGGCACCGACCCCCGCATCGGGGAGTTGCTGGGCGACGTGGAGCGTTCCCGGCTCGTGGCCGACCCCGAGTCGCCGGCGGCCGTGAACGTGCGCGAGATCCGCCGGGACTACGACCGCGAGCGGAAACTTCCCCGCAAGCTGGTGGCGGAATCGGCCCGGGTGACGGCGCTGGCGCAGCAGGCCTGGGCCGACGCCCGCGAAGCGGGCGAGTACGAGCTGTTCCGGCCCTGGCTCGAGCGCATTCTGAAGCTCGCCCGCGAGGAGGCCGAGGCCGTCGGCTACCCGGCGATTCCGTACGATGCCCTGCTCGAGCACTACGAGCCGGGCATGACCACGGCGGAGGTCGCACGGCTGTTCGAGGAGCTCAAACGGGAGCTGCTCCCGCTGCTGGACGCCATCAACGGCGGGCGGAAGCCGCGCTCCCGGACCGGCGTCCAGCGGCGCGAATTCCCGGTCGACCGTCAGCGGATCTTCGGCGAGGCGGTGGCGGCCGCGATCGGTTTCGACCTGGAGCGGGGGCGGATGGATAGCTCGCTCCACCCCTTCTGCACCCGTCTGGGTCCGGGCGACTGCCGGATCACCGCGCGGTTCTCGACCCGGGATTTTGCCGGCGGGTTCTTCACGGTGCTCCACGAAACCGGGCATGCGCTGTACGAGCAAGGGCTCGACGCCGAGCACTACGGCACCCCCATGGGTGACGCCGCCTCGCTCGGGTTGCACGAGTCACAGTCGAGGCTCTGGGAGAATCTCGTCGGGCGCCGCCGGAGCTTCTGGCAGCACTTCTTTCCCCGCGCGCGCGCCGTGTTCCACGAGGCGCTGCAGGAGACGAGGCTCGACCCGTTCCTCGCCGGCATCAACCGGGTCGAGCGCTCCTGCGTCCGGGTTCGGGCTGATGAAGTAACGTACAACCTGCACATCTTCATCCGGTTCGAGCTGGAGCAGGCGCTGCTCTCCAACGACCTCAAGGCCGCGGACCTGCCGGACGCCTGGAACGCCGCCTACAAGCGCTACCTGGGCGTCAGCCCCGCCAATGATGTCGAAGGGTGCCTCCAGGACGGGCACTGGGCCGAGGGGCTCGTCGGGTACTTTCCCACCTATACGCTGGGGAACCTGTACGCGGCGCAGCTTTTCGCGGCTGCGCGCGAGCAGTTGGGAGATCTCGACGCCCAGTTCGCCCGCGGCGACTTCGCGACGCTGCTGGGCTGGCTACGGGACCACGTGCATCGCCATGGCCGGCGCTTCACGGCGCGGCAACTCGTGGAGCGCGCCACAGGGGCCCCGCCGAGCTGGCCTCCCCTTATCAGCGCGCTCAAGGAGAAGTACGTAGATCAGGAGGGACGCTAACGCGGTTTGCGACGGCTGCCTTCCCCCCGGCATCCTCTATCCCTGAACGGGCCTTACCCCGACAGGAGACCCCCCATGCGCACGAACCTGCTCGGCGCGGCACTCTTGAGCCTCGCTTTGCCCCTCGTACCCCTCGCCGCCCAGGACCAGCCCCACGGGCACGGTCGTATGGGCCTCATGCTCGACGGCCAGCCCGACAGCGCCGGCACCCGTGTGCGGTCCGTGATACCCGGCAGCCCGGCGGCTGCGGCCGGCCTGGAGCAGGGCGACATCATCACCAAGGTCAACGGCACTGCCGTGGATGGGGCTCGCAAGCTGATGCGTCTCGCGCGCCGCATCCAGCCGGGAGATACTGTCCGGATCGAGTATCGGCGCGCGGGCCAGGCCCAGAGCGCGACTCTAGTGGCTGATCGGATGGAGCGCAGGGTGGCGATGTCCTTCCGTCGGACGCCCGGCTTCGGGCCTGGCGGCGGGCCCGACGATGGTGACCGGGCGCCCGGGATGATGATGATGTTCCACCGCCATCACCCGGGCGGCTTGCGCCTCACGGAAGTGGGGAAGGATCTCGGCGAGTACTTCGGGACGAGCGAAGGATTCCTCGTGCTCAAGTCGCCGACGGATTCGGCCTCTCCGCTCAAGGCCGGCGACGTGTTGCTGGCGATCGATGGCCGGAAGCCTCAGTCGGTCGGCCACGCGCTCGAGATCCTGCGCTCCTACGCCCCGGGTGAGAAGGCCAAGCTGGAGGTCATCCGCAAGAAGCAACGGACCAACCTGACCTGGACCGCCCCGGCGCATCACGGTGGCCAGAGCTGGGGCGAGGGCATGGAACGAAGCGAGGGGCCCGATCCGGCCGATTTCTTCGAGATGGACCTGCCGGCATTAGATCAGGTGCTGGGGTTGGGAGAGACCTGATCCGATGGCAGCGCGAGCGCTCTCGCGCATCGGGGGGTTGCTTACGGGGCCGGCGTTCGCCGGCCCCGTTCGCTTGTGACAGGCCTAGCCGCTCGTGAGCCGGGCCAGCTCCTCCGCCCACCTCGGCCCGTTGGCTGCGGTCTCGTCTTCCTCGTGCTTCAGGAAGACGTATGCCTCCTGCCACGGTTGTGCCCGGATTCGTTCGGCCCAGGCCGCGAGCGCCGCCGAGTCGTACGCCCGCCGGCGAAGCCGGAGGTACCCCCACGACGCGGTGGGGACCAGGGGTGCTCCGCCCTCGTCGTCGTCAACCGCCACGAGCGCGATGTCGCGCGCCCGCAGGGTGTCGAGCACGTCGTCCGCGAACCAGCTCTCGTGCCGGAACTCCATCGCCGCGCGCCACGTGCGGGGCAGCTTGCTCAGAAAGTCCGTGAGCCTCGGGAGGTCTTTCTTCAGATTGGGCGGGAGCTGGAAGAGCGTCGGTCCCAGCCGATGTCCCAGGACGTTGGCCGTGCGGAGGAAGTAGTCGAGCGAGTCGTCCTCGAGCTTGAGCCGGGCATAGTGCGTAATCCGCTGCGACGCCTTGAGGATGAAGCGGAACGCCTCGGGCACCTGCGCCGCCCAGTCCACCAGCACCCGCTCCGAGGGCATGCGGTAGAAGGTGTTGTTGATCTCGACCGTCGCCAGCCGGCTGGCGTAGAAGTGCAGCATCTCGGCGGCGGGAAGCTTGGCCGGGTAAAACCCGCCCTTCCACTCCTTGTACGCGTAGCCGCTTGTCCCCACGAAGACCTGCACGTCACCCTCCGATCAGGCTGCCTGAACTTCGCCCCGGCCGGGCACCCCGACCAGGTCCCAAGGCCGGTGGTGGCTGTGCAAGCCCTGCAGCCTCGCACGTTTGCCAAGCCACGGGGCCCCGGCTAGGATGGGGATTCTCCTCCGCCCAAGCCGGAAGGCCGCTGTGCTCCTGAAATTACTGGTTGCCGGACTCGCGTCGGGGCTGAGCCCGTCGGCCGACAGCCTCTCGGCGCTCAACATCACGGTGGCAGCCGGCGAGGTCGTGCACGTCATGACGGCGGGGATCGGCACGCCGCTGGTGCTCGTGCCCGGATTGTTCGGCGGTGCGTTCGGCTACCGCAAGCTCGTGGCGCCGCTCGAGGGACGCGGCTACCGGATCATCATCGTCGAGCCGCTCGGCACCGGCACGTCGGCCTACCCCAAGGGCGTAGACTATTCGCTCACCGCGCAGGCCGATCGCATCGCCAGCGTGCTCGATACGCTTGGCATCCGGCACGCGCTCGTCGTCGCCCACTCGGTGGGCGTGTCCATGGCGCTCCGACTCACCTATCGCCGTCCCGATTTGGTCCGCGGGCTCCTGGCCATCGACGGCGGCCCGGTCGAGGCGGCCGCAACGCCCGGGCTCCAGCACGCGATGAAATTCGCGGTGTTCCTCAAGCTCTTCATGGGGCAGGGCACGCTCAGGAAGAAGGTCCGCCACGGGATGATCGAGAACTCGGGCGACACAAGCTGGGTGAGCGATTCGGTGGTGAAGGGCTACACCGCGGGTCCGGGTGCGGACTTGCACCGCACGATCGACGCGCTCCATGGCATGGCGAAGTCGCGCGAGCCCGAGTTGCTCCGCAACCATCTCGCCCAGGTGCGGGTGCCGGTCGTGCTGCTGGTCGGCCGGGTGCCTCACCCGAGCGCGGTGACACCGGACGAGGTGACGCAGCTCAAAGCCGAGCTCAGACACTTCACCGTGGACAGCATCGCCGGCTCGGGGCAGTTCATTCACGAGGAACAGCCGGACGTGGTGGTCACCGCAGTGACGAAGTTGGATGAAGAAGCCGTTAGCCATTAGCTAACAGCTAACGGCTAACGGCTAAGAGCTCCTTATACTCCCTCAAGTGCCGCACCGCATCCCGCTTGCGCCCCACCTTTTCGTAGAGCAACGCCAAATTGTAATGAGCGTCGGCAAAGGCCGCCTCGGCCTCGAGCGCCCGCTCGTAGGCCGCGATCGCGTCGCCCGGGCGCCCGAGGTCCTCGAGGGCCGTGCCCAGGTTGAACGCAGCGGTGGGGTGGGTGGGATCGGCGGCCAACGCCGCCAGGTACTGCCCGACGGCTTCGAGCGCTCTCCCGTCCGCCTGCAGCAGGCGCCCGAGATTCACCCGCGCGTCGGCGTGCCGCGGCTCGAGCAATAGCGCGTGCTCATAGGCTTCGCACGCCTGTGCCGGGGCGACCGCCTCGAGGTCGTTGCCCAGCTCGTACCACTCGGCGGCATCGAGCGGGACACTGGCCTTCCGCGCGTCTCGCACGGCCCGCCGCGCAACCGGCGCGGCGCGCGTGGCAAGCTCGGCCACAGAGAAGTCGAGCACCAGCTGTCCCGATTCCGGGTTCCAGGCCGCCTGGCCGTCCCGTACCACCACCCGGTCCCCTTCGGCGGTAATCCTGACCTCGCTCAGGCTCCGGCCACGGGGGAGCTGTCGAACCAGCCGCTTCAGCGCGCGGTGAATCCGTCGCCCGGGGATTCGGGCGTCGGCCAGCGCTTTGGCGGTACGCAGCAGTACGAGATCCTGGAACGAAAAGCGGTAGGTGTTGCGGGGGCCGCGATCAGGCGCCAGGAACCCAGCGCGAGCCTGCCCGCGGACCTGCGCCGGCGAGAGCCCGAGCAGGCGGGCAACGTCGCGGGTGGTATAGGATTTCATCGGGAGCCATTAGCCGTTAGCCGTTGCCATTAGCCGCTGCTGGCTAACGGCTAACGGCCAATGGCTCCCAGCTTCCCTACGCTCTCTTCCGTTTCGGGGCCTTGACCGGCTCCGCTGCCTTGGCCGCTGCGCGCTTTGCCGGCTTCCGATCCTCGGAGCCCGAGCCCTTCTTCGCCAGGCTGGCCTTCAGGGCCTCCATCAGGTCGATGATCTTGGCCTGCGGCGCCTCCTGCGGCTCGGCCGTGATCTCCTGACCATCCACCTTCTGCTGGATGGCGGCGAGAATGCGGTCGCGGACCTGGTCGTGGAACTGCTCCGGATGGAATTCGTCGGTGGCCGACTGCTCGATCAGCTGCTGGGCCAGCGTCAGCTCGGCCGGCTTGACGGTGACGTCCGGCACGGGCACGTCCTTGGCGCTCCGGATCTCGTTCGCGTAGTGCAGCTGCTCCATCGCGAGCAGGCCCTCCATCGGGCGCACGAGCACGAGATACTGCTTGCCCCGCGCGGAGTAGGAGCCAAGGGCGGCCCGGCCCGTCTTCTCGAGCGCCTCGGTGAGCAGCTTGTACGCCCGCTCGCCGCCCTTGTCCGGGCCGAGGTAGTAGGTACGATCGAGGTAGATCCGGTCCACCTTGGCCAGGGGCACGAACTCAGCGATGTCGATCGTGTTGGTCGCCTTCTCGTCCAGGGCCTTGAGCTCCTCTGGCGAGAACAGCACGTACTGGCCCTTGGCGAACTCGTAGCCCTTGACCATGTCGTCGCGCTCGACGATCTCGTTGTCCTTGGGGCAGATGTACTGCTGCTTGAGCCGTGTCCCGCACTTCTTGTGCAGGAGGTTGAAGCTCACGGCGGCGGAGGACTCGCTCGATGAGAAGAGGCCCACCGGGACCGAGACGAGGCCGAACGAGATCGTGGCGGAGGCAATGGCGCGTGCTGGCATAGGAAGGCAGGATATTCCGTTTGTTCGGAGGGCGCAAGCTGGAACTCGAGGTCTGGTGACATAACTCGTTTCGTAACAAGGTGAACGGTAAACGGTAAACGGTGAACG
>OEKJ01000066.1_pt2 | contig 15985 bp, 15 predicted proteins | sample 1503081 | NCBI WGS metagenome assembly OEKJ01 (sample SAMEA104379565, study PRJEB20068) | metagenome | biome: 1000743; feature: 77; material: 1998 | place: USA | collected 2012 | depth 25 m | reverse complement strand
GACCAAGCAGGTCGCGGCCCACGGCCTGGGCGCAATAGGCAGGGAGCCAGGCAGGGTAGTGGCCGGGCGGGCCCCAACCGCTCGTGTGGAAAGCCGTGCGCCCGTCGGTCACGCGGAGGAGTGCGAGGGGACTGCCCTGGGCGGCATGAAGGGCGTCGGGCTCGAAGGCGGCTGTGCCGAAAAGGATCCCCGCCTCAACGCCCGCCTCCTTGAGGTGGGCCTTGAGCGACTCAACCTCGGCGCGCCCGATGGACGCCTGCTGGCGCCGGCAGGCGATCAGGACGCGCCGCCGCTCCGGGGTTCGGCCCACTAGGCCTGTGAGTTCAAGGAGATATTCACCCTCTGGCTCGGGCAGGGTCGAGCGACGATGAAGGCGCAGTTCGGAGACCTCGAGCCCCGCCTTGCGCAGCTCCCGGAGCACCAGGATCTCGAAGTGTTCCGGTGTCAGCTTCGGCAGTTCGACCATCGGCCGTCCTCCTTCCCGCTTGCACACCGGCCCCCCGGGACAACCGCGCGGATGCCACGAGCACTCACCAATCAACTTTACCAGTTCGCCCCGAGGATTTCGAGAGCCTCCCAGTTCCCGCGCCGCGACAGGGTCGCGCGGCGGGTTGCGTCCTCGCGAAGCGGGCCGCATATTATCTGGCAAGCGTCGAGTCGGTCTCGTCGACGGTGCCATCTATCGGTCGTAGCACAAGGGCGTCGGCGGCTATCCGGGTCGTTGAGGTCGCCGAGCGCCCGTCGGCATGCGGTTCGATGGGCTCACCTCCCCACGAGCGTTGAATGCTTGGGGGTGTTGCCTGTGCCACCGAATGTGAAGGTGGGAAGCTTCCCCGTTGGGCCTCGCTCAGGAGCCCCACCTGTCTCTTGGGGGCGCTCTCCCTCCGGTCTGCGCGTTCCTTCCAATGTCACTTTCGTTCGACCACTCAAGCCCGTGAGGGCGTTTCATGCTATTGGACGGCTGCCCCGGAACGAGGCATGGGCGGCCGAGCTTCGCGCTCCTACTCCCACCCTTGGGCGGGGAGGATGATATGCAAGTCGGTCGGCGGGACTTCTTGCGGCTCACATCCAGCGCTGGGGCGGCCACGGCGATCGGGGGGTTGGTCGGGCTCCGCGTGACGCTGGCCCCGGCCGTGGCGCGGGCGCAGGAGCTGCGGATCAAGGACGCCAAGACGACGCCCAGCATTTGCCCGTTCTGTTCGGTCGGGTGCGCGACCTTGATCCACACCGTCAACGGCCAGATCGTGAACATCGAGGGCGATCCCCGCAGCCCGCACAACGAGGGCACTCTCTGCCCCAAAGGGGCCGCGATCTACCAGCTCCACCTGAACCCCAACCGCACCACGAAGGTGTTGCACCGCCAACCCGGCGCTGGGGATTGGGAGATCGTCGAGCTCGAGTGGGCCATGGACCGCGTGGCCGAGCTCGTCAAGAAGACCCGCGACGAGACGTTCATCGAGCGGCTTCCGAACGGGAAGCTCGTCAACATGACGCCCGCCGTGTTCGCGCTCGGTGGCGCGACGCTCGACAACGAGTTCAATCACGTGTGCCAGAAGTTCTGGCGCGGGCTCGGGGTCGTCGCCATCGAGAACCAGGCCAGGATATGACACAGCTCTAGCGTCCCCGGTCTGGGGACTCGGCTCGGTCGCGGCGCGGCGACGGTCTATCCGCGCAATCTCGAGCACACTGATTGCTTCGTGATCATGGGCTCCAACATGGCGGAGTGCCACCCGGTGGCGTTCCGCTGGCCCATGAAGGCGAAGTTGAACGGCGCGAAGCTGATCCACGTCGACCCTCGCTTCACCCGCACGAGCGCGGTTGCGGACCTGCATGTGCCGATCCGCGCAGGCTCGGACATCGCGTTCCTCGGCGGGCTGATCAATTACGTCATCAATAGCGAGCGTTGGCACACGGACCCGTTCTTCAAGCAGTACCTGGTCAACTACACCAACGCAGCCACCATCGTCAACGAGAGCTTCAAGGACACCGAAGACTTGGACGGCGTCTTCTCGGGCCTCAAGCCGTTCGAGGAGCCCGACTTCTGGCCGCACAACGGCAACCTCGGCGTCTACGACAATACCACCTGGGGCTACAAGCGTGGCCCGAAGGCCCCGGGGCCCGCCATCAAGGACCTGATCGCTAGGCGCGCTGGCCCGCCGTTCGACGACCTCGTGCGGGCGCTCAAGCCTGGGCCGGCTGAGAAGGATCCCACCCTCCGGCACCCACGCTGCGTGTTCCAGCTTCTGAAACGGCACTTCAGCCGCTACACACCCGAGATGGTGGAGCAGGTCTGCGGGTCCCCGAAGGAAAAGTTCATACACGTGGCCGAGCTGCTGCTGGAGAACTCGGGTCGCGATCGGACCAGCGCGTTTGCCTACGCGGTAGCGTGGACCCAGCATACCTACGGCGTCCAGATGATCGGCTGCTGCGCGCTGCTGCAGCTGCTGCTCGGCAACGTAGGCCGACCGGGCGGCGGAATCATGGCCCTGCGCGGCCACGCGGCGATCCAGGGCTCGACCGACATGCCGACGTTGTACCACAGCATCCACGGGTACATGGAGGCCCCGTCGGCGCTGCGCCCGCACGAAACGCTGCGCGCCTACATGGCAGCCGAGACGACGCCGACCGGCTACTGGGGCAATCTCCCCAAGTTCATGGTGTCCTACCTCAAGTCGATGTATGGTGCCGCGGCCACGCCCGAGAACGACTTTGGCTACGACTGGCACCCCAAGATCCTGGGCGATCACTCTCACATGGCGGCGTTCGCGGCCATGGCCGAGGGCAAGGTCAAGGGCATGGTCTGCGTCGGGCAAAACCCCGCCACCTCACTGAACGGGACCGCGACGCGGCATGCGCTGCGGCAGCTCGACTGGCTGGTCGTAAAGGACAACTGGCTCACCGAGACGGCCACGCATTGGTATCTCGGCCCCGAGGGGAAGAACGGCGAGGTCAAGGTCGGGGACATCAAGACCGAGATCTTCTTCTTCCCCTCGACCCAGATCGCCGAGTACGACGGCAGCTTCACGAACACGCAACGCATGCTGCAGTGGCACTTCAAAGCGTCGGACGCGCCGGGGGATTGCCGGACGGACTCGTGGTTCTACCACAACCTCGCGAAGCGGCTCAAGAAGGCCTACGCCGCGAGCACGCTGCCGCGCGACCAGGGCTGGAATAACACCTCCTGGGACTTCGATCCAGATCCCGGCGAGGAGGCCATTTACCCCGGGGAGATCAGCGCGCTGAAGGTGCTGCGCGAGATCAACGGCTACCTGACGGACGACCCCACGCACCACATGAAGGGGTTCGGCGAGCTGCAGGACGACGGCTCAACGACGTGCGCGTCGTGGATCTACTGCGGCTGCTTCCCCGCGTGGGATCAGAACCTCACGGCCCGGCGTGAGCCTGACCCGCCGGGGGTGCCTGGCGCGCAGCTTAACTGGGGCTGGGCATGGCCGGCCAACCGCCGTGTGATGTACAACCGCGCCTCCGCCGATCTCGAGGGGAAACCCTGGAGCGAGCGGAAGCGGTGGGTGTGGTGGGACCCCGACTTCGTGAACCCGCCCGATCCCAAGACTGGGGCGGTGACGCGCGGTAAATGGGTGGGGTACGACGTGCCCGACTTCGGGGCGACCACGGCTCCGGACGCGAAGCCGAAGCCGGACGGTATCGGCCTCGATGCTCTCTCCGGCACCGACGCCTTCATCATGATGGGCGACGGCCGGGGCGGGGTGTATGTCCCGAACGGGCTCGTGGACGGCCCGCTCCCGACGCACTACGAGCCCAACGAGTCGCCCGTCCGGAACGCGCTGTACAAGCAGCAGATGAGCCCGGTGCACAAGGTGTGGTCGCCGGGGAAGCCGTGGAACCAGCTCGCGACGGTGGGCGACCCGAAGTTCCCCCACGTGATCAGTACGTACCGCCTCACCGAGCACTACCTGTCCGGTTCGATGAGCCGCTGGCTCCCCTGGTTGAGCGAGTTGCAGCCGGAGCTGTTCATCGAGCTCGGCAAGGCGCTCGCCGACGAGAAGGGGATCAAGAACCTCGACTGGGTCAGCGTGACTAGCCCGCGCGGCAGGATCCGGGCGAAGGCGCTCGTGACCGACCGCATCGGCGTCATGACCATTGCCGGCAAGCGCATCCACCACGTCGGCATGCCGTGGCACTGGGGGTGGATGGGGTTGAGCGTGGGCGACGTCGTCAACGACCTCACTTCCTGGGTGGGAGACCCCAACGTGTCGATCCACGAGGGCAAGGCATTCGTGTGCAACGTGGAGAAGGCGTGATATGGCCGAGCCCATGGGATTCTTCACCGATACCACAGTATGCATCGGTTGCAAAGCGTGCGAAGTCGCGTGCAAGGAATGGAACCAGCTCCCGGCCGAGAACGGCGGCATCCGGGAGCTGAGCGGCGACAGCTACGACAACACCCGTCAGCTCGACGGCATCCACTGGCGGCACGTCCGGTTCGTCGAGCAGTTCACAGCCCCCTACCAGGGCCGCTGGCTGATGATGAGCGACGTGTGCAAGCACTGCGTCACGGCGCCCTGCCAGCAAGCGTGCCCTACCGGCGCGCTCATCCACACGGAGTTCGACAACGTCTACATCCAGCCCGACATCTGCAACGGCTGCGCCTACTGCGTCGCGGCCTGTCCTTTCGGGGTCATCACCCGCAGCGCGCTTGATGGGCACGCGCACAAGTGCACGCTCTGCTACGACCGGCAGCGGGACGGGCTGGTGCCGGCGTGCGCCAAGGCTTGCCCCACCCAGTCGATTCAGTTCGGTCCGATCGACGCGCTCCGCGAGCGCGCCCGTGCGCGGGTGGAGCAGCTGCACCAACGGGGTGTCCCCGGCGCCTACCTCTACGGCGACGCCCCAAGCGCGACCTACTCCGCACTGAATTCGTTCTACCTGCTGATCGATCGTCCATCCGTGTATGGCCTCCCGGACGCGCCCTTCAACCCGTGGCTCCACATGAAGGGGGACTACATCCGCGCCATTGCTTCCGGGGTCGTGGCGATCGCTGTGTTCCTGTCGGTGCTGTTCCTGCTCGGTCGCTGACGTGGGCGCGGACTCGGTCCGTCCCGCCATGGACACCGGCTACGCCGGCCGGCTCGTCACCAAGCCACCAAACTGGCACGGGCTCGTCGCGTGGGACACGCTGTTCAACAACCTGACGACCGGCCTGTTCCTCGTGGCGGCGCTCGCCGAGCTGGTAGCGCCGAGCGCGTTTGCCGTGCTCGCGCGGGCGGCGTACCCGATCGCGTTGATGATCCTGCTCGCCGATCTGGTCTGTCTCGTGCTGGACCTCGGCGATCCGCTCCGGTTCCATCACATGCTGCGGGTGTTCAAGCCCACGTCGCCCATGTCGCTCGGGACCTGGTGTCTCACCGTCTACGCGTTGCCGCTCACCGTCCTGGCGACGCTCGGCGTCCTCGCCCTGCTGCGCGTCCAGGGAGGCGCGGTGACCGCGCTGGAATGGGCCCGCCGGCCGGCGATCATCCTCGGGCTGCTGCCGGCCCTGGGCGCCGCCGTGTACAAGGGCGTCCTGTTCAGCACCACGGCGCAACCAGGCTGGAAGGATGCGCGCTGGCTCGGTAGCTATCTCGCCAGTTCGGCGGTAATGCTTGGCGCGGCGCAGCTCCTGCTCCTCGCGCTCGTGACCGGACAGCGGGAAGCCGCGGTGGCACTGCGCGCCGCGCTGGTGCCGCTGGTCGTCCTCAACGCCGGCTCGCTCGGCCTGGTGATCTCCGATGTCCGCGCAACGCTCGCCCGCGCCTACGGCCGCAAGGCGCTCGGTCGACTCGCGTTCCTTGCCGTGGGCGGCGGCGTGTTGGCGCCACTCGGTCTGCTCGCGGTGAGGGAACCGATCGCGGCGGTGGGGGTGATGCTGCTGATCCTGCTGGGGGCACTGCTCATTCGCATCGAGGTAGTGCGGCTGCCACACCTGGCGGGGGCGCCCGGCGGCGCCTCGCCCGGCGGTGAGCACGCCGTTCGGGACTAGACCGAGTCCTGCGCGTCCGGGAAATACCGCTGACGGAGCCGCGCCAGCAGATCGGGATCGAGTCCGGGCGGCTCCAACGCCACGGCGATCTCGCGGCCCAGGTGCCGGACCACCCTGCCCTGGACCGGAATCGCCAGCTCCGCATCGAGGCGGAGCGTCCCCCCGACGTGACTCCCCACGGCGGGCGCGGGCTCGCCGGGGGCCAGGGCGTAGCGCAATCCCATCGCGCTCACATCGCGCAGCGGCGTGCGCACGTTGCTCGCCGCCGGGAACGGTAGCCGGGGCGCGCGGCGCCGCTCCCGCTGCCCCTGGAGCAGCACGGCCCGCTCGAGGTCGACCGCCGCCCCGGTGGGCCAGCGGTCACCCCGGGGCGCGATGGCGAGCCCCGCCCGATCCAACCGGAAGACCCAGCCCTCGAGGTGCACGCGGCCGCCCGCACGCAACACCAACTCGCCCGCGACCGGCTCGCTCACCAACCAGACCCGCCCGGGTGGCGCGGGCTCCACCCGGAGGCCGCCCACGCCGAGATCGCGAACGGCGCAGTGGAACCGCCCGATTTCGAGCAGTCCCGGCGCCGTTCGGCGGTACTCGGCTCGCGGGCTGGCGCGCCGGTCGAGATGGACCCGCTGTCGGTTCGACTCGTCGTACATGCGTCGGCGGAACTATGGCATCCGGCGGCCCCCGCCGCTGTGATGTGCGGCCGACGGGTTGGAAGAAGAACTCCCGCAGGTTGGTCCCCGAACTCCCAGGTCACCATGGTGCCCTCGTCCAGGGGACCGCCGGCCCCTCGGCCACCGGCTTCCTGATCTTGGCGTGCACCTGAAACCTGAGCCCCATGGGCCCTGCCCCGCTGTAGTTGGGGCGGTCAATATGTTATAATGTGATAACATGTCAAGAGACCGGACGGACGACGCGATCTTCAAGGCGCTCGGCGATGCCCGCCGCCGCCGCATGCTGGACCTCACGAAGGACCGCGGCCGGACCACGGGCGACCTGTGCCGGCACTTCAAGGACCTCGACCGCTGTACCGTGATGCAGCATCTGGACGTGCTGGAACGGGCCGGCCTGATCATCGTGAGACGATCAGGTCGGCACCGTTGGAACTACCTCAATCCGCTACCGATTCAGCAACTCGCCGATCGGATCCGTCGTTACGCCGTGAGTACCGTGAGCCGCTTGGCCCGGCTCAAGCGCGAGTTGGAGGGTGACGCCGCCGCCGATCCTGACGGCGAGGCCGGCGGAGATCCGCCGGCGGCGGTGGAGTAGCGGAATTGCCTGACGAGCTGTTGCAGCGGGGTTCGCTCATACTCCGGTAGCGGAACCGCCCGGTCGCCCGCACATTCAGGGACCCCCCACCCGGCGTCCTCATCGCAGCTCCCTCTCCCGCGCCCGTGAGCGCCCTGGCCGACCGCGGGTCCGAACCCACCGCCGGTCCGATCAGCCACGTCCGCTGGCGGATCGTGGCGCTGCTGACGCTGTCGTCCTTCGTCGCTTACGTGCTTCGCCAGAACATGTCGGTCGCAGGCCGGCAGATGATCGGCGACCTCGGCATCACCGACGTGCAGCTGGGGATCATCCTCGCGGCCTTCGCGTGGGGCTACGCCCTCTTCCAGCTCCCCGGCGGCATTGTGGGGCACTGGGTCGGCGGGCGACGGGGCCTCACGCTGATCATGGTGCTCTGGGGCGCTCTCAACATGCTGGTCGGGCTGGTTCCCAGAGCCGCCTCACCAGTCGTCATCATCGGCAGCCTCGCGGCGCTGCGCTTCCTCATGGGCGCCACGCAAGCGCCGCTCTATCCGATCATGAGCGGCTTCACGATCGCACGCTGGTTTCCGGCGACCGGGTGGGCGCTTCCCAACGGCCTCGCCAACGCGGGACTCACGTTCGGCTCCGCCGCCACCGGGCCGCTCATCGCGTGGCTCACCGTCGCCATCGGCTGGCGCGGGTCGTTCGTCGTGACCGGGCCGCTGGCGTTCGTGGTCGCGGCCCTGTGGTGGTGGTACGCCAGAGATCGGCCGGAGGAACACCACGGCGTGAGGCCGGGCGAGCTGGCGCGCATCAACCGGGGCCGGGCGCCGGAAGCGGCCGGAAAGGGCGAAGCCCTCGATTGGCGTCGGCTGCTCGGCAATCGCAACCTGCTGCTGATCACGCTCAGCTACTTCTTCGCCAATTACCTGTTCTACTTCTTCTTCAATTGGCTGTACATCTACTTGGTGGACGTGCGGAAGTTCACGCTTCTCTCGGGCGGCGCCTTCGCCGCTGCGCCCTGGATCACCGGCGCGGTGGGCGCTGTCGCGGGCGGCATCGTGTGCGACCGGCTCTCCCCGCGTTACGGCACCATTCGGGCCTGCGGGGTGGTTTCCATGATCGGCCTGGGGCTCGCCGGCGTCTTCCTCGTGGCGGCCGGCGCAGTGCCCAGCCCATATGTGGCTGTCGTGCTGCTGTCGCTCTGCCTCGCCGGGCAGCAGTTCACTGACAGCGCGGCCTGGGCCGCCACCACCCTCGTGGGCGGGCGTCAGGCGTCGGCGGCGTGCGGCGTCCTCAACACCGGGGGCAACGTCGTCGGCGGAATCGGGGCGCTGCTGGTACCCATCACGGCGCGCGAGCTGGGTTGGCCGGCGGCGCTCGGCACCGCGGCACTTTCGGCGTTCCTCGGCGCCGCGGTCTGGATCTGGATCCGGGCCGAGGTGCCTCCTTCGGCATCTCGAGGCTGATCCGGTTTGGCGGCACGTGAGGGCTTTCCCCCTTCCGAAGACCTGCTCCCCGCTTCATCGTAGACTTTGCAGCAGGTACCACCATCGTAGCCGGAGGATCGTATGGCGGGAGCATTCGAACTGCGGCAGACCAACAACGGCCAGTTCATGTTCAACCTGAAGGCGGACAACGGGGAGATCATACTGACCAGTCAGTCCTACACGACCAAGGCGAACGCGGAGGACGGGATTGCTTCCGTCCGGGCGAGCGCCCCGATCGACGGGCGCTTCGAGCGGCGGAAGGCGACCGACGGCGAGCACTACTTCGTCTTGAAGGCGGCGAACGATCAGGTAATCGGCCGGAGCGAGCTGTACGTGTCCGCGTCGGCCGTGGAGAACGGGGTCGCCTCGGTGCAACGCAATGCCCCGGTCGCGGATACGCGGGACCTTACGCTGGGGTTGGCGGGCGCGCGCTGACCCCTGAGGCATGCGCGGCTCCGACGGTACCGCGCGCCCTGGGCGCCTTGTCCCCTCGCTCGCCGGGGCGGCGGCCGGAGCCGTCGGGCTGCTCGGTCTTGCCGGCTGGGCGCTCGACGTTGCACCGCTCAAGAGCGCGAACATCACCTTGCCACGGAGAAAGCCCAATGAGACCCCTGACAGTCTCGGCCCAGGCGCTGATCGGCATCACGACCTGCGCGCTCCTTGTGATCGGGGCCGGCGGAACGGCGGCCGCCCAGGACCCGGTGAAGGTCGCCCCGAAGAACTTCAAGGTGCTGCTGGAGAACGATAAGGTGCGGGTACTCGACTTCCACAGCTCGGCTGGGACCAAGATCCCCATGCACTCGCATCCGCCCTACGTCAGCTACAGCATCTCCGGCGCGGGGAAGACCAAGTTTACGTCGGCGGACGGCAAGACAACGGAGGCGGCGGCCGCCACCGGCCAGGCAACCTGGCACGATGCCGAGACCCACGCGAGCGAGTACGAAGGGACGGGAACGACGCACGTCCTGCTGGTGGAGCTCAAGGGCCGCTAGATAAACAGACTGGTTCGCGACCGGAGCGAGTCTGCGAGGAAGGTGGCCACCCCGCCGCACTCCACGCCGCCGACGAGCTCCGAGTCGTGGATCCCCATCACGTCGCGCGACATCTCGCAGGCGATCATGCGGATGCCCAGCTCCCGGGCCAGGGCGACCATGTCTTCGAGCGAGGTGACGTTGCGCTCCTTCATCATGGAGCGAAGCATGGTGGCGCCGACGCCGAAGTAGTTCATGCGCGACACGGGCAGCGCCTTGCTCGAGCCGGGGCTCATCACGGTCATCATTTTCTGGAGGAGCGTTTTCCCCGACAGCTGCGTCCCTTTTCTCAGGACGCCGAGCCCCCAGAACGTGAAGAACATGCTGACCTGCTGGCCCATGGCTGCCGCACCGGTTGCGATGACGAACGCCGCCAGCACCCGGTCCAGGTCGCCCGAGAAGACGATGAGGCTCACCCGGTCCTCGGGCGCGCGCTCCTCCAGGGCGGCCACCCGCCGCTCCAGCTCCTGGACTCGGTCGTCCATCAGGCGGTTCGCTTCAGGTAGTGGACGTAGACGCTGACGCCGTCCATCGACTCGGTCTCCTGGCCCACGATCGCGACATTCTTCGCGACCTTGGCCCAGCCCTGAAAATCGGCGACCGACCCGCGGTCGGTGGCCAGCACCTTGAGCACCTGCCCCGGCTCGATCGTCCCGATCTGTTTCCGCGCGTTGACGAGGGGCATGGGACAGGCCAGGCCACGGGCGTCGTACAGCTTGTCGAAGGCGAGGCTCATCAGGCTCCCCCGTCCGTTTGCGCGTAGGCCTGCGCCAGGGCGCACACGTTCTTCCCCAGCTCGAGCCGCGCGGCGTCTTCCTCGGTGGCGGTCAACAGCCCGGCGTTGACCCGCTTGATGTCCGCGTACTCCGCGATCGGCTCCGGCAGGCTCTCCAGCAGGTACCGCACGAATGCCGCGTCGGTCCCGCCGGCAAGTGCCAGCAGCCCGTCGTTGGTCCGGTTGAGGAGCGCCAGCGGCGCCGCGAAGACGCCGTCGGCCCGCGCCTCATCCAGGGAGCTGAAGTGCCCGGGCAGGACCACGGTACCACCGGGCAGTGCCGCGAGTGCCCGGAGCGATCGCGCATGCAGGGGCGCCCACGCCTCGGCTCGGCCGCCGAGGTCGGGCCGAGCGATCGACCGGATGAAGATGCTGTCGCCGGTGAACAGGTACGGGTCCAGCCGGAGCACGGTGAGCCCCAACGTGTGACCCGGGGCGTGCAGCGCCTCCAGCCGGTGCCGGCCGACCGGATAGGCCTCCCCGTCGCGGATCGGCTCGTACGGGATGGTGGCCGGCATCAGGTCCAGCGGATGCACGGCGTCGTACGGATGAAGATGGTACGTTGCGCCGGTTTCGCGCGCGAGCGCGGGGCCGCCGCTCACGTGGTCGGCATGACCGTGCGTGTCGATTACCCGCTCGATGGTGAAGCCGGCGGTGCGGGCCAGCTCCACATACGGATCAAGGTGGCGGGTCGGGTCGATGACTGTCGCCCGCCCGCCGCTCGCCACCACGTAGCTCAGGCATCCGCGGGCCGGCCGGCTGACCTGGTGGAGCACGAGGTCGGCCGTCTCCACCACCGTTCGGGTGGAATAGTGTCCGCCCCACGCAATCATCCCGCCCGCGAGCGTGACGCCCGGATAGCCCAGCCGGCGGAGGCCCTCGGTGACGAACACGGCGGTGTTGCCCTTGGGGCACACGGTCACGATGGGGCGGTCGCGCGGGAGGCGGTCCGCCAGATCCCGCTCGACGCACGCAACGATCGCCTCCACCATGTCCTCGTGCCCGCCGGCCTCCAGCATCTCGAAGTACGGCAGGTTGAGGGCCGGCACCGGGCCCCGCCCCTCCACCCGGAAGCGCTCGAACTCGTCGCGGTTCCGCACATCGAGGACGAACACGTCGTCGCCCCGCTGGAGGCCCTCGAGGAGCTGCCGCACGGTCCAGACGCTGTCGCCTAGCTCCATCCCCGAGCCCCCGATCCATGATGTCGCGTGCTCAAGATTGGCGCCCTGCGGCGCCTCGATCAAGGCTCCATGAAAACGAGAGGGTGGGAACCGAGGCACAACCGAGGACGAGGGCCAGGGCCGCGCCGAGGAGGGCGGGACGGGCGTAATGGGACGATGACGGCATGGAACGCGGGACTCCTCGAGCCAAGGGCGGATGGACACTGCGGGTCCGCACCGGGTCGAACTCCCTTCGAGCACTCCAGTGCGTGATGCGCGGCGTCCATGCCGAGCCGTCCCACACACGATTGAGGAGCGAGCGGCAAGCCGTGCCGCTCGCCGCGAGGTAAAAGCAGATTCCAGGCCAACATGCGCGCTTGACTGGCGCAAACGTTTACGCCACGAATGCCCCGTCATTTCCAATACACTCATGCAGGCGATAGTCGCGTGCGTCGTGATTCGCGTCGGCGCGCGGCGCGATGGACGGACGAGACACACGCGGTGCACACCCCCTTTTGACGACATGGCGCGGTTTCTGCCGATCGGCTGGTTTCGACGGCAGCATCTGCCGCCCACATGTCCCCTGTAGATTGGACAGCGTTATGCGCCGAATCTTGCTTCTCGCACTCCTCGCCCCGTGGAGCACCGAGCTCCGGGCCCAAGCCGACACCGCGGTGCCACCGGCAGTGTTCGCCGCGCTGCGTGAGACGGTCGCCAGCCACTACGTCACGCCGTTCGACCAGGACTCGCTCACCCGCTTCGCGTCCGCGGAGGCGATGCTCGCGTCGCTTCGCGATCGACACACGATCCTGTTCTCGCCCCAGGGCCTGAAAGACTTCAAGGTGATGGCCGGCGAGAGCTTCGGCGGGATCGGCGCGAGACTCGGCGTCCTGCGCGACACGGTCTACTTGAGCAGCGTGATCGCCGGCGGTCCTGCGTGCAGGGCCGGTCTCACGGCATTTGATCGGATCGTGGCGGTCGACGGCCGGTCGGTCGTCGGACTCTCCGTCGACGAGGCCGTGACTCACATCCGCGGCCCCGTTGGCTCCACGGTGCGGCTCACCCTGCGGCACAGCGGAACGGTCCGGGAGTCGTCGGTCTCGCGCGACTCGGTCTCCGTGCCGTCGGTCGGCGGCGTCGCGATGCTCGATGGCGGCGTGGGCGTCTTGCGGCTCCGCCAATTCGGCCCCGGTGCCACCGACGAGCTGGTCGCGGCAGTGGACCATCTGGTCGGTGCCGGCGCGAAGGGCCTGGTCATCGATCTGCGCGGCAACCCCGGCGGCCTGTTGGAGGAAGGGCTGGGTATCGCGCAGTTGTTTCTGCCCCTGGGCACGGGCCTGGTCGAGGTACGCGGGCGTCCGGGCTCGCCGGTCCAGCGCGCACGGGTCATGGCCGAGCCGCGCTATCCCAAGCTCCCGCTGGCGCTCCTCATCGACGGCTACTCCGCGTCCGCAGCCGAGGTGCTGACGGGCGCGCTGCAGGATGCGCATCGGGCCAGCGTGCTGGGCACACAGAGCTATGGAAAGGGGTCGGTCCAGCAGATCATGCCGCTGCCCGAGGGCTGGGCGGTCAAGCTCACGGTCGCCAACTGGTTTACGCCGGCCGGCCGCGGCATTGATCGTGGACCACAACCGACAGGTGAGTCGGTCGACCCGTCCACCGCACATCACGGCGGCATCAGGCCCGACGTCGCGCTGTCCGCGGACTCGACCCTCGCGCCGCCCTCGGCGGCGCTGGCCACCGTCGCGGGCACGACGTGGCAGGCGCTGGCCGACCGCATCGCGGACTGGACCGAGCACGCGACGGCCGCCGGCACCTATGCGGCGACGCCTGAGGACGGCGGCTCCGTGCTCGCCGGTGTGAGCGTGCCCGACAGCCTGACCGCAGCCATGGCTACCTGGCTCGCCGGGCGTCTCACCGAGAGCGTGATGAACGCGCGCTACGGCGAGTCCGCGCAGGAGGGCTGGCGGCTCACCCGGGACGGCGAGGTCGAGGCCGCGCGCGCCTGGATGGCCAGTCGCCTTTAGACCAACGGCCGTGACCGACCTGCTCGCGGTTCTTGCCCTCGGCTTCTTTCTGGGGATGCGGCACGCCACGGACCCGGATCACGTCATCGCGGTCACCACCATCGTCGCCCGCCAGCGGACGACGAAGAGTGCCGCGCTGATCGGGGCGGTGTGGGGTGTCGGGCACACGCTCATGATCCTGCTGGTGGGCAGCGGCATCATCCTGTTCCGTTGGGTGATCTCCGATCGGATCGGCTTATCGATGGAGCTGGCCGTGGGGATCATGCTCATCGTGCTGGGCATCGCCAATCTCAGCGAGTTCCTGGGCCTGGCTCGCCGGGTGGGAGCGACCGGGACCACCGCGCCCGTGCGCGTGGCGCCGGACACGCCCGCGACGCACGTTCACTCGCACGCGCACAGCCACGGCGACTATGTCCACACCCACCCTCACGGACATCACCCGGAGGTGCATCCCCACCGGTCGGACCAGACCCCGATCGGTTGGCTGGACCGCCACTTCGGCGGTGTAGGCCTCTACCAGCTCGGCCGACCGCTGGTGGTCGGCATCGTCCACGGGCTCGCGGGCTCGGCCGCGGTCGCCCTGATCGTGCTCGCCGCCATCGGCAACCCGAGGTGGGGCGTCCTCTACCTGCTCATCTTCGGCGTCGGGACGATCGTCGGCATGATGGTCATCACCGCCGCCATCGCCGTGCCGTTCGCGCTGAGCCCGCAGCAGTCGCGCTTTGCCGGCCGCCTCCGCCTCGCGTCCGGCCTCATCAGCGTCGCATTCGGGTGTTTCATCGTCTATCAGATTGGAATCGTCCACGGCCTTTTCACCGCCAACCCGCAGTGGACGCCCTCCTGACGGCCTTTCTGTCGCCGCCCTTCCGCAATCCGTGTTTGACCCGCACCTTCGCGGTGGCGTTGCCGGCCGGCGGGTGACCTCAGTCCCGGCTCGGGCGGCGGCGGAACGGTCTCCTGGAGGCGGGTATGCCGCTCTACCTGTGGAGGGTCTCGTACACACCGGACGGTACCAAAGGGCTGATCAAGGACGGCGGGACCAAACGCCGGGACTTCGTGAAGCAGATGGTCGAAAGGCTCGGAGGGAAGGTCCATTCCTTCTACTATGCGTTGGGCGACGCGGACGTGGTCGGGATCGCCGAGTTTCCCGATCAGGCCACGGCCATGGCCCTGAGCCTGGCCGTGAACGGCAGCGGCGCCGCCCAGCTCCGGACGACCCTGCTCATCACGCCTGAAGAGGTCGACGCGGCCGCGAAGAAGCAGGTCGGGTACCGGGCTCCCGGCACCTGATGCCCAGGCGGGCGGCCAAAGCCGAGCCGTTCGTCGAAGCGAACGCCCGCTACGAGCGCTGGCTGGGTGCCCAGCTCCCGCTCCGGCGCCTCGACCTCCGGCGCAAGCACGCCGCGATGGCCGAGGCCGCCTTTCCCTTCCTCCGCGCGACGTTCTTCCGCTGGGCCGAGCGGTGGCCCGTGGCTTGTCCCAAGCTGCTCGATGCGCCGCTGGTGCTCGCCGTCGGTGACCTCCACGTGGAGAATTTCGGGACCTGGCGAGATCTCGAGGGGCGCCTGGTGTGGGGCGTGAACGACTACGATGAAGTCTGGCCCCTGCCCTACACCAATGATCTCGTGCGCCTCGCGGCCAGCGTCATCCTCGCGATCGAGCACCACGACCTGACCCTCGAGCCCGAGCGGGCTGCCGCCGCCATCCTCGCGGGGTATGAGGAGGCCCTGACGGCCGGACCGCAACCGTTCGTCCTTGCCGAGCACCATCACGCGCTCCACGAAATGGCCGTTCACCGCCTGAAGGACCCCAAGGCATTCTGGGACAAACTCGAGGGAATGCCGAAGGCCCGCCGTAAACCGCCCGCGAGCGTTCGCCGGACGCTCCGGCGGGAGCTGCCGGATGCGGATCTGGACGTCCGTTTCGTGCACCGGATCTCCGGGCTCGGCAGCCTGGGCCGGGTCCGGTGGGTCGCGCTCGCCGACTGGCATGGGGCCAAGGTTGCGCGCGAGGCCAAGGCGCTGGCGCCCTCCGCCTGCGCCTGGGCTGCCGGGAAGGAACGGAACGCGCGGATCTACTATCGGCGTATGCTGGACGAAACTCTCCGGTATCCCGATCCGTTTCTACGGGTCAAGCGGCGGTGGATCATCCGCCGGCTCGCGCCGGACTGCTCCCGCATCGACCTCGCGGCGCTGCCCCGGGCGCGGGACGAGCTGTCCCTGCTTCAGGCGATGGGAAGGGACACCGCGGGCGTGC
>OEKJ01000037.1_pt1 | contig 16179 bp, 14 predicted proteins | sample 1503081 | NCBI WGS metagenome assembly OEKJ01 (sample SAMEA104379565, study PRJEB20068) | metagenome | biome: 1000743; feature: 77; material: 1998 | place: USA | collected 2012 | depth 25 m | reverse complement strand
CACGCCGGCATGGCGCACGCCGGGATGGACCGTGCCGAGCATGCGTCCCTGGCGCACCAGCTCTCGCTCGACCCCGCCGATCCGTATAGCCCGTGCGATCGCTTCGAGGATCCCTATGGCGCCGCGTGCTGGAGGTACCAGGGATTCGTGATTCTGCGAGATCACGCCTTCGATCCGGCCGAAGCCCTCCGAACCTGCGACGAAGCGCCGCGCGGCCGGGCAGGGAGCTGCTACGAGAGCATCGGCCACCAGCTCACGGGGCTGTTCCAACGCGGTGATGCCTGGGTCATCGAGCAATGCGCCCGCGGCAGTCCCGACCTCGCGCCGCATTGCGCGGCTGGCGCCGCCCTGGCCCTGGCCCAGATGGACTGGTCGGGCGCAAGCGCCGCCCGGTTTTGCGAGGCGTCGCCGCCCCAGTGGAAGAGCGCGTGCTACCGGACTACCGCAGGCCTGCTGACTGCAGTTGCCTCCCGGGCGCAGCGGACCAAGCTGTGCTCGCAGATCGAGTCGGACTACGTCAAGCCTTGTCGCCGGGCCGCGGCGCTCGATGGCGGGAGTTGAGACCCCTGACTCGCGCCCCCGAGGGAGTCTGGCGCCGGTGAGGGCGGACCGGAACCCGGCGCTGGACGGCTTGAGGGGCATCGCGATCCTACTCGTGATGCCGTTCCATTTTACAAAGTCGTTCGAGACTCACGGCGTCGCAGACCGGATTCTCGGTTCCGTAGCCGCCACGGGGTATCTGGGTGTCGACCTGTTCTTCGTGCTTTCGGGTTATCTGATCACCACGGGATTGCTCCAGGCGAGAGGGTCGGGCAACTACTTTTCCCGTTTCTACGCGCGGCGGGTGCTGCGGATCTTCCCGCTCTACTACTGCCTCATCGCGTTGATCGTTCTGGTTGCCCCGCGAGTTCCCGCCGTGGCTCTGACCAGGCCGGTCCAGCTCACTCAGGCCCACCAGGCGTGGTTCTGGGTCCACGCCGTCAATTGGCTCACGGCGATCAACGGCACCTTCGACGTCGTCGCCCACGAGACCAGCGTGATCTGGTCCCTTTCGATCGAGGAGCAGTTCTACCTCGTCTGGCCGGTCTTGGTGTTGGTGCTGGGCGCGCGGCGCCTTCCCGGGGTGTGCGCGTTGCTCATCGCGGTGAGTACTGGCCTGCGGGCGTGGCTTCTGACGCACGGCTCGGCGCTGGTCACGGTCTACACTGCCACGATCACGCGCCTCGACGGGCTCGCGCTAGGCGCGGCGCTCGCTTGCCTGGCACAGTCCACCTCGCCCCCGCCCGCGGTGCGACTCATCCGGCGAAGCTGGTATCTCTCGCTCCTCGCGTTCGATGTGGCCTTCTTTGTACCGGTACAGCGCACGGTATCTCACATTGCGCTCACGGCGGTGTTCCTGTGTGCTGCGATCGGCTGGGGCGGAGTGCTGCTCCGAACGCTCGATGCCGGACCGACGACGGTCTGGGGCCGAGTCGTACGCGCCGAGGTGCTCCAACGCTTCGGGCTGTACAGCTACGGGCTCTACCTGCTGCATCCCTGGGTGGAGGCGTCGATGCCCAAGCTCGGCTTGTCGGCGCGGGCGCTGACCCGCGCGGTCGGCAGCTCGTTTGGCGGGCATGTTCTGTATCTCGCGATCGCCACGACCATCGCTTTTGTGGCGGCCGCGGCATCGTACCACTTGTTCGAGGTGCGGTTTCTGGCCCTCAAGAACAGGATTCCGATACTCGCCGGCCGAGGGTATGGATAGCGGCATCCGGAGGTACGATCTTTGCTGCCGAGTGTCGCCGGTTTCCGTCGGCCACTCTTCTACGAACCGTCTCAGGGCCGGCTCACCGTCCGGCCGCCACGCAGTCGGGGAGCCATGACGCCGTCCGAGCGTGTGTCCGTCATCATTCCGGTCTATAACGAGGCACGCACCGTGGCCTCGCTGGTGCGGCAGGTGCGCGCGGTCCCGCTCCAGCTCGAGATCATCACGGTGAACGACGCGTCCACGGACGGGTCGGGCGGCCTGCTCGAGGGGCTCAGGGAACAGGGTGTGGTGGACATGGTTGTGCACCATCCGCGCAACCGCGGGAAGGGCGCGGCGATCCGCACCGGCATCGCGCGGGCGACGGGCGACGTGATCGTGGTCCAGGACGCCGACTTGGAGTACGACCCGGCGGAGCTTCCCCGGCTCCTGGGACCGATCCTCGCGGGAAAGGCGGACGCCGTGTTCGGCTCGCGCTTCCTCGGCGGCGAGCACCGGGTGCTGTACTTCTGGCATTCGGTCGGGAACAGCCTGCTCACTCTCCTCTCGAACATGTTCACGGACCTGAACCTCACCGACATGGAGACCTGCTACAAGATGGTCCGTGCGCCGCTCATGAAGTCCCTGGTGCTCACGAGCGACCGGTTCGGGTTCGAGCCCGAGCTTACCGCGCGACTGGCGCAGGTGAACGCTCGGATCTGGGAGGTGTCGATCTCGTACTCCGGCCGGACGTACGCGGAGGGGAAAAAGATCGGCTGGAAGGATGGGGTAGCCGCCTTGTGGCACATAATCCGGTTCAACCTGATGGTGCCGCCGGGCCAGCCCGCCGATGCAGCCGCGGTACTGGCCCAGGCCGACGCAGAGCGGCGCCGACCGACCGAAATGTCGGGCGTGCGGGAGAGGTGAGCTCATCGGCACAATCGACAGGGTGACCGCGGAAGCTCCCGGAGTCGCCACGAGACTCGTCGTGGCTCTGGCGGCCGGTCTCGCTGCTGGGGTCTGTGTCCTGGCGTTCTACCGCGGCCGGCCGCTCTCCGTCAGCGACTTCGATGTCATCTGGGCGGGGGCGCTGGCGCTCCGCGCCCACCAGGACCCCTACGCCGCAATCCAGTCGCCCCCATGGCCTTGGGACCTCCGGTATCCGCTGCCCGCGGTGCTCGTCACGGTACCGCTCAGCTATCTCAGCCTCGCCGTCGCGCGGGCCGCGTTCATGGCGCTGGGCATCGGGGTGCTCGCCTGGGCGCTCACCCGCAAAGCGTGGTGGCCGCTCATCGCACTCGCCGGGGGCCAGGTATTCGTCTCGGTCCAGTCGGTCCAATGGACGCCGCTGCTGGCAGCGGGGGTGTTGCTGGCGCCGGTCTCGCTACTGTGGAGCATCAAGCCGACGAGCGGCCTGCCCCTGTTCGCTGCCTATCCGAACCGCTGGGTAGTCGTCGGCGGGCTGGCTCTGCTGGCGTTGGCCTTCCTGGTCTGGCCGCACTGGCCGGAGGGATGGCTTGCCGCCGCTCGGCGGGCCCCGCACCGCCCGGCAGTGCTGCGCCCGGCCGGGGCGCTGCTCCTGCTGGCTCTGCTGCGGTGGCGCCTGCCCGAAGGCCGGCAGCTGGCGGCTCTGGCGCTCACGCCGCTCGCGCCGCACCTCTATGAGGCGTTGCCGTTGTTGCTGGTGGCCCGCACCCGGCGCGAGCTATTAGCGCTGACCGCCTGCGGGACCGCGGGGCTTGCGGCGGTCGCATTCTTGCCCCAGGGTGCGGATCCCGATCACGGTTCGGTCGCGTGGATCGAAATCCTGGTCGCCTGTTACCTGCCGGCGCTCGCCGTCGTGCTCAAGCACCCCAATGTGCGGGTGGACCGGCTCAGGCCGTTCGAGGCGATACCGCCGCTTCCCGAGCTGCGTCGAGAGCTGAGCGATGAGACTGCGGGAGCTCCTGCATGAGTTCGGACGCGAGCCCGTCCCGTCGCGCTCGCGCGGCCGTCGGCGCTGTGATCGCTGCTGCGGCTGCAGCCTACGTCCTCGGCTTCTACGGACATCAGTTACCCGGTACCGTGAGCGACCTGGACGCGATCTGGACCGCGGCCCGGGCCCTCCGCATGGGCCACGACCCCTATGCGGCGATCCCGTCGCCGCCCTGGCCATGGAGCCTGCAGTATCCGCTCCCGGCCGTGCTCGTGGTCTTGCCGCTCAGTCTGCTGCCGCTGCCGCTGGCCCGCGCGGTGTTCATGGGTCTGTCCGCAGGCCTGCTGGCCTACGGTCTGACCCGTCGAGCCTGGTGGCCGCTGATCATGCTGGCGGGTGGACAGATGTTCTTTGCGCTCCAGTCCGTGCAATGGACGCCGCTCTTCGCCGCCGCGGTCCTGCTGCCGCCGCTCCAGGTTCTCTGGGCGGTCAAGCCAACGACCGGTGCCGCTTTGTTCGCCGCGTATCCCGGCTGGCGCGCCGTCGTCGGCGGAGCTGTGCTGATCGGCCTCGCCTTCCTCATTTGGCCCGACTGGCTGGCCGGGTGGATGACCGCTGCCAAACGTGCGCCGCATCGGCCGGCGATCCTCCATCCCGGTGGTGTCCTGCTCCTGCTTGCGTTGCTGCGGTGGCGGCTCCCGGAAGGGCGGCAGCTCGCGACGCTCGCTCTCATGCCCCTCAGTCCGCACCTGTACGAGGCGTTGCCGCTCATGCTGGTGGCTCGGACGAGGCGCGAGCTCCTGCTACTGGCCGCGTGCGGAACCGCGGGCCTTGCGGCCGGGGCATTCACGCCGCACTCGATAGGGCAGGACCACGGGCCGATTCCGTGGGCCGTCGTGTTCCTATCGTGCTATCTCCCGGCGCTGGCGGTGGTGTTGCGACACCCAAACCTCGGGGCGACGGGGCTCGAGCCGTTCGAAGCGGTATCGGCGGGAGGTGCGGGTGGCTGATCTGATTCGGCTGCTCGATCTGCGGGCGCTCGCCGTGCTCGCGCTCGTCTTTGTGCCACTGGAGCGCCTGGCCGCGTGGCGCCCCGGGCAGCACCTGCTCCGGCGGGGCTGGTGGCGGGATCTCCTGTGTTACCAGCTCCTCAACCGACCCCTCGTCGGGGTGGCGCTGGCCGCCGCAGTGGCGATCGCGGCGGCGTTGGGGCACGCGCTCGTGCCCGGTACCTGGCAGGCCACGGTGGCCCGGCAACCGCTCTGGCTCCAGGTGCCCGTGGCGATCGTGCTCTCGGACCTCGGGTTCTACGCCGCCCACCGTCTGTTCCACGCGGTGCCCTGGCTCTGGCGGTTCCATGCGGTGCATCACAGCATCGAGGAGATGGACTGGCTGGCGGCGGCACGAGTGCACCCGCTGGACCATCTGGTGACCAAGGGGCTGTCGCTGCTGCCGGTGTACGCGCTGGGATTTTCCACTGCAGCCATCGGGGTGTATGCAGCAATCTATTTCTGGCAGTCCATACTGATCCACTCAAACGTGCGGCTTCGGTTTGGGCCGCTCCGCTGGGTGCTTGCCTCACCCGAGTTCCATCACTGGCATCACGGCAACGAGCCCGCCGCGTACAACCGGAACTTCGCCGGGCAGCTGCCGGTGCTCGATCTTCTTTTCGGAACGCTGCACATGCCCGATGGGCGTATGCCCGAGCGGTACGGGGTTGGGGAGGTTCTGCCTTCGACGTATGCCGGGCAGCTCGCTTACCCGTTTCGGCGCACATCCCGCGCCGAGCGCGGGCCCGACGGCACGCCTCTGAGGGCGCCGTCGTCGGTGCAACCCGGGTGAGGCCCCGGTTCGCACTTGCCGCCGCCTGGATCGCCTCGACGGTGTACGTCGGCATGCTGCTGGATCACAAGTGGATTCCGCATGACGACGGCTGCCTGGCCCAGGCGGCGGAGCGGGTGCTCCTGGGCGAGATGCCGCATCGCGACTTCACCGACGTGTACACGGGTGGCCTTTCGTATCTCAACGCCGTGGGCTTGGAGGTCTTCGGGGTTCGGCTGATGGCGCTGCGGTACGTGCTGTTCCTGTTCTTCATTGCCTGGGTGCCGGTGATCTACTACTGTGCCGCTCGTTTCCTCCGGCCTTTCGGTGCGGCGGCGATCACGCTCCTGGCGGTGGCATGGAGCGTACCGAACTATCCCGCGGCGATGCCCTCGTGGTACAACCTGTTCTTCGCCACCTTCGGGGCGGCCGCACTGCTGCGGTTCAGCGCGGATCCGCGCCGGCGCTGGCTGGTGCTGGCCGGAGCCATGGGCGGCTGCTCGCTGCTCGCCAAGATCGCCGGCCTCTATTTCATTGCCGCCTGCCTCCTGTTCTTGGTGGTGCACGAAGCTGGCACGAGACCTCCCGGCAGGGAGGTGACCGGGCGATGGGTATACCCTCTCATTGTACTCGGCGCGTTGCTCGGTTTCCTAGCGGCCATCCTTGGGCTGCTTCGGGGCCACCTGACGGTGGAGTATGCATATCATTTCCTCGTCCCGGCGATCGCCCTGGCGGGGGTCACCTGGGCACGCGTGGTAACCGCGGAGGCCGCACCGACGTCGAGCTGCCTCGGTCGCCTCTGGGCTCTCGGCTGGCCCTTTCTCCTCGGCGTCTCCGTGCCCGTGGCTGTGTTCCTCACGCCTTACGCGGCTAGCGGCTCCGTGGGGGCGCTGCTCGGCGGCGTGTTCGTAAGCCCGACGGCGCGACTGGCCGTGGCCGTGCACTCCCCCATGTCCTGGCTGGCTGTGCCGCTCGCCCTTCCGCTAGCAGTGGGCTTGTGCGTATCGGCCGCGACCCAGACACGCGGAGCGCGCTGGATCGCCACCGGTGCTTTGTTGTTCATGCTCGTCGGAGGGGTGCTGGTCGCAGGGACCCAATACGCCTACACCATCAGCTGGGCGTCAGCGTCCCAGTCGATTCCGCTCGTCGTCTGCGCCGGCGCCGGGCTCCTGGCATGGCGAGCCAGGTCCGTGACCGACCAGTTGAGTTGGGAGCGTTGCTTCACCCTTCTCGCGATCGCCGGCCTGTGCAGCCTGGTGGCGTTCCCATTCGCGATGCCGATCTACTTCTGCTACGCTGCGCCGCTCGCGCTCCTGGCGTTGGTCGCGGTTCTAAGCACGGCCGGCGGCGCGCCACAGCCGCTCTCCGCGGTAGCCACGGCGTACTTCCTGGCTTTCGCGGTTGTTGCCCTCAACCCGCAGGGCATTGAGCAGCTGGGTTTCAACCCGGAGCGCGGCGAGCCGCTGGCCCGGCTTCACCTGCCTCGCGGCGGTGTGCTGGCGAAGCAAAGCGACGTCCGGGTCTACGAGGCCGCAATTGACAGCCTGGCTGCCCACGCGCGGAGTGGCTACACCCTTGCCGGACCGGACGCGCCGGAGATCTACTTTCTGTCGGGCCTCCGCAATCCCACCCGAAGAATCTTCGACTTCCTCGAGTCCGGCGGAGTGGACTCGCGGCAACTCCTCGAGGAGGTCGATCGGCACGGGATTTCGGCGGTCGCAATCAACCGGGAGGTGCGGTACTCGCAGCCGATAGATGCCACCCTCGACTCCGCTCTCGCGGCGCGGCTGCCCAGAGTAGCGGACGTCGGCAAGTTCGCGATCAGGTGGCGAGAGTGAGACCGGCGATGCACTTCCCCCGATGACCGTGCCGCCCAGAATTTCGGTCGCGATCCCGATCTACAACGAAGTCGGGCTGTTACCGGAGCTGCTCCGGCGAGTCCTGGCCATGCTCGATCGGCTGCCCGGCGGTCCGCACGAGCTGGTCATCGTCGATGACGGCAGCAGCGACGGATCGCGGGAGCTGCTGCTCCGGGCGGCGGGCGAGCACGCCCGGCTCGTGGTGGTGGCCCTCTCCCGTAATTTCGGCCATCAGGCGGCGCTGAGCGCGGCCATGGACCAAGCGACCGGAGACGCGGTCGTCCTCATGGATGGGGATCTGCAGGACGCGCCGGAGGCGGTGCCGGCGTTCGTGCAGCGGTATCAGGAAGGCTTCGACGTGGTGTTCGCGCAGCGAGTCAACCGAAAGGAGCCCTGGCTCCTGCGCGCCTGTTATGCGCTTTTCTACCGCGTGCTCGCCCGGCTCTCCAACGTGCGCCTCCCGGTCGATGCCGGGGACTTCGGTCTCATGTCCCGCCGCGTTGTGGAGCAGCTCCGGCGCGCCCCCGAGCGCCACCGGTATCTGCGTGGTCTGCGGGCCTGGGTCGGCTACCGCCAGAGCGGGATTCCGGTCGAGCGCGCGTCACGCGCTGCTGGGAAAAGCAAGTACAGCGTGTCTCGGTTGCTCGCCCTGGCGTTCGACGGTCTGTTCTCTTTCTCGGTCGCCCCCCTCCGCGCTGCGGCCCTGATCGGCTTCGGCGCGATCATGCTGTCCGTGCTCTTTGCAGCGTACAGCGTGGCGGTGAAGCTCCTCCTCCACCGCTCGCCCCAAGGCTTCACAGCCACGATCGTGTTGATGACGTTTCTCTCGGGCATGAACCTGTTTTTCATGGGACTTCTCGGGGAATACGTCGGCCGGGTCTACGAGGAAGTGAAGCGGCGGCCGCTCTATGTCATCGACACGGTCGTCCGCTCGGACCCGCCGGCCGAGGCCGGGCCTCCGCGGTGAAACCAGAATACGCGGCCAGCTACCGGCTGCTGTATGAGCGCCATTGGTGGTGGCGGGCACGGGAAGCGCTCCTCCTGGGCGAAATCGAGCGCCACGCGCCGCCCGGAGGCTGGGGCCGCATTCTCGACGTCGGATGCGGCGACGGCCTCTTCTTCGATCGCCTGGCTCGGTTCGGGCTGGTGCAGGGGGTCGAGGCGGACGCGACCCTCGTCTCCGACGGCAGTCGTCACCGGGCCGCTATTCACATCGGCCCGTTCGATGGGAGCTTCCGGCCGGAAGGACGGTTCGGCCTGATCCTCATGTTGGACGTGCTCGAGCATTTCGAAGCCCCCGTTCGGGCGCTGGAGCGGGCGCGGGAGCTGCTGGTGCCCGGGGGACGCCTGCTCATCACCGTGCCGGCGTTCAACAGCCTCTGGACCCACCATGACGACCTCAACAACCACCTGGTCCGGTACCGCAAGGGCACGCTCGCCGAAGTGGTGGCGGCGGGGGGGCTCACCGTCCAATCCTCGCGATACTTCATGCACTGGCTGGTTCCTGTGAAGCTCGCTCTCCGGCTGCTCGAGCACATGGGCCGCCGCCCGCGACCGCCGCGGGTGCCGCCCCCCCGGCTGAACGGGCTGTTCTTCAGCTTGAGTCGAGTCGAGCAATTGCTGCTGGGCCGCCAAGGCCTGCCGGTGGGGTCATCGATGCTGGCCTGGTGCCACGTTCCGGCAGAGCATGGCTCGTCGGGCCTGGGGCCTCGTGCAGCCTGACGCGCAAGACCGGCGGCCGGGCTTGTGGCTGGCGCTCGCCGTCGCGCTCACTCTCGGCGCCCTGCTGCCGGCGCTCTTGTACTTCGCGCGGCCTTCGCTGTTGCTCGACGAGGTGCGACTCGCACTCAACATTGGGGCGCGATCCTGGGTCGGACTGACGCGGCCGCTCGACTACGACCAGACCGCGCCGCTGCTCTTTCTCTGGGTGGCGAAGCTCGCCACCCGGCTTGGCGGCGTGAATGAATACACGCTCCGGGCCGTGCCGTTCGCAGCGGCCGTCGCGATCCCGCCGCTCCTCTGGCTCCTGGGGCGGCGTCTCGTGGGGGACGCCGGCGCCGTAATGGCCGCCGCTCTCGCCGCGCTGTCCCCGCTCGTGCTCCAGTACGGCCGCCAGGTGAAGCCCTACACTCTCGACGCCGTCGTGGCTCTCGTCCTTCTGTGGCTCGGGCTCAACTGGCTCGACGCCCCGGAGGATCAGCGTCACGTGCGGCGGCTGGCCGTGGTGGGCACGTTCGCTCCGTGGGTGTCGATGGCGGCGGCTTTCGTGCTGGCCGGCCTGCTTGCCGTCGTTGCGACCGTTCCCAGGCCGCGCCGCCCATCCGGGCGCCTGCTCGTGCTCCTCGTGGTGGCTTGGGGGGCGTCTCTCGCGCTGGCCTACACCTGGATTTACCGGCCGGCCGCCGAGAACCCGTACATGACGCAGTTCTGGCGCGCGAGCCTCCTTGCTATTGGCGAGCCGGGTTTCTTCGCCCGGCTGTGGCAGGGGACCCGCGAGCTCTTCTGGCAGACGTTCGTGGGAGGAACCACCGAACCGGGCGTGGCCCCGCTGCTCGACGAGCTCGCCAATCCGGCAGCCAGCGCCCTGTTGGCGGTGTGGCTGCTTGGGCTCTGGCGCGCGGGGCAGTGGAGCGGGCGGCGTCGGTGGGCGTTGGTCGTGGCACCGCTCGGCGTAACCCTGGCTGCTTCCTGCGTCGGGAAATATCCGGTTGCCGCCCGCACGATGCTCTTCGCGGTTCCGGTGCTCGCTCTGGGCGTCGCCGCTGGCTGGTTGGCCCTGCTACGCGGGGTCGCGCCGCGAGCCCGCGCGGCGCTGGGCCCTCTGGCAGCGGCATGCCTCCTGGGGCCACCGCTCGTCCTCGACAGTCATCTCGTCATCCACCGCCGGGCGTTTGAGAACGTGCGTGAGGCCGTCCGAGAGTACGAGCGTCGCCGCGCGCCGGGTGAGTCCATCTATGTGTTCGCGGCGGCGCTGCCGGCATGGACCTTCTACACCACTGACTGGCGCCACCCCGACCAGGCCCGTCTCGCGCGAATGGCCCGGCTCGGAAGCTTCGGCGGCCCCGCGTTCGAGAACGCGCCGCCTCGAGCGCATGCAATCGGCGTGGAGGGAGACAGCCTGACCTACCCGCTGGGCGACGCCCGCGAGATCGTCGGACTGTACCATGGTGCTCAAGGACGGTCGGCAGCGTCACTGGCGCAGAACTCACCGGACACCAATTGGACGACCAACGAGGCCCGCCGAATCCGGAACGCCGCGACTCCGTCGGTCTGGGTGCTCACCATCCGCACGCTGGGCCTGGAGCGCTTCCTGTATGATGCCAGTGGGCTGTGCCTCGACCGACTCTATCAACGGGATGGATTCGCGTTGGCGCGGTTGAGCGTGGCTCCGGTTTGCCGGCGCCCCGCCGAGAAGGCGGCCGGATGAGCGCCTTGGAAGGCCTGCTCGAGAGCCCCGCCGTGTACGGCCTCTGGCAAGCGCCATTCGCGCGGAAGAAGCTGGCGCCGGTTCTCGCCAATGCCCCTCTGACGTCGGCGTGCCGTGTCCTCGACGTCGGCTGCGGGCCGGGTACCAATGCCGCCCTGTTCGACGGCCTCGATTACGTCGGCATCGATTGGAACGACAGGTACATCAGGTATGCCCGCCGGCATCATCGGGGAAGCTTCGTGACGGCCGACCTCACCACGTACGTCGCTCCGGCGGGAGCGACGTTCGACTTGGTGCTCATCAACAGCTTCCTCCACCATCTCGACGATGCCAGTGCCCGGATAGTGCTGGCGAAGCTTGGACCGCTCCTCTCCCCCGACGGCGCGGTCCACATCCTTGAGCTGGTGAGGCCGTCGGCGTGGGGTGCGGCCCGTCTGCTCGCCCATTGGGATCGGGGGAAGTACGCCCGGACGGTGCCCGAATGGGCCAAGCTCATCGCGAGTGAATTCGCGGTACAGAGCACCCAGCCGTACTCGGTGAGTCTGCTGGGCCTTCCGCTCTGGCACATGGTTTACGTGATGGCACGGCGCTAAGCCGGGGCCCGGCTGCCCCAAACCAGGCCGCTCCGAATGCCCCGAACGGCGCTCAGCGCCCTTCTTTTTTGCAGGTGCAATGAGGGCCGGCGCCCCATGGTGCTGATCGGCCGGGCCTTCCAATCCCCGTATGCGGCTTGAAGCTCTTCCGCGGAGCCGTCGCCCATGTTCTCTTTTCCCGCATGCGGACGAGCGGCTTCAGCTTCGATGTCGAGGTCCTGATGATGGCGCGCCTCACCGTGCCCCCCGTCCGCCTCGCTTCCTGACTTGGCCGCTCAGCTGGGTCGGGAGCATCGCCGGCTCGCCCTCCTGGAGCAGAGGCCGCTGTTCGCCGCGGCCACGTTTGCCTGCATTGCCCTGACGCTCGCTGCGGAGCTGGGCAGGCCCGCTACGCCTGACATGGCTTTCCTACTCTACGCGGCGGGGCGGTTGCTGGACGGAGCGACGCTTTATCGCGACGTCGTGGAGATCAACCCGCCCCTCATCATCTGGCTCAACGTCCCCATCGAGCTGTTGGCGCGGGCAACTCACCTCTCCGAGTTCCTGGTTTTTCGCCTCTTCACCGCAGCGGTGGTGGGCGGCCTCTTCGCGTTCTGCTACGACCTCGTCCGATGGTATGTCCTTCCTGAGCAGCCAGCCTACGGCCGCTACTTTCTACTCCTCCTGTGCTTCGCCCTGTTCCCGCTCGCCGCCGAGGATTTCGGCCAGCGGGAGCATTTCGTCCTCGCCCTGCTCGCGCCCTACGTCCTGCTCGTTGCGGCCCGGCGGCGGGCAGCCGCTCTCCGCGGCGCGGGCCCGCGGTATACCGAGCTTGCCGCCATCGGTGTGCTGGCTGGCGTGGCGCTCGCGCTCAAGCCCCATTTCGTGCTCGCGTGGATCCTCCTCGCCGCGGTCCTGCCCGTCAGGGGACGCTGGCGGCTGACGACCGACGTAGTCTGGACCCTCGCGTTCCTGGCGGTGTACGCGGCCCTCGTTCTCCTGCTCACACCCGAGTACCTGGCCATGGCTTTCGAGTTGGGACCGTGGTACCTCCGCTATCTCCGGGAGCCGCTGTCCAGCCTCATTCTGCTGGCCCCCGGTGCCCCCCTCGTGTTCCTGAGCCTTCTCGCGGCGGCGGTGCTGCGTCGATTCTCCCGGGACCGGGGGCTCTGGGTGGTGCTCGCCGTGGCCGTGCTGGGGTGCTACCTCTCGGGCGTGGCCCAGCAGAAGGGGCTCCGGTACCACTTCTACCCCTCGTTCGCGCTGGGCTTCGTGCTGCTGGGGTTGGCGGCCGCGGACGCGTCTGCCGGCGCCGGGCGCTTGAGCGAGCGTCTGTATGCGCGCGTCGTGCGAGCGCTGACGCCGACGCTGGTGCTGGTCGTCTTCGGCGGCGCCGTGCTGGATGCGGTTGGCGGGGGACCGTCCGAGCGCCGGAGCCGAGCCGAGCTCGACGAGATGGTGGCGTTTACCCGGGCGCACGCCGGAGGAGGTCCCGTGGGCGTGCTGTCCTATCACATCGGAGCTGCCTTCCCTCTCGTAAACTACGCCGGCGTGCAGCTCGCGTCCCGCTTTCCCCACCTCTGGCTCTTGCCGGTCAGCTACCAGGACTCCCTCGAGGCCGGCGGAGCCCTGGTCTACCACACGCCAGCCGAGATGGCGCCTCCAGAACGATACCTTTGGCAGGCTGTCCGCCAGGATCTGCTGCTGGCGCAGCCGCAGCTCCTTCTGGTGCTCCGGCCGGCACGCGACGTTGCCAAGAACGGCCTCCGCCGGCTGCATTACATCGAGTATTTCGGGCGGGATCCCGACCTCGCCGGGCTTTTCCGGCGGTACCAACTGGTGGGAGAAAAGGGAGAGCTCGAGGCCTACGAGCGGGTCGCGGAAGGGGCGACGCGGACCGGCCCGCCGCCGTCATCGGCCCCGGGCGAGCTCGACGTTCAGCGCCCGCAGCTGCGTGAGGTCCAGCTCCGGATCTCCGAGCCGGGCTTCCTCGCAGGGGTAGTGATCTTCGCCGTGCTGCTAACCTCCTCCGTCCTGCTCGACCGCCGGCGGTCTGTCGCGGGCCTCGGCTAGGGGTCCCACGCTCCCACGGCCGGGTAGTCCCATTCGGATGCCATGTTGTCGTCGGTGATGACCCGTGCGCCGTCGACGTGCTGCAGCACGCTTTCCCGCCATTCGAGCATCGGAACCTGCGCGGTATCGGCGGTCGTGCCGATGGCCAGGATCTCCGCCAGCCGCCGTGCGTGAGCCGAATCCGCCGGATCGAATACGCGGTGGCCGTCGATTGTCAGCTCCGTCAGCGCGTTCTTCCAGCCTTCGTGGTCGAACCGGAGCGGGGTGCCGCTGACGGCGATGAAGCTGCCGAACCGCAAGCCGTAGGGGAACGCGGTGAAGCCGGTCTTCATGACTTCGGCCGACCGCGTCGTGTTGTAGTAGTAGACGCCGTCGGGGGTCAGGTGCTGGCGCACGAGCTCCAGAAACTCGGTAGAGAGCAGGTTCGTCGCGTGCTCCCGCCAGTGGAACGTGATGTTGGCCACGATCAGGTCGAAGCGCTCCGCGGGATGGTGCGCGAGCCACCGGCGCCCGTCGTCAATGTCTATCCGCACCTTTGGATTCCTGAGCACGCTGGCGACGTGAGGGTACCGGGGGATGAGCGAGAGGTACCCGGGGTTGATCTCCACGATCCGAAGCTCATCGACGCCGGGCAGGTTCGCCAGGACCTGGGCCCAGGCGCCCATCGACATCCCGATCATCAGCACGCGGCGGGGCCGTGGGTGGAATGCCGGAATCGCGACCGCCCGGATCAGCTGGTTGGGGTCGGCTACCAGGTCGACCCGGGCGAACCCGTCGTAGACACCGCCCCCGAACACCCTCCCCGATGGCGTGATGTTGATCACGCCCACCCTGTTCTCCAACGTCTGCGCCAGGCGCATCTCGGGGCGGAAGTGCTCCTTGAACAGCAGCTTCTCGTACAGCTGGTTGTACAGACCGGGCGTCACCCACAGGCAGAGCGACCCACCGAGCAGGAGCGGGCTCAAGGCGACTCTGGGTCTGCCGCCGGCGCGCATCAGAATGCCCGCCAGCAAGAGGCCTAGCAGGGCAAGCAAGACGGCAACGGTCGATGCAGGCCACCGATCCATGAGCACATAGCCGGTCAACAGGCTGCCAGCGACAGACCCGGCGATGTTCGCGAAGTAGATGATCGACAGTCGGAGCCCGGCGAGCCAGTCCGGGGGAATCGCCACCTCGCTGATAACGGGGAGCGTCGCACCGAGGAAAGCGGTGGAGACAGCCACTGCCGGAAGTGCTGCAGGGCAGAATCCTCGGTGACAGCTCCACGCGAGTGCCGGCACCACGAGGTAGCCTACCACATCGGCGACCAGCACGAGCGTTGCCAGCTTGATCAAGAGGTGATGCGCGGATGAGCTGCCCTGCTTGCGGCAGAGCCGCCGTGCGATCACCCCGCCCACCGCCAGACCGTAGAGGTAGAATCCGAGGAGCAGGCCGAAGCTCTGCGGAGTCCCACCGGCGGCGAACGCGAACAAGCGGTACCAGAGGATCTCGTAGGAAAGGCCGATGAATCCGCTCAGCGCGGCGACGGCAAGCGCCAGTGCCGGTCCCATAGCTAGTCGACCTCTGCTCGGAACCGCACAACACCCACCGTTGCGACGAAGAAGTTGCAGGCAGCGCCGACCCAGACCGTCCGGGTCTGGCCCAGCCCTCCTAGCAGGACGAAGCTCGCTACGAACGCTGCAACCGCCGAACCCAGCGTATTCGTGAAATAGAGCCCGCCAACGGCCGTGCCCACATTGCTGAAGCGACGGACATAGTACGCCACCAGAATCGGGAGGGTTGCTCCCATGGCCATGGTGGGCGGAAGCACCGCCGCGAGGGTGACCGCGGCCACAGCGGGCGGTGAAAGGCCGAGCGTCCAGAGACCGACGTGGTGGAGCAGGCGGAGGGACAGGAGCCCGTAGACTCCGATGAGCAGCTCGACGGCGGCGAATCGGAGCACCAGTTGCCTGGGAGTGCTGCGCGACAGCCGGCCGCCCGCGAGGCTGCCGAGCCCGAGGCCCAGAATGAAGGCAGTTATGATGAGGGTCACGGCCTCCACGTTGATCCCAATTAGCGCGAAGAGCGTCCGCTGCCACACAACCTGATACAGAATCGCCGCGAAGCCGGAGACGAAGAACAGGGCGCGCAAGAGAACCTGGTCTCTCGAGGGCGCCTGCGGGTCATTCCGGGGCTCCGGCGGTCTCATGCGCATCGATACGGTGAGGGTGGGGATCGCCGGCCTATTTGCCCGGCTCGACGCCGGCGGCCGGGCGAGCCGCGAACGGATGGCGTGGCGCCACCCATAGACTGATCGCGAGTGTGCCCACCAAGCCCGCCCAGGCCACCGGCTGGCTGAGCGCGTCGCCGGCGCGAAAGAGTAACAGCCACGCTGTCGTCGCCAGCAGCCCGGCAGCGACCCGGACCCATCCGGTCCCGGCGACGGCCGCCTCGACCGCGACGGCGAATGGGACGGCCACGAGGAGGTCCACTACGTAGTGCTCCCCAAAGCCAAGAGTGGCGACCGCGACTCCTATCAAGCACACCAACGTCACGTAGCGGAGCCAGCGCAGGGGGCGTGCCGCCCGCCAAAGGAGCCAGGCCCACGCGAAATGGAGCGAGGGCATCGCGTTGCGGGGGAACTCCGGGGAGACGGCGACTCTCGTAAGGGGAAGCGGATCAGGGCGCACCGTTGGGAAACCTGGAAAGGCATAGTGGGGACCTGTCGCAGGGCAGGTCCAGTAGGCTGCGATCCCCAGGAGTGCCGCCAGCGCACAGGCAGAAAGGATCGGACCCGGCCGCATCTC
>OEKJ01000229.1_pt3 | contig 16238 bp, 12 predicted proteins | sample 1503081 | NCBI WGS metagenome assembly OEKJ01 (sample SAMEA104379565, study PRJEB20068) | metagenome | biome: 1000743; feature: 77; material: 1998 | place: USA | collected 2012 | depth 25 m | reverse complement strand
TGAACGGTGAACAGTGAACAGTGAACAGTGAACGGTAAACGGGAGCTCCCGGTGAGCGGGCGCCTCCCGTTCACGGTTTACCGCTTACCGTTCACCGCGGTCTCCGCCTGCTTCCTGAACGCGTCGATGGCCGCCTGATGCTCCCGGTACTCCAGGCGGCCCACACGCCGCTCCGCGTCGTAGTGGGCGAGGAAGTCGCGATAGGCCTGGCGACGCATCGTGTCGTTCTGCGCGCGGTCGGCTGCGGCACCCCGAACCAGATACCCGAAGAGATGACCGGGCTGCGCGGTCTCGATGGTGTCTGCCAGGGCCAGGGCGGGCTGCACGTTGTCCACTTGAAGCAGGAGCAGCGCGGCATGATACCGGGCGTCGACGTCCACGGTATCGAGCTGACTGTACGCGCCCAGCGCCATCGGCATGAAGGTGACGACGGTGGCGGAGTCGCCGCGCTCCGCCGCCGACATCACGCGGTTGAACAGCCGGTCAAACCGCTCGCGGGGCGACATCGAGCTGATGTCCGGAGCGCGGCTCGCAGGTGCTCCCCCCGCGAAGGGCCCCTGGGCGGCCCCGGGGTTGGCCATGTCGGGGATCACCGGTGCGGACGTGCCGCGGGCCACGTACCACACGATTATGCCCACCAGCAGGAGCGCGAGCGCACCGGCGACGGCCCAGGGAGTCCACTCCGCGTGCCTGGCGCCCGCGGACCGGGGGGCACCACCGCGGCCCTGGCCGCCATCGGCCGGCCGGCCGCACCGGTGGCAGAAGCGCGCCTGGGTCGAGAGCTCGGCCGAACAGTGCGCGCACCGGCGGGGACCAACGCTCGCGCCGCACCGGGAGCAGAAATTCCCCGTGCTCTCCGCCCCGCAGGCAGGGCAGGCGCCGGCGACGGGGCCCGGAACCGGGGGGGGCGCGGGATCTTGGGCCATGCTGGCCAACAACCTAATGGCGAGATCGCCCGGCGAGCGAGGGGCACCCCGGCCTCGCGCGGCACGAGAGGCGTTCTTACCTTCCCTCCCGACTCCTGATTCGAGGCCGCATGACATCGACGTCTGGCCGCCCGGGGCGGGACACGTTCCCAGCCGATCTGAGTGGCGCCGGCAAGCGGGATATCAAAGAGCTCGCCGAACGCTTCGGCGTGGACTTTCTGCGCCTCCAGTTTACCGACATCCTCGGTGTGAACAAGAACGTGGAGGTCCCGCACATCCAGTTCGAGAAGGCGCTCGACGGGGAAATCATGTTCGACGGCTCCTCGATCGAGGGCTTCGTGCGGATCGAGGAGTCCGACATGCTGCTCAAGCCGGACCTCTCCACCTTCCGGCTCCTGCCATACGACGATGAGGGCGGTCGCGTGGCGCGGCTGCTCTGCGACATCCACACGCCCGACGGCGAGCCCTTCGTGGGCTGCCCTCGCCACACGCTCAAGCGCCAGATCGCCCGGGCCAAGAAGCTCGGTTACACGATGATGGCTGGCTGCGAGGCGGAGTTCTTCCTGTTCGAGATGGGCGCCGACGGGTCGCCCACGACGACCACGCACGACGCCGGCGCGTATTTCGATCTCACGCCGGTGGACCGGGGGGAAGAGATCCGCCGGGTGATCGTCGAGCACCTGGAGCTGATGGGTTTCGAGGTGGAGGCGGCGCACCACGAGGTGGCGCCGGGCCAGCACGAGGTCGATTTCCGCTACGCCGACGCCCTCACCACCGCGGACAACCTCGCCACGTTCCGGTTCGTCGTCCGCGACGTGGCGCGGCGGTACGGGTTCCTCGCCTCGTTCATGCCCAAGCCGATCCAGGGGCAGAACGGGAGCGGGATGCACACCCACCAGTCGCTCTTCCGTGGCGCCAAGGAGAACGCCTTCTTCGACCCCAAAGCCGAGCATCAGCTGTCGCGGGTGGCCCTCCAGTACATCGAAGGGCTGCTGCAGCATGCCCGCGGGTTCTGCGCGATCACCAATCCGCTCATCAACAGCTACAAGCGCCTCGTACCCGGCTACGAGGCGCCGGTGAACGTCGCCTGGTCGATGCGCAACCGCTCGCCGCTCGTGCGGATTCCGGACCGCCGCGGCTTGAGCACGCGCTGCGAGCTGCGGATGCCGGATCCGTCGGCCAACCCTTATCTCGCGCTCACCGTGCAGCTGGCCGCCGGCCTCGACGGCGTGGAGCAGAAGCTGGAGTGCCGGGAGCCGGTCAACCGGAACATCTTTCGGATGAGCTACCGGGATCGGCGGAAGTACCGCATCGACGAGCTGCCGCGCGATCTGCACGAGGCGCTGGAGTATTTCGAGAAGGACGCGGTGATCAAAGCTGCCCTGGGCGAGCATCTCACCGAGCGGTTCCTCGAGGCCAAGCGGGAAGAGGTGTCCCAGTACAACCTCCAGGTGAGCCGGTGGGAGATCGACAGGTACCTGGGACGGTACTAGGCGCCTCGGCCCTCCTGCTCGATCTCGACGGCACGCTCTACGTCGCCGGAGCGCCGGTGCCAGGCGCACCGGAGACGGTGGCCGCCCTGCGCCGTGCGGCGGTTCCCTTCCGTTTCGTCACCAACACCACGAGCCGGCCGCGGGCGGCCCTGGTCGAGCGGCTCCGCCAGTATGGCTTCGAGGCCGGGCCGGACGAAATGTTCACACCGGTCATTGCGGCCGCGACCATCGCGCGGAGGCGCGGCTGCACCACGCTCGCCCCGTTTCTTCCTACGCCCGCGCTCGCCGATCTCGCCGGGTTCGACCTTCGCGGCGGCACCTCGGGACGTCCCGCTCCCACCACCCCAGAGGCGGTGCTCATCGGGGATCTCGCCGAGCAATGGACCTATGCCTTGATGCAGGAGGCTTTCAGCTATGTGCTCGGCGGGGCGCAGCTCATCGCCCTCTCGCGCGACCGCTACTGGCGTCGCGGCGACGAGATCGCGCTCGATGCCGGTCCGTTCGTCGCCGGCCTGGAGTACGCCACGTCCCGGGACGCGATTCTGGCCGGCAAGCCGAGCGCCGAGTTCTTCCGCGCGGCGGTGGCGAGCCTGCCGGCCGGCACCGCTGATCCTGGCGTGGCGATGGTGGGTGACGACCTCTGGTCCGACGTTGGCGGAGCACAGGAGGCGGGCTATCGCGGGTGGCTCGTCCGCACGGGGAAGTTCCGCGACGAGGCGCTCCGGGACAGCGGCGTGGTGCCCGACCGGATCCTGAACAGCGTCGCGGACCTCCTACCCACCGTCGAAGGATCGGCCGCGTGACCGTCCGCCACCTCGTGGCGCTCGGGCTGCTCCTGAGCGCGGCGCCGCTGTGCGCGCAGCAACCGGGCGACTCGACCGCGGCACCGGTGATCCGCGGCGTGATCATCGACCGGCACGACATCTTCGAGCCCGAGGAGACCCGAGCCAGCTCGCTGGCGCGCTTCGGCAACGCCATCCACGCCACAACGCGCCGTCACGTGATCGAGCGCGAGCTGCTGTTCGCCCCCGGCGAGCCGTTCGACTCCGCCAGGGTGGCGGAGACCGCCCGAAACCTCCGAGCGCTCGGCATTTTCCGGCGCGTCCTCATCGACAGCATCCACACCGACTCGGGCACGGTACTCCGGGTCACGACCAAGGACGGCTGGAGCACACGCCCACAGTTCGATTTCACCAGCACGGGCGGCCAGACCGCGTGGGCCGTCGGGCTGCAGGAACTGAACCTCTTCGGCAATGCAGCCGTCGGCGCCATCAACTTTGCCGACACGCCCGATCGCACCGCGCTCACGCTCTCCTTTTACCAGCCTCGCTTGATCGCGGACCGGGTCTACGTCTCCGCTGGCTACCAGCACCGCTCCGACGGCCGGTCGTTCAGCGCCGGGGTGGGCCAGCCGTTCTTCAGCTATGCCTCACGCGCGGGGCTCAGCATCGGCGCCGTCGACTTCGACGGCGACGTGCTCCGCTTCTTCGACGGCAACTCGGTGCCGGCGCAGGTTCTTCGGCGCCGGTACGATCTCGTGCGGGCCGACGGGGCACTGGCATTGGCCGCGTCACCGCACGCGTTCGTTCGGGTCGGCTTTCTGGCCCAGGTGCGGCGCGACGACTTCCTCGACACGGGTCTGGTCGCGACCACGCCGTTTCCGCGCTCGGTGACCGGGGCCGCCGGTCCGTATCTCTGGCTCAACCGCGCGTCGTTCATCGTCGTGCACAACTACCGGAGCTTCGCGAGGGAGGAGGACGTCGACTTGAGTCCGGTCCTCTTCGTCGGCACGTACGCGGCTCCGCGGGCGTTCGGCTACGACCGCGATGGTCTGGGACTCCAGGGGAATGTGGGGGCGGGACTCCGAACACCCGGCGGCTTCGTCACGCTCGGCGCGAGCGCGAGCGGGCTGGTGACCTCCGCCGGTCTCGACTCGGGCACCGTTCGCGTCACGGCGCGATGGCTCCTGCAGCCGTCCCGGCTCCACTCGCTCGTGGTGCTCGGCCAACTGGGGTGGCAGAAGAACCCGGTGCCGGGGGACGAGTTCGATCTGGGGTTGAGCCAGGGCCCGCGGGCGTTCTACGCCCACGCGTTCACCGGCGACCGGCTGCTGAATCTGCTTGTCGAGTACCGCTGGACCGCGATCGAAGATCTGTGGGACGCCCTCGGCCTGGGCTTCGCCACGTTCGTGGATCATGGCGGCGCGTGGTATGCCGGCTCTCCGCGTCGCACCGGCACCGACATCGGCTGGGGCATGCGCCTTGGGCCGAGCCGGGGCACCGACACGGACGCCGTGATCAGCATCGACCTGGCGCGCCGGTTTCAAACCGACGTGCAATCCGCCGGGTGGTCGATCGTCGTGCGAAGGGGCGTACGGTTCTAAGCGAGGAGTTCAGCGCGGGTCGGAAGCAAGCAGGCCCACCGTCGCCACCGCAATGAGGCCGAGGGGGACCGTCACCGCCAGTGCGAGCTTCCGCCAACGGCGGCGCGGGCCCCGTTGCTCGGGGGTCGCGGTCCCGTCGGTCGCGACTGCTTCGGTGCGGATCTCCACGCAGATCTCGGGCACCGTCACACGCTCGGTACCGAGGTCCAAGACCACCATTCCAGGGCGATTGTCCTCGCGCCTGCGCCCGGAGCACACGTAGTACCAGCGGTTCGGCTCGCACCCGTCCGGTGGAATTACGCGATGGGCAACGAACCGCGCCTGGCGGCGCGGCAAAGAATGCGTCGTCTGCGTCACTCGGCAGACCCCCGTGACAAGAACTTGAACAGCGTGACTGCTGGGAGAGGCGACTACCATAACACCGGCCGGCGCTCACCGAAAGACTTTCCGACGTCGCAGTGTGCAAATCGGCGGGCGATCTCTTGCCGTCGCGTGGCGGCGGTCTCACCTTCTGCTGCCGCCGATTCGAGCGGCGTCGCGACCCGGGAGCGAACATGGGCAAGATCAGAATGATCGGCGTCCCGCTCGATCTGGGGGCGAGCCGTCGCGGCGTGGACATGGGCCCGTCGACGCTCCGCATCGCACACCTCGCGGATCGTCTCAACGCGCTGGGTCACGACGTCGAGGACGTGGGCAACCTCCGGGTGCCGGACCGCGCGGCGCTCCCCGCCGTCGCCAGTCCGCTGGGGTTCCTATCGACGATCACCGACGTCTGTCGTGATCTCGCGAGCGCGTGCGCGCAGGCGGTGCGCGAAGGACACGCCCCGCTGGTGCTCGGTGGCGATCACTCGCTGGGCGCGGGCTCGGTCGCCGGCGTGGCGACCGCACTCGCGGAGCAGGGGCGACGCCTCGGGTTGCTGTGGCTCGACGCCCACGGCGATCTCAACACGCCGACGAGCACGCTCAGCGGCAACGTTCACGGTATGCCGGTCGCCCATCTGCTGGGTCATGGCGACCCGGGGATGGCCTGCATCGCTCGGCCGGCGCCCGCGGTTGGTCCCGAGAACGTGGCGCTCGTCGGGATCCGCGATCTGGATCCGGCCGAGCGGGAGCACGCGCGTCGCTTCGGCATCCGCGTGTTCACCATGCGCGAGATCGACGAACGCGGTCTCCGCGCCGTCATGGACGACGCCCTCGCCGTCGCGGGCCAGGGGACGGACGGGCTGCACGTCTCGCTCGACATGGACTGGATCGACCCGGATGAGGCGCCCGGCGTGGGGACGCCGGTGAGAGGCGGGGCGACCTACCGGGAGGCGCACCTCGCGATGGAGCTGCTGGCGGACACCGGCCGCATGGTGTCGATGGATGTCGTGGAGATCAACCCGGTGCTCGATCTGCATAACCGGACCGCCGAGCTGGCCGTGGGCCTGGTCGGGAGCGCGTTCGGGCTCCGCATCCTCTGACAGCCGGGGCGTCGCCCCCCGCCGACGACACTTCCCGATCTGAAACAGGCGGTTGGGGCCGCCGTAGAGCCATTGAGGGGGTATGTGTCTTGCCTCCGTGGGGTTCGATCGTCATATATCAGAGAGCCGGGCTTGGCTCCCGGCGTTTCGATCGGCAACTCCATGCGCCTCACGCTCTTAGAATCTGACCGCCGGTTCATTCAAACGGCCGAGTGCGCGATGATCAGCGTCATCGCACACGCAGCGCTTGTGTGGGCCGCGTTCTCGGCGACCGACGGCGGGCGTCAGCTGCCGGTCACCGAGCGGGACGCGCGCGTGTTCTTCCTCCTGCCGCCCGACCGGGTCGATGTCCGCTCCCGCCAGATGGATGTGGACCAGTGGGGCAAGCTGGGCTCCGACCTGGAGAACGGCCGGCACTCCACCGTGGCGACCCCGGGCTTCTACATTCGACGGCCCGCGGCGGGTCGGCGCAGCGATCTGGACCTCGCGGGGGCGAGGGGCCAGTTACCGGTGGGATTGGACCTGGGCCTCCCGGATACCGTGTTCAGCGTGCTGGAGGTTGACTCCACCGTCGAACGCTACGAGGGGAGCGTGGCACCGGCGTATCCGCCCGAGCTGCTGGCCCGCGGCACCGAGGGCACGGTCTACGTGCAGTTCGTCGTGGACACGACCGGCCTCGTGGACCCGGCTTCGGTTCGCATACTGTCGAGCCCCGATCCGCAGTTCGAAGCCTCGGTGCGCTCGGCCCTCTCGAACATGCAGTTCCACCCCGCCAAGCGGAGCGGTCATAAGGTCCGCCAACTGGTCGAGCAACATTTCCGCTTCACCATCACCGTCCCCTCCCAGATCGCCGACAAGCGCGTCAGCTAGGCCTCTGGCCCGGCAGTCCACCTCGCGCTAGCTTGAGCCTCCGTCCGCCCCGCCCTGTGAGCTTCGGCGGGATTGCAGATACCACCAGGCCATAGTGCGACAGAGGTTCGATTGCACTGCATCCGATCAGGCTGCGCGGCGGCCGTGTGCCTCGCGCTCGTCCCTGCCCTGGCCGTCGGCCAGGCCCCATCGGCGGCCGTAGCGGTTCGCGCCGGCGTCATTCTGCCCATCGTCGGTCCGGAGATCAAGAATGGCGTCCTGCTGATCCAGGGCGGGAAGATCGTCGCCGTGGGCCCCGCCGACCGGGTGACGATCCCCGCTGGCGCCGAGGTCGTGGACGCCACGAGCAAGGTCGTCATGCCGGGGCTCGTGGACTCCCACTCGCACATCGCGGACGCGGAGTGGAACGACAAGGCCTCGCCGATCCAGGGCGACGTGCGGATCCTCGACGCGATCAACCCCTTCGCCGACGGCGTCAAACGGGCGCGGGCGGGGGGCATCACCACCGTCAACATCATGCCCGGCTCGGGGCACCTGATGAGCGGCCAGACCGCGTACGTCAAGCTGCGCGACGCGGCCCGCATCGAGGATATGCTCATCTGCTCGGACCCGATCACCCAGATCTGCGGCGGGATGAAGATGGCCAACGGGACTAACTCCCGGGGCGAGCCGCCGTTTCCGGGCTCGCGGGCCAAGTCGGCCGCGCTGGTTCGGGAGAAGTTCGTCAAGGCCATCGAGTACCGGAACGCCCTCCGCGCGGCGGAGACCGACTCGACCAAGCGGCCGCCGCGAGATCTGGAGCTGGAGGGGATCGTGCAGGTGCTGGACGGGAAGCGGGTGGTGCACTTTCACACGCACCGCGCCGACGACATCATGACCGTTCTCCGGCTCCAGAAGGAGTTCGGTTTCAAGGTGGTCCTGCATCACACGAGCGAGGCCTGGAAGATCGCGAAGGAGATCGCGGCCTCAGGCGCGCCCGTTTCACTCATTGTCATCGACTCGCCCGGCGGCAAGCAGGAGGCGGTCGACTGGCACCCGGAGAACGGCGCGGCGCTGGAGCGGGCCGGCGTGCTGGTGGGGTTCCACACGGACGACTGGATCACCGACTCGCGCTTCTTCATGCGCGAGGCGGCGATGTCGGTGCGGGCGGGGATGTCGCGGACCAAGGCGCTCGAGGGGCTCACCATCGCGAATGCCAAGATCCTCGGGCTGGAGGACCGGATCGGATCGCTCGAGCCCGGCAAGGACGCGGACTTCGTGGTCCTCACCGGCGATCCGCTGAGCGTGTACACCCACGTGGAACAAACCTGGATCGACGGCCAGAAGCTGTTCGACCTGCGGGATCCCGGGCAGCGGAACTACGCCACCGGCGGCTACGGCTATTCGCGGGACGAACGCACCGAGATCGACGAGGACGACGGCGACGCGGGAGGCATCCAGTGAGGCCCGCGACCGGATACCGGGCGCCGGGCCGGGTCGGCCTCGGGCTGGCGGCACTGCTTGCCGCCGTGCCCGCCACCGCGCAGGTCGCCGTCAAGGGAGAGATGGTGTACACGATGGCCGGTGCTCCGATCCGCAACGGCGTCGTCCTGGTGGGTCGCGACGGGAAGATCGAGCGAGTGGGTCCCGCCGGCGGCACGTCGGTCCCCAAGGGATATCGGGTCCTGACCGCGAAAGTCGTGACGCCGGGATTGATCGACGCGCATACGGTGGTCGGGCTGGCGGGCAGCCTCAATGCCCCGTTCGACCAGGACCAGCTGGAAAAATCGAACCCCATCCAGCCGGACCTCCGGGCGGTGGACGCCTACAATTCGCGCGAGCTGCTGGTCGGCTGGCTCCGGCACTACGGAATCACCACGATCCACACGGGTCATGGACCGGGCGCGCTGGTGAGCGGTCAAACGATGATCGTGAAGACGCGGGACGTGCTGACCGCGCGCGACGTGCTGGACTCGAGCGCGATGCTGGCAATGACCATCGGCCCGGAAGTGGGGAAGGTGTTCGCGCCGAAGTCGCCGGGCAGCCGCACGAAGGGCGTGGCGATGCTGCGGGAGGAGCTGGTAAAGGCGCAGGAGTATGCCCGCAAACGTCCCGCCGCCACCGCCGAGAAGCCGGTTCCGCGCGATCTCGACCTCGAGATCATGGGTCGGCTGCTCGGCGGCCAGCTCACCGCGCTGGTCACCGCGCAGACCGCGCGAGACCTTGAGACCGCGCTTCGACTTCAACGCGAGTTCGGATTCCGGATGGTGCTCGACGGGGCGGCGGAGAGCTACCTCGTGCTGGACCAGATCAAGGCGGCCGGAATTCCCGTGATCGTGCACCCAACCATGGTGCGGAACGCCGCGCTGCTCCAGAACGCCACGCTGGAGACGATCGCCAAGCTGCGAGCGGCCGGCCTCACGGTAGCGCTGCAGAGCGGCTACGAGTCCTACGTTCCCAAGACGCGCGTCGTGCTCTTCGAGGCGGCGCTGGCGGCGTCCTGGGGTCTCCCCAAGGACCAGGCGCTGGCGAGTATCACGATCGATGCGGCGCGGATCCTCGGCGTCGACAAGCGGGTCGGCTCGCTCGAGACGGGCAAGGACGGCGATCTGGCGCTGTTCGACGGCGATCCGTTCGAGTACGTCACCCATGTGTGCGCGACGATCATGGACGGCGACGTCGTGGAGGAAGGGTGCCACTAGATTATGCGCCGGCAGTTCACCCCACCCAGGACGTTGATCCGTCCCCACGCATAAACCGGATCGAAGCGCCGTCCGGTGACGGCATCCGCGCCGAGCTCGATGCAGCGCGTCAGCTCGGTGGCCGCGTCGGGGCGCCGGGTCTCCCCGTCGATGATCGCACCCTCGGCCGCGGTGTGCGGCGAGGAGAAGCTGGTGCCCGCCACGAGGAGATAGTTGCCCCGGCAATCGAAGCCGAGCACGTTGGGGTCGCTGAAATTGCTGCACGCGGCCAGGATCAGATCCAGACCGTCCGGATCGCCTCCGGCCACCAGGTCACCACCCGGCGCGAAAACATTCACTCCTTTGCCGCCGAAGTTCGTGTAGCTGGCCAGCAGGTCGAAGTTCTGCTGGTTGATCGGGGCCGTGGCTCCGACGCTCAGCACGCCGTCGAGCATGGCCGGCAGCGCGATCAGGTCCTTCGGGGCCGTGTTGAAGTCGATTCCCTCGTTACCCGCCGCGGCCACGACCAGCACGCCGCGCTTGGTGGCGAATTTCACTGCGCGCTGAAGCGCCTTGATCAGCTGCTTGGCGCCCGCATCCTTGGTCGAAATCACCACGCCCAGGCTCATGTTGATGACGTCGGCGCCGGCATCGGTCGCAAAGATGATCCCCGTGATGATGTCGTCGAAGCTGCCCGCGCCGGTCTTGTCGAGGACCTTGGCCACACAGAGCCGGGTGAGCGGGGCGACCGACGCGATTCCCAGGCCGTTGGTCGTGATGATGGACGAGACGGCGGTGCCGTGGAAGAAGAAATCGGTGATGTCGGGCTCGCTCTCGACGAACGAGACGCTCTTGTTGAGATCGATCCGCCCCTGCAGATCGGCGTGCGTGGGGTCGGTGCCGGTGTCGAGTATGCAGACCAGTGTGTTCCCGCCCTGCTTGGTGACTTTCCAGGCGGCGTCGGCCCGAATGACCCGCAGATTCCACTGGAAGGGGAAGCCGGGCGCAGTGCTGGGGTCGCCCTTCTGATGGAGCGGCAGGGCGAGCGCCAGTCCCGACTTGAGTCCTCGTGCCGGCGGGAGCCATTGGATGTTCACGTCCCGTGCGACGCTCTCGACGTCCACGTCGGTGGCGAGCGACGCGGCCGCCTGATCGCTCAGGCCCTGCACGCTCACGACGCCGATGCGGTCGTTGGAATGCCGGATCTTCCCGCCCATCGAGCCGACTCGGCTCATGATGCGGCTGGCCTGCGCGCCATCCTTTAGCACGATCAGGTAGTGATCGCCCTGCCTGGCGGCACTGGAGGCGAGTGACGTCTGCGCAAAGCTCGGCGACACGTCGGCGGCGGCTGGTGCTTCGGGCGGAGCGACGGGGGATGGGTCGGAACAAGCGGTGAGCAGAAGCGAGAGGGGCAGCGCTACGACGCACCACTTCCAACGGAAGCGTAAAGGCATGGCGATACCCTCGAATGAGGCTTGGGACAGGCGCGGCGAGCCTTCGGAGCTTGTTAAAACACGATCGGTTTGTCAATCGAACACTTCGTCCGGGGACCCCGCATAGGGCCGGGTGAATACTCGAGGCCGTGCCCGCGTCATCCTCAGCTAGATTCAGGGGAACAGCGGGCACCGGCACCACGGAGGCGGGGAGATGGCGCGACGCACGCGCGGGTACGTAATCGCTGCAAGTTTTGGCATGGCGCTCGCCGCGTGCGGCGACTCTTCCACGGGTCCGACCACGACTCCCCCCAGCATCGCTCTCGCCGCCAGCACGGTCACCTTCGCGGAGACCCAGGGATCCCCCACCGCCGGAACCCAGACCATCGCCATCACCAGCGGCGGCAGCGCCCAGGTCGGCGGCCTGCGTGTGGGGCCGATCACCTACGCCGGCACGTCGGGATGGCTGAGCGCCACCGTCGACAAGACCGTGACCCCCGCCACGCTGACGCTGACCACGACGACCGGCGGTCTTGCCGCCGGGAGCTACACCGCCGACGTCGGGATCGACGCGGTGGTGGCCACCAACAGCCCGCAGCACGTTGCGGTGACGCTGCTGGTGCTGGGTAGCGGTGGCACGACGACGCTTGCCGCCGCCGGCCAGTCGGCGGTGTTCCTTGCGTCGCCGAGCCAAGGCGTGGCGCTCGCGCTCCAGAACGGCGCCCGATACCTGATTGCAGTGGTGAACACGGACACGAGCCACACCGTGACCGAGGACTTCACGCTGGTGGGGGGAGCGTTCTCCGCGGCCTCCGCGCGCGTGGCGGCCGTGCCCGCCGTGGCCCAGCCCGCTGCGCGCGCCACCATGCCGGTTCCGGCCGGACCGAGTTACGCCGTGGCGGCGGGGCTGCCGAGCCCGGCACGCCTGCAGCAGATGACGGCAAACCATCTGGCCATGCTCGACTGGAGCCGCCAGGTCTACGCGCGCATGGGCGGCGTCCGCGCTGCTCGCGCCCGGCTCGGCGCCGCGAGCGCGCCGACCGGCGCGGTGGGCGCGCGCGTGGCGCGGCTCAACGCCGCGATCACCGCGACCGTCGGCGGCGTCAGCAAGGTGTACGTGAAGAAACAGCTGACCGGCGACTGCACCAGCGTGGACTCGATCGGTGCGCGCACGGTGGCAGTGGGGCAGCATGTGATCGTGCTCGCCGACACGAACACGACGACATGGCCCAAGGCCGAGCGCGACTCCGCCTTCTACCAACAGTTTGCCGACGAGTACGACCAGCTGACCTGGCCGCACATCCAGACCTACGTGGGCGATCCGCTCGCCTTTGACGACAGTCTGTCCCGCCTGGGCAAGGTGACCGTGACGCTGACACCGGTGCTGAACGGGATCGGCGGGGGGATTGTTGCCTTCGTCAATCCATGCGACTTCCTGCCCTTTGCTGCCAGCGGGCCGGACGCGGCCCTGAGCAACGACACCGAGATGTTCTACTCGCTCGTGCCGTCGGCGAATGGCTTTGGCGTGGCCGACTGGGAGAAGGAGCTGCGTGCGACAGCCTCTCACGAGACGAAGCACCTGGTGTCGATTACCGACCGGATTCTCAACAGCAGTCCCGTCTTCGAGGAGATCTGGCTGGAGGAAGGCCTGGCGCAGGAGTCGTCCGAGATCTGGATGCGCCATTTCAACCAGGCCACGTGGAAGGGCAACGCCAACTTCCTCCAGACCGTGGCCTGCGAGATCGACCTCGGCGCCAATGCGCCGTGCGATGTGGCGAACGACAAGCCGCTCGACCTGGCCATCGGGCATCTGCCATTCCTCTTCACTTATCTCCAGCAGGAGAGCCAGTCGAACTCTGAAGGGCTCGGCGCCGATACGCCGGCGAACTACGGCGCCGGCTGGGCCATTGCACGCTGGGCAACCGACCAGTACGCCACCGACGAGGGCACGTTCATCAAGGCGCTGGTGAACGACCCCTCGCTCAACGGCTTGCCGAATCTCAGCTCGCATACCGCGCAGCCCATTCCGCTGCTGCTCATGTACTGGAACCTCGCATCGGCTGTGTTCGGCACGCCGACGTACACGGCGGCCGACCCCCGCATCACGATTCCCAGCTTCGACCTCGCGAACATCTTCCAGATCGGCCAGACGAAGCTCACCTGCAACGGCACGCCGTGCGGGTTGTTCACGATGTCGGGAACGCCCGTGTACCCGGTCCAGCCGATTGCGCTCACGTCCGGCAGCATCAGCCACGCCGTGCACGGCGTTCCGGGAACGGCGGCCGCCTTCTTCCTGTTGACTGCATCCGGCAACGGAACCCAGGCGCTCGAGCTGGAAAGCGGGAGCGGCGCGACCATCTCCGCGTCGAGCGGGCTCCGCATCGGCATCATCCGGGTCAACTGATGCGCATGATGTGCGGGGCGACCGTGGGCTTCGCGGTGGCGGTGCTCGGCCCGGCCGCCTCAGCGTGCCACCATACGGGGGCGGCGCAAACCGCGAGTGCCGACCCGCAGGCGGCCGACTCGGTGCGGGGCCGAGTGCAGATCGTGGGCGTTGCCGCGGGTCCTAAGGTGACACTCGTCCCGGCCAACCGTGGTAGCGTTCTAACGCTGACCGGTCCCGCTTCACTCCGGAATCTCGACGGCCTCGGCGTGTCGGTCGTCGGCTGGCGCAAGGGGGCCGAGCTACGGGTCACGCGCTTTACCGTCGTGACGGCGAACGGCCTGCCGGCAACGGACGGGCGGCTCGTTGCCGACGGGCGCACGCTCTACCTCGAGACGACCGACCACGCCCGCCACCCCCTGGTGGCGCCATCGCCGAGGCTGTGGGAGCATGTCGGGGGGCGGGTCTGGGTCTCCGGGCCGCTCGACCACGAGGCGGTCGCCTACGGCATCATTGAGTAGAATCTCTTTTGCTGACAACGACTTAGAACGCACACTCTGGCCCAGTGTGTCGCAAACGCGGCCCTTCGGTGTCGCAATCGAGGCCTTTCCGGGAATGGTACCGCCGGGTAGTCTCCGGTAACGCCCCCCCACCAACAGAGCTCTCATGACCCGGTTACGGCGATTCGTTCCGCTGGCGCTCGTGGTCGCGCCGTCGCTCGCGGCGGCGCAGGCGCCGCGCGTTACCCCCTCCGGCGATCCTTCGGTGCGCAACGACACGATCTACGCGCTCGCGGTGGACTCGACCGCGCACCGGGGCGAGCGGTTCGTCTACCTGCTCGACGACGGGGTCATCCAGCTCGAGCCGGACGGCCGCAACCGCAGGACCTACCGCCAGGTGATCCAGATTCTCACGCCCGAGGCGGCCAAGGCCTGGGCGGAGCAGAGCTACAGCTACGACCCGGATCGCGAGCGGTTCACGCTCAACTGGATTCGGGTGGTCAAGCCGTCGGGTGAGGTGGTCAGTGCCAGGCCGGTCATGCAGCAGGAGACCGACGTGCCCGCGGATGCGGACGCGCCGGTCTATCAGCATCGTCGGGTCCTGCGGGTCTCGCTCGGCCGAGTGGCGCCGGGCATGCTCATCGACTGGAGCACGACGCGTGAGACCAAGACACCGTTTCTTCGAGGCGACTACCGCATCGACTGGAGCACCATCACCGGAGCGTTGACCCGTCGGTCCCGGCTGCTGCTCGACGTCCCGGTGGACTACACGCCCGTCATGAGCGAGTACAATCTGCCGGCGCCGAGAACGGACACCGTGTCCGGCGGGCGGCGCGTGTACCGCTGGATCGCGCAGGACGTGCCCCGTCCGCCGCGGCGCCAGATGTTCGCGGCCGATTCGTCGAAGTGGTCGGCCGGCGTGCTGATCGGAGGCCGGGTCACCTGGGATGATGTCGCGACGTGGTACCACGGATTGGCTGCGGACCGATCGCGCATGACACCAGCGCTCGAGACCAAGCTCGGCACGCTGCTGGAGGGGGCGAAGACGCGGGCCGACTCACTGCACGCCGCGCACCGGTGGGTGGCCCAGGACATCCGGTACGTCTCGGTGGACCTGGGCATCGGCGGCTACCAGCCGCGAGCGGCGGGCGAGGTACTGACGTCGGGCGTCGGGGACTGCAAGGACAAGGCGACGCTGCTGATCGCGCTGCTCGGCCGGATGGGGGTGACGGCCTACCCCGCGCTGGTGCAGAGCGGGGCGCGCCGGCGGGTCGAGCTGCTACCCTCGGTCGAAGCGTTCAACCACGAGATCGTCGCGATCCCAGACTCGGAGGGCTATCACTTCGTGGACCCGACCGCGGAGCTGACGCCCTTCGACGAGCTGCCCATTTCGGATCAAGGCGAGTTCGCGCTCGTGGTCCGTCCCGATGGGCACGGGGAGCCGCTCTCGCTCCCGCTGGCACCGCCGTCGGCGAACCGGCTCAAGTCGGTCATGCGCGGCACGGTGAACGACTCGGGGTTCGTGCACGCCAGGCTCGAGCTCGTTGCGAGCGGCTCGATGGAAGCCCCGTTCCGCGCGGCGACTGCGGAGCGGCTGGATTCCACCCGCCGGGCGGAGTTCACCCGGCGGCTTGGCGGCGTGATCCCGTTTGCCAAGAGCGACAGCCTGCAGGTGTTCGACGGTAAGGACCTCGGCGTCGAGCCCCGGATCGCGTTTGTCCTGGACGGCGGGAAGCTGGTGACGCTGAGCGGGCCGACGGCCGTGATGCCGGTGCAAGGACTCGGCCCGAACGCGAGGCGCACACTCGACGAGCTGGCCAGCGAAGGACCGCGGGAGTATCCGATCGACATCGCGAGAGTGGCCCCCCCGGTGACCCTGGATCACGAGTTCGATCTCACGCTGCCGCCGGGCTGGCAGGCGACGCTTCCGGCGGACGTGGATGCGACGGGACCGTTCGGGCACGTCACCGTGACGTACCGGCAACACGGCCGCGAGCTCGTAATCCGGCGGGTGGTCGAGGGGGCGATCGGGATTCTGCCGCCGGAGCGCGCGCAGGATCTCACGAGCTGGTTCCAGGCGCTCGCGCGCGACGACGCGACGGCGCTGGTGATCACGCGGGCGGGCGG